>Ga0210389_10000259_pt1 | contig 53704 bp, 56 predicted proteins | sample IncBWH28OmetaG_FD_160127 | JGI IMG/M metagenome (GOLD analysis project Ga0210389, IMG submission 160127) | Forest soil microbial communities from Barre Woods Harvard Forest LTER site, Petersham, Massachusetts, United States - Inc-BW-H-28-O ... | reverse complement strand
CAGATCCGACGCCGACGCGACCAGGTACTCCAGCAGCGCCGTCTTCCCGATCCCGGCCTCGCCGCGCAGCACCAGCGACCGGCTCTCACCGCGGCGGACCGCCGAGACCAAGTCGTCGAGCAGCGCCGACTCACTCGAGCGGCCACGCAGCGCCGGGCGTCTTCCCGCTTCCGGGAAACGGCTCTCCATAAGCGACGACCGCGCGTCGAGCTACCGTCGTACGAGTACTTGGGATAAGCGGCGGCGGTGTCAGTCGCGATGGCCCGACTGCCGAGCGAGCCGCTTCGGGTGTGCCCAGGTGCAGCTCCCTCCACGAAGCCGACACTACGCCTCCGGGCATCTGACTAGAAGCCCCGGGCGGGCATGTGGCGGGAGGCTGTCCTGCTGGTTCATGCTGATCGGGATGACGTCGCTTAGGAGGGGGAGTGACCATGGAGGTCCGCCCAGGTCGTTACACGGCAGACATCGAGGGCGATTTCGTCGTCTTCTTGATCGGGATGCGGTTCAACCATCCGCTGCGAGTCCGCCGGTGGCTGCCGGTCGCGACGGCCATGCCCAAGATGCTGAAGGTGCTGAGCCGGCATCCGGAACTGGGCTGCCTTGGCTTCCACTCGTGGTTCGGGCGGACGACCCTGCTGGTCCAGTACTGGCGCGACTTCGATTCCCTGGACCGGTTCGCCCGGGATAAGGACCTGCCCCACCTGGAGCCGTGGCGGCAGTTCAACCGGGCCGTCAGGGACTCGGGTGAGGTCGGGATCTGGCATGAGACGTTCCGGGTACGGGCCGGGGAGTACGAGGCCGTCTACGGCAACATGCCGGTCTTCGGCCTGGCGGCCGCCGGCACGCACGTGCCCGCCGCCCGCAAGGGCAACACGGCGGCGGCACGCATCGGCGCCAGCACCACCGACGAGCCGGCCGTCGCACCGTACTGACCCGCCCTAGCACGCTTTGTGTCAGGTGCCAGGCGGGCCGGGCGACGATCGGCCGGCGCTCTTACGGCCATGTGGTGGCCTGGGCTTTGAACGCGCCAGGGTCACTGTGCACCGGAATGACGCACAATAGGTGGCCCCCCGGCGCTCGGAGCACGTGGCACTCCAGCCATTGCGCTACCGGTACGGCGCCCAGGGCGAGCAGGCGCGCGGTTTCTGCCTCGACGTTGTCGGTCTCGATGTCGAGGTGGAAGCGGGGTGCGTCTTCGACCGCCTGGACGAAGGTGGCCAGTCCGGGCAGGGCCTGGTGCAGCCGGGTGAACTGTGGCTCTTCTGGTACCGGACTGGCGGTGGCGCCGAGGGCGGCGGACCAGAAGGCGGCCGCGGGGGCGGCATCGGCCTCGGGGGTGTCGATCAGCAGGGCGTAGACGCGGCTTTGATGCATGCAGCGCACGGTATCGCCTCACGCCGGCTTCTTGCCGTCCCGTCTCGGGCACCGGCTAGCCAGGGTGGATGGCAGCATGGAGCCTTCGAAGCCTGGTCTCGGGTAGCGTCTCACGGGCAAATGAGGTCAAGAGCGGATAGCCGGCCACCGCCGCCGGACCTCGACCCGAGGAGGAGCACATGACTGTCCCCGCCCAGAGATTTGTCCGCCGCCACCAGGCTGACGGCGTGGTGACGGTCGAGCTCGTCAGCGCGAAGTCGATGAACATCCTCGGCAGCGCGGCTACCGAAGAGCTGACCGCTGAGTTTCACAGGCTCGCACGCGAGGACGACTGCCGGGTCATCGTGCTGCGCGGTGCCGGCGACAAGGCATTCATCGGCGGCGCGGACATCAACGAGATGAAAGGACTGGACCAGGTCGCAGCCGAGGCCTTCATCAGCAAGCTGGCCGCAATGTGCGAAGCGGTCAGGGCCTGCCCGGCGCCGGTCATCGCCCGCCTTTCCGGCTGGTGCCTGGGCGCCGGGCTGGAAGTAGCGGTCTCGTGCGACCTGCGCGTAGCCGGCGCCGGAGCCACCTTCGGCATGCCCGAGGTCACCGTGGGCATCCCCTCGGTGATCCACGCCGCCCTTATCCCGGCCATGATCGGCGCTTCACGGGCCGCGTGGCTGCTGCTGACCGGCGAGACGATCGACGCCGGCACGGCCGCGAACTGGGGGCTGGTCCACGACGTGGTCCCGGACGGCGAACTCGACGCACGCATCACGCAACTGGCGACCCGGATGGCAGCCTTGGGCCCTCAGGCCGTCCGGCGGCAAAAGCGCCTACTCAACGAGTGGACCGACATGACCCCCGCAAGGGCGATCCAGGACAGCATCGCGCAGTTCGGGCTGGCCTTCCTCACCGGGGAGCCGCAGCACTACATGACGCGGTTCACCGAACGGCAGGCCGCCCGCAGAAAGTGATGTTAGGAGACACCACTGACATTGCCAGGCGCTGGGCCTGCCCCCGCCTTCCGTGCACCCTCGTGCGGCAGGCAGGCCGACCCGGAGGACACGAGGGACCGCTCCGCATAGCCAAGGCGCGGCGGCGCGGCGGTGCCTGGGTGGGTACGGTCACGCAGCGGTGACGATGACAGTCCGTCAAGTGAAGGCTGAAACGGATGTGAGGCATGCTCATCCGCATTCGTAAGCGGCCAGCAGTGGCCTGGCGCCAAATAGAGGCTCGCTGGCTTTCCTGATGCGATTGAGAGAACCGGGGCCGGTGCAATTATTTTAAGTTTGATGTGGCAAGGTTCACAATCGAAATGACTTGACACTCGCGTTTCCGCAGGCTGCCGGGCGGGCGTCGGCATGAGGCGAACCATCAGCAGAATACTGGCTACCTGTCCAAAACGTTCCCTGCTTCGATATTTAACAAAGTGGACCTTGAGTTTTCCACAGAAGGCGAATAACTATTGATGTCGAAGTTTCTCTGGTCGGCGGGCGCCGCACGCCTCCCTACGGCGTGGCGTCCGGTCCGGCGTGCCAGGAGGGCATCGTGACCAGCTATTTCGCTACGGAATGTCATGATCGGCTAAGGGAGCAGGTCCGCGAATTCGCGGAGTCTAGGGTCCGGCCGCTCATCCCGGAAATGGAGGCCGCCAAGACCGTCCAGCACGGACTGTCACGGCTCATCGCGCGGCAAGGGTGGATCGGCGTCACGATCGGGCGGGAATACGGCGGGATGGGACTCGGTCATCTTGCCAAAACGATTATAATTGAGGAACTTTCGCGGGTCAGCGGCGCGATGGGCGCCATGGTTCAGGCCTCTCAGCTTGGCGTTGCGAAAATCCTGCACTTCGGCAGCGACACCCAGAAAGAGAACTGGCTGCCCGCCATCGCGAGCGGAGACTGCCTGCCGACAATCGCGGTCACCGAGCCCGACTCCGGGGGCTTCGTCCTCGGTATGGAGGCCACCGCGGAACGCGACGGCAACGACTACGTGCTCAATGGCCGCAAGGTCTACATCGGCAACAGCCACGTGGGCGACGTCCACGGCGTCGTGGTTCGCACCGGCAGCGGGTCGCGCGGCCTGTCGGCGTTCCTCGTGGAGGCCGGCCGGCCTGGCCTGTCGCTCCGGCCGCAGAAGCAGTCGATGGGCTTGCACGGGTTCAGCTTCGGTGAACTGATCTTCTCCGGCTGCCGGGTGCCCGCCGCCAACCGGCTGGGCGCCGAGGGCGACGGGCTCGCCGTCGCATACAGCTCAAGCGTGCTGTACGGGCGGGCGAACCTCGCGGCCGTGTCGCTCGGCATCCATCAGGCCATCATCGACGAGACGGTGGCATTCGCCAGCGCGCGCCAGCGGCAGGGCAGGCCGATCGCCGAGATACCGTCGATCAAGCTGAAGCTCGGCCAGATGCAGTCCCGGCTGATGACCGCGCGGCTGGCCGTTTACCACGCCACCCACCTGCTGGACAGCGGCGAGCCGTGCGACACCGAGCTCATCAACGCCAAGCTGGTCAACGTCGAGTACGCGCTCGACTCCGCGCGCAACGCGATGGAGATCCACAGTGCGGCCGGACTGTTCACCGACCGGCCCGTCGAGCGGTACCTGCGGGACGCGTTCCACATTTTCGCGCCCGCGGGGACGTCCGACATCCAGCTACTGCGGCTCGGCGAGGCCGCGCTTGGCACCTCGAAGGGCTCCTGGTCGCGGCGGTTCGCGGAGATCTCCGCCGCCTCGGCGGCTGAGATCCGAACGGAACTCAGCGGCCTCGTGTGAGGGCTCTCCTTGGCTAGCTCATCCGCTCTTCGCGCTGATGGATCATCGCTACCATCTCGGCCGCCCTTGACTTGATGAACTCGTGCCCCGGCCGGCCCCACGGCCGAGGCTCAAGGTCAACGATGCAGATCGTGCCGAGCGTCGTGCCGGTCCTGTCGATCAGCGGCGCGCCCAGGTAGGAGCGGATGCCGAACTCGTCGACGACCGGGTTGCCCGCGAACCTCGGGTAGTCGCACACGTCGTCAAGCACGAGCGGCAGCCGGCGGACCACCACGTGCGGGCACCAGCCTTGCTCCTTGGTCATCACCCGCGCCGGGTCGTCGGCCGCGGCCACCGCGCCGGGACCGCCGGAGATCATGGCGGGCGCGTACAGTCCGGCGAAGTACTGCCGCTCCTCGTCGACGAAGTTCACCATCGCGAGCGGCGCCTTGGTGGTGGTCGCCAGCATGCGGGCGAAGTCGTCGAACTCGGGCTCCGGCCGGTCACCGAGGCCCAGCTCCCGCAGGCGTACCACGCGGCGGGGTGCTTCCTCGTCGACCGGGGTGAACAGGTGGTCGTTCGGCTCAAACATCGGTGGGCTCCATCTTCTGCGGTGTTCGCATTCGCGGACTATCTCGTGCTCGGGGCTGCGACGGCCGCGAGCATGTGCCTGATCAGGGCGACGAGCACGGCGGTGGCCGACCTCGCCTGTCTGGCGTCGCACAATATGACCGGCACATGCGGCTTGAGCTCGAGCGCCGCCCGGACCTCCTCCGGTTCGTAGCGGAAGGCCCCGTCGAACTCGTTGACCGCGACAATGAACTTGATGCCCCGGCTCTCGAAGAAGTCGACCGCGCTGAAGCAGGCCTCAAGACGGCGCGTGTCGGCGAGGACGACGGCACCGAGGGCTCCGGCGGACAGCTCGTCCCACATGAACCAGAAGCGGTCCTGCCCCGGCGTGCCGAACAAGTAGAGGATGAGCCCGGAACTGAGGCTGATCCTGCCGAAGTCGAAGGCGACGGTGGTCGTCGTCTTCGACGGCAGGCCATCGAGGTCGTCGATGCCGACGCTCGCCTCGGTGATGAGCTCTTCCGTGGTCAGCGGCTCGATCTCGCTCACCGAGCCGATGAAGGTCGTCTTGCCGACCCCGAAGCCCCCGCCCACCAAGAGCTTGACCGTGGTAGGCAGCGGCTGGTCAGAGACGTCGTTGTAGGCCATCGAGCAATCGCTCCAGCAGGACTCGGTCGGAGGTGTCGGACGCCGACCGCGGCGGTCCCGCGCGCAGCGCGCCGCAGTCGGCCAGATCGGAAAGCAGGACCTTGGTGACCGCCGCCGGGAGCCGGAGCCGTGCGGCGACCTCCGCGACCGAGGCCGGGCGCAGGCACAGCGCCAGCGCGTGCAGATGGTCGGGCTCCAGGGTGGTGTTAGAGCCGGTGCCGGTGGCCACCACCATGGACAACAGGTCAAGCTTCAGGCTGGCGGCCGTGCGGCCGTTGGTCACCGCGTACGGGCGCACCAGCCGGCCGGCATCGCCGTCCAGCCACGAGTCATCGCCTGACACGGTCATCGGATCGCCCCCGCTGCTCCCGGTTCACGTAACCTGCCCCGTGCGCTGCCCACCGGGCTGTCTTGTCGGCGTGGCCAGGAATGGCCGCACGCTCTTGACCAGCTGTGACATCTCGTAACCGAGCACACCCGCATCGGTTTCCCTGTCCGCGAGCACGGCGAGCACGGAGCCGTACCCCGCCGAGGAGACGAACATCAGCGTGTCGTCGAGTTCGGCGACCACCTGCCGGACACCGTCGCTGCCGCCGAACCGCGCCGCGGCGGTCCGCGCCAGCGAGAACAGGCCCGAGGCGATCGCGGACAAGTGGTCGGCCGGATCCTGGTCGAGGCCGTAGGCCGCGGTCGCCAGGCCGTCCGCGGACAGCAGTACCGCACTGCGGGTGCGCGGGACGCGCTCGACCAGGCCGCGCAGCAGCCAGCCGAGGTCGGATTCGTGGCCCGGGGTCGCATCGCTCACCATGATCGGTGGATCTCCTTAGGGAAAGGGTCGGCCAGTCGTGCGCGGTGTCTTCAGTCCCGTGCGGAGGGATCTTCTTCCTCGGCGAAGCGGACGCCCCGAAGGAACTCCGCCGCCAGGCCAGTCATGTGGTCGGTGGGTGGCTCGGTGCCGCGGGCCGTCGATGCGCCGCTGTGCTTGCCTGGAAGGCGGTCCGGGGCCGGCCGGACGACGCTGGCCTGGGGCTGCCGCTTGGGCAGCGGCGGCCGGACCGTGGTCTCAAGTACGTCACCCTGGCCGTTGTCTGCCTGATTTGCCCGGGGGCCCTGCAACCCGGGCAGGCCAGGCAGGCCAGGCATCGGACGGTCGGAGGGCAGCACCGACGGCGCCGGCTGGGCGGCCGGTCGCCCGGACGGCGCGCCGACAGGAACGGGGGCGAGCGACAGGGTGGAATCCCGGTCGCGCGACATCGCGCCGGGCAGCGCGCGGTCGTCCACCTGGTCGAGCAGCGCCTTCGGCAGCACCACGGCCGCCTGCGTGCCGCCGTAGATGTTGTTCTGGAGCTGCACCCGGATGCCGTGGCGGCGGGCCAGGGTGGCGACCACAAACAGCCCGATCCGGCCGTCGCGGAGCAGTTCGTCCACGTCCGTGCCGGTCGGGTCCGCCAGGAGCGTGTTCATTCGCTGCTGGTCCGAGGGAACCATGCCGAGTCCGCGGTCCTCGACCTCGATCGCCAGGCCCGCCGCCACGTGCTGCGCCCGCAGCAGCGCGATGGTGTGCGGCGCTGAGAACTTGGTGGCGTTCTCTACCAGCTCGGCGATGAGGTGGATGACGTCTGTGACCGCGGCGCCGCGGAGCACGCCCTCCACCGGAGGCACGACCTTGACCCTGGAGTAGTGTTCCGCCTCGGCGATGGCTGCCCGCAGCACCTCGTGCATGGTCACCTGCCTGGTCCACTGCCGCCTGGAGGACGAGCCGCCGAGCACGGCGAGGGACTCCGACTGACGGCGCAGCCGGGTGGCGAGGTGGTCCACCGTGAACAGGCCCTTGAGCAGGTCCGGGTCCTCGACCTTGGACTCCAGGTCATCGAGCATCTCGATCTCGCGGTGAACCAGCGACTGCATCCGCATGGCCAGGTTCACCAGGATCTCGACCCGCTGCTGGTCCGTACGCCCGCTGTGGACCTTGCCCGCCACTCGCAGTATCCCCTGGACCGCCTGGTACTGCCCTTGCTCGATATCGCTAGTGAGCGCGCGGAACGGGTCACCGCCCGTGACGCGGACGGGCGGCGGTGCGACCGCCGCCAGCTGCTCGCCGCGCACCGACCGCTCGACCGTCTGCTGCAGCTCAGCCTGCCCGCGCTGCGCGATTTCCCTGGCGTCACGCAGCTTAGCGTCGATCCGGCGGCTCGCGGCGCGCACCGCGACGAAGGTCACCGCGAGAAGGAGCACGATGCCGCAGGCGACAACGGCGAGGACCGCGCGGAGCATCCCCACCGACGGGTGACCAAGCAGCGCGATCAAGGCGGCCACCACGCAGGCCAATGCGACAGCTCCCGCCGGGAGGACGACTGAACTCAACCACGGGGGCCATGAGTACGGGACTGCGTGCGCCGACCGGCTGCGCTCGGTCCGGTTGCCAGAGAACGGGTTGGCTGTTGTCATGGGCGTCCCCGGGTCGCGAGTGTGGTTGTCGACGTACTTACCCTAGTGAAAGGACCGATTTCTTTGGTGAAAGATTGAAAAATCACCCCGTGCAATTGCTTGCGGCACTTCTGTGGGCCGCATCACATATATGTGCGTAAATATGAAACAAAACGGGCACTCTGCTCCAATGCCGTTAAATTGAGCACGGCGCGGCGCCGTCGCGGACGCGCCCCGCCCCGCCCGCCCGGCCTGCCGCCGCCCGACCGCTAACGGTCCGTTACAGGGACTGAACGGCGGACGTCTCGGATCAGATTGCGGGTCAAAAGAGGGCCAGGCGCCGACAGGGCCGCGGGGATGGTGGGCATTTGCCTTTTGCCCTGCTTTCGTACGCTTGGCCCAGCGATTGACGATCACGGAAGTCTGCCGGCGCAATATGCCGTCTTCTCCGAAATTGCCTTGCCTATGTTTGACAGCCGGTAATCAGTCCTTGTGCGCCACGCCGCCGTAGAAGCTGACCTCGACCGACGTAGCCCGCGGCCTGGAGCCGCCGGGCCGCCACTCGATACGAGCATGACACTGGGCGGTACCACCTCCAGGCCACCCAAAGCCAGCTGGGCGAAGTCGCCGCCGTCACGCCATTGCGCCGAGATCCCCACCGCTCGGCAGTCAGACCACGCGCCAGCGGCCTTGCCGCGGCCCGGTTGCGGAGATTTGTGGGGATCTTGAAGATGACACCTGGTGCGTGCGTCATGCCACTTCCCTCTTTTTCCGCGTTTCCGCAGGCAAGAGGGGTGGGCTCGTCGCCTGTCCTCTGTGGGCGGTAATCGCAGGTAGCGCCGAAGTCGTTGCCGATCGAGCCGCGGCTGGCGCCGCGGGCCATGGCGTACTGCAGGAGTTTGGCGGCGTAAGTGTGGTTGGGGTGCCTTGGGGAGCGGGCTTGGGGGCGAACTTGGTCCCGTAGGCCCTCCGTGATGTATCCGGACTTGGCGAACCTGATCAGGCCTCGCATCAGTTTCGGATCTTCCTGTGAGCGAGGCACCAGCATGAGGGCAATCCGGCGGGCGGTGACATGATCGATCGTCCTGAAGCGACGATCTCCCGCCGCGATGCCATGGTCGATCATCTGCTCATACAGCGCCATGTCGCGTAGCGGCGTGCTCTTGCTCCTCGGCGTCACGGCACATCACCCATTTGCTTCAGGTCGGGGTGTGCGGGGTCACTGGTCTTCACTGCACGCTTGCTGCCAAAGTCGTGGATTCCCTTGACGGGTGCCGTGCGCTCATTCGCCTGCCTCGGGGTCGGATGGCTGTCCGGTCCTGCTGGGCTCGGTCGTTTCGAGCTGGGTGAGCGCATCGCCTTCGGCCTCGGGTGCGGGGCCGAGTTTGGCGGCGTACTTGATGATGTTCATCGACAGTTGGTGTCCGGTCTGCGCGTTGGCTCTGGTCGCGTCGGCGAGCGCCATGGCGGTGAGGGCATGTTTGCGGTCCATGGGCTGGCCGGGCACCCACGACACTTCCCAGAGTGGCTGGTCTCCGGGTAGGAGGCGTGCGCTGTGGCTGGTGTGGTTGCTGCTGATGCTGTCGTCTTGGATGTTCAGTGTCATGGCTGCTTCCCTTGGGTGTGGTTGCGGGTTTGCGGGCTGTGGTTGGTCATGGGCCGTTGTTCTTGCGTAGCTTGGCGGGCGGGTGGACGTCGGGGGCGGTGCCGGCAGCCGGTTTCCAGTTGCTCCTGGGCTTGTAGCCGGGGGTGTCGAGTTGGTCGTCGTCCGGGCCGGCGCCGGCGCACCAGTTGTCGGCGATGGCGCGGCGGCGGGCGGCTGTGCCGGCTGCTCGCTCGGCCCGGGTGCGTTCGGGGGCGCGCTTGTCCCACCAGGCGTCGTGCAGGTCGGTGACCGCGTCGCGCAGCGAGCAGCCGACGGTCTCGGCGTCGCCGCGGACGATCTGGCGGACAGTCACTCCTCGTTACATCGGGGCAACCACCAACCGTCGCCTAGGCACTCTTCTAGCGACCTGCTAGCGGTCACAAGGAATTCCCGACAGGCAGCCAACAACCTCATGATTACGGGAAGCGATGGGGGAAGGGTCGCGTACCCGCAGGCTCCGTGATCACCTCAGCCGTCCTTCTCAGCCGGCGACCGCAGCACCACCGGTAAATCCGGTGGCAAGCCGACTGCGGAGTGCAGGGCCGCTAGGCCCGAGCACCGCAGCCGGCGCGGCAGCTGCTTTTCTCTCCCCAGCCCGCGGATACCGTCAGCGACAAGCTGGCCGCCGGCCGGGAGGGGAGCTGGCCGACAGTTCGCCCAAGATGATCGCCCTGTTCCAGACCAATCTGCCCGGCTCGCGCATGGCCAGCGACTCCGCTTCCCACGAGCGAAGCCAAACCGTCAACTCCCCAGATCAGCCAGTCCCTCCAGGCGAACCGCACCCAATTGCGTTTCTCCCAGGAGTCGCGCCGGCCGCGCCGCTGCGAACGCCGAAGTTGCTCGATGCCATGGACGATGACGACGGCGTGGCTGTGCTCCTCGAGGCGGCGGGCAAGCTGTGGGACAGCCCGATCACCCCGACTTGGACGCCGCGTAATGCGGCGTGTATATGAAGCTCTGCCTTGCCCGGCCGGACGTCGGGTTCAGGATGCGGCCGCCGCGCTCTTGCGCTCGCGTCTCCCTAGCCGCGGTAGACGCCAGTCGTGCTGACGATGACGCACGCCGGCCGCTCTGATCCGGACGGGGCGAACGCGGTGAGCACCTGCGCGATGTCGTGCCCGTCGGCCTCGATGACCTCGAAGCCGAAACTTGGCCCACTTGTCCGCGAGCGGCTCCAGTGCCTTGGTCTCCTCGGTCCTGGCGCCCTGCTGTAGCCGGTTACGATCCACTACCACCGTCCGTGCCGCGTGTGCGCCAGCGCCGCGTATAGCGCCCTGGCGGTGTGGCCCTACTGAGCACGAGCCGGTCCCGCTCCGGATCGCCCGGGCGCGACGGGTCGACTGCGAGGACTGCCCCAAAAGTGTGGCCAGGATGTCGGCAACCGAGAAGTCGCCGCTGATGTGCCCAGCCCCGCACGCTCGATCATGCCCAGATCAGTCAGCCGGATCTCCTGCGCCAGCGCGGTCACCATCGCCACCATCTTCGCTGTGCCGCCTGCGGTGGCCGCACGGCGACACTCCCGGTGAATCTCCGCCTGGGGCGGATCGGCGCTAAGGCTGTGCATTCAGATCCAGCCCAAGGGAGACCTCGGCTATGGCTGTCCGCGAGTCGTCGAAACAGGCTCGGATGGATCTCCGCGTCCTCCGACGGCGAGTTATCCCGCAGGGGCCAAGCGAGCAGTGCCGGACGGCGCTGGCAGCCCGGCACTGCGCGTGTTGGTCCTCAGTGGGCGTGGCGCCTCAGTGGCTGTAGAACGGGGCGCTGACCTGGAGGTCGCGTTCGTTGCTGCCAATGCTGGCGCGGTACCAGCCAGGAGCTGCGGTCCAGCTGCTGGTCGAGGTCTGGTAGTAGCTCATGTCCTGACGGGTGATCTGGAAGGTGACCCGCTGGCTGTGGGCAGCGGCAAGGGTTATCTTCTGGAAACCCTTGAGCTGGTAAGGCGGCTCGCCTGCCGTGGCCGGGTCGGTGAGGTACAGCTGAGCGACCTCGCTGCCCGTCCGGTTACCGGTGTTGGTGATCGTGACCTGCGCCGTCGCACCGCCCGGTGACGGCTGCACATCGAGGTCGCGGTAGGCGAACGTGGTGTAGGACAGGCCGTAGCCGAACGGGAACAGCGGCGTCTGGTCGTGGGCGTCGTAGTAGCGGTAGCCGACGTCGACCCCTTCGGTGTAGTCGACGTCAGTGCCGTTGCCGGGGAACTGCGCGTTCGGCGTCAGCACGGTCCCGCCGTGGGCCACGCCCTGGCTGGGGTTGGCCGGGAAGGTCTCCGGCAGGTGGCCGGAGGGGTCCACGTCGCCGTACAGCAGGGCAGCGATGGCGTTGCCGTCCTGCTGGCCCGGATACCAGGCCTCGAACACCCCGGCCACGTCGCGGAGCCACGGCATGTACGCGGGGCCGCTTGTGTTCAGCACCACGATCGTGTGCGGGTTGGCGTGCGCAACGGCCTCGATGAGCCGGTCCTGGTCACCAGGCAGCCTCAGGGTCTGCAGGTCGCTGCCTTCTGAGGAGTAGTTACTGACGAAGACCACCGCGACGCTGGACGACTTCGCCGCTTTCGCGGCCGCCTGCCAGAGCAGGTTTTCCTGCGGCGCCCAGGTCAGGGTCACCACGCTCGGCGGGCCGAAGAAGCCGCCGCCGCCGCCGACGGACAGGCCGGTGGCGTCCAGTTCGAACGGGACGGCCTTGCCTTGGGTGAGGCTCGCCAGGCCGGTGAAGGTTGAGCCCGTCCCCGGACTGTAGCTGACGACCCGCTTGCCGCCGATCGACAAGGTGGCGTTGTTCCCGGCGCTGAGCCCGAACTCGGCGGTGCCGGTGGCATCTGGCTTCATCGTCGCGGTGTAAGCGACCGACCAGGTGGTGGCGCCGGCCTTCGTGACGATGGCAGGCGTGCCGGTGACGTTAAGGCTGGTGACCACCTCCGAGCCGAGCGGCGTGCCGGTAGTCGTGCTGCCCGCGTAGTAGGTCGCGGTCCAGCCGGGCCCGGTGCCTGTCGCCGGGGTGAAGTCCGTGTCTGGCAGGGCGGACAGCGACCGGTAGTTGCTGTTGCCCTGCGCGTACGTGACTGAATCGCCGGCCTGCTGCGCGCGGCTGGTGATCCCGACGAGCGGGGTGACGGGGTTGGTCGGGTTGACCGCCGCGGACCCGCCGCCGCCGTACATGGCGTCGGCGCCGGCGTCATCGCCGATCACCGCGAGCGACTTCACCTGGGAGCCGAGCGGGAGCACGCCCCGGTCGTTCTTGAGCAGCACCGTGCCCTGCTCGGAGGCGGTCAGCGCTGCCTGGTTGTCGGCCGGGGTGCTGACGTCGGTGTTCAGGGCCGCGGCAGGCGTCGGGTAGGTGCGGTCGAAGATGCCGACGGAGAACATGGCCCACAGGATGCGGTACACCATGTTGTTGATCTGGGCCACCGAAACCTGACCGGCGGCGACCGCGGCGGCGAGCGGGGCACCGTAGTAGTCCGCACCGAAGCCGGCGCCGCCGGGCATGTCCATGTCCAGGCCGGCGTTGACGGAGGCGACCGTGCTGTGCGTCGCGCCCCAGTCGCTCATCACGAAGCCCTTGAAGTTCATGACCGCGTCGAGGGTGCCCGCGAGGGTCTGCGAGTTCTCGCAGGAGTAGGCGCCGTTCACCATGTTGTACGAGCACATGACGGCGCCGGCCCCGGCGTCAGCCGCGGACTGGAACGCCGGGTCGTAGATCTCGGCCAGCGCCCGCTGGGAGACCTGCACGTCGATGGAGTTCCGCAGCGTCTCCTGGTCGTTGCCGATGTAGTGCTTCGGCGTCGCGATCACGCCGGCGCTCTGCACGCCCTTGACGTTCGCGGCGACGATCTGCGACGCCAGGTACGGGTCCTCGCCGTAACCCTCGAAGGCGCGGCCGCCGTACGGTGTGCGAAGGATGTTGATGTTCGGCGCGAGCGAGACCTGGTGGCCCTTGGCCGCCTGCTCGGTGCCGTCAGCGGCGCCGACCGCCTGGACCGTCGCCGGGTTCCAGGTGGCCGCGTCGTTTGTCCCGTCGGGGAACTGGGTCACGCCGGTGCTGCCGTTGCCCGCGCCGACCGCGCCGTCGGCCAGGTACAAGTCGGGAATGCCGAGGGCGGGGATGCCCTGGATGTGACCGGCGTAATCGGTGCCGCCACCGAAGCTGAAGCCGGTGCCGTCCACCATCTGGAGCTTCTGCGCCAGCGTCATCTGCGCCAGCAGTGCGCTGGCGCGCTGGTCGGGAGTGAGCTGCCGGTTCAGCCACGCATGGGCGAACTGCTGTCCTGAGGTGGCCGCTTGCACGGCCTGGGCGTGCGTACCGGCACCGACTGCGGTCACGGCCAGGCAGGCCGTCGCCGTGCCGGCGACCAGCATGGTAACTCGCCTGCGCCTGCCCGGGCTCCTAGGTGATCTCCGTCTAGGGGAACCTTCCATCGACTGTCCTCTCAGCGCTGAGCGGCTTGGGGAACACGCGACACACTGCCACGCAAATCAGGAACTTAGAACTGAGTCTGGCGATGGTCAATGGCCTCGAGCCGTATAGGGAACTAAATTAACGAACTATTTCTGGGCGATTATTTCCGCGTTGATAACGCAGAAATGCGGCCACCTAACGCCGCTGTGCTATTTATGTGTTGATTGCGCATAAATAGGCGGCGGAACGTTGGCTGACACACTCAATCGGCAACGAGCAGGGCCGTAGCGTACGCGTCCGCCAGGGCGAGCGCACCGTGGCGATCCGCATCGCGGAGTTCGCCCGCGACCACCGTCAGCCCCGTGGCGACCGGCGGCGGGCAGCTTCTCCCCAGCTCCAGGCTGACGGCCGCCACGAAGTGCTGCCCCGACTCGCCAAGACCGGCGTCAACGACCAGGCAGTCGGGGTCGACCGCGGTCAGGAGCGGGGCAAGCGCCCGCCCTATCAGCCGGCCCAGTCCGGTCAGGTAATCCGGCGGCGCCGGCATCTGCCGTCCAGCGGCGGGTTCCCCAGGCCCCTGATTCCATTCCGGCGCCCGTACAGCGTCGTTCACGATCCCCAGCCGCAGCGCGCCCTGTTCCGCGGCCAGGCAGCCGCGGTCCCGGCAATCGCACGGGTACCCGTCCGGTGTGATCCGCAGATGGGCGAGTTCCCCGGCGAATCCGTGCGCACCGGTGAACAGCTGTCCGCCAAGGACCAGGCCCGCCCCGACGCCGTTGACGACAGAGACGTGCACCACAGCGCGGTAGCCCCGGCCGGCACCGAACCGCGCCTCGCCGAGCGCGGCCAGGTTGGCGTCATTGACCGGCAGCGCGGTGCAGCCGAGCAGGTAGCTGAGCTCCCTCTGCCGGTCGAAGTCCAGCCAGTGTGGCTGTGGCGGCATCTGTTTCCCCGCCATCTTCAGGATCTTCCGCGGTCCGCCGTATAGGGAAGGCGCCCCATGGCCGTCGGCAACAGGGAACGGCATGCTCACCACCGCGGCGCGCGGCGGGAGCTGCGCCGGGTCGGAAAGCCGTTTCGCGGCTTGGGCCACCGAGCGCGACCAGTCTCCCCAGTTCTGCCACCACGGCGCGCAGTCGACCACCGCGCCTGAGGTGTTGTCTCCTGACACCAGGCAAGCGGCCGTGCTCCCATCCCTGACCAGCCGGATCAGCAGCACCGGCGCCAGCAACGCAGGCCGCTGATAGCGGGCAGGAGGCCTGCCCCGCAGACCAGGCACAGGCGACTGCCGCATCTGCACGAGTTCGCCCCGTTCGACAAGCGTGCCAACCACACCCGCGACCACCGTGCGGGATAGCCCGGTCAGCTCCTCCAACTGCTGTCGGGTGAGCCCGGCCCGACTGGCGAAATTGGCCAGCACCAGGCGCTGCAGCAGCGCGACGGACGTGTCCTGACGACGCTGTACAGGGGACACAGAACCTCCAATGAGTCCTGCAGCTTTGGTTCACACGTGAAACGCTTGCTCGTCGCACGGCTCTCTTGGCTCATATATCTGGCGGATCTCCCTATTCCCTCGACAAGGCCGTGCGGGACGTCGCCGGGGGTGAGATATGGCAGAGGGTCTCTCTAGTTCGCCGCCCAGGCGGGTATGCCATTGAACATCAGGTCCTGTGCGGGAACTTGCACACCTGGGACAAACGAGACGATGCCGTCGACCGGAATGTCATCTCTGGGGTGCGGCATGCCGGAATTGTTCGTCGTAAGTGAGCACTCAAAGCCGGTACCCGCACATTTTGAAGTCGTCAGGGGGCATCGTGACAGATCGCTGGGGCAGAACTGCGCGGACGACTTCGCGAGTGAAAACTGCGGCCATGCTCCCGCCATCTGGAGCCGTCGTTCGGTAGTGCCCTGGCCTGCGGTGGCGTCGGCTACCTCGAACGTGCCGCTACTGGCTCCGTTTGGACCAACGGTCACAACAAGATCGCGCACGTGCGAGGACTTCGGCAGGCGGACCCGCCAGGGACCCGCCCCGTACCAGATGGTGGCCTTCTGCCCAGTGCTCAGCCCTCGCGCCATGGCTCCATCCATCCTGAATACGCTGGGGATTCCCGCGTAGTCGACCACTCCGTCTCTTGCCGACAGCCGGTCGCGGTGCGGCCGGACAACTGCCTACCGAGTACTCGGTAGGTATCGATATTGTGGGTCACTACGCGGTATCCGGTCAAGGCTCCCGCGTCACGTTGTCGGCTGACTGAGCGGAGGGGCAATTAGGGTGGGGGTGGCGGACGTTCGCGCCACACTCCGGGCGACCTTCGAGGCAGGGATAACGGCATGAACTACGACGTCACCCGCGACCGGGGCAAGGAGAGCAAGGAGGCGATCCTTGCCGCCGCCAGGCAGTTGTTCGCTAAGCGCGGCTACCGGGGCACGTCGCTGGCCTCGATCGCCGAGGCGGCAGGGCTCAGCCAGCCTGGCCTGCTGCACCACTACCCCTCCAAGGACGCCCTGCTGCTCGCGGTGCTGGCCAGCCGGGACTCCGAAGGCTCGCGCATAGCCACGCCGCAGCCAGAGGCGCCGAGCATCGGGATTATCGACGGGCTGGCCGCGCTGGTGAAGCACAACGAGTCCGAGCAGGAGGTCGTGGCGCTGTTCTCGATGCTGCTGGGCGAGGCCGTGGCCGCCGATCACCCGGCGCACGGATACTTCGTGCGTCGGTACGAGCGCCTGCGCGCCGACGTCACCCGACTCCTGCGTGAGGCCCAGGCCGCGCATGCGCTCGCTCCAGGCGCCGACCCGGATGCGCTGGGGAACGTGCTCATCGCCGTACTCGACGGCCTGCAGTTTCAGTGGCTCCTCGACCACTCAGTGGACATGAGCGCGAGCTACGCAGCACTCGCCGAGGTAATCCGCGCGGCCGGACCAGCCTGACTTCCGCCTTTACTCGTCTTTACGCGCAATGCGCCGCAGGTGCCGCCGTCTAATTAATGGCGGTTGAGCGGAACCGGGTGCCGATGCGCGACGCGAGATCTAGCTAGAAGGTGAACGCTGAGGCCCGGGAGTCGATCTCCCAACTGCATCATGTAGTCGACGGAGAAAACGGCTAACCTGGCGTTCCATGAATTGGGCACGTTCAGAATCCAGCTCAGCTGTGTTCCCGTGCGCAGCCAAATTCCGCAGACCTGCCATCTGCTCTACATCGTGGACGTCCTGAACTGATAGCAGGCCGGCCGCGCGGAGGCATCCCACGTAGGCATTGATTGAAGACCTTGGAGGAGACTGCAAGTCCAACTCCTCGATCGCCGACCGCAATGCAACTTCCAGCGCCGCACCTGCAAGGACGATAGGCGCTGCTGGATGTACGTCCCGCTCGCTGAGGAGCATTTGCACTTGCTCCATGAGATCGGAACTCGCAACAGCCCTCGCTCCCTGGGCATCCACTTGACGGATAGGGACAATACCTGCCTCGACTTGATCTGCCCAAGCTCGAAGCACATCACCTAGCTCACGTGCACCTGTTGCCATGGAGTGATCGTTTTTATCAAACGCTCTATGCGCCCTAACCGCCCACTGCGAGTCTTCGCCGGCAAACCTCTCAAGGAAATAAAGCGCCGTATAGGCTCTCGCCCGAATCTTCGATTCGGCGGCAGGACTTGTCGGGTCCCACCACCACCCATACCCGGGGTCACCCTGTCGGAAGGTCATGTCCTCTTCGAGCTGGGTCGCGTGGTCACGCGCCCAGGACACAAGTGCAGCAGTAGTCAGCACAGGCCCCATCTTCTCAGCCTGCTCGCACTGCTGTTGCCCATTCGATGCCATGCCGTGGCCGTGTCGGCGGTCAGAATACAGTCTTGGCCATCCACCCCGCCGGAACGAGCCTGTGACTGGAGCTGGACCTCTACGAGCCCGACGGGTACTGCGGCTGCCCGTCGAGGTACTCCGCGAACAGGGTTTCGGTGCCGCCTGCGATCGTGAAGATCGCCTGGGGCTTGCCGCCGTTGCCGCTGCGCTCCCGGGCAACGTACTCAGCGTCGCTGCGCCCGATGCCGTCAGACCGGAACAGGATGCAGGCACCCCGCTGCCCGGGCGGGGGTTGGTCCAGCTGTAGCGAGCGCTATGAGATGAACTGGAAACGGGTCAACGCATGGCAGGCACTTGGCCGGGATGCCTCTTTTGCCAGAGCCGCCGAAGGCCACCCAGGCGCAGCAAGTCTGTACGACACAATCCAGAAGGTGCTTGCACGCCGCGTCGCCATTATGGAAATCGATCATGACTCTGTCCCAGAGAAGGCCCTCGGCAAGCAGGCCGTCGATGTGGCATGAGCTCATGCCAGGGACCATCCGAGACACCGGGGATAGTCAGCAGCGACGACTTGCGGCTTGGCGGTGAGCAGCGGGCATCCTTCCCCTCACACCTCTCTCACAGACTTGTTGTCAAGAACGGGATCTGAACGCGATGACTGGACGGTCAATAGATCCTGACCTGCGCCATCGGACTCCACTGGACTCACGGGACTCCCCGCACGGACTACGGATCAGAAGCCTCCGGCGGCCATCGCCGATAGCCGGACGGCGTGCCCGTTGCGTGCCGATCGGACGGTGAACCGGGGTGATTCACGGTCACTCACAGGCAAGCGGGCACGCCGCCGACCTGTGTCAGCGCCGCTCAGCGCGCCCGTACCCGGAGCCTTCCAAGCTGGATATCCAGGAATTCGGCCTCAGCGAGCTCAATCCTGGCGTCCGAGTACGGGCCGAAGACTAGCGTCGATCCGGCCTCGCTGCCATCAAGCGCGATAATGCTCGACTCAAGATACCGTACAAGCATAAAGAGCCTCTTGTTGCCATTGTTCGTTATAGTTAATTTTGAGCAACGGCATGAACCGGTCTGCGGGCTCGGCTCCACTGAGGGGCCAGTCATACGCGAACGATCGATGACTTCCACTTGGGGAGGACGTCGCCTCTAGAACGGCGGTAAGCCCGTGGCCGCGTGATGTCGCCGACCCTCATTGCGCGTGTTCGGCTGGCCCGCCGGCCGAGCGCAGATACAGGTTATGGGCGGCGGTTAGCCGCCAACACTGCCCTTGCCGGAGCATCCAATCAGGCGGCTACGCGCGCGTGCCGAACGATGAGCTCGAGCGCCGTGGGTCAGTCGGCGGGAACGATGGGCAGTGACCGGATTCGCATCCGGCCTCGCGCGATGGTGACGATCGCACCTGCCTCCAAGTCGTCTGCTACCACGGGCAGGTTCGCGGCCAGCAGCGATGCCTGCTGGTCGGACGTGAGCCGGTCGGCGGAGCGGAGAAGGACGACCGAGGGTCGCGTCGCCCCGCGTGCGGCGGCCAGCAGCTCACCGAAATCGCTGTCTGCGGAGACGATCACCAGGGCGTTGGCGGCGGCATAGTCGAGGATGCCCCGGTCGGGTGCCGTGAGCAGCCCTACGTCGCCGACGTGAACCGACTCCAGTCCGGCCTTGCTGAGGGCAGCGGCGACTCTCGGCGACAGGTTGGCGTCGATAAGGAGACGCACGTCGGCTACGCCGAGTGGGCTAGCGGCAGCTCGCGTTCTTGCACCGCCGCCGCGGCGAACTCCAGGGCGGCCAGGACATCGGCCCGCTCCAGGTACGGGAAGTCGGCGAGGAGCTCGGGAATGGTCAGTCCTGCGGCGAGCTGGCCCAGGACGGCGCTCACGGTCACGCGGGTGTCGCGGATGCAGGGCAGGCCGCTCATCCGGTTCGGGTCGATGGTAATCCGCTCGTACGCCACGTCTTCAGCGTACGCCCGCCGGCCTCGAGCCGCCCAGCGCACCGCGCCTGCCTCGGTCATCGCTACCTCCCAGATGATCATCGAGCGCTTAGAGCGACCGATGATTTGGTCGATTTGCTACTGATATTCACGACCATACTCGACGTGTACTGTGGGCGTGTTGAGGCCTGGCAAAGTAGTCGTCAGCCCTGACGACCTGCCCTTCTCGAAAGGATGCGCTGATTAGCCCGCAGAGGATCGACTACCACGACTCCCCCGACGCGCCGAGGGCCAACAGCCTCGTCCCGTCCGTCAACGTGGTTGTCGTCAACGACGCAGGCGAGATCCTCCTGATCCGCCGCACCGACAACGGCAACTGGGCCCTCCCCGGCGGCGCGATCGACCTCGGCGAGTCCGTCGCCCAGGCCGGGATCCGCGAGACGCTTGAGGAGACTGGGATCCAATGCGTGATCACCGGCATCGTCGGCATCTACTCCGACCCCAGGCACGTGATCCTCTACACCAGCAACGGCGAGGCACGACAGGAGTTCTCCACAGTCCTCACCGCCCGGCCAGCGGGCGGTCAGCCGACCCCCAGCAGCGAGTCAAGCGACGTCCGCTGGGTCCCGGAAGCCGAACTCAACGGCTACACGACGGACCGGTCGATGCGCATCCGCATCAACGACTTTCTGGCACACAACGAGTCCCCAGTGATCAACTGATCCCGCGTACCCGCAGTCAGCGCAGGTCTTCGCGGGTCGGCCAGTCACGGGACTCAGCAACGCTCGGGCCGGCCGCAGTCGCACGGTGAAGGGCGGAAAAATAGTGACTTGACTAGTGACTACGGCCGCAGATTCCGCCAGACTCAGCGCGACCATCTCGGACTTTCGTAACACCCTGACCTGCACAAAGCCGACCCAGCCAGGCCGCCTCCGACAAAATTTGCGTGCATGGCACGCAGAAGATCAGGGCTTCAAATCCATCGCTCCACGTTGCGCGATAGCAGCACTCAGGCCCACTTCACGGACGGTCACGGCTCCGCTCGCTGCTCCTGATGGTAAGCGCACTCCTGCTCTAGTTATCGAACTCATAATTGACAATCTGCCGCTCCTTACGCAGACTTAGAAAAAGTGACCAGCAGGCGGAGGTCCGACATGAGCAGCACAGACCGTGGCGAGCAACAGCGGCGCCGGATCATCCAGTTCGTCACGGACTTCGCCCGACGGCACGGGTATGGAACCAGCGTTCGCGAGATCGCCGACGGAGTCGGGCTTGCGCCGACAACCGTCCACTATCACGTCGGGGAACTGGTGACGGCCGGCAAGCTCCGCCGCGTGCCAGGAAAGCCGCGAACGATCCTGCCCGCGAATCCCGGACGCTGGCAGGAGCCGTCCGATATGGCCGAGGTAGAGCTGCTCTGGGAGGTCGCGGCGAGCTTCAGCCGCGAAGCGATCGTGCTCGACGACGAGGAGCGCGAGAGACTGCCGATTCCCAGGTGGCTGGTCGGCCACGGGGACCTGGTCATGGTCCGTGTGGTCGGCACGTCGATGATCGACGCCGCCATAGCACCTGGCGACCTGGCGGTCGTCCGCCAGCAGTCGGAGGCCGAGAACGGCGAGATCGTCGCCGCGCGACTCCCCGGACATGCCGACATGGACGCCACGATCAAGGAGTTCAAGCGTGACCAGGCCGGCCGCGGCTGGCTGATCCCCCGTAACCCCGCCGACCTGCAGCCGATCCCCGCCGACGACGCCAGAATCCTTGGCAAGGTCGTCACGGTAATACGCATGCTCCGGTAAGCCAGGCGCATTGAAGTACACGACAGCCCTACAAGGAGCGGTAACGACGACCAACGGTGCCGCGACAGCAAAGCTGACCACGATCGTGAGGGCATCCTCGGCCTCGCCGTTGCACCGACCAACCAAGCAGTCATCGAGGCGCGCCGGCTCGGAATCCTCCCCTGACGCGCAGTTTCCCGTGGGCAGCGGCCCGCTCACCGTGCCGGTCATCACTGTGTTAGGGAGTAGCTACGGCGGCGCCTTGGAATCGGCGTCTTCCCTGCCTACCCGAAGCGTGTTTTCTGATTTTCTCGATTTCAGGCTTTCGCCGACTCTGTCCCATGATTCCATGAAGCAGAATGTCGAGCATCGCTAGCAGTTCGGCCCCTAGGTCGAATGGTGCAGGCTCTTCGGAGATCCACTGCGTCAGTACGACGGAGTGAAAGGCGGCTGCAAGGACGCCCGCTTGTTGAGGATTTACGCTGCTCCGTGACTGGCCTGATTGCTGCGCTCCGATGATGAAGTTCGCGATGTCGCCGACGAGATCGGGATAACTCGTTACGCGCGTTCCATGGGCCCCCGCGCTCACCAGCGCCACAGTCTCCTGTCGGGCCTCTTCGCTCTGACGAGCCATCTCCAGCATGTAGCGCCCGAGTACCTTGTCAAGCGGCCAGCCGGCGGTTTTCTCCTCGCGGATCGCAGTCGCGGCCTTCTTGTGGCGCCGCGCGGCCCACTCGTCAATGAGCGCGGTTTTCCGCGGGAAATGGTTGAACACCGTCGCACGGGAGACATCTGCCCGGGATGCTATCTGTTCCATGGTAGTAGCATCAAAGCCTTGCTGAATGAACAGTTCGACTGCCGCCGCGTATACTTCGTTGCGACGCTGCTCCCGATGCCGGATGCGTCTGTCGGAGGCTGGCTTATGGCCGGCCTGGCCGGCAAGGGCACTCGCGGTTGAACTAGCGTAAGCACTCATTCGCTGATCCTCGTGAGGATTGTCCTGTCTCGTTTCTCGCTCAAGGCAAACATCGCCGAGAGTTACCGTCTCTCTTTGGACTCTAGTCCAAGCTGCCCGATCCGGGCGCGATTTAACGGAAACGAAAGCCAGTCTTCACAAGATACCGGAGCGCAGTAAACCCTGAGCGCAGTAAACCCTGACTTATCAGTCAAGTCATAAGTTTCCGCGGCATAGAGGGGAATTGGTGACGCATGTCACTCGACCGTGGCGCTGAGCTGCCGGAAACCTGGGCGACTCTTGTGATGTCGCACCATGCGACTGAGACGCTTAAGCGAGGTTGATCCGCCGCAGCCACGCCTGGATCTGGGGCAGGCTGTCGCGCACCGTCTCGCCTTGGACGGCGAGGCCGTGGCTGACTGTCGCGCTGGGAAGGAGCCGCGTGTAGTCATGTTGCACGTTGCCCATGCTGCTGACGGCGTAGGTGACGAAAGGGTGCACGGTCTTCCGTGTCCAGTCGAGTGCTTCGATGAAGGTGCGCATGATCATGGGCTCCTGGACGTTCCAGACCGGGCTTCCCAGCAGGACAGTGTCGTAGGCGTCCAGGGACGGCAGTAGCCCTGCGATCTTGGGACGGGAGTCGTCCTGCTCCTCGCGCACGTTGCGCGCGACCGTCTCATCGTAGTTGTGCGGGTAAGGGTTGGCCGCCTCGATGCGGTAGACGTCCACGGCTGCCCTGGCGGCGATCATCTCGGCCACTACCTGGGTGTTGCCGACCTTGAGATCGACGCGGCCGCCGTAGCGGTAGTTCTCGCCCGCGCGGGAGAAGTACGCGAGCAGGGCGCCGTTTCCGGATGCGCCAGAGTTCGAGGGGCGTGGTGTCGAGGGCTGGATGGTGGGCGAGCTCACGTTCCTTCCTTCCTGAGACGTGCACCCCGAAAGTGGGACGGCAGCGAGTGCACCGACGCCCAGCGCGAGTGCGCTGCGCAGCACGAAGCGGCGGCCGGGCTCCCAGGTGCGGTGTGGCGCCGGCTCCATAGTGCTATCGGTCACTCCGAACGGCTTCTGCGGGGCGATCAGCGCGGGACCGCCTTGATAGTCGCGGCGAGGGCGTCGGCGGTGAGGGTGGAGTCGACGATGGCTTGGGCGTAGCGGCCGTACTTGACGCGGTAGGCCAGGCTGATCGCGTCCTGTTCGGTGGGATCAGAGACCTCGGTGAACGTGACGTCTTTCTCGATACCGCCGATGCTAACGTGACCAGTTCCTGTCGCTCGGGTGCTGGTGAACCAGCGGGCACTGCGGCCATGGACGGAGCGCACGTAGACCTGGTCGCCGACGTGTACGGCCCAGATGGTGACAGGCCGCGTGACGGTGCCGTCGGCTCGCGCTGAAGAGATGCGCAGTTCGTCGACGCGGTCGACGGACCGCAGTTCGCGGTCGGTCCAGGGGCTCATGCGGATTCTTTCATGTCAGGAGTTCTCGGAGACGCCCGTAACGCCGGATCGGCTGCCGGTGTCCTCGTGTTCGAGGGTGGCGGCCCAGCTGGCCAGGAGGCGCAGCCGCTCGTCGGACGGGCTCCCGGGTGCGGCGGTGAAGGTGTACAGGTGCCAGCCGGCGTCGGCGGGCAGGTCGAGGCCCTCGTAGACAAGTTCCAGTTCGCCGACGACGGGGTGGTGGATTCGTTTGACGCCGGTGCGGTGGAAGCGCACGTTGTGCGCGGCCCAGCGGGTCCGGAACGCGTCGGAGCGGGTGACGAGCTCACCGATCAGGTCCGTGAGCTGCTTGTCGTGAGGGTGCTTGCCGGCGTAGATGCGCATGGCGGCCACGATGTCGTCGGCGCCCTTCTCCCAGTCCAGGTAGAACTGCCGGGAGGCGTCCTCACTCAGGAACACGAAGCGGGCGTTGTTGACCGGGCGCCGGGGATCGGCGAACAGTGGCGCGTTCAGCGCCCGGCCGAGCCGGTTGGTAGCGACGAAGTCCATGCGCTCGTCGCGTACCCACGCGGGGGCGTCGGTGATGGCGTCCAGGAACCGTTGCAGGCTGGGGCGGACCTGGTTCGCGGCCGCCCGCGGCCGCCTGCGGCGCGCCGGGCGAGGATGAGCGGCGCGAGCCAGGTCGAACAAGTGAGAGGTCTCGGCCTCGTCGAGTTGGAGGGCGCGGGCGAGCGCGTCGAGCACTTCGTCGGACACCCGGGCTAGGTCGCCGCGTTCCAGCTGGGCGTAGTAGTCCGCGCTCACCCCGGCCAGCATGGCGACCTCTTCCCGGCGCAGCCCAGGCACGCGCCGGTTGCTCCCCCCGATGAGGTTGGCCATTTCCGGCGTGATCCTGGCCCGGCGGCTGCGCAGGAACTCCTGCACTTCGTTCCTGTGATCCATAGATCAACGGTAAGCGCGGAAGCTAGCACCTGGGGTGGGCTGCCAGTACCTGGACCAGCAGTCACTTCCGTGACGGCGTCGCAGCATCGATGCTGGAAGACACCGGCCGGAATCCGGCGGCCAGGTGCGCGGCAGTCCTTGGCCGCGTGCCCGGCCGGACCGTCAGCATCGGCGAGGGGCCGGCCGGGTACCAGACCCTGGGCAACCGCACCGCCCTCAAGATGCTCATACGCCCCCGAAGTCACACTGGGGCTCACGCGGAAGGAGACACCATCATGGCGACCACTGAGCAGATGCTGGTGACATTGAACAATGGGGTGCAGATCCCCGCCCTCGGCTTCGGGGTCTTCCAGACCTCCCCGGAGGACACCATCGCCGCCGTGACGACGGCGCTCGGCGACGGCTACCGGCTCATCGACACAGCCGCCGCGTACGGTAACGAGCGCGAGGTCGGGCAGGCGATCCGCCGGTCTGGCATCGACCGCTCCGAGATCTACGTCGAGACGAAGCTGTGGATCAGCGACTACGGCACGGAGAAGGCCCAGGTCGGGTTCGACGCGAGCCTGCGGCGCCTGGGGGTGGATTACGTCGATCTGTACCTGCTGCACCAGCCGGCCCCGGCTGACTTCGAGGACACCATCGCCGCCTACGAGGTCGCGGAGAAGATGCTTCAGGCGGGCAGGGCCCGTGCGATCGGCGTCTCCAACTTCAGCCCCGACCACATCCGGCGGCTCCTGGACCGCGCCACGGTGGTGCCCGCGGTCAACCAGGTCGAGCTGCACCCGTACTTCACCAACTCGACCGTGCAGGCCGCCGACAAGACGCTCGGGATCCTGACCCAAGCGTGGTCCCCGATCGGTGGAATCCACCGCTACCGCCCCGCCGGCGACGCCGACGTCCTGAAGGACCCGGTGATCACCGCCCTGGCCGGCAAGTACGGCAAGACGCCCGCCCAGGTGGTGCTGCGCTGGCACCTGGACGAAGGCCGCTCCGCCCTGCCCAAGTCGGTCACCCCGTCGCGGATCGCCGAGAACCTCGACGTCTTCGACTTCACCCTCCAGCCCGACGAGCTCGCGGCGATTGACGACCTCGACACCGGTCTGCGCGGGGGACCCGACCCCGAACTCCTGAACACCCGCAGCTACCCGAAGGCCGTCGACAACTCCTGAAGGCGGCCGATCCGCACCGCAGAGGCCAGCGCTCCAGCGACATGCGATGACGTGCGATGGAAGGACTGTTATATGCCGACGTGGATGATCACCGGCACCTCTAGCGGTATCGGCCGCGCCTTGGCCGAGCAAGCCCTTGCTGCTGGCAACCAGGTGGTCGCGGCGGCGCGGGATCCGCGTGCCGTCCAGGACCTTGAAGAAACGTATCCCGGCACCGCGGCCGCCATCCGCCTTGACGTGACCGACCAGGCTTCAGTCGGGATCGCGGTAGCGGCGGCCGAGCGCCGTTTCGGCCGCATCGACGTACTGGTCAACAACGCCGGATACGGATACACCGCCGCGATTGAGGAAGGCGAGGACGACGCTGTCGCGGACTTGTTCGCCACGAATTTCGCCGGCCCGGTGGCCCTGATCAAGGCCGTGCTTCCCGGGATGCGGTCCCGCCGGAGCGGGCTGATCGTGAACATCTCCTCCGTGGGAGCGAGAATCACCCTTCCCGGCGGCGGTTACTACTCGGCCGCCAAGGCCGCCCTGGAGGGCGTCTCTGGTGCACTGCGCAAAGAGCTCGAGCCGCTCGGAGTGCACGTCATGGTGGTCGAGCCGGGTTCGTTCCGTACCGAGTTCCGCGGCCGATCCGCGCGCGAATCCAAGATCCGGATCCACGACTACGACGGGATCCTAGGCCGCTCGGGTAAACCGCGGCTGGGCCCGCAACGCGGCGACCCCGTCAAGGCTGCGCAGGCCATTCTCATAGCCTCCGCCGAGGTCGTCCCGCCGGCCCTGCTGTTGCTTGGCAGCGATGCCCTGTCGGGCTACCGCGCTCGGGTGCAGGCCGAACAGGACGACATCCAACAGCACGAGCAGCTCACCCTGAGCACCGACGCCACCGACTGAGCACGCACCCCGATCCGCAGAGCGGCGGCATGCCGCACGTCATCCCTCAGACCAGCGAAACGAGGAGACCAATGTCCACCTGGCTCATCACGGGCTGCTCCACCGGGCTTGGCCGGGCCTTGGCCGAGGCCGTGCTTGACGCCGACCACAACGCTGTCATCACCGCCCGCAATGCCGACACTCTGGTCAGCATCGCCGAAAAATATCCCGGCTCCGCCCGCGCGATGCCATTGGACGTGCGCGATCACGGGCAAGCGGTCGCGGTGGTACAGGACGCGACCGACCACTTCGGCGGCATCGATGTTCTGGTGAACAACGCCGGGCACGGCTACCGCTCTGCGATCGAAGAAGCCGACCCGGCAGAGGTCGAGGAGTTGTTCGGGACCAACTTCTTCGGACCCATCGACCTCATAAGGCAAGTCCTGCCTGGCATGCGGCAGCGCCGCAGCGGCACGATCATCAACGTCTCCTCGATCGGCGGACGCAGGTCCAGCCCCGGCTCCGGCTACTACTCCGCCACAAAGTTCGCGCTCGAAGGCGCCTCCGACGGTCTCCGCAAGGAAGTGGCTCCCCTGGGAATCCGGGTCGTCATCGTCGAGCCCGGCGCGTTCCGCACTGACTTCGCCGGACGCTCCCTCCTGCAAACCGCTGCCCCGATCGGCGACTACGCCGGCACCGCGGGGCAACGCCGCAAAGAGAACGACCACACCCACGGCACCCAAGCCGGCGACCCAGCCCGGGCGGCCCAGGCGATCATCACCATCGCCGAAGCCGACAACCCACCGCTTCGCATCCTGCTCGGAACCGATGCGCTCAACGTCGTCAGAACCGAACTTGAGGAACAACACGCTGAGATCGACGCCTGGGAACAATTGAGCCGCAGCACCGACTTCCCCAGCTGACTGCCTATGCCTCCGCTGACGCGGTGCAGCCCCGGCCTCCGTCCATGTGATCGTGCATTGGCATCGTTCCTCCGTTTCCGCTCTTTGTGACTTAGTGGTCCGCCCGGAGTTCTGAGGGATAGCGCGGGTCACGGCGCTCCAGCGTCGCCGCTCGCGCCTCAGCGGAGTCCGGCGTCCCGGAGAGTTCCCCGGTGAGCCCTTGCTCGAAGACGTAGCCGGTCTGCAGGTTCATCGCCTCGATGCCGTTGAGCGCGCGCTTGGCCATCCGCAGGATGACACCGCTGTGGCGGCTGACCAGCCGGGCGTGGGTGAGGGCCGTTTCCAGCAACTCGTCATCCGGCACGACCGCGATCAGCGAGCCGAGCCGGTGCAGTTGTTCCGCTGTCACCGGCTCCGCGGTGAGATACATCCACCGCACCCAGGGCTCGGGCACCAAGCGGGCCAAGTGGCGGGCGCCCCCCATGACCCCAACGCTGACCTCCGGAGTTCCGAAGCGCGCACCCGCGGCCGCGATCACGAAATCGCATGACGCAGCGATCGCCAGGCCGGTGCCGAAGGCCGCGCCGCGGACGGCGCCGATGACGGGGATGGGGCAGTCTTGGATGGCGAAAAACGCTCCGCGTACCTCGGCCATCCGCCCGCCCGCGTTGTCCGGGGTGAGCGTCGCGAACTCACCCAGGTCGTTGCCCGCGCAAAAGTGCCGGCCGGCGCTGGTCAGGACGACGGCCTTCGAGGTACGGGCGACCGGCCCGTCCGGAGCAAAGGCGGCCGCTAGCTCCCGGTACATCTGCTGATCGACGGCGTTGACGGGAGGACGGTCCATCGTGACCGTGGTGACGCCGTCCTCGACGCTCCAGCTGAGATAGTCGTACGAGGCCATGCCGGTCACGCGGGAAAGGAGGTGCCAAGAGCGACTTCCTGCCATTTGTCTATATCACGGCTGAGGGCGCTGAGTTCTGTCCGGACGCTGTCGACGGCGTCCTGGCCGAGAAGGAGCAGGAAGGGAGGCTCCGCTGCTTCGACAGCCGCGATGATCGCCGCGGACGCCCTCCCTGGATCTCCCGGCTGCGTGCCGTGTGTTTTGTCGTTCTCCTTGCGCCGAGCGTGCAGCGTATCGGCATAGTCGCTGATCAGCGTCGGTGACTGCTGTAGCGAACGGCCGGCGAAGTCGGTTCGGAACGCGCCTGGTTCGACCACCACAACCCGGATCCCGAGAGGCCTGACTTCCCTCCGGAGTGAACCGGACATGCTTTCCAGCGCTGCCTTCGAGGCCGAGTAGTAGCCGGATCCTGCTGGGAACCTGCGCGCGCTGATTGACGAGATGTTGACGATCGTCCCGTGGCGTCGCGCGCGCATGCTGGGCAGGAGCGCCTTGATCAGCTCCACAGGGCCGAAGAAGTTGGTCGCGAACAGGGTCGCGACGCCAGACTCGTCACCTTCCTCGACCGCGGCCCGGTACCCGTACCCGGCGTTATTAACCAGCACGTCAACGCCGCCGAAACGTTCTTCAGCCTGATGCGCCGCTTGCTTCACCTGGACGCGGTCGGTTATGTCCAGTGGTACGGCATGCGCGGTCTCCGGATACGCCTTGGCGAGGTCCGCGATCGCCGCGGTGTGCCTGGCGGTGATAACCGCGTTGTTTCCGAGCCCCAGCACTGTCTCAGCCAAACTCCGGCCGAGCCCGCTCGAGCAGCCGGTAATCATCCAAGTGGGCATGAGTTAACTGCTTTCTCTTGTCGAGTTGGTTCTCGGCCCGACGTGGCCGAAGCCGCAGAAGGCATCGACTCCGACATAATGTTCAGGAAACCTTTCGTGATCGAGCGTCATCGGCCCAGCCTGCCTGCGTCAGCCCCGAAGCTGTATTAGACTGAAGTCCAATTTGGAAGCAATGTAGGACGCTGCCCACCACCGAGTCAAGATCGAAGTTCCGAACAGGAGCCGTATGGACACTTCGGCCAGCTTGCGATCCGCCGCGCACGACGCACCGGAAGCACCGGCGACCGACCGGAGGACCCGTCACCGTGAACGGCGCCGTCAGGAGGTTTACGCGGCCGCGGTCGAGCTCTTCGTTGAACAGGGCTTCGAGAACACCACGATGGAGCAGATCGCGCAGCGCGCAGACGTCGCCAGGGCAACAGTGTTCAACCATTTCGAGCGCAAGACGGCGTTCCTCGACGAGTGGATGTCGCAGCGCCGCAAGCGAGCCTTTGCCGCCGTGCTCAAGGAGAATCTCACCGACTGGTCACTGGACCGCATCCTTCGGCGCTACATGATCGAGTCGGCTCGGATGAGCGAAGAAACCCGGGCGGAGACAGTCGCCCTCATGACCGCCGCCGTGCACTCTACGGACCTGCTCGCACATCCAGTCCTGGCTGACGAGTTTGAGCCCTACATCGTAGAGGCGCAGAAATCCGGCGAGGCTCCGGCGCAGATGAAGGCGGGACAGGCCGGCCTCGTCGTCGCCACGTCCTACTTCGCCGTCCTGTCACAGTGGATCGCGGCCGATCCCGCGCCCTTCGATCTCACGACCGAGCTACTGGCTATGCTCGACATCCTGCTCTCGGGCATGCTGAAGCGACCCTGACAACTTCGGCCTCGCCTTGCGCTGAGCTGAGAGACGCGCGCACGTGCGCGGCACCTGCCCGCTCCCGAGGGCGCGCGCGTCCAATGTCATGCAGCGGCGCGGGCCGCCACTGACGCGGCAGCGGGCGAGCTTGCGCAGACGGCTCGCTCGAAGTCCTTGTAGAGAGGGATTAATGGCGAATCTGGAAGGCGATCTCGCTCTTGTCACTGGTGGCGCACGGGGACTCGGCGCCGCTATCGCGCAGGCACTCGGCGAGGAGGGCGCGCGGGTGATCGTTGCCGACGTCAACGGCTCCGCAGCAGACGAGACCGCACGTCACCTCCGTCACCGACAGATCGACGCGCACAGTGTCGTTATGGACGTGGCAGATGTCCGCTCCGTGCGGAGCGCCGCCGCCGACATTGGTTCCAGATATGGAGATATCTCAATCCTGATAAACAACGCCGGGATCGCGGGCGGCGCGAAAACCGACGACGCGCATGCTCTCTCACTGTGGCAGCAAGTCATCGACGTAAACCTGAACGGCACGTACAACGTGACGGTCGCATTCATTGAACCGCTCAAGCGCACCCGCGGCAGGATCGTGAACGTAAGCTCGGTTGTGGCCTTTACCAGCGGTTTCACAAGTTCCGGCTACGTAGCATCAAAAGGCGGCGTTCGTTCGCTGACCCAAATGCTTGCCCGTGAGCTCGCGCAGCACGGCATCCGCGTTAATGCGATCGCTCCTGGATATTTCGACACTGCGATGGGGATGAGGGGAGACCCAGCGGGCGAGAAATGGATAGATTGGCACTGCCCCATGAAGCGCTTCGGCCAACCGCACGAGATCGGCGGTCCAGTCGCTTTTCTCGTGTCTCCGGCTGCTAGCTTTATCACCGGCGTAACGCTACCGGTCGACGGCGGATATCTGGTCATGTAAAGACGGGCATGGACATGCGCTTGCCAGCACCGTCTCGGCGTCCCGGGGATCGCCTCAGCCGGGGACGGTGAGTCCTGCCTGATCGATCAGGATCTTCGGGATCGGCACCGTGTGGCTCGCAAGGTACTCGCCGACTGCCTTGCCCTGCGCGTCCACGCGGGTACAGGAGGAGACGCCGTCCTCGAGGAAACCAGTCACTACGAAGTTGAGTCCCAGCAGGTTATCGAACCGGTAGCGATCGACAGGCAACCCCGCCGCCTCGGGAACGAGTTCGACGAATCGCTCGCTGCTGAGATAGCTCGCGAGCCAGTCGTACGCCTCCGGGGTCCGCACCCAGATGCCGACGTTCGCCTTACCCCCCTTGTCTCCCGAACGGGTGATCGCGAGCTCGCCCAGCACGGTCGGAACTGCGTCGCCAAACCGGCTGAGGTCACCCTGCTCATCGTCGTCCGGAGCGTCCCGATCGATGTCCTCGCCCGGGAGCCAGGGCACGGCGATGTCGGGCTGACCCTCAATCCGGACGACCGGCGAGATGATCTCCTTCGTAACGAGGCACGGCCACTGGACGCCAAACAGCCGACCATCCGCGGGCGTCGTGGTCATGTAGTGACCGGGGATGCTGGCGAGGCACATCTGGACGATCTTGTCGGAGAATCCCCTGCGTCCTACTTTCGCCGGGTCGCGGTCGCGAACATGGAGGATCACCAGGGCGGTCGCCTCGTCGAAGGTGCCGTCTACCGGCCGGCTCGGCCCGACGACCGACCAGCGGAAGCCGTCGAAGTCTTCCGGCCTTCCGACCCGGCCCTCAATTTGGCGCTTCAGCCATGCGACCTTCTCCGGGATGCGCGCGCCCGTGACGCCGATCGTCATCATGTTGCGATAGCCGCCCTCGTAGGTGAGAGACAGCTTCGTGGTCGTTGTGGGTCGGCTCCCCCGGACGCCGAAGACCTTCACGTGATCGTCGCCTAGGTCGTCCAGCTGAACCGACGCGATGTCGGCGATGACGTCCGGGTTTTGGTACCTCGGGCTGCTCACCTCGTAGAAGAGCTGCGCCTTGACCGTGTCGACGGTCACGACTCCGCCAGAGCCTGCGCTTTTCGAGATCACCCCCGTACCGTCGCTCGCGATATCCGCGATCGGCAAGCCGGGATAGCCGAGGTCACCGTACTCGTAGAAGTGTCCGAACATGCCCCCGGTGACTTGACCGCCGCACTCGATAAGGTGGCCGATGACGACGGCGGAGGCGAGCTTGTCCCAGTCCTCCCGGCCCCACCCGAAGTACCATGCGGCCGGTCCGACGACGAGAGAGGCGTCCGTCATCCGAGGGCAGACCACAATGTCGGCACCGGCATCGAGCGCCTCGACGATCGGCCAGGCGCCAAGGTAGGCGTTCGCTGTCAATACCTCGTGTTCGGAGAGGTCAAGCTTCTCTCCCGTGTCCATGTGGGCCAGGACCGCAGACCTGCCGAAGTCGCCCGCTAGCGCCTCGCGCAGGTCGTCACCGACGACGGCGGCAACCGTCAGCTTTATCCCAGCGTCACGGCACACATCGCGGATGGCGGCGGCGCACTCCTCTGGCGCGAGACCTCCGGCATTCGCGACAACCTTGACCCCCTGCGCTTTGATCTGTTCGAGATTGGTCTTCAGCTGCGAGACGAACGTGCGCGCGTAGCCGACTCCACCGCGCAACTCCGTCTTGCGCAGGATCAGCATCGTGAGTTCGGCCAGGTAATCGCCCATCAATACGTCGACCCCGTTGTTGAGCAGGATCCTCATGTTCTCGGGGCTGTCGCCGTAGAAGCCGGAGAAGGCACCGATCCGCAGCTGCCGCGGCTCCGTCCCGCTCATGCGTCGGCGCCCGGGAGGTCGATCTTGCCGTTGTCCTGTCCCAGCTTGGGAGCGGCGGAACGGATGCGGCCGGGCGTGCGCATGAGGTTGGGGACCGGCGCAGGCATCCGGACGATCCCGTAATCGTCGGTCTCGACCGGGACCAGGCTTCCTCGCGCAGCGATATGCGGGTCCTCGGCCAGATCGCTCGGCTTGTAGACCCGGTCGGACACCACTCGGACGCCACGCAGCAGCGCGATAGCCTCATCGGCCTTGTGCTGGGCGACCCAGCGTCGTAGAGCCGCCGAGGCTTCAACCGAGTCGGAGGTCTCCTTCGTGTACTCGCCCTCGCTACGCAGGAACTCGATCAAGTTCTCAATCGTCGAAGTAGTCGCGGCAGAGACCACTACGAACGCGTTGTCGCTCGCAGGGCAGATCTCGGTCACGAACGCACCCTCGAAGGGGAAAGAGGCACCGTTGCGCTCGGCGTTGATCCCGAGCTTCTCCCAGAAGGGGATCTGCCACTCGATCATCCTGAACAGTCCATCGTAAAGGCCGAGATCGATCATCTGCCCTTTGCCAGAACGCTCCCGTTCGAAGAGCGCGAGCATGATCCCCCAGGCGCCGTACGTCCCTGTGATGAGATCGGCGAGCGAATAACCCGGGTGCACCGGCGGCGTGTCCTTGTACCCGGTGATGTTGGTGGCCCCGCTGAAGGACTCGGCGATCTTGCCGAATCCTGGACGGTCGCTGTAGGGGCCCCCGCGGCCGAACCCAGAGATGCGCAGCATGACGAGCCGGGGGTTGATCTTCTCGACGTCCTCCCAGCCGAGTCCGTACTTCTCCAGCGCGCCCGGTCGGTAGTTCTCGACAATCACGTCGCTTGACGCAGCGAGATCCTTGACGTACTGGTTGTCCGTCGGGTCTGCGAGGTCCACCTCGACGCTGCGCTTGTTGCGGCCGTTGATGGCGAACCACAGGCTCTCCGCGCCGACGGGACCCATCCTCCGCAGGCTGTCGCCGGACCCGATCCGCTCGACTTTGATCACCTCGGCGCCGAAGTCGCCGAGAAGTCCCCCGCAGTACGGGCCAGCCATAGCGTGCGCGAACTCGAGAACTCGAATACCGTCAAGGGGCATAGCATCGGGCACAGCCGACTCCTCCAAGGCATTTGCAGCGACTCATGTGGCCTGCGGGCATCGACTTCATTATACTGGAGTCCACGCTTGGACAAAAGTCCAAAACTTGCGAAATACCACGTCAAAGAGCCTAGCCCCCGAAGGTCAGCACCAGCCGTCCACGCGTGCCGCCTCGCTCCAGCTGCCGGTGAGCCTCAGCAGCCTGCGCCGCCGGATATGTCCCGGCAACCCGCAACGTGAGCTTGCCGCCCTCCACCAGGCGACGGAGTTCGTCAAGCCTGTGAGTGTCCCGGAGGTGGTAGCGGACCCGTACCGCACGAAAGGTGACGCCGTTGACTGCTGGCCCTTCATAGTGGCGCACGGTCACCACCCGGCCTCCCGGGCGCACGGCACCGACGGCCTTCTCGTTCAGGACCGCGCAGTCGGCAAGGCCGTCTACCCCGCCCGGAGCAGCCGCGAGGAAGCGGTCGGCGACTCCGTCGCCGCGCTCGACGACTACATCCGCGCCGAGTGACGCGACTAGTCCCTTGTCGGCGGGCGAGGCGTCGGCTATGACGCGAAGTCCGCGCACCTTGGCGAGTTGCACGACGTATCCCCCGAGAGTCCCCGCGGCTCCGGTAACTCCTAGGGTCTGACCAGGCTTGAGGTCCAGCTCATCGAGCGACGCTTGGGCCGTCAGGCCGTTCATCAGGAGTGTCGACGCGGCGACGTCATCGACGCCGGATGGTGTGTGAACGACGGACTCGACCGGGAGGACGATCTGCTCGGAGTAGGCGCCGTGGGTGCCCTTGGGAAAGACGACGCCCATCACGTGGTCTCCGGCGCGAAGGTCCGTGGCGGTGTGCGGGCCGATCTCCTCGAGCACGCCCGCTACCTCCATGCCCGGGACCAGCGGCTTCTCCTGTGCCCGGAGCTCTTCGGCGGGCCTGCCGTCGAGCGCCCGCACACCGGCACGACGCAGCGTGTCGGTCGGGCTAATCGCCGCGGCCTTGACCCTGATCCGCACCTCACCGGCCCCCGGCACGGGATCCGGGAGGTCTACGACTCGCAGAACCCCGGGCCCGCCGAAATCGCTGTGCCCAATCGCCTTCATCAAGCTCCCTTCGTCGCGGTCAGTAGCTGCGCGGCAGCCCCAGGCTGCGTTCTGCGATGTAGTTGAGGATCATCTGGTTATTGATCGGGGCGATCCGTTGGATGCGGCTCTCCGTCCAGAACCGCCCGATGTGGTACTCACGCGCGTAGGAATAACCGCCGAAGACCTGCATCGCGTCGTCGCAGGCTTGGAACGCGGCCTCTGAGGCGAGGTACTTCGCCGCATTCGCCAGCGTGCCCGCCGCGGCGCCTCCCTTGGTCTCGTACTCCTCGACAGCCCGGTAGACCACCTGCGCGGCGGCGAGAATATTGAGGTAGCCGCGTGCGAGCGGGTGCTGCACCGACTGGTTCATCCCGATCTTGCGACCGAATACGACGCGCTCGTCTGCGTAGCGAGCGGCGTTCTCGATCGCCCACCGCCCCATGCCCAGGACCTCTGCGGCGATGTACAGGCGCTCGCCGTTGAGGCTATGCAGCAGGTGGTAGAAGCCCTGGCCTACCTCACCGACCACCTCGGTCTCGCTGACCGGGTGATCGCGGAGCACGACCTCGCAGGAAGCGACGGCGTTGCGCCCGATCTTGGGGATCGGGCTGATGGCGATGGTGTCGGCCTTGAGGTCGGTGAGGAAGAGGGTTAGTCCCTCGCCCTTGCGCTGGTTCGCCTCCGGCGTGCTGGTGCGGGCGAGCAGCATGATCTTGTCGCCCTGGAGGGCGCCCGTATTCCACACCTTGGTGCCGTTGACCACCCATCCGTCAGCGATGCGCGTCGCGCGCGTGGAGATCTTGGTGGTGTCGGTGCCAGCGTCCGGCTCGGTAACCCCGAAAGTGACGAAAAGCTCGCCGGCGGCGATCTTCGGCAGCAGGCTACGGCGCTGCTCCTCTGAGCCGTACTTGAGCAGCGAGGGCACGCAGAGCTGCGGGATGTGCACGGTGCTGGCCGCGTTGAGTGCCCCGCCGCCGGCGGCTACCTCCTCGAGTACCGCCACCATGTCGCCGATGGTTCCGCCGCCACCACCGTACTCTTCGGGAATTGTGACTCCTGAGAAGCCGGCGTCGGCGAACTCACGCCGGAAGTCCTCGGGGAAGATGTGCTCGCGGTCGTGCTCCTCCCAGTACTCCACGCTGTACTTGGAGCAGAGCGCCCGCACGGCCTCACGCAGTTCGCGTTTGATCTCCAGGTGCGGGAATCGCTCGATCGGCATTACTCTCCACACGTTCCTTTCACAGTTGCCATCGGCTCAGCGACCGGTCCACACGGGCTTGCGCTTCTCGGCGAAGGCGCGAGGACCCTCGGCCGCGTCCTGACTCGTATAAACCCGGTAAAAGACCTGGTGCGCCGCTTGCAGTGCGGCCGTCTGGCCCACCTCGGATGCCACCTCGACGACCTGCTTGGAAGCCCACACGCTCAGTGGTGCGTTCTCTGCAATGATCTCCGCCATCGACGTGGCTGCTTCGAGGAGCTGGCTGGCGGGGACGACCTTGTTGACGAGACCGACCTCGTAGGCCCGGTGCGCGTCGATGGGCTCGCCGGTAAGCAGGAGCTCCATCATGATCCGCTTCGGCAGCATCGAGATCAGCGGTACCGCCCACGGTGCCCCCCGGCCTCGCTTGACCTCGGTGATGGCGAAGATGGCTTCCTCCGCGGCGATCGCGAGATCGCAGTCCTGGGCGAGGAGGAAGCCGCCGGCCATGGCGGAGCCGTTGACGGCGGCTATGACGGGCTTGGACAGGCGCCCCTTGCTGCCGAGCATGATGAAGGAGTTCTCAGGCGGGACGGCCATGCTGGTCTGCGCCATCTCCTTCAGATCGCCGCCGGCGCAGAAAGCCTTGCCGTTACCAGTGAGGACAGCGCAGCGCAAGCTCTCGTCAGCGTCGAACCGGTCAAAGGCGTCCCGAAGCGCGAGCCGGAGTTCGGCGTTGAGCGCGTTGCGCTGCTCGGGACGGTTGAGAGTAGCGATGAGGACGTGGCCGCGCTGCTCCAGGTGCAGGACGTCGGTGTTCGGGTAGCCGTTCAGCATGCGGGAGTTCGTCTCCAGGTGAGTGGGCTCAGTCGGCCAATTCAAGTATCGTCGCGTTCGAGACGCCACCACCCTCACACATTGCCTGCAGCCCGTACCGGGCCCCGGTGTCCTCCATGGTGCTCAGCAGCGTGGTCATCAGCCGGCCGCCGCTGGCACCGACAGGATGGCCGAGTGCGATGGCACCGCCCCGCTGGTTGACCTTCGTCATGTCTGCTCCGGTCTCCACCTGCCAGGCAAGTGGCACGGGCGCGAACGCTTCGCTGATCTCGAAGGCACCGATGTCGTTGATCGACAGCCCCGCCCTGACCAGGGCTTTCTTGGTCGCCGGAATGAGCGCCGTCAGCCGGTAGACCGGGTCGTCGCCGGCGACCGCGGCTGCGTGGACGCGCGCACGGACGGGAAGGCCGAGCTTCTTGGCGATCTCGCTAGTCGTCAGCAGCAGCGCACAGCTGGCGTCGCTGATCTGGCTGCTGCTGCCTGCCGTAACGATCCATTTCAGCTGCGGGTAAAGCCGGGCCGCCTCCTCGTCGTAGAACGGCGGCTTCAAGCTCGCCATCGACTCAAGCGTCCCGCCCACGCGAATGCCCTCGTCGACGGACAGTTCTGGCATCGTCACGAACTCTCGCTGAAACAGTCCCGCCGTGGTCGCGGCGTGAGCCTTCTCGTGGCTCCACAGCGCGAACTCGTCTAGCTGCTGCCGGGAGAAGTCCCACTTGGCCGCGATCAACTCGGCGCCGACGCCCTGATGAGGGATGCCATCTATATAGCGCGCGTCGAACAACGGGCCGTACACATCGGTACCGTCCGGGGTGTCCGAACCCATCGGCACGCGGCTCATCGACTCCACGCCGCATGCGATGGCGATGTCGTATCCTCCGGCGATGATCGTGTGCGCGGCGAAGTGCACCGCTTGCTGGCTGCTGCCGCACTGCCGGTCCACGGTCGTGGCAGCGACACTATCGGGGAAGCCCGCAGCGAGCAGGGCGGTGCGCCCGATGTTCAGCGCCTGCTCTCCCGTCTGCGTCACGCAGCCGGCGATGACGTCGTCGACGGTCACTGGATCGATGCCGGTGCGCTCGACGAGTGCGGTGATCGACCGCGCTAGCAGATCGGCCGGGTGGACATTGTGGAGTGCGCCGGTTGCCCGGCCCTTGCCGATCGGTGTTCGCACCGCGTCAACGATGACCGCATCGCGCATGGGTGAACCTCTCCGTTCCGGAACGCCTGGGTGTGTCTCGAATTTAGATGCTGATCCAATATTAGACATGAGTCTAGAAGACCGCCTATATGCGGTCAAGTCACAGCCGCTGACAGCTACCTGGCTGGGGGCGCGGTGCGCGCTCGGACGGGGCGCTCGTACGACGGGTCGTTCTTGCTCCGCGAACCCTTGTGGTTCAAGGCGAGGCGATCATGCATCCGTGAGGCGTCGGCCGTTGCCTGCCAGTCGAAGATCAGGACGCGCGTCTTGATGCGCCACTCACCGGCCCGCTTCTCGAACCGGTCCACGTAGCGGCCGGAGAGTAGCTCCACGGAGTTGTCGCCGAGGTTCTTGATCGATGCGAGGAAGTAGGTTTCGGCATCGGCACCTTCGTCACCATCGAACTCGACCCAGTGGTTGGTGACAACGTGCTGGCCGGTCTCCCGACCCTCCTGCATCGGAAGCCACCAGTCGAGGAACTCATCGACCGAACCGTTGACGGAGCCGTGGCAGGTGAGCGCGTCCTCCCAGTAGGCCGATCGAAACAGGTCGATATCGAGCCGGTCGAGGCCGCGCGTGTAGCGCAGCACGCACTCCCAGATCGCGTCCTTGTCGAGGAGTCGCTGCAGCGAAGAAGCGTCGGTCATTCTCGGTCGTACCTCTCTCAGGTTTTCTCGTTCCGGAGCGCGGTTACGGCCACGGGGGCCGGACGTCACGCGAAGGTGGGGTGCTCGGCGACGGTCAGGTCGTGGCTGGGGATGACCTCGCAGTCGAGCAACTCGATCTTGTCGAAGGTGGACATGTAGTCCCCGAGGCTGGTGAAGGAGCCGGAAGGAATGTGGGCGAGGCTGGCATCACCCGTCCAGTTCGCGTAGCAGCTGACGCAATCGCCGGCGATGAGGTATCGCCTCGACGCCCCTTGTACGAGGACGCCCTGGGATCCTGGAGTGTGCCCCGGAAGGGTGACGACCCGTACCCCACGCATCAGGTCGTAGTCACCCGATCGCCCTTCCGTGCTGCCGAACGCTTTGGTCCACACTGGCACCATGCCTGGACGACGCTCGTACGAGGCTCGGCCCGGCGGGAATGGGTTCACGGCGTACTTGAGCTCAGCGTCCTGGACCAGGATTTTCGCGTTTGAGAATTGGTCGTTGTTCGAGCAGTGGTCCCAGTGGAGGTGCGTGTTGACCACGATCTCCACCTGCTCGGGGCGCACGCCGGCCTTCGCGAGCGCAGCGCGGGGCTCTTCCTCCGGGGTCTGCGTCATCGTGAAGCCATGGCGCTCCTTGACCTCGGCGGGCGTGCCCGGGCCCGTGTCTACCAGCAGAAGCTTTTCCCCGCCGGTGACTAGGAACATGTAGATCGCGAAGTCGGTCACGTCGAAGTGACCACGGTTAAACGTCAGAGAAGCTTGGGAGAACCCGTGGACGGTGCCGACCTTAAGGGCCTGGATCGTGAGCGACATGGTCGTCCTCCTACTCTGCCCGGCCGGCGCCCGCGGCATCCTGGGGACGCCAGGCGAGCCGCCGCATCAGGGTTTCGCCGTAGACGAGGGTCAGCTGCTCCGGGCTGAGCCCGGGAAGCTCCTCGAGGTAGTGCCTGCCCTCCCAGTAGCTCGCCAGGCCTGCCACCCGGGTGTAGTCGCTCCCCCACGACACCCTGTCGGCACCGTATGCCTTGATGAGCTGCAGGACTGGCGGCCACACGTCCTTGAACGGATACGGCTCGCAGGACAGCGACGGTGCGCCTGTGAGCTTGATGCAGACGTTCCGGGTCTCGGCGAGCCGCAGAACCGTCGGCAGGTGCTTGAATGGCTCGGGCGGCCGCCACCCGAGGATCGGCGGCGCGTAGCCGGTTCCTAGGTGATCGACGTAGAAGACGACACGTGAGTGCCGTCTGAAGAGTTCAGGCAATTGTGGGTCGAGAGGGTGCTTGAGCGAGAGCATTACCGCGAGGCCAAGATCCCCGCAGGCGTTCAGCACGCGCTCGAACTCGCCGCGTGCGATCCGGTCGGGTTCGCGCATTGGGATCATGCGAACCCCGCGCAGCCCGCGGGCCTTACCGTCGGCAAGCCGCTGCTCCGCGTCGGGCGCCAGGTGGTCGATCAGTCCGATGACCTGGAACTTATCTGGCCTGCTCTGCGCCGCCTCGAGCTCAAGCTCGAGGTCCGTGCCGTAGACACCGACCGGCGTCAGAAGCGCACCGTCCACTCCGGCCTCGGCCATCTCCTCAAGCACCATGTCGGGGCTGTTCGTCTGCCCTGCGTGCTGCAGGTACGACTGCAGCTCACGGTGGATGACGCGATACTCCGGTACCCAGGGCCTGCTCGGCCGGTCTGAGTACCACGAGTGCACCTGGGCATCAAGCACGATCACGCGAAGCACCGCCTTCCGCGGAGGAGCGATAAAGTTTCACTCACAAGTCCAAGCTTGGATTGCAGTCTAGAAACAGCTATGAGCACAGGTCAACCCGCGCCTGGTTCGCTGAGCACTGCGACGCCCTTGCGGACGAACTGCTTAGGCGGGCCCGATGTCCACGGCGATCACCTGCGTGCGTCAGGCAGGCCGCCAGCCGGTGCGCTGGATGACCGTTCCCGCGTACAGCAGCTGCTTCTCTTCTTCGGCCAGCTGCGGGATCTCCCTCAGGTAGTCCACGCCCTGCCTGTAGCTGTGCAGGCCCGCGGTGCGCGTGTAGTCGCTCCCCCAGGCGACGCGGTCCGCCCCGTACGTGCGGACGATCTCGACGACAGGGTCCCAGATGTCCCGGAACGGGTACGGCTCCCTGGAGAGAGCCGGGGCACCGGTCAGCTTCAGGCCGAGGTTCTTGATCTGCGCCAGTTCGAGGATCGTGTCCAGGCGCTCGAAGGGGTCCGAAGGGCGGAAGCCGAGGATGGGCGGCGCATACCCCGTCGCCAGATGGTTGAAGAGAAAGAAGACGTCACCGAAGCGCCGGAACAACTCGCAAAGCTCAAGGTTCAGCGGGTACACCATCGGGAGCACCACGATGAGGCCGAGGTCACTGCACGCCTCAAGGACGCGGTCGAACTCGCGCCGTGCGATCCTCGCCGGGTCTCGCAGCTCCAACAGGCGGACACCGCGAAGCCCGCGTTCCGCACTCGCCGCGATATGAGCCTTCACGCCGGGCGAGAACTGGTCGACAACGCCGACCACCTGGAACACGCCGGGGTTGGCCTCCGCGGCCTGCAGCTCATGCTCGATGTCCCAGCCGTAGATTCCGAGCGAAGTGAGAAGGGCGGCATCGACGCCGGCCTCTGCCATCTCCAGCTTGGCCATCTCGGGGCCGTTGGACTGGCCGGCGTGCTGGAGGAAGGACTGCTTTTCTCGGTACGTCGCCCGATACGACGGATCCCACGGCCGACTCGGGCGATCGGAGTACCAGACGTGGACTTGGACATCGATGATCACTAGGCCCCCACCCTGTCCCTGCGAGCGCCGGGCAACAAGCTGGGAACCCGCTCGGCGAGTTCGGAGACTGTCCAGCGCCCGTGCTTCTCGATCGCCGGCCCGGGCTCCCATGGCGCGTAGCGCTGGACGGTCCCTCCGCGGGCAAAGAGGATCTCACCGGTCACCGGACAGTCCTTTGTGGCGAGATAGGCAACTAGCGGCGCCACGTTCGCCGGATCCCACTCGTCGAACGCGTCAGGATCCGCCGGCGCCTGGACGGTCTCCGCCAGAGCTGTGATCCCGAGAGTCATGCCGGTACGCGCAGCGGGAGCGACGCAGTTGACCCGCACGCCGTACGCTGCGAGTTCCTTGGCCGCGACGTGGGTTAGCGCGATGATTCCGCCCTTGGCGGCTGCGTAGACCGAGTGACCCGCGATCGCATTCAGGGCCGAGCGCGACGCGGTGTTGACGACCGAGGCGTTTACCGGGCGGCCCGCCTTGTGCACGTCAGCCCAGTACCGAGCGGCAGCCTTCAACGTCAGGAAGTGACCCCTTAGATGCACATGCATAATCGAGTCCCATGACTGGAGTGACGACTCCTCCAAAAGTCCGTCACACCAGTTGCCTGCATTGTTGACGAGGACGTCGAGGGCGCCGAATCGCTCGCGCGACAGCGAGACCAGGTCGTCGCCGACCGACTCCGCACCGATGTCACCCCGGTACGCCACGACATCTGCTCCCGCGGCCGCGAACTCGTCAACCAGGTCCGACAGGGGGTCAGCGCCGCGCGACGCTTCGGCACCGGGTTTGCGGTCAGCGAGCACCAGCCGGGCACCCTCGGCCGCAAAGAGTCGAGCGTACTCGCGCCCGAGGCCGCCAGACGCGCCGGTGATGACGGCAACCCGGCCTTCGAGCAGGCTACTCAAGGTGTGCCCCCTCGACCGATGCGGCAAGGTCCACGCAACCCTCCGCGACCGGCTCGAACATATCCATGACCTCCGGGTCGTGGCCCGCCACGACGATCGTGTCGGGACGCGCATCCAGTTCCCGGAGAAGCTCGTAAGTGCCGAGCATCGACAGCGCGTCGGTGAAGACCTTGTAGAGACGGTTCAGGCGCATCTCTTCGTAGTAGTGGATCGCATCGCTCGCGAGCACGATTTGGGAGCCCCCCAAGTCGACTGTGGTGATCGTCTGGCCGGGGGTGTGTCCGCCTACGCGGCGCGTCCGGACTCCTGGGAGGACCTCCAGCTCATCGTCGACGAGCACCAGTCGCTCGTCACGCAGGAGATCCAGTACCTGGTTCACCTCGTTGCTATCGACCGGGGCTGACAGGGCTGGCTGCCGGCCGAAAGGCCCGGTCCAGAAGTCGAGTTCGGCCCTGCTAACGCTAAAGGTGGCGTTCGGAAAGAGCCCGATGTTTCCGGTGTGATCGAAGTGCAGATGGGAAAGGACAACGTGATCCACGTGCGCGGGGTTCACACCGCCGCTCGCCAGGAGTTCGCGGATATCGCGATCCATCTGGAGTCCGCGCGCCGAGCCACTCTCCCGGCTCACCCCGCAGTCGACGAGGACCGTGCTCGTGTCGCTCTGGAGCAACCAGACGTAGGACGACATGGGCTTCGGTGGGTCACCGGCTCCGTATACCTCGTACCGGTAGAACCAGTCGCTTGCCTTGAACTGCGGCCAGCGCGCGAGCTCCAGGCCATACGCCCGATATGTGTCATTCGGCATGCGGGTGGCCTCCGCGCCAGTGCTGGATCCAGTGGTGAGGCACGCGCCCTTCCCCTCCCCTAGCCGCGGGCACGGGATGCGTACCAGTCACCTTCGATGGTGAGTCCCCCATCCACCCGCAGCGTCTGGCCGGTAATGAAGGACGCTTGCGGCGAGAGGAGAAAGTTGATTGCCGCCGCAATCTCGGCGGGGTCGGCGAAGCGATCCAGCGGCGTCCGCGCGATCACCGGCCTGGTGTCGAGCTTCCCCTCACTCACCAGCCGGTCGATCATGGGAGTGTTGACGTACCCTGGCGCGACGCAGTTGACCCGGATGTCGGGGCACCACTCGACCGCGAGACCCCGGGTGAGTCCCTCGATGCCGGACTTGGCCGAACTGTAATTCGTCCGGCCAGGGAGGCCTACCGAGCCCGCGATAGACGAGATGTTCACGATCGCGGCACGAGAGCTCTCCCTGAGGAACCTGTAGGCAGCGCGGTTCACCCGCATGTGACCGTTGAGGTGGATGTCGATCATCTGTACCCAGTCCTCGTCGGCGCCCTCGGCGGCCACGATCGGCTGAGCGATCCCGGCGCAGTTGACTACGGCGTCGAGGCAACTATCGAACGCGGTGCCAGCTTCGGTCACTGCTTTCTCGACCTGGGCGTCATCTCGAACGTCGGCCACGAGACCGATGGCGACCTCAGAGCCGAGCAGGCTGACCTTGGCGTCCAGTGCAGGACGGCTGACGTCGAGGACCGCCACGCGCCCGCCAGCCGCGACCCACTGGTCCGCCACGCTTCCACCGATGCCCCCGGCACCGCCGGTGACCAGCAGCGCGGGCTTGAGGATGTCGTTCACGAGCGTAGATTCCTTTGTCTTGTCGTCGGTTCCACGTGATCAGTCGATGGTGACGCCACTGTCCACCGAATACACCTGGCCTGTGATGCGCCGGGACTCGTCAGATGCGAGGAACACCGCCATGTTGGCGACGTCGACCGGGTCCAGGACGCCGAGGAGGTGCCGCTCGGCGAGCTTCTTCGCGCGCTCGGTCTGCGCTCGCGCGGCTACGCGGGGACTCAGGGTAGTCCCGGGCGCGATCGCATTGACGCGGATGTTGTCCTGCGCGTAGCTGAGCGCCATCGCCCGGGTCATCGAGGCGACGCCGCCTTTCGCCGCCGAGTAGAAGTCACGTTGCGGGATCGCCATCAGGGCGGTCATCGACGTCAGGTTGACGACTGAACCGCCCTTGGCCTTGATGAGCTCGGGCAGCCCGAAACGGCAGGCCAAGACGGTGCCGAAGAGATCGACGCTGATCACTCGCCAGAACTCCTCGATGGGCGCCTCGGAGACCCGGCCGTCACGCTGAGAGGACCCGCCGGCCGTGTTGCAGAGCGTGTTGAGACCGCCGAACTCGCTCACGGTGCGAGCAATCGCCGCCTCGACCTGCTCGGTGTCCGTGATGTCGCACGTAAGCGCGAGGAACCGCTTCGGGTCGGCGAGATCCCCGGCGCTCCGCGTCACCGCCTCGGCATCCAGGTCCGTACCCGCGACAGTGGCACCTTCTTCAAGGAATCGCCTGACGACAGCGCTCCCGATGCCGCCGGCGGCCCCGGTGACGAACGCGATCTTCCCGTCGAGTCTGGTCATGACCTACCACTTCATCTGGAGGAGCAACTCACCCAGGAGAGTCTCAAGCCGAGATTCCCCTTCGATCGTCTCGCCGCCAATCACGAGAAACGTTCGGATGGCCTCGACCGCCTCACCGCGAACGGCCAGTTGCTGGAGCACGAAGTTCTCGTCACGCAGGCCTTCAGCGAGCGGGAGGGTGTCGAACGCGGCGATCAGGCCCCTGGTGCGCCTGATGACGTCGGGCACGCAGCGGGCGATCCGCTCGGCGTAGGCATCGACATATCCGGCGATCTCGTCATCCGGAAGTGCGCGCGTCAGGTATCCCCATCGATCGGCGGTCGCGGCGTCAAGGTCCAGCGCACCGAGGATGAGCTCTGTCGCTCTCGACCGCCCAACGAGCCGGGGCAGCACCTGGGTCGCTCCTCCCCCCAGACCGGTGCCCATCGGGACGCCGAAGCTGTTGAAGACGGCAGAGCCGAGGGCCCCGTACCTCAGATCGCAGGCCATGACGATGGTGGCGCCACCTCCCGTGGCGCGTCCTTCGACCTGAGCGATCGTGACCTTGTCCATCGACCGGAGCCGCTCCGTGATCCGGTGCACGGCGTTCAGTGGCACCTCATCGCGCGTGACGGGGACCTGCGGCATCTTCAACTTGTCGAAGTCGTCGTACTTCGCATGGCATATGAAGAAGCCCGGCGTGGCGCTCCTGATCACTATGACGACCGGCTCGGGGTCCGCCGCAAGCTCGGTGGTCAGCCGGTCGAGCTCGCCGAGCAGCTCCGCCGTGATCATGTTCATCGGCGGATTGTCGACTTCTACGACGACGACCCTGCCCCGGGCAGCGACTCTGACAAGTTCGTAGGACTCGTACGTCATCGTTGGCAGCCTTCCCTGACGCCTTCTCTCATCCGCCAACCCCTTGCCGGCACCCCGGCCCGACCGCGGCTTTCCCCGCCGCGAGCAGCATGCGGGCGAGCTCGTCCGGCGCCGTGATCGGAGCGTCGTGCCCGGTATTCAGAACCTGATAGTCGAAGCGCTCGTCGACCCGGTTTCGCTCCCGCGCTCGATCCAGCGGGATGGGAAAGGCCTGGAGCGGCATGGCGCACTCAATGAAGAGTCCCGGGTGAGCCCAGGCCCGGTCGGTCGGGCCCACCGGGTCTGTATACGTTTTGAAGGGCTGCGCCGTAATCCGATTGTTCATCCACGCGAGATCCGCCGGGTCGGTGATTCCCCAGTAGGAAGCGTCGGTTGGCGGAAGGTACCAGCCTTCCCCCTGTTCGTCCACGACGGCACGCATCTTCTCCGCTCCCTCGGGACCGACAAGATCGAGCATCGACTCTCCCGTTCGCGGCAGCTGAGCATCTACGTACACCAGGTACCGCACGCGATCCGCTATCTCTTCCATCGCGCCGTTGGCCACGATGCCGCCGTAGCTGTGGGCCACCAGAACGGCGTCCTGGATGTCCTCGTACTCGAACAGCGCCACCAGGTCCTCGACGTGAGTCGACAGGCCGATGCTGGGATGCAGCAGATGCGAGCGGTCACCTAGGCCGGTCAGGGTCGGCGTGAAGACCTCGTGCCCCTCGCCCCGGAGTCGGGGCGTGACGCGCTTCCAGCACCAACCGCCGTGCCGACCGCCGTGCAGCAAAACGAACTGCATGTCACGAAGCCTTCTTACCCAGGTAGGCGGCCTCGATCGCGGCCGCGGCGTCGCGCACTTCGGATGCTGAACCAGCCATCTCAACGCGGCCGCGCGCCATGACATAGGCGCGGTCGGCAATATTCAGCGCCTCGGTCACATGCTGCTCCACGATCAGCACAGCGACGCCCTGGTCCGTCGCCGCGCGGCGAACCGCAGTGAGCAGCCGCTCCACAATCAACGGGGCCAGGCCCATAGACAATTCGTCAGCCAACAGAGCCTTGGGATCGCTGGCGAGCGCACGCGCGAGACTCAGCATCTGCTGCTCGCCGCCGGAGAGATTGCCCACGCGTACGTTCACGCGCGGCCTGAGCTCGGGGAACGTGTCGATCACGCGATCGAGGCTCACGCGCGCCAGCCGGAGGTTCTCCTTCAGCGTCAGGCGCATGATCACCGAACGGTCCTCAGTGACCAGGCTCAGCCCTCGCCGCACTCTCGCGTGGACCGGTGCCTTGGTCGGCTGTCCTTCCCAGAGCACTTCCCCGTGCGAGCAAGGCAGGGCCCCGGAGAGCCCCATCAGGGTCGTGGTCTTGCCCGCGCCGTTCGGTCCGAGCAGTGCAACGACCTCGCCGGCGGCGATCTCGATACTCAGGTCACGCACCACCGGCAACTGCCCGTACCCCACGGACAGGTCCTTGGCTTCGAGTACCGCGGCCATCACGCCTCCACGTTGTGTCCTTGGCGCAGCTGCTCTTCGGCTGCTGCTCCGGCTGATCCGGCTCCGAGGTAGGCCTCGATGACCCGGGGGTTCCGCTGAACCTCGGAGGGTGTCCCGAGAGCGATGCGGTTGCCGAATTCGATGACAGCGACCCGGTCGCACACTGTCATCACCAAACTCATGTCGTGCTCGACGAGGAGGATGCCGATACCCAGGCGCTTCGCGAGGAGGGAGATCAACTCGCCCAGGCGCGCCGACTCGCGCTCATCGAAACCGGCCGCTGGTTCGTCCAGCATCAGGATCGAGGGCTGGGCCGCTACCGTTCGGGCGATGCCTACTAGCCGCCGGTGGGCATAGGACAACTGATCCGGACGAAGATCCAGCGAGTCCGCTAGACCGAAGATCTCCACCGCGACCGCGGCCAGCGGCGGGAGGTCCTGCGTTCCAGGCCGGATGACGGTGCTGGCGAAGGCCGCGACGTCTTTACGGTCGGAGGCCGCTTGGAGGTTCTCGCGGACCGAGAGGTCATCGAACAGCTCGACGGACTGGAACGAGCGGGTGATCCCCGCGCGCGCCCGCCTGTACGGGGACAGTCCGCTGATCTCGACGTCATCCAAGGCTACCGAGCCCGCGGATGACGTGAATCCGCTGACGGCATCGATCACGCTGGTCTTGCCGGCACCGTTGGGGCCGATCAGTCCGACCACCTCTCCGGGCTGAACGTCGAGGCTCAGGTCCGACACGGCGGTCACACCGCCATAGCGCACGGTGAGGTGATCCACCTTCAGGCGCACCGGCCGGACCCGATGAGCATCGAAGTCGGTCGACGCGACCGCCGCTTCCACCTTCGGGCTGGACGTGACCTTCCGGCCGCGGCCTCGGACCTGCTGGGCGATCGACCTGGTGAGCGGGTCTCCACGGCCCTCCACAATGCCCATCACGATGCCGTCGGGGTTCTGGATCAGCACCAAGATGACGGACAAGCCCGCGATGACGGGCAACCAGGAGTCGATGCCGAGGCGGTTGAGAATGTAGCCGACCACGCTGTCGGGGGCCAGGCTCGCGCCGACGACAGGGCCAACGACCGAGCCAATGCTCCCGACGGTCGCCCAGGCGACGACGTTGATTGAGGTCAGCGGATCGAAGTTAGTAAACGTGATCGTGTCCGCCTGGAAGCCGATCAAGATGCCGGCCAGGCCGGCGATTCCGGAAGAGATCGCGAACGCGAACAGCTTGGTGTGGGAGACCGCGATGCCGAGCGATGCCGCAGCGCGCTCGTTGGCGCGGACGGCGATCATTCTCCGGCCCGCCCGCCCGCGGCGGAGGTTCGCCACCGCCACGCAGGCAAGCACGAACAAAACCAGGCAGAAGATCGCGAACCGCTCGGGATGCTCGACCGGGTCGACGTTGAATCCGAACAGCGTCGGATTGCTCACGTTGGTTCCGGCGAGTGCGCCGGTGTAGTTCGAGTTGCTGAACAGCATCGCGTAGACGGCGAGGGCAAAGCTGATGGTGACGACCGCGAGCCCGATCCCGCGGGCACGCAGGGCGATCAGACCGAGCACTACGCCGACGGCGAAGCTGCCGATGACTCCGGCGATGACGGCAGGGATGAACGGCCAGCCCTGGGAGGCGACGAGCCGCCCGGCGAAGAACGCTCCGATCCCGGCCACGGCGAATGCCCCGAGGGAGAGCTGGCCCGTGTAGCCGGTGATCACCACGGTGGCCAGCAGGAGCAGGGCAAAGGTGACCTGAATGGTCACCGAGGCGATCACTGCGCTCGGCAAGACAGTCAGAACGAGGATCGCAGTGATCGCAGAGACGATGAGGATGGCTCTGATCTTCAGACGACCGCTGCCCAGCCGGGGCCTGCGCTCAAGGAGGAACTCACGATCCGGGAGCGCGTTCCTGTGCACGAGAAGCACGATCAGAATGACGAAGAACGGAATCGCGTCATTCAGTCCCGGAACGCTCGGGGCATAGTTGCCGCTTTCCGACTGGGCGACACCGATGATGACACCGAAGGCGAGCGTAAGCCAGTAGGACGAGAACTGCCCCGGCATGCTTACCGCCATCGCCGCGACAATCGTCAAAGTCAGGCCCGTCACCGACAGACCCGACAAGGGGACAACGAGGATTCCGGCAACGCCTGCCAGCATGGCGCCCAGGGTCCACGTCGCATTCGCGACGACCTCTGGAGACCGGCCCAGGATGGCGACCTTGCGCTGGTTCTCCGAGACGGCTGTCATCGCGAGGCCGAGCACGGTGAACCGGCTGACCAGCCACAGAGCCAGGGTCAGCGCCACCGCGATCCCGAACATAATGAGCTGAGGTGACGGCAGGGTGAGCCATCCGAAGTGATACACCTTGCCCGGCAGCGAGTCCGGCACGTGCAGGTACTGCGACCCGTACCTGAGCGTGCCGATGCCCTCGAGCAACAGCAGCAGACCCAGAGTCGCGATGAGCCGGGACAGCGGCGAGGCGTGACGCAGCGGCTTCATCACCAGGATCTGTGTCAGTAGACCGATCAGCCCGGCGAAGATCACCGCCACGATGAACGCAGCCCAGAACGGCCAGCCGTGGTTCTGGTTGAGCTCATAAAACATGTACGCCGCGGCCATCGCAATCGCGCCGTGGGCGAAGTTCAACACGCCGGAGCCGCGGTAGATGGTTACCAGCCCGTTGCCGAGGAGAATATAGGCCGCGGCCAGCCCCAGGCCCAGCACCGCGAAGTCGATGAACTCTTCCACTACCTACTCACCTTCACAATCGTCCCGATCAGGCCGAAGCCGAACGAGGTCCGGGTGTCCCGCGCCACGAGATCCTCGTGCCTGTGGCGGAGGGCACCCGGAATCGGGGCAGGAGCCTTAGCTCACGCCCATGTACGGGGCGAGGTCCAGGGCGGAACTGCCGAGCAGCTGGTACGCACCGCTCTTGTACTGACTCGCCCAGACCCCGAGGTTGGAGATGCGCGGCTCAGCGGCCGGGCCCGGCTTCGTCGGTGTCCACGGAGGCGTGAGTCCCTGCAGGGTCAGCCCCTTTGCACTGTTGAGCGCCTGGATCAGGCTGGTGTTGGTCACGTCGCCCTTGATCGGCGCGGCCGCCTCGGCCACCGCGTACACCGAGAGCCAGGCATTAAGGGAGTAGGCGTCCTCGTTGGCGGTTCCGGTGTTACCGATGCCGGCTTCGGCGGCCGCGGTCATATCGGTCTTGAACTTCGCCACCCCCGGCAAGTTCGCGCTGGTGTCGGGAAGGGGGCTGGTGCCGATGAAGCCGTCCGCGATGCTCCCGAGGGAACCCAGAACGGCCTGCTTGGTGAAGTCGATGGCGGTGGATCCGAAGACCATCTTGTAGCCGGCGTTGCTCGCCGCCGTCATCGTCGCACCGCCGGCGGATGCCGCCGTCAGCAGAATCACGCCCTGCACGCCGTCCTTCTGCAACTCGGCGACGTACGGGGTGTAGTCAGCCGCGGTCAGCGGGGCGGAAACGACGTACGACTTGAGCGACTGGCCGCTCGGTGTCTTCAGCTGCTTGAGGACCTTGTCGACCTGATTGCCGAGTGCCACGGCGAGCGGGTTGTTCAGCTCCAGGTAGCCGATCTTGGTGAAGCCCATCTTGGCGAACTGCACCGCGACCGCGGCGCACTGGTCACCAATGGAGCTGTTGTAGGAGAACGTGATCGGGCTGGTGAGATCGGTCGCTTCCTCGGGCGTGCTGCCGACCATCGGAACGTTGGCCGCCTGGAGGATGGGGTTGATGTTGTCGCCGTAGACCTCTTGGTAACCGACCACGGCGGTTGCGTGGGCGGCCACGATCTGCCTGGCGCAGGCGGCCTGGGTATTGGCCTGCCCCTGGCCGTTGCAATTCTCGATCTTGATCGGGTGGCCGTTGATGCCGCCGCTGTTGTTGATCGACAGAGCAGCCGCCTGCGCGGCTCCGTAGACTTCAGGCTCATTCTGCAGCGTGGTGCCCGTGTCAGCGATCGTGTACAGCAGCACCGGCGAGCCCTTGAGCTTCGACGCCGCCGCGGTACTCGAACTCGAGCTGCCCCCGCTACTGCTACAGGCGGCCAGCGCCACCAGCGACGAAGCCGCCACTGCCGTCAGTAGCACCCGACTTCGTCTTCCACCCCTGGTCATCGGCATTGATGTACTCCTAGCTGCGAGTCCCGTAAGTATTTGGACGTTAGACTAAGTTTGGATTCTCGTCCAGATGAAACTATGCGTGACCGGGGTAACGGTCAAGAGGTCAATCACCAGTCGTGTCCTAAATGTCATCAACCAGCCAAGATGCCTCTTCACCACGGATCTCGACCTACCGACCAGGCACCGTCGGCGACGCGGCGGACGCCTAGGCTTGCGACGCTGTGTTGGCGACCCGGGCCAATCGGCCGCCAGCACGCCGGTCAAGAGAGATCCACAGTCGTGTAAGATCGCGTCCTCTCGACTATGTACTAGTCCGCGCGCTTCTCCGTGCGGCCTGCCTTCTCTTCACGCCAGGCCAGCAGGGCGCGGGCACCGTTCGATACGGCGATACCGCCGGCCGGGATGATCAGTGCGCTGAAGCCCTCCATGGCCTCGCGTTCCGTCAGTCCGTGTTCGAACGCTCGCCTCAAATGGTGAACGGTGACATCGAGGGGCACCGGCATCATCGCGCAGGCGCAGGCGCAGATGAGCTCGCGGTACTTGATGTCCAGCGAATCCGGGCCGGGCTTCGGGTCAACCCCTAGCGTGCGGACATACGCCTCATCGAACACGTCGAGGAACCCGGGGTCGAGCTCGGCCATCAGGTAGTGCAGCGGCCAGGTGTGGCCCCGGCGATCGAGGATTCGCTGGATCACCTCGTCGCCCGTAGGACGGTCGTCTGCCATCGTCGCGCTCCATTTCTTGCGGGTATCGATTGGCCGGTTGCCGGGCTAGCTCACATCGATGACGGCTTCACCCTTGACTGTGGTGGTGCCGTCCGCCAGCGTCATCTCGAGCGCGACCGTCGCGAGACCGTTCTCGATACTGGTCACCCGGCCAGTGCACACCGGCTCGGCGTATACGGGAGTGATTGCGGCGAAGCGCGTTTTGAACCAGCGGAGCCGCTCCTGCGGAACCCACTCGGTCAGGTACCGGCTGAGGTAGGCCATCGAAAGCATGCCTTGGGCGTACACGTCGTCGCGCCCCCGCGCCTTAGCCGCGTCGATGTCGATGTGCACCGGCATGTGGTCACCGGAGGCACCCGCGAAGAGCGCTAGCGTTCGTCGGCTGATCCGGTCGATCCTCAGCGGCGGGATCTCGGTTCCGACCGCGATGTCGTTAAATGTCACGTGGTTCGTCTCCTAGTGGAAGAGCGCGAGCGAGCAGAGAACGTCGGCGATCGCCGTACCGTCGTCGCGGGTAATCTCCGTACGCTTCACCACGAATTCGAGGGCGCCGCCCTTCTTTACGTAGACGTCGGCGATGCTCCGCTTGAAGGTCAGCCGGTCACCGGCGAAGGCGGGCGCGTGGTACTCGAACGTCTGCTCACCGTGCGTAGTTCGCTCAAGGTCGGCGCCAAGCGCCGCGAGCCATGAGAGCGGCTGCGGGAGTTCGAGTTCAAGGGCATTCCCGAGGAACGTGGGCGGGACGAGGATGTCGGGATAGCCGGCCCGCTGCGCCGCCATTGAATCGAGGTAGACAGGGTCGGTCAGTCCGATCGTCTCGGCGAAGAACCGCAGCCGGCCTCGTTCCATGTCGAAGACGACTGGCTCGATCTCCAGCCTCAGGGCCTTCTCGCGATCGATAAGATCCTTCATCGTTCCGCTCTCTCGTTAGTCCCGTGCCGCGAGAATCTCGTAGGCCGCGCTGTAGTACGTGCCGTTGAGCTGGCCCCGGCCGGAGTAGCACTGGTTCATGGCATAGGCGAACGTGACTCCCCGCTCCACGTCGGCGATCGCGCATGACCCTCCGGTGCCGTACCAGTAGGCCGTCTTCTTGCCAGGTCGCAGGAACGGAAGGGGACCGCGCCTGTTGTCGTACTCGTCTGCAAGGGCGTAGCCCATACCCCACCGGATCGGCTTGTTGTAGTACATATCGATACCGTTGGCCTGCTCTTCAAAGACCAGGTCGACCGTGGTCGGAAACAGAAGCCGGACGCCGCGTGACGTGCCGCCGTTCGACAGCGCCGAGACGATCCGGCCCAAACCGCGCGCGTTCGCATGCCCGCTGCTTCCGCCGAACTCAGTCCG
>Ga0210389_10000258_pt1 | contig 53862 bp, 45 predicted proteins | sample IncBWH28OmetaG_FD_160127 | JGI IMG/M metagenome (GOLD analysis project Ga0210389, IMG submission 160127) | Forest soil microbial communities from Barre Woods Harvard Forest LTER site, Petersham, Massachusetts, United States - Inc-BW-H-28-O ... | reverse complement strand
ATCGGTCCAGCCGTGGCTGGTCAGCAGCGACTTGGCGTGGGCGATGCTGAACGGGTACGGGCCCTGCCCGCCGTTCTGACTCTGGATCGTCGGGATCCACTGGCTCTTCGGCTCGCTCGGGATCACACCGGCGGTCGGGTACGCGTAACCGCGCCAGATCGCCTCGTCGATCCCGTTCTGGTCGACGGTCTCCTGGAGGGCTTCCCGGACGTACAGCTGCTTGAACACCGCCCCGATGGTCGGGTTGTTAAAGTTTTCCTGGTAGAAGGAGATCATGTCGTTGTAGCCAGGGACGAGCGTGTAGCCGCTGCCGAGCGGATCGCTGGACGGAAGCGGCTGCGCCACCGGTTTCTGGGGCAGGTCCTGCGACGGGATGTAGCCGATGTCCAGCTGCCCGGTCTTCAGGGCGGTGTACTCGGTCGAGTCACTCGTGTACGGCACGAACTTGAAGGCCGAGATGCTCGGCTTGGGGCTGCCGGAGTAGTCGGGGTTCGGCACGAACGTGACGTTGCCATTGGTGTTGAAGTACGACAGCTTGAACGGCCCGTCGGACACCTGCCACAGCGGGTTGGTCGCGTACGTGGCGGCGGTCTTCGCCTGGCCGTTCAGGTAGTTGTACACGGCCATGCACTTGGCCCATTTGTCCGCGGCGCTGTCGGTCACGCAGTCGCCGCTCCCCGGTGCCGCGCCCGACTTCGTGATGTCCCAGGACGCGGGGAACGGGGTGATCTCCGCGAGCTGGTTGTAGGTGTACCAGAGGCTGGAATAGCCCTTGTTCAGGTGCATCACGACCGTGTCCGGGCCGGTCGCCGAGTACGAGGTGACGTTGTCCGGCATCAGGCCGGGGGCGTACCCGTAGTAATTGGACTTCTCCGCCTCCAGCAGGTTCAGCCAGAAGATCACATCCTGTGCGTCAACGGACTCGCCGTTGCTCCATTTCCAGCCTTTCATGGTGATCGTCACCGTCTTGCCGCCGTCGGTGTAGACCGGCGCGTTCGCGGTCGACAGCGGGATGTTGATGTTGACCGAGTTCCCGTTGTTCCCGAACATGTACAGCGGCCGGTACATGGGCGTCTGGAGCTGACCGTTGTAGGTGCTGGCGGTGGTGATCGTCGAGAACGGGAGGATCCAGTTCGGTTGGACATCCGCCGCCAGCGCCTCGGTCACCGTCCCGCCGCTCGACTTCGTGCTGGACGGCGAGGACGACGCACCCGGCGGCGCCCCGCCGTTGCTGCAGGCCGCCAGGCCGGCCGCGAGCAGCGCCGCGGTGACGACCGCGGCCGCCCGCACGACACCGCGGCGGTGTCTGATTCCGAACATGTGCAACTCCCTAACCACAACCGGAGATGGTTAGAGGGGAAACTAACCCACGCAAGCGCCGCGCCAAACAATATTTAGGACACGATTGCATCAAGGTGCGATCCGTCCGCTTGGCCGCGCACCGCTCGCGAGCTGCCGCGCAACGACGGTAATCACCCAATTCAGGCAAGCGGCACCGGTCGTCCCGGCGAAGATAATTAACACCGCCGAAACTGACTCTTATCATTGTGATCACACGTGTAGCCCGCGGGCATCAGGAAGACCTGACCGCCGCCCCGCGCTTCGGCCGCCTCCGGGGTCCCGCAGGCAATAGGATCTGGCACCGGAGGTGTTGAGTGATCCGCATTGGGCGACGGGCCCTCGCGTCCGCGATAGCGATCGGGGCAGTGCTGCCGACGGCGGGCTGCGGCGTGCTCGGGCCGGGCGCGGATAATCAGACGCTGGCCGCCATGACCGTGAGCACCGCCGCCTTCACCCAGAGCGTGATGCCGGCCAGCTACACGTGCGCGGCCGGGGCGAAGGCGGCCAGCCCGCCCCTGGGCTGGGCGGGCGTGCCGGCCGGGACCAAGAGCCTGGCGATCGTGATGGATGACAAGGACACGCCGATCACGCCGTACATCTACTGGATCGTGTTCGACATCAACCCGACGACCTCGGAGATCCTGCAGGGGCAGCTGCCGCCCGGGTCGCTGCAGGCCCGCAACAGCGCGGGCGCGATCGGCTACGAGCCGCCGTGCCCCGGCCCGCAGGGTCACACCTACCGGTTCACCGTGTACGCGCTCGACAAGCAGCTCAACCTGCCGGCGGGCACCTCGCTGGAGTCCGCGTGGACCGCGATCGCGGCGGCGACCATCGGCATGGGCCGGACAACGGCGAGCGCGACGACCCCCGCGTCCGCGCCGTCGAGCCTGACGTCGGCGTCGGCGTCCGCGTCCGCAGCGCCCTGAGTTTTCCGTTTTGCCCCATTCGGTAACGAAGTTTGGGCGTTCGGCAGACAGGAGTACCGCTTCTCGGTAACAATTTGGTAGAACCAGTGCCGGTTAATGGTGCTCGCGATACGGGGGAAGGCTCGCGTTGATGGCCGCGCGTGCTTAGCGAACATCATCCGTCAGGCCGTGCTCTGCCCGGGTGGTGAATGTATGTCCTTCATGGGCCGCAGGTCCTCTCGTTCCGGTAACGGAAACGATGGAACTGGCTCTAGTTCGGGCAGACAGCGTGGTGACCGCGACTACGGGGACTACGAGGACAGCTACCAGCAACGGGACGACGACAGCTGGTCACCCGACGAGTACTTCACTCCTGAGGGCATCAAGGGCCGGTGGGCAGCCGACAGCGGCCGGGATGGTGGCGGCCAGTCCGGCGGACGCGGCGCGCACGGCGACAGCGGGCGCGAGGACAGCGGACGCGTTAACAACCGTAACGGCGCCCGGTACGACGACCGCGAAGCCTACGCCTCCGGCTATAACGACCCCCGGTATGACAGCACCGGCTACGACAGCGCCGGTTATGACAGTCCTGGTTACGACAGCGCCAGCTACGGCGACTCCGCGTACGAGACCCCCGGACCTCAGGGCGGTACCGAGTACGACACCGGCAATTACGACACGGGAAGCTACGCCGCCGAGGACTACGAGCCGGGCGGCACGGGCGAGTTCGAGCGGCCTGCCGGCGGCGGGCGCGGCGGCCGACGCGGACGCAAGTCCGGGCGCGCGGCACGCGCCGAGCAGCGCGCCGACCAAGGCGATGGCGAGCGCACGCGCCGCATCCGCCTGCGGCCCCGCACCGAGAAGGACGCCGACATCTGGCCGGCCGACGAGGTGTCCGACGAGGACTACTGGGCGTCGGTCGCGGCGGATAAGCCGCTGCCGGGCGCAGCCCCGGGCGGGGCGCCGGGCGGGGAGCCGTCCCCGGACTTCACCGCTGCCGCCGACGCTTCCGGTGCCGTCTCCGCTTCCGGCCTCGCGGCCACGTCGGGCCGCACGACCGCTGGTGGCCATTCGGCTCCTTCCGGTTTCGGCGGCCCGGCTTCCGGATTCGGCAGCCCGGCCGCGAAGGGCCCGGGCCTGCTCGGCCCCGCTCCGGTCGCCGCGAGCAGCGGCCGCGGCGACACCGACCACCGCCGCGACGCGGGCTACGGTCGCGACTCGGACTACAGCACGGATTCCGGCTACAGCACCGATTCCGGCTACAGCACCGATTCCGGCTATGGCCGTGAGGCTGACTACGGGCACGATCTGGGGTACGGGAGCAAGTCGAGTCACGGCCGTGGCTCGGACTACGGTCGTGACTCCGGCTACGGCAGTGACACCAACGACTCGAGCTACACCAACGACTCGAGCTACACCAACGACTCGAGCTACACCAACGACTCGGCCTACGCTGGCGATTCCGGCTACGGGAGCGGCGGCCCGGGCTACGATCGCGGCGATTCCTACGACCGTGGTGACTCCTATGACTCCGCTGATTCGGGTTACGGCGTCCCGGGCTTCGGCCAGGCCGGGCTCGCGGCATCGGCCACCTCGCAGCCGGGTTTCCAGCCGTCGTCCGCGCGTGCGCGCGGCGGTACGCGGGAATCCACCTGGCAGGCCAGTGAACGCGCGAACAGCGACGGCTTCAGCATCGACCGCCCGGGCGCTGGCACTGACCGCGCTGGTAGTGACCGGACCGGTAGCGACCGCACCGAGGTGATAAGCCGTATCGGCCGGTCCGATGACGGTGACCGCGGCGACCGCGGCGCGGAGCGTTCCGCGCGCCTGCCCGAGTGGATCAGCCAGCTCCCGCCCGAGCGCACCGAGCGCACCGAGCGCACCGAGCAAATCGACCGCGTCAGCGACCAGCCCGCCTCCCCCGCCGTGACGTACACGCCGCAGCCGGCCGCGTCCTACACGCCGCAGTCCGCGTCTCACGCACCGCAGGCCGCCTCGTTCACGCCCCAGGCCGCTTCCTACACACCCCAGGCCGCTTCGTATACGCCGCGGACCAGTTCCCACGCACCCGCGTCCCAGAGCGGCTCCCACTCCCTCCAGCGCCAAGCCGACTGGGGCCAGCAGCCGTCGCGAAGCGCGGACGGCCGCGCGCGGACGAACGACGACCCGCTGACCAGCCACACCTATTCACGGGAGTCGCTCAGCGACACCGACGGCCGCTCCTACCGGGCCGCGGCCTCGCGTCACGGGCAGGCACCCGCCGACCTGTACAGCGCGGGATCCGCGAAGTCGCCCCAGGCGTACGGCGCGAGCGGCGCCTACCCGGGCGCCGCGCAGGCGCCGGCGGCGGGCTATTCCGCGCCCCAGGCCCAGCGGCGTCCCCCGCAGCCGTCTTTTCAGCCCGCGGCGGCGTCAGCCGCCCAGCCGGCCCAGGCGCCGCAGCAGCCGCGTCGGCCGCAGCGCGCGCCGATAGCGGCCATCGGCAGCGGCGACAGCAGTGCCAGCACCGGCGCTAGCAGGAGCAGCGGTGACAGCGCCGGTATCAGCGGCGTCGGCGTCAACCGTGCCAGCGTCAACGGCGCCAGCGTCAACGGCGCCAGCGTCAACGGCGCCAGCGGCCTGCTGGGCGCGCCGACCGCCGTACCGCCGGCGCCCGCCGCGCCCGCGGGCACGCCGGCGATCCCGGCGGCGGGATCCGGCCGGGGCAGCGGCAGCGGCACGTACACGAGCCAGCCGAACCCCGCCTGGCCGTCCGTGCCCGGCGGTTCCTCAGATCCGTACGCCAGGTCCGCCCCCAGCACCCCCAGGAGCACGGGCCGCCACGCGGCCAGTCCGGGCACGGGCGCGGCCGCCTACCACACGGGCGTCCCGGCCTTCGTTCCGGCCGACACCAGCCAGGGCCCGGCCAGCGCCGGGTACGCCAACCCGCCCTCATACGGCGGCGGAACCCCCGGCAACGGGACGCCCGGCAACGAGACGCCCGGCAACGGCACATCCAGTAACGGCTCACCCGGCAACGGCACCGCCGGCTACGGGGCGACGGCAGCGGGATACGGCACGTCAGGCGCCACCGCGGGCGCGGGCAGCCAGGGCACGCCGGGATACGGCGCCAGCGGTTACAGCCCGGGCGCCTATAACCCGGGCGGGTACACCCCGGCCGTCCCCGCCAATGCCGCCTCCGGCGTGAGCTATCCCGGCGCCAACGGTTACACCGCGGCCGGGCAGAATGCCCAGGGCTACTCTTCCGGTGGCTACCCGGCGACGCCCGGCTACTCGGCTAACGGCTACAACCCCGCCGGCGGGGCGAACGGCGCCAACGGGTACGCCGGGTCGGGCAGCTACGCCGGTGCTGGCGCGTACAGCGCTAACGGCGGCAACGCCTACGAATACGGCGCGGCCGGGTATCCCGCCAGCGGATCCGGTTACAGCGCCAACGGCCATGGCACGGTCGGCGCCGACAGCAGCGGGTACGGTGCCAACGCGCGGCGCAACCGGGATCAGCAGGGCGACGGCTACAGCGACGGCGCCCAGCAAGGCGGCAACCGCCACTAATCACGTTCCCGGGTCCCGTCCGATGACCATCCGCCATACGGCATGCTGGAAGCGTGCCCGAAGGAGACGTGGTCTGGTACACCGCACACCGCCTGCATGGGGCGCTGGCCGGGCGGGTGCTGACCCGCAGCGACTTCCGGGTGCCACGATTCGCCGCGGTGGACCTGCGGGGCCAGCTTGTCACCGAGGCGGTCTCACGCGGCAAGCACTTGCTGATTCGGACGAACGCCGGCCTGACGGTGCACACGCACCTCAAGATGGAGGGTTCCTGGCGAATCCGCCCGGCCGATGCCGACCGGGCAGGCGGTCCGCGGGCAGGCGGTCTCCGGGGAGCCGGCAGCGACAGGATCCGGCTGCTGCTCGCGAACGCGGAGTGGGTGGCGACCGGCTACCAGCTCGGGATCACCGAGGTGCTGCGTACCCGGCACGAAGACCGCGTCGTCGGCCACCTCGGCCCCGATCTTCTTGACCCGGACTGGGACGAGGCGCGGCGGGACGAGGCGGTCGCGCGGCTCGGCGCGGACGCCAACAAGGCGCGCCCGATCGGCGAGGCACTGCTCGACCAGCGCAACCTGGCCGGGATCGGGACTTGGTACCTGGCGGAGACGCTGTTCCTGCGGGGTATCGATCCCTCGCGGCCGGTCGGTGAGGTCGAGGACCTGCGCGCCCTGGTCGATCTCGGGCACCAGCTGCTCGACGCCAACAAGACGGGGTTCGACCAGGTGGCGACCGGCGACAGCCGGCGCGGGCGGCGTAGCTGGGCCTACGGACGCGCGGGCCAGCCATGCCGGCGCTGCGGGACTCCGATCAAGCGCGGCGAGCAGGGGCCAGCGGGCCAGGAGCGGCTCCGGTTCTGGTGCCCGAAGTGCCAGAGATGACACTGCGCGGGCGACGTGACGGGTGGGCGGGCTTGATCACCGAGCCTGCGCGCCGCCCTGGCGGACGAGCTTCTCGACCGCACTCGGCAGGGTGGTCTCGAAGTCCAGCAACCGGGCCCACCCGGGCGTGACGGTGATGACGGTCATCTGCGCGTACAGGGCGCGTACCTGTGTGTCGAAGTCGTCGCACGCCTCGGGCGGCATCCCGCGGTGCGAGGCCTCGAGGTAACCGTCCGGCACCCCGTCGACGGTGACGAGCGCGGCCTGGCCGCGGACCAGGAGCACGCGCGGCGGCGGTCCCGGGATGTCGATCGTGATCGCCACCCGCGGGTCGGCTCGCAGGGCCGGGACTTTGGCCGATCCCGGGATCGTCCACATCTGGAAGCTGGCGCCGTCCCAGAGGTACCCGATCGGTATCACCCGGGGCCCGCCGTCCAGCCCGGTGTACGACAGGTGCAGGATCGGCTCGTCGCGCAGCAGTTGCCGCGCGATCGGCAGGGCCAGGACTTGCTGGTGAGGCTGCGATGTCATCGCTTCTCTCCTCTTCGACAGGTTCTGTAAGGGACTGATTGCTCACGCTAACATAGAGCGTTCCTTAAGGGAACCATGTCGGCTAACATGGCCTTATGCAGCGAACCCAGTTCGGCGCGATGGCGTGCTCGATCGCGCGCACCATGGACGTGGCCGGCGAGCCCTGGTCCCCGCTCATCGTGCGAAACGTCTACATGGGCATCACCCGGTTCGACCAGATGCAGCAGAGCCTGGGCATCTCCCGCAAGGTGCTCGCCGAGCGGCTGCGGTGGCTAACCGAGACCGGCGTGGTGGAGCGGCGGGAGTATTCCGCCCGGCCGCCGCGGCACGAGTACGCGCTGACTGCCAAGGGGCTGGAGCTGTTCGAAGTGCTCATGGTGATGGTGCGCTGGGGAGACAAATGGCTGGCGGGCGAGGCGGGGCCGCCAGTGCTCTACCGGCATCACGCCTGCGGGCAGATCAGCCACGTCGAACTCCACTGCTCGGTCTGCGGCGAGCCGATGCGGGCCACCGACATCGACGTGCTGCCCGGACCCGGCGCGGACACGCCCGCCAGCACCGAGACGAGCCAGTAGCCCGCCGTGCGATCCGCGTTTCGCGCATGCGGTTCGGGCGCGGTCAGCGCCGTTCGCGTTCGGCCTCGGCCTTGAGTCCCGCGGCGAGGATGATCGCGGCGCTGGGAGCGGAGCCCCAGGTCAGGGTCCGGAGGAAGTCCTCGGGCCGGACCAGGCGGCGCTCGTCGATCTCATGCCGCGGGTCCCATGGCAGGAGTTCGACCCGCGCCCAAAAGCGCGTCTGGTAGTAGCGCCAGGGCCCGGTCGGGTGCTCGGGATCGTCAACGCGCTGGCAGCCGATGTAGCGGCTCTCGACGACGCGGGCACAGCCCTCCTCCATCACTTCCCGGACGAGGCAGTCCTCTAGCGTCTCGCCCGGCTCCACCCCGCCGCCGAGCAGGTTCCAGTACCGCTGGCCAGCGACATCGCAGGCGCCCAGGACGATCATCCCGGCCTCGGTGAAGCAGATGCCGTAGGCCTGGTTGGAATGCGGCGGTTCCGGGCGGAACGGGGGCTCGAACCAGGTATAGGTCAGCCGGCGGCCCTCGTCGAGGTCCTCCTGCACCGATCGCGCCCCGGGTTCGGCCAAGCCCCTTGAATAGCCGCCCGGCGGCGTGACGCGTTCCACAGGGTCTGACCTTACGCGAACCGAATCGCCAGCGGCGCTCGCGTTGCGCATGCGCGCTGACTTTCCCGGTCGCCGCTCGTCATATCCACCGGACGCTGTTGGCAAGGGCGTCCGCCGGACAATGAGGGGATGCTCGATGGAGATCATCAATCTGGGCAAGGCAGACGGACTGCCGCCGGTGGACTGGGCGGCGATTGCCGAGAAGCTCAGCGCCGGGTCAGCGCCGGCTCCGGAGGCGCGGAACGCCCGCGCGACCTGGCTGGCCACCGTTAACGAGGACGGCAGCCCGCATGTGACGCCGGTCGGCGCCTTGTGGCTAGACGGCGCGTTCTGGTTCCAGACGGGAACGGGCACGCGGAAGGGGCGCAATGTCGCGCGCGATCCCCGGTGCTCGATCGCGGTATCGGTGCGCGACGCGGACGTCGTGATCGAGGGCGAGGCCGCGCGAGTGACCGAGCCGGGCGCACTGGCGCGCGCCGCGAAGGCGTGGGCCGACAACGGCTGGCCGGCCGAACCCGACGAGAGCGGGTCAGGCATCACTGCCCCGTTCAACGCCCCGTCGCAAGGACCACCGCCGTGGAACGTGTATCGCGTTGAGCCACGCTCAGCGATCGTGACCCTGTCAGCGGAACCGGGCGGCCTTACTCGCTTCCGGTTCTGACGCTCAGGCGGGCGCGCTCGCTGGCCAGTGCGCGGGTGACCAGTCGCCGTCCGGGTCCGTGGTTTGCCCCACTTCGATCAGATGACCGTCGGGGTCACGGATGTAACAGCGCTTCTCGTACTGGTGCTGTTTCGGCGGCGTCAGGAATTGAGCACCCCGGGCGCTCCAGTCGGCGTACACGGCGTCGATGTCCTTAACCCGGATATTGAGGAAGCTGCTGGACGGCTTCCGCGGCACCCGCACGCCGGACGAGGGCGCGGCAGTGGCGATCCGGCTGGCCACCCTCGGCGCCGTCGGCCCGACCGGGGCGGTCTACGAGGACGACACCCAGCTCGCATGGTAACTTTCGCGTGGTGATTACGGCACGCCGAGCCGGCCATGGTGATCGCCCGCGGCGGCCTGCTCGCGGCGGTCGGCACCTGGTCGGTGAACAGCCCCGCCCCCGGCTGGAGGCGCGGGGGCCCGGAGGTATTCGCCGCGGTCCGTTCCCCGGTTTCCGCCTGAAACGTGGAATAGCGTTACCTTCTGTTGCCCGTCGTGCCAGCCAAGGTAACCGTAAAACCGATAACCTCACGGTCATGCGCGACGAGACCATCGCAGACTTCCTGTCCCAGCTCGCTGCCCGCACCTCTGCTCCCGGGGGCGGCGCGGCCGCCGCGCTGCACGCCGCGCAGGCCGCCGCGCTGATCGCGATGGTCGCCCGCTACAGCGACGGCCCCCGGCACGACGCCGCCGTGGTCGGCCGGATCCGGGCGGCCGCCGACGGGCTGGTGGACGAGGCACTCGGGCTGGCTGAGGCGGACGCGGCGGCGTTCGCGAAAGTGGCCAGCGCCTACCAGCTGCCCAAAGAGACGCCCGCGGAGAAAGAGAAACGCTCGGCCGTGATCGCCGACGCCCTCGGGGGCGCGGCCCGGCCGCCCGCCGACCTGATGGCCGCCAGCGCCCGCCTCACCTCGCTCACCGAGGAGATGCTGACCGCCGCCAACCGCAACGTGATCTCGGACCTGGCGGCGGCCGCCGCCGCGATCACCGCCGCCGTCATCACCGCCCGGGTCAACATCGAGGCGAACCTGCCCGGCATCAGGGACGAACGGCTCAAGGGCGAACTGGCCGAGACCGCGGCGCTCGCCGACGAGGTCACTGACCGTGCGTCCCGCCTGATCGACGCGGTGCGTGAGGAGATGAGCAGTTGACCCTACTCCCAGGCCGGGAGCTCGCGGCCGGCATCAGGGCGGAGGCGGCCGCGGCGGCCGGGGAACTCACGGAAAACGGCCGCCAGCCCCGGCTGGCGGTGGTCACCGCGACCAGCGACGAGTCGACCGCCTGGTACGTGCGGTCGATCGCCAACGCCGCCGTCCGCGCGGGCATCGCCTGCGACGTGCAGCACACGAACACCTCGGCGGGGATCCGGGCCACGCTCGCGCAGCTGGCCGACGACCCCGAGGTCCACGGCGTCATCCTCGCCACACCGCTGCCCGGCGGGACCCGGCTGGCGGAACTCGCGACGGCGATCCCCCTGGCCAAGGACGTGGACGGCGCCAGCCCGGACTCCCTCGGCCGCCTCGCCGCCGGCCTGCCCGCGTTCGCGCCGGCGACCGCCGAGGCGGTCCTGGCGCTGCTCGACCATCACGGAATCGAGCTCAGCGGGCGCCGGGCGGTGGTCGTGGGCCGTTCGGTGGTGGTCGGCAAGCCGGTGGCGCACCTGCTGCTGGACCGCGACGCGACCGTCACGGTCGCGCATTCCCGTACCGCCGACCTGCCCGCCCTCACCCGGCAGGCGGAGATCCTCGTGGTCGCCGCCGGCCGCGCCGGCCTGATCGGGCCGGCGCACGTCTCCCCCGGCACGGTGGTCATCGACGTCGGCACCAACGCGACCAGCGAAGGCGGGCTCGCCGGCGACGTCGACCCGGCGGTCGCGTCACTCGCCGCGCTCGCCCCGGTCCCCGGCGGGGTCGGGCCGGTCACGACCGCGCTGCTGCTGCGGCACGTCGTCCAGGCCGCCCGCGCGTCTCAGGGCTCGTAGCTGCCCGGCTCCCAAGTGCGGCTGGTGACGGCGATCCGGTTCCACGCGTTGATCGCGACGATCACCGACAGCAGCGCGGCGACCTCGGCCGGGCTGAACTGCGCCGCGACCGCCGCGTAGTCGGCGTCGGGGACGTGCGTGCCGGCCAGGAGCGTGACGGTCTCGGCGAACGCCAGCGCGGCGCGCTCGCGGGCGTCGAAGAACGGGGTCTCGCGCCACGCGGGCAGCGCGTAAATCCGCTGCTCGGTCTCGCCCGCCGCGCGGGCGTCCCTGGTGTGCATGTCGATGCAGTACGCGCACCCGTTGAGCTGCGAGGCGCGGATCCGGACCAGCTCGCGCAGCCGCCGGTCAATGCCCGCGGCGTCGAGTTCCCTCGTCGCGGCGCGGTCCAGCGCCGACATCGCCTTGTAGAAACCGGGCACGGTGCCCTCGAAGTCGAGCCGCTTCGCGTTAATCGTCTCTGTCGTCGTCATGTCCCCTACCGTATGGCGCAATCGGCCCAGGAGTATGGTGCAAATTAATGGAGAATCTCTGGGCCAATCTGGACCTGCACCTGGACCTTGACCTGGACGGGCCGCGCGTGGGCCGGTCCCTGGAGGACGCGCTGCGCGCCGCCGTCCGGGACGGCCGACTGCCGCCGGGCACGCGGCTGCCCGCGACGCGGGTGCTCGCCGCCGACCTCGGCATCGCCCGCAACACGGTGGGCGGCGTCTACGCGCAGCTCACCGCCGAAGGCTGGCTGACCGCCCGGACCGGCGCCGGAACGTGGGTGTCGGGCGTCCCCGGCCACGGGGTGCCGCCGCCCGCGGCCTGGCCGGCAAAGTCCGCGAACCAGCCCGCGAATCAGCTCTCGAACTCCGCCCCGGGCCACGCCGAGAGCCTGGTCTCGGGCGGGCCAGGGTACGACTTGCATCCGGGCGTCCCCGACCTGTCCGCCTTCCCGCGCCGCGACTGGCTCGCCGCCACCCGCAAGGCGCTGTCGGCCGCGCCCGATCACGCGCTGGACTACCCGGACCCCCGCGGCCTGCCGCCGCTGCGAGGCGCGCTCGCCGGCTACCTGGCGCGGGTCCGCGGCGCGCTGGTCTCCCCTGAACGAACACTGGTGACGGCCGGTTTCAAGCACTCGCTGGCCATCCTGTCGACGGCACTGCGGGCACGCGGAGCGGTCACGATCGCGGTCGAGGCCTACGGCCTCCCCGTCCACCGGGACGTCATGACCGGCACCGGCCTGCGGCTCGCCCCGCTGCCGCTCGACGGCGAGGGCGCGGTACCGGACGATAACGGGGCCGGCGCGGTCCTGCTGACCCCCGCGCACCAGTTTCCGCTCGGCATGACGCTCGCGCCGGGCCGCCGCCGGCAGTTCGCCGAGTGGGCGGCCGCCACCGGCGGGATGATCGTCGAGGACGACTACGACGGCGAGTTCCGCTACGACCGCCACCCGGTCGGCGCGATGCAGGCGCTCGCGCCGGAGCACGTTGTCTACGGCGGCACGGCGAGCAAGGCGCTCGCGCCCGGCCTGCGGATCGGCTGGCTCGCGGTCCCGGCGCGGCTGCTGGACGAGGTCCTGGACGCGGCCCGGGTGCTCGGTGGCGGCCCGGACACGATCACGCAGCTCGCGCTGGCCGAGTTCCTGACGTCAGGCGCCTACGACCGGCAGGTCCGGCTCGCCCGGCTCGGGTACCGTCGCCGCCGCGACGAACTGGCGGCCGCGCTCAGCGCCCGTGTCCCGGGGGCGCGGGTCACGGGGATCTCGGCGGGCCTGCACGCCGTGGTGGAACTGCCGCCGGGCCAGACCGAAGACGAGGCGATCGCGTCGGCCGCGCGGCACGGGGTCGCCGTCTACGCCCTGTCCTGGTGCGCGGCGGGCGGCGCCGCCCGGCGGCCCCCGTCGCTGGTCGTCGGCTACGGCGGGCCGCCGGGCCACGCGTTCACGACCGCGGTCGCCCGCCTCTGCGCGGCACTGTCCGCATAGCGCGGTCCGGGCTCCCGGTCAGGCCGGTTCCCGGTCAGGTGCCCGGGACCGTACCCGGCCCCAGGCGCTCCCGCCGTCGGTGGGCGCCTGCGCCTGCGTCGTACCGGCGACGGCCACACTGACGGGGTAACGCGCGGCTCGATCCCGGCGGCGGGGGCCTCACGGCTCAGCGCATCGGCCGGATGGCCGGTCACGGCGCTTCGGTGACGGGCACCTTGAGCGTCGTGCTGGCGGCCTTGCCGAAGGTCATCGTGACCGGGATCGTCTGTCCCAGCTTCAGTTTCTCGCGCAGGCCCTTGAGCAGGATCTCGTCGGCCGACGGCGGCCCGATCTGCACGTTGGTCCCCGCCGACAGGGGAACGCTGATCCGCGTGGCGCTGTGCCCGTTGGTGAGCAGCACCGCGCTCGTCGCGGCCGGGGTGCTGATCGCGGTCAGCGCCGCCGGGGTGCCCGGCGTCGTCACCGCGAGCGTCATCTCGAGCTGGGCCTCGGTGGCGCCCGCGCCTGGCTGGGGAATCCGGGCGGTGATCACGTCGACCAGGCCGCCGACCTGGTCCGTCACGCCGCCGTCCTGTTCGGCGGGCGCGTACGACGCGGGTACCCCGGGACCCGGGTTGTCCGGCTCCTCCGAGCCGCACCCGGCCAGCGCGCCAAGCGGAATGAGCACCACGGCGACCACGCAGCACGCACGCGCCAGCGACCCGAACTTCACCGAATTCATCCCTTCGACGCCCGCGGCAATACTACAAGGGGTCGTAAGGGCAAGCGTTCACCGGCCGACCACGGCGATCGCGATGCCGACCGCCATGAACAGGACGCCCGCGGCGATGAAGCCGAGGTTCAGCTTCCGCCCCTCCCGTCCGTAAACGAGGACGTCCGTCGGATCGCCCGGGTCGTACCAGACCAGCACGCTCCGGCCCGGGGTCAGCGCCCTCGCCGGCCCGGGGACCGGCTTCTCCAGCACCTGCCCGTCCGCCAGCGTGTACTGCAGCGCCACCCGCCGCTCGTCGTCCTGGCCGAGGACCGGCTGCGGAACCGCGACCGCCCAGGACCGGACGCCGCCGCGCCGCAGCCGCCGCACGCGCCTGCTCCCGGTCAGCCCGGCCAGCAGCCCCACCGCGCCCGCCACGGCGATCCAGATGCCCAGTACGGCCGCCACTTCACCAGGATCGCACCGCCGGCACCGGCCGGTCGACTCCGCGGCCGCCCGGATACCGTTAGCGTCGTGACAGAGGCGCCCGACGCGGTCGTGGTCGGCAGCGGCCCGAACGGCCTGGCCGCCGCCGTCACCCTGGCCGCGGCCGGCCTGCGCGTTCACGTGATCGAGGGCGCGCCGCGGATCGGCGGCGGGTGCCGCACCGCGGAGCTGACGCTGCCCGGCTTCCGCCACGACGTCTGCTCGGCCGCGCATCCCCTGGCCGTCGCCTCCCCGTTCTTCCGCCGCTTCGGCCTGGCGGCGCGCGGCGTGACCCTGCTCGAAGCGGACGTGCAGTTCGCCCAGCCTCTCGACGGCGGCCGGGCCGCGGTGGTGACCCGCTCGGTCGACGAGACGGCCGCTCGCCTGGGCACCGACGCCGCGTCGTACCGGCGCCTGTTCGCCCCACTGGCGCTGCACTGCGCCGACCTGTGCGACGTCCTGCTCGCCCCGCTGCGCCGCCCGCCCGCGCGCCCGGCGGCGGTGGCCCCGTTCGCGCTGCGCGCCGCCCTGCCGGCCGCGGCCGTGGCCCGCCGCTGGCACACGCCGGAGGCGCGCGCGATCCTCGCCGGGGCCGCCGCCCACGCGATGCTCCCGCTCACCCGCACGCCGACCGCCGGCGTCGGCCTCATGCTCACGACGCTGGCGCACGCGGTCGGGTGGCCCTTCGCCGCCGGCGGCAGCGAGCGCATCACCGACGCGCTGGCCAGCGCCGTGACGGGGGCGGGCGGCGTGGTCGAGACCGGCCGCTGGGTGCGCTCCCTCGCCGAGCTCCCCCCGGCCCGCGCCGTGCTCCTGGACGTGTCGCCGCGCTCGCTCGATGTCCTCGCCGGGGAGACATTGCCGGGGAGGTACCGCGATTCCCTTCGACGTTTCGGATACGGATTCGGCATTTGCAAGACCGATTTCGCGCTGTCCGGGCCGGTGCCGTGGGCGAACGCCGACTGCCGCCGCGCCGGCACGCTCCACCTGGGCGGCGCGTTCGCGGAGATCGCCGCCGCGGAGGCCGAGGTGGCGGCCGGCAGGCACCCGGAACGCCCGTATGTCCTGGTGACGCAGCCCGGTGTCGTCGATCCGTCCCGCGCCCCCGCCGGTCAGCACACCCTGTGGGCGTACTGTCACGTTCCATCCGGCTCGACCGTGGACATGACCGACCGGATCGAGGCGCAGCTCGAGCGCTTCGCGCCCGGGTTCCACGACCTGATCCTCGCGAAGGCCACCCGCACCGCCGCGGACACCGAGGCCCGCAACCCGAACTACGTCGGCGGCGACATCGGCGGCGGGGCGCAGACCCTGTTCCAGACGATCTTCCGCCCGGCGCCGCGCTGGAACCCGTACCGCACCCCGCTGCGCGGCGTTTACCTCTGTTCCTCCGCGACTCCGCCCATGCCCGGCGTCCACGGCCGGTGCGGCGAACTCGCCGCCCTGACCGCGCTCCGCGATGTCTTCGGGGTCCGCGAGGCCCCGTACATCGGCCCGGAAACGGACTTACCGGGCATTGACAGGTTGGCGAATGTGATGGATTGTCGCAATGTGAGCGGTCACATTACGTTCGGGATGGTGCACGGAATGAAAGAACGCAACGAAACAGGACAAGGCCTCTCCAGGCGAAACGCGTTGCGGCTGGGCGCGCTGACGGTCGGGGTGCCCTCGCTGCTGGCGGCCACCGGGGCCGCGGCGGGAGCGGCGACGACGCCATCCGGAACGCGATCCGCGGCGGCGTCACCGGCGGGCAGCCCGTACCCGCCCGGGCCGCCCGTTCCCGACAGCTACGTCGTGACCGACTTCCCGCTCGACCGGGTCACGCTCAAGAACAGCCTGTTCGCACTGCATCGCGACCTCATGCTGGAGTTCGCCGACAACTACCCGGTCGACAACATGCTGTACAACTTCCGGGCCAACGCCGGGCTGCCCAACCCGCCCGGCGCGGTGCCCGTTGGCGGCTGGGACACGCCGACCGGCAACCTGCGCGGCCACTCCACCGGTCACTTCATGACCCTGCTGGCCCAGGCCTACGCGGGCGGCGGCGGCGAGATCTACAAGCAGAAGCTCGACTACCTGGTTCAGGCGCTCGGCCAGTGCCAGGACGCGCTCAACGCGACCGTCGGCCAGCCCGGCGGCCCGAGCCACCTGGGCTACCTAGCCGCCTACCCGGAGACGCAGTTCATCCTGCTCGAGCAGTACGCGACCTACCCGACGATCTGGGCGCCCTGGTACACGTGTCACATGATCATGCGGGGGCTGCTCGACGCCTACCGGCTGACCGGCAGCCTGCGGGCGCTGGACATCGTGATGGGCATGGCGGACTGGGCGCACAGCCGGCTCGCGCACCTGCCCCGCACCCAGCTCGACAACATGTGGAAGATCTACATCGCGGGCGAGTACAACGCGATGCCGGTCGTGCTGGCCGAGCTGTACTCGATCACCGGCAACGAGGACTGCCTGGTGACGGCCGAGTGCTTCGTCAACACGTACCTGTTCGTCGCCGGCTTCGAGAACGACGACATCCTCGACGGCGAGCACGCCAACCAGCACATCCCGCAGTACCAGGGCTACCTGCGGATCTACGACTACGCCAAGGAGACCGACTACTACACCCGGCCGGACTACTACACCTCGGCGGCGAACTTCTGGGACATGGTGGTCCCGCACCGGATCTACGTCGACGGCGGCATGGCGGGCGTGGGCGAGATCTTCGGCGCCCGGGACGTGATCGCCGGGACGATTGGCGCGTCCAACGCCGAGGGCTGCCCGCTGTACAACATGCTCAAGCTGAGCCGGAGCCTGTTCTTCCACGACCCCGACCCGAAGTACATGGAGTACTTCGAGCGCGGGCTCTACGGGCAGATCATCTCGCGCCGGCAGGACGCGCACAGCGAGTCCGACCCGCTGGTCACCTACTTCCTGGACGTCGACCCGGGCGCCGTCCGCGAGTACGCGGGCAACCTCGGGGACTGCGACGGCGGGACCGGGCCGGAGGACGCCACCAAGTTCCAGGAGTCGATCTACTTCCGCTCGGTGGACTCCTCCGCCCTGTACGTGAACCTGTACATGGCCTCGGTGCTGGACTGGGCCGAGCGCGGCTTCACGATCTCGCAGTCGACGGACTACCCGCTCGACCCGTCCGGCGACGTCACCATCGGCGTGGACGGGTCCGGCCCGCTGGACATCAAGCTCCGCGTGCCGTACTGGGTCCAGCAGGGCTTCACGGTCCGCGTGAACGGGCGGCGCCAGCACCTGGACGCGGCGGCGGGCACGTACGTCACGATCAGCCGGTCCTGGCGGCCGGGCGACACGATCCAGATCTCGATGCCGTTCAGCCTGCGGATGGAGCGGACGCTCGACGAGCCGCAGACGCAGACCATCGCCTACGGCCCGATCCCGCTGGTGGCGCAGAGTTCGAGCACCAGCTACCTGGAGCTGAGCTTCTACCAGGACTTCACGCTCGCCGGTGATCTTACCCACGCGATCACGCCGGCGGACGAGCCGATGACGTTCACCGCCAACGGCTACACGCTCGCCCCGTTCTACGAGGACAACGCGCTGCCGTACCACGTGTACTTCCACCGCAGCGAGCCGATGATCGTCTTCGGCACGGTGGACTCCGGAGTGACCAACTACGCCGACAGCGACGGCTTCACGTTCCTGGACCGGCTGTGGGCGCAGGCGCCGTTCGCCAGCGACAGCCAGTTCTCGCGGGCCGTGGCCACCCTGGCCGCGCAGTGGGCGCAAGACGGCCTGCTGACGTCCGCCGAGGAATCCGACGTGGTCAGCGCCGCGGGCCAGGCGCACCTGGGGCACTGACCGGCGGAATGCGAAGGTGGCCCGGCGATTGGGGCCGCCGGGCCACCTTCCGTTACGCGCTTCGCGCGCGCGTGCGTCACCGTCGGCACTACTCGTGCCTGGTGCGGATTGCTAGCGCTCGAGGGCCGCTAGCCGCCCGTGGTGACGCGGGGTCGCGACTGCCATCGCGGCTACCGCTGCGAATCAGCAGCGCGAATCAGCAGCCGTCGTACGCCGACCAGTTGGACTGGCCCCCATCGGCGACGGCCGTGTCGAACACCTGGTTCTGCTCGGACACGCTGGCGTTACCGAAGTCGGCCGGGTTGCCGCCGTACTCGGCCCAGGTCGACGCGCTGAACTGGTAGAGGCCGTAGTGGCCGCTGGAGTTCATGACCTGGCTGTTGCCGCCCGACTCGCGGGAGATCACGCACGACTGGAACGAGCCGTCACCATTGGTCGAGACGGTCGTGTCGCTCGCGGGCGCGGCCTCGCTGACCGTGGACTGCACCGGTGCGGACTCCACCGGGGCGGACTCCGCGGGCGCGGCCTGCTCCTGCACGGACGAGGTCTCAACCGGGGCCGGAGCCGGAGCCGGGGCGAGCACCGACGGCGCGCCGGGGATCGTCGACGGCTTGGCCGGGACCGCCAGCACCTGTCCGACCTGGATGTCGTCCGCGTACCGGACCTGGCTGTGATTGGCCCAGTACAGCGCCGGCCAGTAGGCGGCGCTGTTGTAGAAGTGCTGCGCGATCGCACTGAGGGTGTCACCGGACTTGACGGTGTACTTCACCGGCGCCGGGGCGGCGTGCTTCGCCGCCGGCCGGGCGGCCGACAGCAGCTTCGTCGCCGCCTCCGGACGGGCGGCCGTCTTAGGGGCCGTCGCCGCCACGTGGTGCGTGACCGCCTTGGCAGCGGGCGCGCTGGTGACCGCCGCACTGGCCGCGGGGGTGCTGGCCAGAGCAAACGCCGCCGCTACACCGCACAGCGCAGGCGCGGCGACGATCGGCAGACGGCGGGCGATACGGGGACGTGCTGAGTTACCTGCGGTGCCCAAAGGGCTCCTTCCCGAAAAGGTCGCACTCACGAGGAAGGCTGCCTGCACCATGTCACCTGGGGGTCACCTGGACGGTGCCAGGGGGCACGCAAGCATGCGGGCAGCCTTCGGAGCGCCTTGCAACGAGGGAGCGTAGACGTAACCGACAAGGACGTCAAAACTCGGGCAAACATCTCAGATGTTTGCTACGATGCGTGACCTTCAGCCGGTCGGCGAGGGGTTCAACGGCCGCCCGTCCTGCACCGGACACCGGCATCAGCGCAGGTCAGACGGCGCATAGGCCGCTAAGGCCGCATAAGTACCGCATCCCCGCCGTCACGGTTTTTAACGGTGAAACACCCCAAAACGATCCAGCCTGTGAGCGTGACTTTGTTCACTGCCCGTTCACCCACGGCGGACGGTTCCGGTTGGGTGCCGGGGTTGCGGTTCTGCTCGCGCCTGGCCCCGGGCGTGTCAGGTCAGTGAATGGCGCAGGCCGAGCTGGGCGATCAGGAGCGAGCGGGCCGCGACCAGGGACGGGCCGTACCAGGTGAGCGCGCGGCCCTCGATCAGCCTGACGCGGCGTCCCGGAAAGGCCTCGGGTCCGTCGGACCGGGTGAAGCGGTATGGCTCGTCGGGCAGGACGATGAGATCGGGGTCATGCCCGGCGATCTCGTCGAGGGGAACACGCGGATAGCGTTCGGCGTGGTCGGCGTAGACGTTGTCCAGGCCGAGGCGGGCAGCGACGTCCCCGGCGAACGTGGCCGACCCGACCACCATCCACGGGTCGCGCCAGACCGGTATGACCACGCGGCGGCGCGCGGCGGGGTACGGCACCTGCCACGCGGCTTCGGCCTCGTCCAGCCAGGCCGGCGCAGGCCAGCCGAGCCCGGCGGTGAACATCCGGCGCAGCGACACGAACGCCTCGCCCAGGCTCCGGATCACCGTCACCCACACCGGGATCCCCGCGTCACGCAGCCGCTCCACGTCGACGCGGCGGTTCTCTTCCTGGTTGGCGAGCACGATGTCGGGCTCGAGCGCCTTGACGGCGGCGAGATCCGGGTTCTTGGTGCCGCGCACCCGGGCTACGTCGAGACCGGCGGGATGCGTGCACCACGTCGTCGCGCCCACCAGGGCGCGCGGGCGGGTCGCCGCCACGGACTCGGTCAGCGAGGGCACGAGTGACACCACGCGCCGCGCCGACGTGCCCGCCATGATCGGGTACCCGCGATCGTCCTGCATCGTTACAGGATCGCACCCGCTCCCGGCGTCCACCTACATACCTGGGCACTTCTCAGCAAACCGTCACCATGGAACAGCCCGGTCGCATGCCCCGGCCGTGGGGGCACCGGGCGCGATTCATGGGTGGGCCGGTCGCGCGCGGCGCCGCCGGAAGGCGGCCGATGCGTCATCCACCTCCTTCCCATGGCGGTCGATGCGTCATCCACCCGCAAAGACGGGCACTGACGCGACATCCAGCGCCATAGGAAGGCGGGCAATGTGACACCGAGTTCCGCCACCCGCCCGGCACGCACCCCTGACCTGCCGTTCACCTGATCACCGACGGCCCGCGACACGCCCGAAACAACCAACCAAATAGTCAACGAGCCCTATCTGGCATGTATGACCCATTATTTTCGAAAACACTGACCGAGCCAGCGGAGACTACGGCCGAGCTGACCGAAATAACGTCATATCGCAGTCGTTCCGGGCGGGCTCGTCTCAAGATCGTGGGTCTCCGGTGCCATGGACGCCGGAACGACCCATGATCTTGGCGGCGCGGGCCCGGTCGGCACATTGCCGCCGCGCGGCCGCCGAGGTCTCAGCGCGGCGTCAGTTCGTAGACGCGCGCGCCTTCCGTCCACGCCAGGCGCAGGTCATCCGCGTCCGGCTCGCCGTCCGCCCCGAGGCGGACCTTGTTGAATTTCGCGAAGTTGTGGTTGTCCCGGCAGATGACGGCGAACAGCCGCGTGACGTCCTGCACCTCGGTGAACACCCGGACGTCGGCGAGGACCTTCCTGCCCTTGAGCCGGACCGCCACCGGCTCGCCGGTGCGCAGGTTACGGGCCCAGCCGAACACGGTCCCGAAGAGCAGCTTGCCCTCGTGGCGGGTGTAGGCGACCGGGACGTCGTAGTGCCGTCCGCTCTTGCGCCCGACCGCGTAGACGGTGATCAGGCTGCCGCCGATGGCGGCGCTTATCCCCGGCGTGCGCAGCAGGCCCCGCACGATGACGTTCGTCACCTTCTGCATGGACATTGTCCGCGGTCGCGGCTGGGCAGCCGCATTAGTGTTTGTCATTTCTCGTCCCCCTTACTGCGGTTTCTCGATCAGCCCGCGGGAGCAGCTGATCGACGAGGGTCGCCGTCAGCCACTCCTGGTACCGGTCCGGGGACCAGCCCCGGTCGGCGACGAGCAGCTGGTATACGTCCGGCGACGCGATCGCGTGGAAGATGTCGGCGGCGTCCCGCTCGCTCATCCCGGCCCGCAGCGCGCCCAGGCGGGCCAGGGAACACGCGAACTGTCCCTGGCCGTCCTGCCGCTGCCGGGTGTAGTCCGCGAGCAGTTCGGCCGCGTGCTGGTCAGACCCGGCGGCGCTCGCGAGGATCCGGTACGCGTTCCCGCCGCGCCCGTTGACGTCACGCGCGATCGCGGCGAAGCCGGCGAGCTGACGGCGCGGGTCGGGGTCCGCGCGCAGCGCGCGGACGTGCTCGCGGTCCGGCAGCGGGATCGTCCTGTCGTCACCGGTGATGGCACGATCGAGCAGCGCCTTGAGCACGCCGAGCTTCGAGGAGAACAGCCGGTACACCGTCGGGCCCGGGACCCCGGACGCGCCGCTGATCGCGTCGATGGTGGTGGCCGCGTACCCGCGCTCGAGGAACAGCGTCGCGGCCGCCTCCACAACCGCGGCGCGGGCCAGGCGGGTACGCGCCTGCGGCTTGACGTCAGGTATCACAAGAATGATACTAACACTATCGAATTGATAGTTCTACTTTCATTAAATCCCGAGCTCGTCGATCTCCCACCAGGTGCCGGGCTGCCAGTCGCGGCCGTCCCACGCCGCGCGCTGCCGCCCGTTCGGATCGGCGACGACACGCGGGCCGTCGGCGTGGAAGATCATGGTGGCGCGCTCGGCGGCGGTGTAGACGGGCCAGGCGGGCAGCGTCCCGGCCGGCGTGCCGGATCCCGGGACGCCGGTCGCCGCGAAGGTGCCCCAGGCGTCGTGCAGCACGCGGCCGAGCCCGGTCCGGCCGCGCCAGATACCGAGTCCGTCTGTGCCGTGGAACGCGGGAGCCGTGCCGCCGGGCACGATCGCCGGGGGCAGCCCGGTCAGCGGGCCGTCGTACCGGGACCGCCACACGGGAGCGTGCGCCGCCTGCGCGTCGGCCAGCCGCGTGGTCGGGATCCCGTACCGCTCGTCGCTCATGATCTCGACCCGCAGGCCCGCCGGATCGCCCGCCAGGTCCGGCCGCGCGACGCGGTAGGCGGCGAGCAGCTCATCCCGCCCGGCCGCGCCGAAGTAGCTTTGCAGGACCCGGTCAGCCTGCTCGGCGGCGTCGGGCGCGCCGAGCTGGAAGAGCGCGCACTCCGCGACGCAGTGCTGCGCGAGCAGCGGAATCCCGGCCGCGACGCCCCGGGCGACGGCGTCCGCCGGCCGTTCGGTGAGGGCGGCTCCGTCGATCATCGGCCGCCAGATCCAGGTCCCGCGGGTGCCGGTGCCCGTCTCAGCCTGGGCGGCGATGATCTCCGCCGCGCGCACGTCCCTGATCCGCTCCGGTCCCGCGCCGAGCGCGCGGAAGAACCGCCGCGCGACCGCCGCCGACTGGGCGGGGGTGGCCACGAACTCACCGCCGCTGGAGGATGCCGCGCGGGTGATCAGCCCGTTGGCGGGCGGTGCGGCCAGCAGGCAGGCGACGGACTTGGCGCCCGCGGACAGCCCGTAGACGGTCACCTGCTCCGGGTCGCCGCCGAAGGCCGCGATGTTCTCCCGCACCCAGCGCAGCGCCGCGATCTGATCGTGCAGGCCAAACGCGCCCGTCGGCGTCTCCCCCGGCACCGCCAGGAAGCCGAGCGCCCCGATCCGGTAGTTGAACGTCACGACGACGAGCCCGTGGTCGCGGGCGAAGACCGCCCCGTCGCCGGCCATGTCGGTGCCGCTGCCCGACTGGTAGCCGCCGCCGTGAATCCAGACGAGCACCGGGGATTTCCGCGCCCCGGCGGGCGCGGTCACGTTGAGGAACAGGCAGTCTTCGGACGGCGGCGGCAGCTTCGGCCCCAGGGCCACCGCGCCGAACAGCGCGGCCGGCTCCAGCTGGGGCTGCTGGGCCGGAGACCGGTACGCGGTCGCGTCGCGGACCCCCGGCCACGACTCGACCGGGGCGGGCGGCCGCAGCCGGAGCGGACCGACGGGCGGCGCCGCGTAGGGGATGCCGCGCCAGCCGAGGATGCCGTCCGCGATCTCCGCGCCCCGCACCTTGCCGTGACGCGTCTGCGCGATGACCGTGTCCATCAGCCCTCTTTCTCGTGGATTTCGTTAAGCCAGGAACGTCGCCCGGTTGGCGCGCACGAACTCCGCGAACGACACCAGCCGGCAGGCCGCGCCGCAGCATGTCGGCGCGTGCTTCGGCGTCCGTCAGCCCGCGGAACCGCACGCGTGTCCCCAGAACCGCGGACAGCACGTCGGCCGCCTCGTCAGACGTGAGCGCCTCCGGGCCCGTGATGTCGTAGACACGGCCCTCATGGCCCGGGGTCGTGAGAACGCGGGCGGCGACCCGGGCAATGTCACCCGCGTCGACGAAGCTGATCGCCGCCTCGGTCTCCGGCTGGCTGAACGATCCCGTTTCCCTGATCTGCCCGGCCAGCTGCCGGGAGAAGTTCTGCATGTAGAAGTCGGGGCGCAGGAATGTCCACGCGAGACCGGACGACCGTCGCTTCTGTTCCCCCGGGAAGTGCGACCGGGCGATCGGGGTCAGCCGTTCGTCGGCCCGCCACACCGACAGCTTCACCACCCGCGCGGCGCCGGACGCGGCCGCCGCCGAGATGAGGTTGGCCTCGTGCTCCGCTTGTGCCGGGCCGGTGGCGGCCAGGAGAAAGAGAGTGTCGACGTCCCGCAGGGCGGGCGGCAGAGTGCCGGGCCGCGACAGGTCCGCCGTCACGGCTTTCCCCGAAGCGCCCGTCACGAGGATCACGAGTCCGAACGTAGCATCCCCGCCCCGCGGTGCCCGCGACCGGAAGCTACCCTCCGATGCCGATGGCGAATACGTGCAGCGTGGTCGTGCCGTCCGCCGCGGCGGCGCTGATGTCCGGCAGCGTCACCGCGGCGACGGTCTTGCCCGCCTGGAGCGGGATGGACTGTTCGAACGCGTTCACGACGTTCTGGTCCTGGACGTTGCCCGGCGTGTTCCGGTAGGGCGCCACGATGACCGCGTTGGACCCGGCCGGCGCCGCCTTGTACCAGTCGTCCGCCGTCAGCGAGAAGGACTGGGTCGTCCCGTCGGTGTACGTGATCGTTCCCGTCCCGGTGGAGACCCCGTACGTCGAGGAGTCCAGGATGCCCAGTTCGCTCCCCTGACCCGAGACGTCCACGGTCTGCCCGTCGGCCACCACGTTGTCGGGCTGCCCGGCGGCGGCATCCGGCCAGGTGAAGCCGATCCCGTCGAAGGTGAGATCGGCCCCCGGCGTGACGCCGACCGAGGCGAGGGCCTGGGCCGAGTAGCTGGCGCCGTCGCCGTCGAAGCTCGCCGCGCCGGTGTCGGTGTCGTCCGAGATCCCCGTGTTGTCGAAGGCCGCGGCGACGGACGGCTCCGGCAACGTCACCTGGACCTGTCCCGGGTTAAGAGCATGGCCATCGACGCTGAACGACAGTGGCACCGCATAGGTCCCCGGCGACTGTCCCGGCGCGACCTGCGCCTCCAGCGTGAGGCTCGTGCCCGACGGCGGGATCGTGACCGTCCCGTCCGCGGGCGTGACGGTGACGCCCGGCGGCGCGCTCGCCGTGTAGGAAAGCGTCGCCGGACCAGCCAGGTTGCTCGTGACGTTGAGCGTGGCGGTCGCCGATCCGCCCGCGCTGGCCAGCACCGAGGCCGTCGATACGGTCAGCGCCGGCTGCACCGTCACGGTCGCCGTCGTCGACAGGCTGCCGACGGCCGGCCCGCCCCGGCCCTGGGTCAGCGCCGCGCCCAGGGACGCCGTGGTCCCCTGGGCCGATACCGGGACACGTACCGACCAGTGGTCGGTCACGCTCTGCCCGGGCGCCAGGTTCACGTCCGCCGGCCCGCCCATGGCGGGCGTGCCCGTGACGGGCTCACTCGTGGCCGTCCAGCCCGCCGGCAGGCGCAGCGCGGGCACGCCGCCCGTGACCGTGTAGTCGCCGTCGTTCGTGAACGTCGCCGACACGGGGATCGCGGCGCCGGGACGGGCCGCGGCCGACGGCGTGCTGAGCGTCGCGTAGCGGGCACCGACCGTGCGGGTCACGGTGAACCCCCCGCGCAGCGGCAGGCTGGACAGGGCCGAGGAGTCTCCGACGTAGACCCCGAAGCCGCCGTCCCGGAGCACCCAGCCGTTGGCCGTGTCGTCCCAGTAGGACAGGTCGTGGCCGGTCAGCGGGAAGCTCACCCGGGCCGACTGCCCGGGCTTGAGGTCGACCTTGTCGAAGCCCTCCAGCTGCCGGGGCGGTTCCCCGGCCGCCGCCGGATCCCCCAGGTACAGCTGGGCGACGTCGGCGCCCGCCACCTTGCCCGTGTTGGTGACGGTGGCCGAGACCGTCTCCAGCCGGGTTCCCTGGCCGTTGCAGTCGCAGCTGCTCGCGCCCGGCCCGGAAACCGGGTTCCGCACCGACGCCGAGCTGACCTTCAGGTCCGAGAACGCGAACGTAGTGTACGAGAGGCCGTAGCCGAACGGGAACATCGGCGTGATGCCCTCGGCGTCGTAGCCCCGGTAGCCCACGTCGAGGCCCTCGGTGTACTGGATCTGGCCGTTCGTGCCGGGGAACTGGGACTGAGATGACGTCGGGGTGGCGGACTCGCTGACCGGGAACGTGACGGGAAGCTTGCCCGAGGGATCGACCGACCCGAACAGCACCCCGGCGACGGCGTCCCCGTCCTCTTCGCCCGGGTACCAGGCCTCGAGGACGGCGGGCACCTGGCTCAGCCACGGCATGAGCACCGGGTTGCCGCTCTTCACCACGACGATCGTGCGCGGGTTCGCGGCCGCCACGGCGGACACGAGCGCGTCCTGGTCGCCGGACAGGGACAGGCTGGACTGGTCGGCACCCTCGGACTCGGTGTCGCCGACCATGACGACCGCGACGCTGGCCGCCTTCGCGGCGGCGACCGCCGAGGTAATGTCGGACCCGTCGTCATAGGTGACGCTCGCGCCCGGGGCGGCGTTCTCGATGCCCTGGACCGGGCTCACGGTGAACAGCGGGTCGACCTTCGAGCTGCCCCCGCCGCCGGTCATGGCCGACCCGGCGTACGGGCCGATCACCGCGATCGAGCGCACCGACGACGCGGACAGCGGCAGCGCCGATCCGGAGTTCTTCAGCAGCACCATGCCCTGCTCGGCCGCGCTGAGCGAGAAGTCACCGTCGGCCTGGGCCGGGATCGGGCTGGTGGACACCGGGTGGCTGAACAGCCCCTCGCGCATCATCGCGGCGAACCGGTCGACCAGCATCTGGTTCACCGTCGCGATGGGCACCTGGCCGTCGACCACGGCCTGCTGCATGGGCTGGGCGTAGTACTCACCGGTGGGCATCTCCAGGTCCAGCCCGGCGAGCGCCGAGGCGGCCGTGGAGTGCGTCGCGCTGAAGTCGGACTGGACGAACCCGTCGTACCCCCACCGCTGGTCCACCGTGGTGGACAGCAGGTACGGATCCTGGCAGGAGTACACGCCGTTGACGGACGCGTAGGAGCACATCAGCGACTGGGCGCCGCCCTTGGTGACCGCCTGCTGGAAGGGCGGGTCGTAGATCTCGTGCAGGACCCGGTCGCTGACGATGTTGTCGTCCTGCGGGGTGTTGCGGTAGGTCTCCTGCTCGTAGGCGTCGAAGTGCTTGACCTCGTCGATCATGCCCGGCTGCGCCTGGATGCCCTTGATCTCGGCGGTGCCGATGCTGCTGGTGAGGTACGGGTCCTCCGACAGGGACTCGAAGGTCCGCCCGCCCTGCGGGACGCGGACGATGTTCACGTCCGGCCCCTCCACCAGGTTGTTCCCGAGGTCGGCGGCCTCCTTGCTGATCAGGTCGCCGTACTGGTAGGCCAGCGACGGGTCGAAGGCGGCGGCGAGCGAGATCGGCGCCGGCAGCGCCGTCGCGGGCTGCTGCGTGGGGTCGTCCCCCGGTCCCACGCCCGCCGGGCCGTTGGTCACGACCAGCGGCGGGATGCCGAGGCTGGGAATGCCCGGCACGTAGCGCTGGTGCTGCGCGTTCTGAATGCCGTGCAGCTCGGTGATCTTCTGCGCCAGCGTCATCCGGGCGACCAGCGCCTCGGCCCGCTGGACCGGGCTCGGGCTCCCCGAACCCGCCGCTGAATGGGCCGCTCCCGAACTGGCCCCGGCCGGATTCGCCACCGCCGAATGGGCCGCCGCCGGGGCCGCCACCATGCCCGCCGCCAGTGCCGCCGCTATCGCGGGCACCATCCATCGCCGCCGCGCTGCTGGCCACATATCGGCCTCCTTGCCGTGCCGCGCCAGTCTTCCCGTTCCTCCACGGACGCTAGAACGACATCACACACAAATCAAGCATTCCACTCAGAACTTCTGTGGGAACGGGAAACGGGAAGGGGAACGAGGAGGGGGAACGGCAGCCGGGAACGGAGAAGACCGGAGCCCACCGCGCGTTCACCGTTTCTCCACCACGGCCCCGGGACCGTTCACCGCGCGGCCACCGCAGTCGCGCGCACGATGACGGTCATGGGTGATTTCCTAGTCATCGTCGGAATAGTTATTTTCGTCGTGCTCATGCTCGGCCTGATCCGGGGGCTCGACCGGATATGACAATTGCCGAGGCAATTCTTCTCGTGCTGTCCGCCGCCGTTTTCATTTATCTCGGCGTGGCGCTCTTCAAGGCGGAGTGGTTCTGATGAGCTTTACCTGGACCATTGTCGCGCTGGTCGTGATCCTCGCGCTCGCCTGGCGGTTCCTCGGCTCCTATATGGCGGCCGTCTTCGAGGGCCGCGTCCGGTGGCTGGCATTCGCCGAACGGCCCCTCTACCGGGCCTTGCGCGTCGATCTGGAAAACGAGCAGTCGTGGCAGCGTTACGCTTCCTCCCTCATTATCTTCTCCGGGGTCTCGCTCGCCGTCACGTACGCGATTTTCCGGCTGCAGGGCTCACTGCCGTTCAACCCGCAGCACCTGGCGGGCGTGACGCCCGCGCTCGCCTGGAACACCGCGGTGTCGTTCGTGACCAACACGAACTGGCAGGCGTACTCCGGCGAGTCGACCATGTCCTACCTATCGCAGATGGGCTCCCTCGCCGTCCAGAACTTCGTCAGCGCCGCGGTCGGCATCGCCGTCGCGGTCGCCCTCATCCGGGGGCTCGCCCGGCACGGGAGCAAGACGATCGGCAACTTCTGGACCGACCTGATCCGCTGCACGATCTACATCCTGCTGCCGATCTCGTTCGTCGCCGCGATCGTCTTCATCGGCCAGGGCGCGCTCCAGACGCTCGCCGGCCCCGCGCACATCAGCGACGCCCTCAACGGGGTGAGCCAGGTCATCCCCCGCGGCCCGGTCGCCTCGCAGGAGGTCATCAAGCAGCTCGGGACGAACGGCGGCGGGTTCTTCAACGCCAACGGCGCCGACCCGTTCGAGAACCCGACCGGCCTGACCAACTTCCTGTCGATCCTCCTCATCCTCTGCATTCCCGTGGCGCTCACCTACACGTTCGGGAAGATGGTCGGCAGCGTCCGGCAGGGCGTGGCGATCCTCGGCGTGATGGCGGTCCTGTTCGGCGGCTGGCTAGCCATCGCGTCGGTGTCGGAACACCAGGCAAACCCCGCGGTCGCGGCGGCGGGCGTGTCCCAGACATCCGGCGTCACCGGTGACGTCGGCAACATGGAGGGCAAGGAGGTTCGCTTCGGCGACACCTCGTCCGCCCTGTACGCGACCGCGTCCACCCAGACATCGACGGGCAGCGTCGACTCGGCCGAGGACTCCTACACGCCCATGGGCGGGTTCGCCGTGCTCACCGGGATGATGCTCGGCGAGGTGTCGCCGGGCGGCGTCGGCAGCGGCCTGTACACGATCTTGCTGTTCGCCATCGTCACGGTGTTCATCGGCGGGCTGATGGTCGGGCGAACACCCGAGTATCTCGGCAAAAAGATACAGGCCAGGGAGGTGAAACTGGCCTCGCTCGGGGTGCTCGTCATGCCGATCACGGTGCTGATCCTGACCGCCATCGCGGTCTCGGTGCACGCCGGGCGCATCGCCCCGCTGAACGCCGGCCCCCATGGGTTCAGCGAGATTCTCTACGACTTCACCTCGGTCACCAACAACAACGGCTCGGCCTTCGCCGGCATCAGCGTGAACACCCCGTTCTACAACGTGATCAACACGTTCGGGCTGCTCCTGGGCCGCTTCGCGATCATCGTCCCGGTACTCGCGCTGGCCGGGGCGCTGGCGGTCAAGCGGCCGGTAGCCGCCTCGGCGGGGACCTTCCGGACCGACGCGCCGATGTTCATGGCCCTGCTCACCGGCGTGATCCTCATCGTCGGCGCGCTGACCTTCTTCCCCGCGGTGTCGCTGGGCCCCCTTGTCGAGCAGTTCAGCCACGGAAGGTTCTTCTGACATGTCCGCCACCCCCGATCTCCAGGCGCCGGCCTCGGCCCCGTCTCAGCCGGACGGCAGGCCGCGGCGGAGCGGCCTGTTCGACCGCGCCATCATGTCGCACGCGGCCCTGGACGCCTTCCGCAAGCTCGACCCCCGGGTCCAGCTCCGCAACCCGGTCATGTTCGTGGTGCTCATCGGCACCGTGGTGACCTTCTTCGAGTCGATCGCCCACCCGGACGTCTTCGACTGGTCGGTCACGGTGTGGCTGGCGCTCACCGTCCTGTTCGCCAACTTCGCCGAGGCCGTGGCCGAGGGCCGCGGCAAGGCCCAGGCGGACACGCTGCGGCGGATGCGCTCGGACACGGAGGCCCGCCGACTCCGCACCAATCACGTTCAAGGTGACAGCGCCGCGGACACTGAGGAGCGGGTCCCGGCCGCGGAGCTGGCCAAGGGCGATCTCGTCGTCTGCGAGGCGGGCGACCTGATCCCGTCGGACGGCGAGATCATCGACGGCGTCGCGTCGGTCGACGAGTCGGCGATCACCGGCGAGTCCGCGCCCGTCATCCGCGAGGCCGGCGGCGACCGGTCCGCGGTCACCGGCGGCACCAAGGTCCTGTCGGACCGGATCGTGATCCGCATCACCGCCGAGCGCGGCCAGACGTTCCTCGACCGGATGATCAACCTGGTCGAGGGCGCCGACCGGAAGAAGACGCCGAACGAGGTCGCGCTCACCATCCTGCTGGCCGCCCTCACGATCGTCTTTCTCCCCGTGGTCGTCACGCTGCTGTCCTTCGGCCGGTTCCAGGGCGCCAACGTCTCGGTGGTCGTGCTGGTGGCGCTGCTGGTCTGCCTCATCCCCACGACGATCGGCGCGCTGCTGTCGGCCATCGGGATCGCCGGGATGGACCGGCTCGTCCAGCGGAACGTCCTGGCGATGTCCGGCCGGGCCGTCGAAGCCGCCGGCGACGTGCAGACCCTGCTGCTGGACAAGACCGGCACGATCACGCTCGGCAACCGGATGGCGTCCGCGTTCTACCCGGTGCCCGGGTACTCCGAGGAAGACGTGGCGAGCGCCGCGCAGCTGGCCTCGCTGTCGGACGAGACGCCCGAGGGCCGCTCGGTCGTGGTGCTCGCCAAGGAGCGCTTCGGCATCAGGGAGCGGGAGCTGGGCCCGTCCCACGAGTTCGTGCCGTTCACCGCGCAGACCCGGATGTCCGGCATCGACTTCGATGGCCGCCAGATCCGCAAGGGCGCGGTCGAGTCCGTCCGGTCCTGGGTCGCCGAGCTGGGCGGGTCCGCGCCCGCGGAGCTCGATGCGATCGCCGAGCGCGTCGCCAGGTCCGGGTCGACGCCGCTGGCCGTCGCCGACGGCGCGCGGCTGCTCGGCGTCATCGAGCTCAAGGACATGATCAAGCCCGGCATCCGCGAGCGGTTCGCCGAGCTGCGGGCGGCCGGCATCCGCACCGTGATGGTCACCGGCGACAACCCGCTCACGGCCGCGGCGATCGCCCAGGAGGCGGGCGTCGACGACTATCTCGCCGAGGCCACCCCCGAGGCCAAGCTGGAGCTCATCAAGAAGGAGCAGGAGGGAGGCAAGCTCGTCGCCATGACCGGCGACGGCACCAACGACGCGCCCGCGCTCGCCCAGGCGGACGTGGGCGTCGCGATGAACACCGGGACGACCGCGGCGAAGGAAGCCGGCAACATGGTCGACCTGGACTCCAGCCCGACCAAGCTCATCGACATCGTCGAGATCGGCAAGCAGATGCTGATCACCCGCGGGTCGCTGACCACGTTCTCGATCGCCAACGACGTGGCCAAGTACTTCGCCATCATCCCGGCGCTGTTCCTGGCCACCTTCCCGCAGCTGGGGGCGCTGAACATCATGCGCCTGCACAGCCCCGAGTCCGCCGTGCTGTCCGCGGTGATCTTCAACGCCCTGGTCATCGTGGCGCTGATCCCGCTGGCACTGCGCGGGGTCCGCTTCCGGCCCACCGGGGCGGCCGCGATCCTCCGCCGCAACGTGTTCATCTACGGCGTCGGCGGGGTCATCGCGCCGTTCATCTTCATCAAGCTCATCGACATCATCCTCACCGCGACAGGAGTCTTCTGATGCTCGGCAGCGTCGCGCGCTCGGTTGGCATCGCGATCTTCTTCTTCCTGCTCCTCGGGCTCGCCTATCCCCTGGCGGAGACCGGCATCGGGCAGGCGGCCTTCAGCCAACAGGCCAACGGCTCGCTGGGCGCGAACGGGTCCACGCTCGTCGGGCAGCAGTGGAAGGGGCCGAAGTGGTTCCAGGGGCGGCCGGACGCCGACAACCCCATGACGACCGGCGGCTCAAACCTCGGACCGCGCTCGAAGGTGCTCGCCACCGACGTGGCGCGGCAGGTGTCCGTCCTGAAGAAGGAGGGCATCACGCCGACCCCTGACCTGGTCACGACCTCTGGCAGCGGCGTCGACCCGGACATCGCCCCGGTCGACGCCTACGCCCAGGTCAACGCCGTGGCGAAAGCGCGGGGCCTGCCCGTGGCGACGGTGCGCGGCCTGGTGGCGAGCATGATCCAGCAGCCGGAGCTCGGGTTCCTCGGGTCGCAGTACATCGACGTCCTCCAGCTGAACCAGCGCCTGGCCCGGCTGAGATAATGGCTCACACGAGGTGCTTATGAGGCGTACTTTCACCGGAACCGTGGTCGCGCTGGCGGGAATGGCGGTCGTGACCGCCATCATGCTCCCGCTGCGCGGCAGCATGAGCATCGCGACCACGGCGCTGATCCTGGTCATCCCGGTCGTCATCGGCGTGGTCACCGGCGGTTTCGCCGCCGGCGCGGTCAGCGTGATCGCGGGGTTCCTGGTCTACGACTTCTTCTTCATCCCGCCGTACCTGACCCTGTACGTCGGCGCGCCGGAGAACTGGGTGGCCCTCGGCGTGTACGTGGTCGTCATGCTGCCCGTCGCGCGCGTCGTCGCGGGGATGAACCTGGCGCGGGCCAAGGAGCTGCGGCAGGGCCGGGAACTGCGGGAGCTGTTCGAGCTGTCGGACCTGCTGGTCGGGGACAAGCCGCTCGACGTCCTGCTGCCAGTGGTCGTCACGTCGCTCGCCGACGTGTCGGGCGCGCGGCAGGTGGCGCTGTTCCTCCCGGCCGGCACGCGCCTGGAGATCGCCGCCCTGGCCGGGGACCCGCTGTCGGATGAGCAGCTGCGCGAGGTGCTCCCCTTTCCGGGAACGCCCGCCACGCTCCAGCCCCGCTTCGCCGAGCGCCCCAGCCTGGCGGTCCTCGCGCTGACCGCCTCGGGCCGCCCGGTCGGGCTGCTCGCGCTGTCCGCCGACGCCGCCGCCCGCCACGAGCGCGAGCCGCTCCTGCTGTTCGCGAACCACATCGCCCTGGCGGTGGAGCGGGCACAGCTGCGCGAGGCGGCGCTGCGCACCCGGGTGAACGCGGAGATGGCGCGGCTGGCGAAGACGCTCGTCGCGGCGGTCGCCCACGACCTGCGGGCCCCGCTGGCCTCGCTCAAGGCGTCCTCGTCGACGCTAGCCGACCCCGGCCTCGTCATCGGCGCGCGTACCCGCCAGGAACTGGCGGTCACGATCGACGCCCAGGCCGACCGGCTCGCCAGCATGGTGACGAGCCTGCTGGACATGAGCCGGATCCAGGCGGGCGTGCTCCGCCCACGGCGCGCGGTGTTCTCGCCGGACGCGCTGGTCAGCGACGTGATGGGTGATCCGCCTCCGTCCTGGCAGGGACACGAGATCCGCCGCGAGGTCGCCGGCGGCCTCCCGCCCGCCGACGCCGACCCGGTGCTCATCGCGCGGGTCCTCGCCAACCTGGTGGACAACGCCGTCCGGCACAGCCCGGCCGGCGCCCCGGTCACGATCCGGGTCGGGACGGACGGCGAGACCATCGGCGTGTCCGTCACCGACGCCGGTCCCGGCGTGCCGCCCGCGCGCCGCGAGGAGATCTTCGGGCTCTTCCCGCGCCGGGAGCACGACGCGGGCGCGGGCCTCGGGCTCACGATCGCGCGGACGTTCGTCGAGGCGCACGGCCAGCGGATCTGGGTGGAGGACGCGCCCGGCGGCGGCGCCCGGTTCTGCTTCACCCTGCCGGTGGCGGCGGCGATGCCCGAGGAACAGGCCCTGCCCGAAGGGCAACCGACACCCGAGGAGACACGGCTTGCCGCGCGTGCTCATCATTGACGACGATCACGACCTGCTCAGCGTGTGCCGGGTCGGCCTGGCGGCGTTCGGTCACGAGGTGCTCACCGCCGGGAACGCGCACGACGGGCTCGCGGAGGCCGCCATCCGGGCGCCCGACGTGATCGTGCTCGACCTGGGGCTGCCCGACATGGACGGCATCGAGGTGTGCAAGCGGATCCGGACCTGGAGCGCGGTGCCGGTCGTCGTGCTGTCGGCCGACGGCGCCGAGGACCGCAAGGTAGACGCTCTCGGCGACGGGGCCGACGACTACATGACCAAGCCCTTCGGCATGCGGGAGCTGAACGCCCGCCTGCAGGTCGCCCTGCGCCACGCGGCGCCCGCGGGCGGCGAGGCGACGGAGCTCGAGGTCGGCCCGCTGCGCCTCGACCTCGTGCACTACGAGGCCTCCCTGAACGGCGCGCCTCTCGACCTGACCGCCCGGGAGTTCGAGTTCCTCGCCTACCTCGCCCGCAACGCCGGCAAGGTCTGCACCCGGCGGATGATCCTGGAGAACGTCTGGGGTCCCGCCTACGCCCGGGAGATGCAGTACCTCAAGGTGTACGCCTACCGGATCAGGCGGAAGCTCGGCGACGAGGACGGCCGTTTCCTGCAGAGCGATCCGTCGGTCGGCTACCGGCTGCTGCCGCCGGACGCTCGGCCCAGCACCCCGCCATCCGCCTGACACCCACGCGCGAACGCGAACTCGACTCCCGCCTCGGAGTGACTCTGCCTGACCGGCGGCAGTGACTCTTTCAGTGAGAATTACAGCAAGTAATTACATGCTTGCACAGAGCAATGACTGTGTTTACTCTTTGAGTTGGGATGAATACCAGGCGGGAAGGCGTGCGACAATGAGCCTGCAAGTGCTTGATGACGCCGGAAAACCTGGATCGGTCACGGAACCAGCGCCGGGCACGGTCAATCCCCTGGAGCCGATGACGGGGCCGGACGGAACCCGCTTCCCGCTGCAGTCCCATGCCAGCCTGCTCCGCGCGCTATTCGTGGCCGTCTTCGACCGGCGGCTCATGTTCCCCCAGATTCTTTCGGCGGGCATCCTGCGGTCCTATCAGCAGGCCGGGTGGAACCTCATCACCGGCGAGCCCGCCGAGCCGGGCACCCATCCCGCGTACCCGACCCTGAGCGACCTGGAGGCCGCGGCGCTGTCAGTGATGGACGACGCCGGATACGGGCCGGCCGAGGACGACATGCGCGCCCTGGTCCGCGACCGCATCCGCGCGGTAGCGCCGGATAACGCCGTGGCGCCGGGCAAAGACGGCGAGCCCGAGACCGTCTTCCACGCGGGCGTGCTCCTCATCCGGCTGATCGAGCACCTGCGGCTGCGCCGGCTGCGGACCGGCGCCGAGCCCGGGCCGATGCGGTCAGCGCCGCAGGTGCTCACCCGCCTCCTGGACGAGATCCGCGCCGCCGGTTAGCCGCAGAGCCACGGGCCGGAGTTTGATCGCAATTTCGGTGGTGATAGCTCCCGAAATCACTGTCAAACCCGCTGGAGAGGTGCCCGGCGGGTGGCCGAGGCCCGGTTAGCGGCCGCCCGCGGCGCGGTCGCGGAGTTCGCGGCGCAGCAGCTTGCCGGTGGGGGTCTTCGGCAGGTCGGGCAGGATCTCGATGCGCCGCGGGTACTTGTAGGCGGCCAGTTCGTCCCGGCAGAACCCGGTCAGTTCCTCCGGAGTCGCCGACGTCCCCGGCCGGAGCGACACATACGCCCACACGGTCTCGCCGCGGTAGGAGTCCGGGACGCCGATGACCGCCGCCTCGCGGACGGCCGGATGCCGCAGCAGCGTGTCCTCCACCTCCCGCGGCCACACCTTGAACCCGGACGCGACGATCATGTCCTTCTTGCGGTCGACCAGGTAGAACCAGCCGTCGGCGTCCATGAAGCCGACGTCCCCGGTGCGCAGTTCCCCGCCGGGCAGCGTCGCCGCCGTCGCCGACGGCCGGTTCCAGTACCCCGGCACCACCATCGGGCCGCTGGTGGCGATCTCGCCGATCTCCCCCGGCGGGACGTCCTTCCCCGCGTCGTCGACGATCCGGGACACGGTGTTGAACACCGGGACGCCCACTGACAGCGCCCCGCTTTCCGGGTCGACCGGCGCCCGGCGGCCGAAGGGCACCGCGTGCGACGGCGACGTCGTCTCCGTCAGCCCGTAGATGTTGTGGATGTACGGGCCGGCCTCGCGCTCGAACCGCTCGACGATGCTGGGCGCGATCGGCGCTCCCCCGCTGTACACCTTGGCCAGCGACGAAAGGTCCGCCGACGCCAGCGCCGGATCGCTCATCAGCGCGGTGAACGCGGTAATCGCCATGATCGTGTACGTCGCGCGGTGCCGTTCCGCGAGCCCGATCATCGTGGCGGCGTCGAACCGGTAGCCGAGCACCATCGGCATCGGCACGAGCATCGCGACCGCCGCGTGGCCGATCAGGCCCGTGATATGGAACAGCGGGGCGCCGGCGAGGACCACGTCGTCCGGCGTCAGGCCGATCCAGTCCCGGTAGGCGCACGCGTTGAATACCACGTTGCCGTGGGTGTTCATCGCGCCCTTCGGCTCGCCAGTGGTGCCCGACGTGTACGTGAGCAGGGCGATGTCATCAGGCCGGAGGGTGACCGGGGCCGGACGCGTCCCCGCGCCGGAGATCAGCAGCTCGCGCAGTTCGACGGCGCCGGGCACCACCGCCCGGCCGGCGCTGGCGAGCGCGGCGGGTACATCCTCGCCGAGATACTCCAGCGGGCTGGTCGTGACGGCGACCGCTACCTCCGTGCCGGGGACGGCGGCGGACGCGACGGAGTCCCATACGTCGTGATGGGAGATGATCGCCCGGGCGCCGGAGTCCCGCAGGACATAGCGGAGCTCGCGCTCCTTGAGCATGGGGTTGACCGGGACCGCGATCGCGCCCAGCTTCCAGGCGGCGAGCAGGCCGATGACGAACTGCGGCACGTTCTGCAGGTACAGGGCGATCCGGTCGCCGCGGCGGACACCGCGCGCGGCGAGCCCGGCCGCGAGCGCGTCGCTGTCCGCGTCCACCGTCGCCGCCGTCACCGGCGTGCCGAAATAGTGCAGGAACGGCCGGCTCCCGCGGCCCGGCGCGCCCGCGCCGGCGCGCCACAGCGAAAGCGCGTCGCCCGCCGGCGGCGTGATGTCGGAGGGCCGGCCCGGCTGGTACAGCCGGCGCCACGGCCGTTCGTCGTAATCGCCCATGCTTTTAGTCCAACACCCGCATCACGTTCCCGGTCAAGAGTCAGTCACCGTCGGCCGTCTTCGTGGGTAGGAAGCGACCATGGCGACTGAGTACCTGACCGAGACGATCTTCACCTGGGGAGCGCCGCCGCTGAAGTTCGGCGCGGGCGCGCTGGACGAGCTCGGCTTCGACTGCGCGCAGCTTGGCCTGGAACGCGTGCTGATCGTGACCGACGAGGGGGTAGCGGCGACCGGCATCCCCGCCCGCGCGGCCGAGTCCCTGCGGCAGGCCGGGCTCAAGCCCACCGTGTACACGGGCGTTCGCGTGGAGCCGACGGACACGAGTTTCCGCGCGGCGGCCGAGTTCGCCGGGGACACGGACTGGGACGGGTTCGTGGCCATCGGCGGCGGCTCGTCGATCGACACGGCCAAGGCGATCAACCTGCTGACGACGAACACCGGCGACCTGATGGACTACGTGAACAAGCCGGTCGGCGGGGGCAAGGCGCCGTCGGCGCCGCTGAAGCCGCTGGTCGCGGTCCCCACGACCGCGGGCACCGGGGCGGAGAGCACGGCGATGTGCATCCTCGACATCCTCGCGCTCCGGGTCAAGAGCGGGATCAGCCATCCCCGGCTGCGCCCGGTGCTGGCGGTGATCGACCCGCTGGTCACGCTCACGATGCCGCCCCACGTGACGGCGTCGTGCGGCATGGACGTGCTGTGCCACGCGCTGGAGTCCTACACGGCGCGGCACTACCAGGCGTACGCGCGGCGGCGTCCGGAGCAGCGCGCGGTCTACGTCGGAAGCAACCCGGTGTCCGACGCCTTCATCGAGAAGGCGCTGCCGCTGCTGGCCCGTTCGTTCCGGCGGGCCGTGCTCACGGGCCAGGACCTGGACGCACGGACCGACATGCTGCTGGCCGCGTCCTTCGCGGGGATGGGGTTCGGCAACGCCGGGGTGCACATTCCGCACGCGTGCGCGTACCCGATCGCGGGCCGGGTCCGGACGTACCGGCCGCCGGACTACCCGCGGGCCGAGGCCATGGTCCCGCACGGCGAGTCGGTGGCGCTCACGGCGCCCGCGGCCTTCCGGTTCACGTTCCCGGCCGACCCGTCCCGGCACTTGCGCGCGGCCGCCCTGCTGGACCCGCGCGCCGACCCGGCCGCTGACGCGCGCGCCGGCTCGGCCGCCGGTCAGCTCGCGGACGAGCACGAGCGGCTGCCGCGGGCGATCGTGTCGCTGATGCGCGACATCGGCATCCCCAACGGCGTCGGCGCGGTCGGCTTCGTCCACGCGGACATCCCGGACCTGGTCGAGGGCGCGCTCAAACAGCAGCGCCTGCTGTCGATGGCGCCGCGCGATGTCATGGCCAGTGACCTGGAGGCCATCTTCCGGGACTCGATGACGAACTGGTGATCTTCTCCTCGCGCAAGCCCGTGCCGCCTCCCGTGCGGGTCCGGGGACTAGCGAAGACGAGGAGGTGCGGCGAGTGCACGCGATCCTGCACGCCCTGTCCATCGCCGGGTCGATGACCTGGCAGATCACGTGGGCCCTGATACTCGGCTTCGCGCTGTCGGCCGTGATTCAGGCGGTGGTGCGGAGGTCCACTGTCGTGCGGCTGCTGGGTGATGACCGGCCGCGCACGCTCGCGGTCGCGGCCGGGCTCGGCGCCGCGTCGTCGTCCTGCTCCTACGCCGCGGTGGCGCTGGCGCGGGCGCTGTTCCGCAAGGGCGCGGACTTCACCGCGGCGATGGCCTTCGAGATCGCCTCCACCAACCTGGTCATCGAACTCGGCGTGATCCTGGCGCTGCTGATGGGCTGGCAGTTCACGCTCGCGGAGTTCACCGGCGGCCCGCTCATGATCGTCCTCCTCGCCGTCCTGTTCCGCGTCTTCCTGCGTGATCAGACGCTGCGCCGCGCCGGCGCGCAGGCGGAGCGCGGGCTGGCCGGGTCCATGGAGGGGCACGCCGCGATGGACATGTCCGTGCGGCGGGACGGCTCCTTCGCGCGCCGCCTGCTGTCCCGCGAGGGCTTCACGTCCGTGAGCAACGTGTTCGTCATGGAATGGGCGGCGATCATCCGGGACCTGATCATCGGTCTCCTCGCCGCCGGGGCGATCGCCGCCTGGGTGCCGGACAGTTTCTGGCGCGCGTTCTTCTTCGCCGGGCACCCCCTCGCCGCGAAGCTGTGGGGGCCGCTGATCGGCCCGGTGGTCGCGATCATCTCATTCGTCTGCTCGGTGGGTAACGTGCCGCTGGCGGTCGTGCTGTGGAAAGCCGGGATCAGCTTCGGCGGCGTGGTGGCGTTCATCTTCGCCGACCTGATTATCGCCCCGATCCTGAATATCTACCGCAAGTACTACGGCGGCCGCATGGCCCTGTTCATCCTCGGCACCTTCTACCTGGCGATGGCCGGGGCCGGGTACGTGATCGAGGTCGTGTTCGGCGGCCTGGGGCTGATCCCGGACCGTGCCAGCGCGACAATCCCTGACCAGGGCGTTTCCTGGGATTACACCACGTGGCTCAACATCGTCTTCCTGCTGCTGGCAGCCGTGCTCATCGCCCGGTTCATCATGACCGGCGGCACTCCGATGCTGCGCATGATGGGCGGAGAACCGCCCGCCGGCGAGTAACCGCAACCGCTTTCCGCGCCGATGGCACGAGGCTAGAGTGCCAATCATGAAATCGCCCTCGCCGTTCGACCCGGAAATCCCGAGCATTGCTCGCACATATGACTACCTGCTCGGGGGGAAGGACAATTACCCGGCCGACCGGGAGGTCGGAGAGATCTTTATCCAGCGGTTCCCCGGCGCGGTGCAGATCGCCCTGGACAACCGCGGCTGCCTGGTCCGCGCGGTCGACTTCATGACCCGCAAGCTCGGCATCGGCCAGTTCATCGACCTCGGGTCGGGGCTGCCCACCGCCGACAACGTGCACCAGGTCGCCGAGCGGGCGAACGCCGAGGTCAAGGTCGTGTACGTGGACAACGACCCGATCGTGCTCGCGCACGGCCGGGCGCTGCTCGCCGAGAACGAGCGCACTACGGTGCTCAGCGCCGACATCCGAGAGCCGGAACAAGTCCTGGACGCGGTCAAGACGGAGTCACTGATCGACTTCGGGCGCCCGGTGGGCCTCATCGCCAGCGCGATCCTGCACCACCTCACCAACGAGGAGGACCCGCTCGGCGTCATCCGCACGTTCCGCGACGCCGTGCCCCCGGGCAGCTGCCTGTTCATCTCGCACTTCCGCACCCTCGGCGACCCGGATTCCGCGGCGATGGAGGAAGTGATGATCGAGGCGTTCGGGCGCGGCACGTGGCGGACCGACGCGGAGATCGCCACGTATTTCGAGGGCACCGAACTCGTACCGCCGGGCCTGGTGACGTGCGCGGAGTGGAAGCCCCGCAAGAAGCCGGACGAGCTGACCATGTACCAGCGCCTCATCGTGGCCGGTCTGGGCCAGAAGTAACCGCCTTACCGGGGAGCCGCCTTACCGGGAGGCGCGCTGCGGGGCAGCCGCGCTCACTGCCCGGCCAGGACCTCCCGGAGCACGGCGGCGAAGGCGTCCGGTTTCCCGGCCCGGCCGAATTCGCCGCCGGCGAAACCGTCGTGCCCGCCGGGGAAGATAACGGGCGGCACGCCGAGGCGCCGGGCGATCGACGCCCCCGCGCGCCCGGCGATGGCCTCGCCTGACTCCTCGCCCACGCCGATGACGACGCGGGACGGCCCCGCGCGCAGCGCGTCGAAGTCGTGTTCGTAGGCCCCGCACGTGAGCATGTTCAGCCCGAGCAGCGGGTCCGTGCGGGACCCGTCGTCCGCGGCGGGCAGCCCGAAGGCGGCGGGCGGCGGCGCCGGCTGGTTCGCGTACCCGGCGGTCAGCGGGCCCTGCTGGCTGAGCAGGGCGATGAACTTCGCCATGCCGGGGCCGTATCCCGCACGCTGGTAGGTCGCGTGGATGTCGGCCGCCGCGGCCAGGGCGTATTCGCTGTCCGGCAGCTCGCCGAACGAGGGCGGCTCGTGCGCGACGAGCGTCCGGACCTGATCGGGATGCCTGGCCGCCAGCGCGAGCGCGTTCACGGCGCCGCCGCTGCTGGCGAAGACGTCCACCGGGCCGGAGTCCAGCGCCGTGATGATCCGATGCAGGTCGTCCGCGTGCTCCTCGACCTCGGTCCGCAGCGCGCCGTCAGTGCGCGGGCTGCGCCCCGCCCCGCGCGGGTCATATGTCACGACCGTGCGGTCGGTGAAGTGCCCGGCGAGGGTGACGAACCCGTCCGCGCCCATCGGCGACCCGACGATCAGCAGGGCGGGCGGCCCGTCCGTGCCAGCCGTGCCGTCCTTTCCGGCGTCGGCGCTCCGGATGTCGTAATGCAGCACGGCGCCGGGCGCCCGCAGGGTGTGTGTCATCGGCTCGGTCATCGGCGGTCCCCTCCGCTACGTTGTCCTGCCTATGAGGACGCGCCACGATGCGCGGAATCATCGGCGTCCGCGCGCGGGCCCGGCCCGGTGAGGCAGTCCCGCGCGGACTTCCGGAACGCCGCCACCAGGCGGCCGCGGTCCGCGGCGCGCGTGGCCAGGACGACATGGCCCGGCGCGGCGTCGGTGACGGGAATCCGCGTGAGGTCGGGGCGGAAGCTGGCACGCGGCCCGTCCGGGACGATCGCGACGGCCTCCCCGGACGCGATGAGCTCCAGCTTGTCCTCGATGGTCTCCACGACGGGACCGTCGGGCCCCGGCTCCCCTGGTTCCGGGCCGCCGCGCAGGCTCGTGATCCGGGGCTGGCCCCGCAGCCGGGGCACGGCCTCGCCGGCGATGTCGTCGAGCGTCACCGACTCCTTGCCCGCCAGCCGGTGATCCAGCGCCACCAGCACAGCCCGCGGCTCGTCGTACAGCACCGTCACGTGCAGGCCGTCGGTCGGCAGCGGCAGCCGGGTGACCGCCGCGTCCACCCGGTGGTCCAGCAGGGCCGGGCGCGGCTCCTCCCAGTCCAGATGCAGGGTCTGCACGTCGGCGTCGGGGTGCCGGCGGCGCAGGTTGCGCACCGCCGGGGTGATGATGAGGTTGACGGTGTAGCCGATGATGATCCGGTCAGGGCGGGCGGCGGCGCGGGCGGCCGCCGCGGCCTGGGCCGCGGACCGCAGCAGCGCCTTCGCGCGCGGCAGGAAGACCTCGCCGGCCTCGGTGAGCCGGGTGCCCTGCGGGGTGCGGTCGAACAGGCGGGCGCCGAGCTGCTGCTCCAGGCTGCGGACCTGGCGGCTGAGCGACGGCTGCGCGACACGCAGTTCGGCGGCGGCGCGGCCGAAGTGCCGGTGCGCCGCGACGGCGACGAAGTACCGCACGAGCCGCAGGTCGATGTCCCCGTCCGGCGGTGACTGAGTTTCAGGCACATCCCCATGATAACTACTATCTGGCCTGCGGTGATGCCTGAAACGTATTGGCCGCTGCGGAACAGGTCTTGGACGCGGGACAGTACCCGACCGCAAGGTGAAAGTACCGGCCCGGGCGCTCGCCCGGGACGGTCCCACGCTGACTACGCGAAGGAGTTCTGTCATGCGCGTGTTCGTGACCGGCGCGACGGGGTTCATCGGATCCGCTGTCGTCCAGGACCTGCTAGACGCGGGGCATCACGTCACTGGCCTCGCCCGTTCGGACCAGGCCGCCGTGGCGCTGGCGGCCGCCGGCGCCGAAGTGCGCCGCGGTTCGCTAGCTGATCCCGCCAGCCTCCGCGACGGGGCGGTGGCCGCCGACGGTGTGATCCACACCGCCTACATCCACGACTTCTCGCCGACCGGTGACCCGGCCGCCGCCGCCCGCGCCGACGGGCGCGCCATCGAAGCGCTCGGCGCCGGGCTGGCTGGTTCCGGCAAGCCGCTGGTCGTCGCCTCCGGGATCGTGCCCGTGCCGGGCCGGGCCTCGACCGAGGAGGACAGCGCCCCGGAGAACCCGGAATTCCCGCGCGTCTCCGAACAGACGGCGCTGGCGCTGGCCGGGCGAGGCGTGCGTGCCGCGGTCGTACGGCTGCCGCCGTCGGTGCACGGCGAGGGCGACCACGCGTTCGTCCCGGCGCTGATCGGCATCGCCCGCGCCAGGGGGCTCGCGGCCTACCTGGGCGACGGGTCCAACCGCTGGTCCGCAGTGCACCGGCTGGACGCCGCGCGGCTGTTCCGGCTCGCCCTGGAGAGCGCCCCGGCCGGCGCCCGCCTGAACGGGATCGGCGACGACGGCGTGCCGTTCCGCGACATCGCGGAGGTCATCGGCCGGCACCTGAACGTGCCGGTGAAGTCCCTGCCGGCCGACGAGGCCGCGGGGCACTTCGGCACGTTCGCGCTCTTCGCGACCTGGGACGCCGTGCGGGGCACTACTTCGGCACCGGGGAACGCGGGACGGCGGCCCGGTAACGCCGCGGTCAGCTCGGCCCACACGACCTTGCCGCCCGCCGGGCAGGGCCGGGCGCCCCAGCGCCCGCCGGACATCGCGTCGACCAGGAACAGGCCCCGGCCGCTCTCGTCGAACAAGGTGGCCTCGCTCTTCGGGCACGGCAGGAACGGGTCAGGGTCCCAGACCTCGATGCGGACGCGGGTGCCCGAAACCAGCATCCGGACGGCCACTTCCGCCGGCTCGCCGTGACGCTGGCAGGCCAGCACCGCGTTGGTGACCAGTTCGGTGACGACGAGGTCGGCCGTGTCGGACAGGCCGGGCAGCCCCCATACCGCCAGCTGGAAGCGGCTGACCTCCCGGGCGCAGGACGGGGCGGTTGGCAGCGCGCCCACGACGAGGGGCGTGGATATCAGGCACGGCTCCCCAAGGGTCCCCATCGACCTTCCTCCTCTGTCTCCGTGCCACGCGTAGTCGACTACTAGCGTCGATGCATGACAAGAGTAGCGCACGGGCGGTTGGGGCGCCTCCGGATTAGTTAATGGTGAGCTGTATGGGAAAACCGTCGCCAGGGCGACGGTTTTCCCATACAGCTATTTGCTGAGCCGGCGTGAGCTGGCTGTTGAGGGGCGAAAACCTTTCGGAATTCCCCGCCAGGTAAATGCGGTGTGCGGCGTTTACCGCAAATGCGCCGCGAGAACGCGGGCCGGCGACCGCGCGGGCGTTGGGCGGCGTGCGGCCGGGGGTGGCGCGCCGGTTACCAGGGGACGGGGGTGCCGTTCCAGTCCAGGAAGGCGCCGGAGGGGCCGTCGTCGGGGAGCAGCGCCAGGCGGACCGCGCCGGCGGCGCCCTCGGCGGGGTCGCCGGCGCGTGACGACGTGCGGGCCGGGCCGTTCAGGTCGGTGCGGCGCGCGCCCGGGGCCAGGGCGTTGACCTTGAAGCCCTCCTCCGCCAGCGCGTTCGCGTACAGCACCGTGAGCTCGTTCAGCGCCGTCTTCGATGACCGGTAGGCGCCGAGGGCGCCGCTGGGCCGGCCCGTGAAGACGATGATGCCCTCGGCCTGCCCGGCGGAGGCGGCGAGCGAGGCCGCGCCGCTGGAGACGTTCACGATGCGCGGGTGCGCCGAGCGCCGCAGCGCGGGCAGGAACGCGTTGGTCACCGCGACCACGCCGAACACGTTGGTCTCGTAGATCCGCCGGAACGCGTCCGGGTCCTCCTCCGTCACTGGCACCGGCACCCCCGTGGAGACGCCCGCGTTGTTGACCAGGACGTCCAGCGACGTCACCTCCCGCGCGGCCGCGGCGATGCTGGCGGCGTCGGTCACGTCGAGGACGAGCGGCCGCGCGTCGCCGCCGATCTCCGCGACCGCCTCCGCGCCGCGCCCGGCGTCCCGCGACCCGACGTAGACCGTGTGCCCTTCGGCCGCCAGCTGCCGGGCAATTTCCTTGCCGATACCCTTGTTGGCACCGGTGACCAGTGCGCTGAGCTTGTCCATGGCACCCAGCCTGCCCGTGGGCGGCCAGCGCAACCAGGCACAACCTGTACGTGGCTAACGACGGGAGGCGGCGCGTGGCGCGACAGGAACTAGCGCGGTTCCTCCGGGACCGCCGCGGGACCGTCCGCCCCTCGGACGTGGGGCTGCCTCCGGGATCGCGGCGGCGCACGCCCGGCCTGCGGCGCGAGGAAGTCGCCGAGCTGGCGCGGATGTCGGCCGAGTATTACGCCCGCCTTGAGCAGGCCCGCGGTCCCCGGCCGTCGGCCGGGATCCTGGACGCGATCGCGGGGGCCTTGCGGCTGGAGGCGGCCGAGCGGGCGCACCTGTACCGGCTGGCGGGCGTCGTGCAGCAGGCGCCGCCGGGGCCGTCCCGCCAGGTCCGGCCGTATGTCGCGGCGCTCCTGGAGCGGATGCCGGACAGCGCGGCGATCGTCACCGACGCCGCCTACGACGTGATCGCCTGGAATCCGCTTGCCGAGGCGCTGCTCGGTCCCCTCCGCGACCAGCCCAACCTCGCACGCCGCCGGTTCCTGCGCCGCGATGAGGTCCTGACGACGGGCCACGAGGAGTTCGGCGAGATCGCGGTCGCCCGCCTGCGCGCCGCCGCCGCGCGGTACCCGGGCGACCCGGGCCTGCGGAGGCTCCTGGCCGAGCTGCGCGCGGGCAGCGCGGAGTTCACCGACATCTGGGACACCAACCCGGTGCGCGCCGCCGGTCACCGGACGAAGACCATGGTCCACCCGGAGGCCGGCGCGCTGCGCGTCAACTGCGACGTCCTCGCCGTCCCGGACGAGGATCAGCAGGTCGTCTTCATCACCGCCGACCCCGGCACCGCCAGCGCGCGGGCGCTGCGGCACCTGGCCGCCGCCGTCCCCGCCCGGACGTTACCCGCGTTGCGTAGCCTGCTCGGTGCGTAGCCTGTCAGGATGAGCGATCCCGGCCCGGGCAGGCCCGCCGCCTTCGGCGATTTCCAGAACGAGATCTACTTCGACGGGCTGCGCGGGGTGGTGCCCAGCCTGCCGGTGTCGTACGCCGAGCTGGAGGCGCGGGCGGAACGCGCCCTCCCGCCGTCGGTCCTGTCCTACGTGGCCGGCGGCGCGGGCGACGAGCAGACGCAACGCGCCAACGTCGCGGCGTTCGGCCAGTGGGGCCTGGTGCCCCGGATGCTCGTCGGCGCGAAGAACAGGGACCTGTCCGTGGAACTGTTCGGCCTGCGCCTGCCGTCCCCGCTCCTGCTGGCACCGATCGGCGTGATCGGCCTGTGCGACCGGGACGGGCACGGCGACCTCGCGACCGCCGACGCCGCCGCCCGCACCGGGGTGCCGATGATCGCCTCGACGCTGTCGGCCGACCCCATGGAGGACGTCGCCGCCCGGCTCGGCGACACGCCCGGGTTCTTCCAGCTCTACACGCCCACCGACCGCGAGCTCGCCGAAAGCCTGGTCCACCGGGCCGAGCGGGCGGGCTTCAAGGCCATCGTCGTCACGCTCGACACGTGGGTCACCGGCTGGCGGCCGCGCGACCTCGCCAGCGGGAACTTCCCGCAGCTGCGGGGGCACTGCCTGGCCAACTACACGTCGGACCCGGTCTTCCGGGCGCGGCTGCCGCAGCCGCCGGAGGAGAACCCGATGGCGGCGGTGGGCCTGTGGGCGCAGATCTTCGGCAACCCGTTGACCTGGGACGACCTGCCCTGGCTGCGCTCACTCACCCGGCTCCCGCTGCTCGTGAAGGGCATCTGCCATCCCGACGACGCCCGCCGGGCGCTGGACAGCGGCGCCGACGGCATCTACTGCTCCAACCACGGCGGCCGCCAGGCCAACGGCGGGCTGCCCGCGATCGACTGCCTGCCCGCGATCGCGTCGGCCGCCGGCGGGAAGCCGGTCCTGTTCGACTCCGGCATCCGCTCCGGCGCCGATGTCGTCAAGGCCCTCGCGCTCGGCGCCACGGCCGTCGGCGTCGGCCGCCCCTACGCCTACGGCCTCGCGCTCGGCGGCGCCGCGGGCGTGCGACACGTCCTGCGCTGCCTGCTCGCCGAGGCCGACCTGATCATGGCGGTGGACGGCTACCCGTCGGTCGGCGACCTCACCCCGGACACCCTGCGCCCCGTCCGCCCGCCGTCGCCCTAGCGTCCCCCGCCCGCGGGGAGGGTGGTGGCGTAAGACCCCCGCGTGCGAGCCGCGCGGCGGCGGCGCCAGCTGCGCCGGATGCGCGAGGCCAGCAGCCACACCGCGACGACGCCGGCGGCGAGCACGACGGCCGCGACGATCGCCGCGGGGAGCGGATGGAACACCGCCCACGCCACGATGCCGGTTACGCCCAGGTCCTCCAGCAGGCTGGCGGCGATGTTGCTGAACGGCTCGGGGCTCGTGTTGACGCCGGCCCGCACGCCGGTCTTGACCACGTGCGAGGCGAGTGCCGACCCGCCGCCGAGCGCGGCCGCCGCGATTGTCGCGGCCGGGTCCGCGTGGGCCTGCTGGGCCATGACGACGCCGATCGCGCCGCCGACGACTGGCCGCAGGGCCGTGTGCGCGACGTCCCACAACGAGTCCAGCACCGGGATCTTGCCCACGACGAACTGGCCCAGGTACAGCACGGCCGCGGCCGCCAGGACCGAGGGCCGCTCCAGCACCGACGGTATGGCGGCGATGTGCCCGAACCGGCCGAGCAGGCCGAGCACGAGCACCGCCGCGTAGCAGTTGACGCCGCTGGCGGCACCGCTGGTGAAGATCAACGAGACAGGGAGCATCGCGTTTGTCCTTGTCATACGGCCGGCGTCATACGGCCGGCGACTAGCCGGGCCAGCCTACCCGCGGTCCGGCGGGGCGAGCGCCGCCCACGGGAGCGTCACCTCGCCCAGCCGCCACCGGCGGCGGCCGCCGTACGGGGGGCGGGCGAGCACCGGCCACCGCGCGGACAAGGCGGTGACCGCGGCCAGCCAGCGCTGCCGTGGCCCGAAAACCGAGTACGGCGCCGCGGTGTCCCAGGCCCGGTCGAAGTCGCGGAGGAACTCGTGCACGGGCTCACCGGGGACGTTGCGGTGGATCAGCGTCTTGGGCAGCCGCTCGGCGAGGTCCGAGGGCCGCTCCAGCGAGGCGAGCCGGGCGGAGAACGTGATCAGCCCGCCCTGGCGGTCTTCAGCCGGCTGCCCGGGCAGGGTCACCCACACGCAGCGGCGGCCGATCTCGTCGCAGGTGCCCTCGACGAGCGCGCCGCCGGGCGCCAGGCCGGCGCGAAGCCGCGACCAGGCCGTCCACGCCCGGTCCTCCGGGTACTGACGCAGCACGTTGAACGCCCGGACCAGCGCCGGGCGGCGCGGCACCGGCAGCTCGAACCCGCCCGCCGCGAAAGACAGTCCGGGCAGTTCCTCTCCGCCCGCGCGCAGGGCGGCCAGCCGGTCGCGGGCATAGGCCACCCGCGCCGGATCGATTTCCAGGCCGGTCACCTCGGCGTCCGGCCGCACCACCCGGATCCGCCGGTACATCTCGATCGTCGTCACCGGTGAAGCGCCGAACCCGAGGTCGACGATGAGGGGCGACGGGGAGGCGGCTGCGACGTGATGGATGAGGTGTGTGATCCACCTGTCGACACGGCGGAGGCGGCTGGGGTTCGTGGTCCCCCTCGTCACGTCTCCCTCCAGCCGCACGCCGCAACCTTATCCGGGGCGCCGCGTAACTCGTTTGCCGCGGCGCGGCCGGTCACCGATGATTGATGCCCATGGGCCATCTGGAAGTCGCGCATGTCGATTACTACCTGCCGGACGGGCGGCTGCTGCTGTCCGACGTCGGCTTCCGGGTGGGGCAGGGCGACCGCATGGCCCTGGTCGGGGCGAACGGGGCGGGCAAGAGCACGCTGCTGAAGATCCTCGCCGGCGAGCTCCGCCCCGATTCCGGGACCGTCACCACCAGCGGCGGACTGGGCGTCATGCCGCAGTTCGTCGGGTCGGTACGCGATGACAAGACGGTGCGCGACCTCCTGGTCTCGGTCGCCCGGCCCGTCATCCGGGAGGCGGCACGCGCGGTGGACGCGGCCGAGCTGGCCATCATGGAGCGCGACGACGAGGCGGCCCAGATGGAGTACGCGCAGGCGCTGTCGGACTGGGGCGACGCGGGCGGCTACGCGGCCGAGACCGTGTGGGACATGTGCACGATGGCCGCCCTCGGCGTCCCCTACGACAAGTCCCAGTGGCGCGACGTCCGCACCCTCTCCGGCGGCGAGCAGAAACGCCTGGTGCTCGAGGCCCTGCTGCGCGGTCCGGACGAGGTCCTGCTGCTCGACGAGCCCGACAACTACCTGGACGTCCCCGGCAAGCGCTGGCTGGAATCGCGGCTGCTGGAAACCACGAAAACCGTGCTGTTCGTCTCCCACGACCGTGAGCTGCTGTCCCGTTCGGCCGTGAAAATCGTGAGCGTCGAGCCGTCGCCGGGCGGCTCCGACGTGTGGGTGCACGGCGGCGGCTTCGCCACCTACCACACGGCTCGGGAGGAGCGGTTCTCCCGCTTCGAGGAGCTGCGCAGGCGGTGGGACGAGAAGCACGCCCAGCTGAAGACCCTCGTGCTCACCCTGCGGCAGCAGGCCGCGAACAGCGCCGACATGGCCTCCCGGTACCACGCGGCGCAGACCCGGCTGCGCAAGTTCGAGGAGGCCGGGCCGCCGCCAGAGCCACCGCGCCGGCAGGAGATCAAGATGCGGCTGCGCGGCGGGCGCACCGGGGTGCGCGCCGTGACGTGCGCGTCCCTGGAGCTGACCGGGCTGATGAAGCCGTTCTCGCTGGAGGTCTTCTACGGCGAGCGGGTCGCCGTGCTCGGGTCCAACGGCTCCGGGAAGTCACACTTCCTGCGGCTGCTGGCCGGGCAGCCAGTCGCGTCGACCGGGTCCTGGAAGCTAGGCGCGCGGGTGGTACCCGGGTACTTCGCCCAGACGCACGCGCAGCCCGCCCTGGAGGGACGGACGCTCGTCTCGATCCTGTGGGACGTGCACGCGCGGGACCGGGGCGCGGCGATGAGCGTGCTGCGCCGGTATGAGCTGGAGCGGCAGGGCGACCAGGAATTCGGGAAGCTGTCGGGCGGGCAGCAGGCGCGGTTCCAGATCCTCCTGCTGGAACTGGAGGGCTCGACCGCGCTGCTGCTCGACGAACCGACCGACAACCTCGACCTGGAGTCGGCCGAGGCGCTGCAGGCCGGGCTCGAGGCGTACTCGGGCACCGTCCTCGCGGTCACGCACGATCGGTGGTTCGCGCGGTCCTTCGACCGCTACCTGGTCTTCGGCTCTGACGGGGTCGTGCGGGAGACGCCCGAACCAGTCTGGGACGAGGCGCGGGTGCAGCGCGCCCGGTAACGCCAAAGCGCGGACGTGCCGGTCCGCGTCCGGCCGGTAGGACGGCCAGGCACGATCCGTCTCCGGATCCCCGGCGACGAATCCGGCCAGCGCGCCGGCGAGGGAACGCGCGAGGGCCCGGTCGGCGTCGCTGACCGGGCCGAGCATCGGGGCGCCGGCATAGGCGTCCAGGTTGTCGAAGGCGAACGGCAGGTCCGAGCAGTGCGTCGCGCCCAGGGACGGGTCCGCGGGTGAGACGCGCGCGAAGCGGTAGACCAGCGCGGGCGCGCCGCCCGCCGCGCACCCCTCGGCGATGCTGATGACGCCGGCGCCGAACTGCTCCTCGGTCGCTGTCTCGATGGCAGCGGTGTCCGGGGCCAGGGACGGGTTCATGGGGAGGAACGCGGTGATCTCGTGCTCGGTCGAGCCGATGATGACCCGCCTGCCGGCGAGCCTCCCGCGCGCGACGGCGTCCGGCCACGCGAGCGGGATTCCCGCCCCGCCCAGGACCGGGTACATCGGCGGCGCGAGGCTCCGCGACGGCGGCGTCCGGGCCGCGAGTTCCCCGTAGGCGCTCACGAGGTCAGCGGCGGGAACCTTCCGGAGCACCGAGCCGGTGTCCGCGTCGTCACCAGACCGCGCGCTCGCGGTGGATCCGCCGATGCCGAGTATCCGCAGGTAGCGCTCCGCCGCGGCGGTGGCGTCGTCCGGCGACTGCGGGCTGAGCGCCCATGGTCCGCTCTGGAGTACCAGGCGGTGCGTCAGGTCGCTCGTCGCGGGATCGAGCGCGAGCGCCAGCGCCGAGTACGCCCCGGCCGACTGCCCGCCGACAGTCACGTGCCCGGGATCACCGCCGAACGCCGCGATGTTGTCGCGCACCCAGCGCAGCACGGCGGCCTGGTCCTGGCAGCCGAGGTTGTCCGCGCCGATGCCCGGCAGCCGGATATACCCGAGGGGGCCCAGCCGGTAGTTGGCGGTGACCACCACGATGTCCCCGGCCGCCGCCAGGCGCGCGCCGTCGTACCAGGCCCAGCCGCCCGACCCGCTGGTGAAGCCGCCTCCGTGGAACCAGACGAGCACTGGCCGCCCCGCGGCGCCCGCCGGGGTCCAGACGTTCAGGTTCAGGCAGCCGTCCTCGTTCCAGCTCTCCTCTCCCCCGCCCATGACCGACGCCAGCCTGGAGCGTCCCTGCGGGACCGCCGGCCCCGGGCGCGTGCAGTCCAGGGTCCCGGCCCAGCCGGGATGGCCGGCGGGCGGCCGGAAACGCAGTTCACCCGTCGGCGACGCCGCGAAGGGGATGCCGCGGAACGCCGCCACCGTCCCGTCGCTCGTCCCCCTGACCGTGCCGTGCTGGATGGTGACCAGCGGATCACGAGTTCCCATGCGTCAGATCCTCTCGTCCTCTCGCTCAGAACCGCCGGAGCCGGACTCGCGTCACCGAGTGGTCCTCGCCCTTGCGCAGCACGAGGGTCGCCCGCGCGCGGGTGGGCTGGATGTTCTCGACGAGGTTGACCTCGTTGATGGTCGTCCAGATGCTGGCGCCGAAGGCGTCCACTTCCGCTTCGCCGACCTGGGTCAGCCGGCGGAACGGGGACTGGGGATCGGTGAACGCGGTCTCCCGGAGGGCGCGCAGCCGTTTCAGGAACCACTGCCGGATGTGATCCGGCCGCGCGTCGACGTAGATGGAGAAGTCGATGAAGTCCGCGACCGCGAGAACCCCGGTCGGGGCCGGCTGCAGCACGTTGATGCCCTCGAGGATGAGCACGTCAGGCCGTTCCACCACCTGCCGCTGCCCCGGGACGATGTCGTACGCCAAATGCGAGTAGACCGGCGTGGTGACCTCGGCGGCGCCGGCCTTCACCTGCTGGACGAAGCGCAGGAGAGCGCGGCGATCGTAGGATTCCGGGAATCCCTTACGGTTGGCGAGGCCGCGCTCCTCCAGGACCGCGTTCGGGAAGAGAAAGTTGTCGGTGGTCACCAGGGCGGTGCGCGGACGCTGAGGCCACCGCTGGATCAGCGTCTTGAGCACCCGGGACGTGGTGGACTTGCCAACCGCGACGCTCCCGGCCACGGCGATGGTGAACGGCGCCGGGCGGATCTCCTCGCCAAGGAACGACCCGACCGTCTCGCGCAGCCCGCCACTCGCCTCGTAGTAGTGACGCAGCAGCCTGCTCAGCGGCAGGTACACGTCCTCGACCTCGCCGAGCTGAATCGGGTCGGCCCGCCCGCGCAGCTCATCCAGCTCCCCGGCGGTCAGCGACATGGGCGTGCTGTCCCGCAGCCCGCGCCACGACTCCCGGTCCAGGTCCAGATAGGGCGGCCCTGCGGCATCACGATCATTCACTCACTCAACATACGGCCCCGCCCGTTGGCTCTCCCGACCCGCCCACCTCGCCTGCCGGCCCACCAAGCCCCGCCCACCGGCCCACCAAGCCCCGCCTACCGGCCCAAATGCGCCTTCGAGCACGTCATAGTCTGCCCAAATGCGCGTTTGAACACGCCGATGAACCGGCCCGAATGCGCGTTTGAACACGTTCGGAGACGTGCCAGGCCGCTTAAATCTGACCGAGAAGTCGGGGCACGGCGGCGACCGCGACGGTCCAGTCTTCGCCGACCGGGTCGATGTGCGTGTAGTGGTCGCCGTGCGTCTCGTGCAGCCGCGCGTCTCCGCCCGCCGCGACCGCGGCCGCCACATACCGCTCGCTGTAGCGGAAGGGGACCTCGTCGTCGGACCGCGAGTGCAGGCACAGGATCGTCGGGCTGACCGGCACCGCGGCGAGTGGATCGGCGAGCCGGTATTCGGCGGGCAGATCGTCCGGGCCGCCGCCCATCAGGTCGAGAGCGGCCGTGCCCCCGGTGCCCTCACGCGCGCAGTCCGCCAGCGTCAGCACTCCCGCCTGCGAAATCACTCCGCGCAGCGCCACACTCGGTTGGGCGCCAAACGGGGCCGCGGGCGGCTTTTCCCGTCCGGCCGCCCAGACGGCGAGGTGCCCGCCCGCGCTGTGCCCGATCGCGACGACTCTGGCGGAGTCCACCGGGAGGTCCGCGAGCAGGTCGATCCCGGCGCCGATGTCCGCGAATGTCCCAGGCCACCCACCTCCGGCCAGCGAGCGCCGGTACTCGAGGTTCCAGGCCGCGTACCCGCGCGCCGCCAGGTCAGCGGCGAGTGGCCGCACGAGCGAGAGGTCATACCGCGCCCGCCAGAACCCGCCGTGGATGATCACGACGGTCCCGTCCGCCGCGCCTCCGTCAGGCAGCCACAGTTCGCCGTGCTGCGAAGGGTCCGTGCCGTACCGGTAGATGACAGGCTGCACGCGCCCCATCCTGCCATCCAGGGCGCGCCGCCGAACGGGCGCGAATGCGCATTCGCGCCCGTTCGGCGGCGTGCTTAAACACGCATTTGAGCCGACCCTGGCGTGCTCGAATGCGCGTTTGGGCCGGCGCGGCGGGGCGGCGGGGCGGCGGGGCGGCGGGGCGGCGG
>Ga0210389_10000257_pt1 | contig 53990 bp, 56 predicted proteins | sample IncBWH28OmetaG_FD_160127 | JGI IMG/M metagenome (GOLD analysis project Ga0210389, IMG submission 160127) | Forest soil microbial communities from Barre Woods Harvard Forest LTER site, Petersham, Massachusetts, United States - Inc-BW-H-28-O ... | reverse complement strand
CTGTACGGGACGCTTCGCGTCTCTCGGAGTCGAGTGGAAACGGCGTAGTTGGTAGCGGGCGGGGCTGCCCAAAGGCCAAATAATATTCTTATAAATCAATCAATTACGCGTGAATTGGTAGCGGGGGGAGGATTTGATCTTTGTATCAATCATCCTCTCAGGCTACCGATCGTGCCGGCCAGTCTCGGAGGTCGAAAGCGCAGAAGTACGCCGTAGAGGCAATGCATTCGCGTAAACGGTGTTCGGCAGCACTCTAGACCTTGAGACCGCTTAGCGAGAAATTCAGGTACTGAGCCGAGCGGCTGTTAGTGGCCGAAACCAGCCTATTGACTTGGCATTGTGCGTTTTAGGACTCATAAGACATTGACGTAATCAGACCAGATCCGGTTGACTTGGCACCGCCGAATATGTCGCTTCGCGCAGCCTGTCGGCCATGCGCGTGAGCTGCGGCACGGAAGAGGCTCTCATCTTACGCGTCACCTGGCCTCGGTGGATCTTGACTGTCATTTCGCTGATCCCAATATCATTGGCTATTTGCTTGTTGAGACGGCCGTTGACGACGTGCCCCATGACCTCGCGCTCGCGCGATGTGAGCTTCCCGAAGCGCTCACGCAGCCGCGTCAGCTCGCTCTCGCGCTCGCACCGGGCCCGGTCGCGTGCCAGACCCTGTTGGATCGCATCCAGCAGCTCCTGATCCCGAAACGGTTTGATCAGGAATTCGATTGCGCCCGCTTTCATCGCCTGCACTGCCATGGGGACATCAGCGTGTCCTGTGATGAATATGATCGGCACGTTGACATTGGCCGCTGTCAGCTCTTTCTGAAAATCGAGTCCGCTGCGCCCGGGAAGTCGTACATCCAGCACCAGGCAAGTCGGTCGGCTCCGCAGCTCCCGTTTTATGAATTTGGGCGGGGACGCATACACCCTGGAATCCAGACTGATCGTCCGCAGCAGGCATTGAAGCGCTTCGCGTACGTCAGGATCATCGTCGACGATCAGAACCGTTGGCTTTTCCGCATCATGGGTCACGCTCTCGACTCCGTCTTTTGCCTCTAATCCACCAGTGACTTGGGCTACGAGCGTCATGCAAATTGCCTCTTATCGCACTCTTCGATTTCGATCTTCGAGCGGCGCCGCAGAGCTCTCGGCATTTGATCGGAGCGAAACTGGGGCAACGTGAATTGGAATGTGGCACCGTGCGGCTCGCTGGCGCTTGCCCACAGCCGCCCACCATGTGACTCAATGATCGCACGACAAATGGAAAGGCCGATCCCTAGGCCGCGGGGTTTGGTGCTGTAGAAGGCATCGAATAGGTGATCTATGCTCTGCGCGTCCAACCCAGGACCGGAGTCTTGAACTGCAACGAGGATATCGCCGCTCGTGGTCTGGCCAGTGCTGATGCGCAGCTCCCGCGTGGCTTCGCAGACCCCGCTCATCGCCTGCACGGCGTTCGTGATGAGATTCAGGATAACCTGTTGCACCTGGATTTGGTCAGCACGAGCGACTGGCAACTCGTGTGCGAATCGGGTATGCACCGAGACATCATTCTTGACGAACTCTTCCTCGCTCAGCGAGATCATCTCCCGGATCGCCTCATTGATCTGAAAATCAGCCTTTTGCGGCGGGACTCTCTCCGCAAGCGCGCGGGTGCGCCGTACGATTTCCGTGATCCGATTTCCCAGCTGCAACACGCGGGTGAGTGCGTGCTGACTCTCCTTGAGGTTTGGGTTCGCACTGTCGAGAAAGCGCAGCGCGGCCTGGGTGTTGATTAGAAGGGCAGCAACGGGCTGATTGATCTCGTGGACAATGCAGGCCGGCATCTGTCCGAGCGCGGCGATGCGACTGGCACGCGCTCGCGTCACGCGGTAGCGCCACTGCCTTTCTCGCGGCTGCAATTGCGCCTGCCTGCGGCTGGTCAATTCGATCGAAGGAGCGACACCCTCCTCGGTATTGTCTACGAGACTCGCTACAGTTTCCATTTACGAGCCGGGAACGGTGACGGTGTTAGCATCTGATTCCCATCCTTTGACGAGAGCCTTGAGCCTCGCTAGAAGAATGTGGAAGCTCATTCGGGAACATTGCATCGCGCAACTATCTGCCTCTGATGCCGATGCTGGGATCCTATGTCCCTTGCTCACAGGAACGATCCGCGCAATCAAATCCTCATCAGCTGTCGCAGAATTAATAAGACCGTGCTGCAACAAGTTTGACCGCGCGGGGTTCCGGTTTGGTCATGCCCGTGCCGCCGCGATGACTGGCGAGACTCAGCAGCTGGGCCGCAGCTGCCTCAGATCACACTGGCCGGAATCCGCCAATCCAAGCGCGAAGAAGTACTACATCTCGGACAACCGAAGGTGTCCCATCTGAATCACAAGCGCATTGCGGATTGACAAATTCTTCATGAGAGTGTCGATCAGAAAACTCATGCGCAAGGCCATTAGCTGTCGATTGCGAATAGCGTCGCTGACTCCATGGCCGCCTTCGGTGTCCTCGTGGAAAGCGACATCGCGCTGAATTTGCGCGCTTGGATGCGATCACTATGATCCTGCCCATTTGCATCGTCGCGTCGCTGTCCGAAGTTGGTCTTTGCCCGCCAGAAGGCGACTTCCCGGCCCCCTCTTTCTCGATGACCAGAGCGCCGCCGGCAACCCGGCGCACATGCAGTCCGGACCCTTTCAGAAGCATCTTGAGTGCCTGCTCCGGCGTATACGTGCCCTTCAACAACGGAGAGATCTTGCCTCGTGTCAGTTCGGCGCTGTAAGCGATCTCGATGTGGCTTTGCTGGGCAATCTGGTTCAGTGCCAGCGCGAGATCCTCTCGCGGAATGTCGAAGGCGAATGTCGCCGTGTCGGCGAGGGCATTGTGCACCAACATGGCCGCTGCAAGAGCCGCTACTAAGTACCTTCGCACAACGTATTTTGAACACCGCACCGTTTGATCCGGTGTTGGAACTCTCATGCCCTACCCCCATTGCCAGGAACGGTCCCCGCGATCAAATCCTCATCAGATGCTAGAAATTTTATTGTCGCCTTGCTGCAACAGGCCAACGGTGAGTCCGTTCCGGCTAAGATCTACTCGTACCGCCGCGACGACCGGCGAGACCCGACAGATCGGCTACGGTCCCGGGATTGAGCGCACCGATTTGAATCTAAGGCTACCAAATAGCCAGTGCATCGGAGCAGTGAAGTACAGGCGCTCGACTACAGATGCCAATCGAGCCGCAAACCAACGGTCCGGGGCCGGATGTAGAAATCTCGCACGGCATTTGGATCTGGGCCGCCTCCACCGTTGTACGCCGCCGTGACACCGCGGCGGTCTGCAGCATTTTCTACGTAGAGACTCAAATCGTATTGATTGATCTTCAACCCCGCACGCAGATCGAAAACGCCGTAATCCATGATCGGCAGGCTCTGTGTGCCCCTAGCGGCGAACGCGCTTTGGGCGCCAGATATGTAGCGAGCTGCCACTGTGACGTAAGGCTGATAATCGACACTCCAGTGATAAGTCGCCAGTTCCGAGGCCGACCAACGCGGAGCTCCGGGGATGCGCGCTCCCTCCCTCAGCACAATGCCGTTACCGAGATCAGTCGTCTCGGAGATCTGCGCCTTCAGAAAGGTCGCGCTAAGCTGGAATTGCAGGTTGGGAGTCGCCCTCCAGTCAAGCGCATTTTCGAGGCCGAAGGTGTGCGCGCCGCCCGCGTTTGCCGCATAAGCGTAACCATCCGGACGGCCAAGGCGCAGCTGGATGTCAGTCCAGTTGATAAAGAACAGCGTGGAGTCCAAAGTCAGCTGGTGATTGAACCATGACGGGCGCACGCCAATCTCGTAATTCACTAGACTATCCGGCCCGTAGGTCGCCGGAGTCGGGAATCCCGCGAGCGGCGGGATATGAAGATTGACTCCCCCCGAGCGGTATCCCTTGGACACGAGAGCGTAGGCCAAAAGATCGCTGCTGGGTTCGTAGGTGACCGAGCCCTTGGGGCTGAAGCCACGCGCCACTTCACGCCCCGCCGAAATCTGCGGTGCAGCCGGTGGTCCCAAAATTGACTCGGTCTGCAGACGGACGTCGTAGTAACGCCCGCCAATCGTGGCGCGCCACTGGTCGGAGAAGCGGTAGGTCGCCTCACCAAATTCCGATGTTTCGTTCGAAACGTAGTCGGTCGTAACCACTTGCAGGACCTGACCGTTCTTGATAGCCGGCGCGGGGTAGTTCTCGTGCTGGTTTCCGTGATAGGCACCAACGAGCCATTCAACCGTCCCGCCGTTGGGTGAAGTTAGCCTCGCCTCGAGGGTTGTCATGTGTGTCGTGGGATATGAATCGATGGATGCCTTTCGACCGAAAAACGTCGTGAAATCCAATTGAGATGATTGGCTTTTTTGAGTGCGAGCCCCGGTGAGCGTCAGAGTGGCTAAATCAAAGTCTGCATCCACCTTGAGGCTATTAATCCGGGTCACGAAATTCTGATATTCCGGAATTGTCGTATCGCGTTTTAGAACGCCCAGTGCTGGAAGGGCATAGCTTGCATCGGGACTTTCTTCACTGTCGTATAAGGAAAAAAAGTTGACCGATACTGTTCGATTGACTTGCCATAGAGTATTGATGCGGAATTCTTCGTCATCATTGCGGTTCGAGTCCTTCTGGCCGGTGCCGATGTTGTCTAGGTATCCCGGATCGAACCGCTTTATTGCGGTGATGCGTACGCCTAGGACATTCGTTAGGATCGGCAGGTTGAGAGCCCCCTTGACTGTGTAGCCCACATTGGCGCTGTGCTGGGTACCACTGACACTGCTCTCCAGCCGGGCATCCAAAGTGTCCAGATATACAGGATTGATGATGTAGTTAACGGCGCCGCCCAGCGTCGCAGTGCCGAATAGAGTGCCTTGTGGGCCACGCAGCACTTCCACGCGCTGCAGATCGAATGTGTCGATATCCGGCATGGATACGGCGTATGAAGGGTCCGTTAGTGGAATGTCATTGAGGTAGATGCCGGTGGTAGCTTGTCCTTGGTCCGGGCCAACGGTGGTGGTGCCGACGCCCCGGATCGCGACGTTCGACAAACCGGGAATTGCTTGTTGAAAGATCACGCCCGATGCACAACCGATGTAGTCCGCGAAACTCTGTGCGCCCCTCCGGCTCAATTCATAGTCGCCGAAGGCCGTGACCGAATCAGCGACTTCGCGCTGATTTTGCGCGCGCTTGGATGCGGTCACTAGGATCTCGCCCATTTGCAGCGTCGTATCGCCACCCGACGTTGGTCTTTGCCCGTCAGAAGGCGACGTCTCGGTCTTCTCAATGACCAGAGTGCTGCCGGCAATCCGGCGCACATGCAGCCCAGACCCTTTCAGAAGCATCTTGAGTGCCTGCTCCGGCGAATAGGTACCCTTTAATGAGGGAGAGATCTTGCTTCGCGTCAGTTCGGCGCTGTAAGAGATCTCGATGTGGCTTTGTTGGGCAATCTGGTTCAGTGCCAGCGCGAGACCCTCGCGCGGAATGTCGAAAGTGAACGTCGCCGTGTCGGCGCGGGCGCTGTGCACGAACAAGGCCGTTGCAAGAGCCGGCACTACGTACCTTCGCAAAACGTGTTTTGAACACCGCACCGATTCATCCGGTGTTGGAACACTCATGCCCTCCCCACCGCTCCTAGAAACGGTCCGCACTATTCTCTGCGTTTCTCAAAAGCTTGCGGACACATTGAGGCCAATCGTGCGGGGTATCTCGATATTGGCACTCAGCGCGGCTTGTCCCTGAAGCGTGGTCTCAGTATGCACGGTGTTGATTACGCGGACGTTGCCGGCATTCTTCACGTACGCGGCGAAGGTATACGCGTGTAACTTGACTCCAGCACGCAGGTTGACTATGGAATAGGATGGCAAGTCCGCGCGTGGGCCACCAAAATTAAATGGCGCTAAGCGGCCGCCGTTGTAGTGCCAATCGATGCCTCCGAATCCGGACACATCGGCACCGAGCGGCCGCTCATAATCCGCGCCGACGGTACCGGAGAAGAACGGCGACAGCGGGAGCCTGTCCCCTTCATGGCCGCCGACACTCGCGGTCGTATCCTCGGTGAGTCGAGCGTCCGTATACGCCGCGTTGAGCATGAGCGTCAGTTCTATAACCGGCCTAAAAGTGAAGCTGCCTTCTAGGCCACGGCTGCGCGCAGTGCCACCGTTGGTAATGCTGGCGAAATCCGCGATGACGGCCTCAAGCTGAATATTTTTCCACTCGGTGTCGAAGACATCGACGTCGTATCTGATTTGCCCTTCATCGGCGCTGCCCTTAACGCCGAGCTCGTAGTTGGTGGTGCTCGATGAATTAAACGTTCGTGGTAGATTTGATCGTGGCACGGCGTCGTTGGGACCGCCGGGAACAAAGCCCGAAGCCACTCGGGCGTAGGCCATTAAACCAGGTGTAAATCGATACTTGGAATCAACCGAGTAAGTGAATACGCCTTGGTCGCTTTGAGTTCCGAAGTCATCGCTGCCCGTCAAGAACCCATTGTTTAATTGGTGATAGGTTTGTTCGCTGTGACTGTAGCGACCTCCCACGCCGAGTTCAAATGCCGACGTGATGTGATAATTGAGGTCTGCGAAGCTCGCATATTCCCGATAAGTCGAGTCGACATAATAGGCACCAAGCGCAGGCTGAAAATCAAGCAACACTTGCTGGGGACTGAGGGATGCAGCGTAGATCGACTCAAATGCATGCGCAACCTCATGGTCGTAGTACACGCCCACCGTCCACTCGAGTGGCTGCTGGACAGATGCGAGTCGCAATTCTTGCTTGATAGAATGTACCGGCACGCGCCCCACAACAATGGCCCCATAGTTGCCACCGAAGATGGAACTGATTACTGGACCCAATAAAGCGGAGGCATCGGCAAACAAGTAAGGGTCCACTTTGGTCCAACTGGTTGAGGATGTCAGGGCTCCAAAGCCGAGATTCCAGTTGATCGTGGCATTGTAAATTTCGTTGGATATTCTCTCAGGCTGAGGAAAATCCCGGCTGGTAATCAGGTCGCTGTAGACGGGTCTCAGCGTGCTCGGATCCAAATCAACGGTGTTGTTGTCGCCGGCGCTCAGCCGCTGATACGCAGCAGTCACTCGGATGGTCAAGTGATCGTTTGGCTGCCACAGAAACCCGGCGCGCGCATTGGTGCGCCTGACCTCATTGACGCCGTCTCTGCCTAGCGTAGGATCGTCAATGTAGCCTGGAACGTAGGTGTCCCCTGCGGTGAGACGGAACGCGGCAGTGGACCCCAGCGGGATATTGATCATGCCATGCAATTCATACCCTGCGCCGCCGTGCTGAACGTCGTTCCCGCCGACCAAGAAGCTTGCGTGATAGCCCGATGGATCAGGTGCGTTAGTCACGTATTTCAACAATCCGGATAGTGCATTCGCGCCGTAAAGAGTGCCTTGCGGCCCGCGCAAGACCTCGACGCGCGCCAGATCATAAGGATCGAAATTGGGAGCGAGGGCGGCGCTGTATGAAAAGGGCCCCTGCGAAGTGTAGGGAGCTTCGTCGACGTAGGTAGCCACGGAAGCGTTAACCGCTGCGTCAAGCCCTACACCCGCACTGATTCCACGAATGACGAGGGTATTGTCGGCGGGATCGGCGCTCACCACTTGCATGCCAGGCACAGAGTCTGCGATGTCTTGCAAAGTCGTCGCTTGAGTCGCGATCAGTCGGGCTCCGCTGATCACGCTGATTGACGTGGGCACATCCTGAAGGCGTTCCGTGCGCTTTTGCGCGGTCACGACGATCTCGCCCAATGGTCTCGTCGCATCGCTGTCCGAGGTCGGCCTTTGCCAGTCAGAAGGCGACTTCCCGGCCACGACCAAAGCGCCGTCGGCAATCCGGCGCACATGCAGCCCGGACCCTTTCAGAAGCTTCTTGAGTGCCTGCTCCGGCGAATAGGTGCCCTTCAACGAGGGAGAGATCTTGCCTCGTGCCAGTTCGGCGCTATAAGAGATCTCGATGTGGCTTTGCTGGGCAATCTGGTTCAGCGCCAGCGCGAGATCCTCCCGCGGAATGTCGAAAGCGAATGTCACCGTCTCGGCGAAGGCGCCGTGCACCAACACGGACAAGGCCGCTGCAAGAGCGGCCCCGATGTACCTTCGCACGACGTGTTTTGAACACCGCACCGATTGATCCGGCGTTGGAACTCTCATGCCCTGCCCCCGCTTCCAGGAACGGTCCGCACTATGCTCTGCGTTTCTTAAAAGTTTGCCGACACATTCAGTCCAATCGTGCGGGGTATCGCGATTAGGGCATCCAGCGAAGCTTGTCCCTGAAGCGTGGTCTCAGCAGCCACAACGTTGATTGCGCGGACATTGCCGGCATTCTTCACGTAAGCGGTGAAGGTATACGCGTGGAACTTGACTCCCGAGCGCAAGTCGACCATGGAATAGGATGGCAAGTTAGCGCGTGGGCCACCAAAATTAAATGGCGCTAAGCGACTGCCGTTGTAGTGCCACTCGATGCCGCCGAATCCGGACACATCGGCACCCAGCGGCCGCTCATAGTGGGCGCCGATGGTACCGGAGAGGAACGGCGACAGCGGGAGTCTGTCCCCATCATGACCGCCGAAACTCGGGGTCGTATCCGCGGTGAGTCGAGCGTCCGTATACGCCGCGTTGAGCATGAGTGTCAGTTCTTCAATCGGCCTAAAAGTGAAGCTGCCTTCGAGGCCACGGCTGCGCGCAGTGCCACCGTTGGTAGTGCCGGCGAAATTCCCGAAGACGGCCTCAAGCTGAACATTTCTCCACTCGGTGTCGAAGACATCGACGTCGTAGTTGATTCGCCCTTCATCGGCGCTGCCCTTAACGCCGATCTCGTAGTTGGTGGTGCTCGATGAATTAAACGTTCGTGGTAGATTGGATCCCGGAACGGCGTCGTTAGGACCGCCGGGAACAAAGCCCGAAGCCACTCGGGCGTAGGCCATTAAATCAGGTGTAAATCGATACTTGGAATCAGCCGAGTAAGTGAATACGCCCTGGTCGCTGTCAGTTCCGAAGTCATCGCTACCCGTCAAGAACCCATCGTTCAATTGATGATAGGTTTGTTTGCTGTGACTGTACCGACCCCCCACGCCGAGTTCAAATGCCGACGTAATGTGATAATTGAGGTCTGCGAAGCCCGCATATTCCCGATAAGTCGAGTCGATATAATAGGCGCCCAGCGCTGGCTGAAAATTAAGCAACACTTGCCGGGGATTAAGCGATGCCGCATAGAGCGGATCAAATTCATGCGCGGCCTCATTGTCGTAGTACACCCCCACCGTCCACTCGAGTGGCTGCTGCGGGACCGATGCGACTCGCAATTCTTGCTTGATAGAGTGTACCGGCTCGCGCAGCACAACAATGGCCCCATAGTTGCCACCGAAGATGGAACTGACTACCGAACCGAAGGAAGCGGAGACATCGAGAAACGCGTAGGGGTCAACTTTGGTCCAACTAGTTGAAGATGTCAGAGCTCCAAATCCGAGATTCCAATTGATCGTGGCATTGTAAATTTCGTTGGATACTCTCGCAGGCTGAGGGAAATCCCGGCTATGAATCAGGTCCCCGTAGATGGGTCTCAGCGTGCTGGGATCCAAGTCCACGTCGTTGTTGTCGCCGGCGCTCAGCCGCTGATAAGCAGCAGTCACGCGGATGGTCAGGTCATCGTTTGGCCGCCACAGAAACGCCGCGCGCAAATTGGTGCGCCTGACATCATTCACGCCGTCTCTTCCTAGCGTGGGGTCGTCAATGTAGCCCGGAATGTGGGTATCGCTTGCGGTGAGACGGAACGCCGTGTTGGATCCCAGCGGGATATTGATCATGGCATGTACTTCATACCCGGCACCGCCGTGCTCAACCTCGTTCCCACCGACCAAGAAACTTGCCTGATAGCCCGATGGATCGGGTGCGTTAGTTACGTATTTCAACAATCCGGATAGGGCATTGGCGCCGTAAAGAGTGCCTTGCGGCCCGCGCAAGACCTCGACGCGCGCCAGATCATAAGGATCGAAATTGGGAGCGATGTTCGCGCCGTATGAAAAGGGGCCCTGCGAAGTGTAGGGAACTTCGTCGACGTAGGTGGCCACGGTAGCGTTAATCCCTCCAAGCACATCGATTCCACGAATTACCAGGGTATTGCTGATGGGACTGCCGCTCACCACTTGTATGCCAGGCACAGAGTCTACGATATCCTGCAAAGTCGTCGATTGAGTCGCGGTAAGTCGGTCTCCGCTGATCACGCTGATTGACATGGGCACATCCTGAAGGCGTTCCGTGCGCTTTTGCGCGGTCACGATGATCTCCCCTTGCATCACCGCATCGTCGTCCTTCGTTGGCTCTTGCCCACCTGAACGGGACATCCCGGCTCCCTCTTTCTCAATGACCAGCGCGCTGCCGGCAATCTGGCGCGCATGCAACCCCGACCCTTTCAGAAGCTTCTTGAGTGCCTGCTCCGGCGAATAAGTACCCTTTAATGAGGGAGAGATCTTGCCTCGCGTCAGTTCGGCGCTGTAAGAGATCTCGATGTGGCTTTGTTGGGCAATCTGGTTCAGCGCCAGCGCGAGATCCACCCGCGAAATGTCGAAAGGGAATGTCACCGTCTCGGCAAAGGCGCTGTGCACCAATACGGACACTGCCGCTGCAAGCGCCACCACTAAGTACATCCGCAGGACGTGTTTTGAACACCGCAGCGTTTGATCCGGTGTTGGAACGCTCATGCCCACCCCGCCCGCAAGGAACGGTCTGCGCCGTTACCCTGCCCGTCTGCTGATGCAGACTTGTTAGCGCCTAGCGATTAGCCTGACGGCGCCATTTTGGTCCCGGTGGAGAGTTAACGCAAATGTCTCGGCAATCGTGTTCGCGAAATGTTCCGGATCCCGGGTGTTGAACACGCCGCTGACCCTCAAGTCTCGGCTGGACGCGTCGGCAAGGACGATTGGATTCGTCGTGTAGCGATTCATCTCCTCGATCGCCTCGCTGAGCGGGCGGTCATTGAACACCAGCACTCCGCTTTCCCAGCTCGTTAGGGTCTCCGTATCCTCTGGCTGAACCCGCATCGGCCCCGACGGTGGAGCGTGAAGCACCTCGCCTGCGACCATCGATGCGGTCTCCAGGCTGGCCGGATTTGCGTTGGCGACATTGAGGGAGCCTTCCAGCAAGGCCACGCGAACGGTGGGCGTGTCAGGCGATCCTAAAAGGCGCACATCGAATCTAGTGCCCACCGCAGAGATGATTCTACTTCCCGCGTGTACCCGGAACGGCAAAGGTTTGTGCTTCGCCACTTCGAATAGCGCCTGACCGTGGAACAGCCGCACGCCTCGCTCGATATTGGTATACGCAACTTCGACGGCACTGTCGGTGTCCAGGACGACGGCCGAGCCGTCGGGCAACGCCACGCTCGAGCGCTCTCCCTTCTGAGTCCGATAGACGGCACTGTAAGGACTAAAGTTTGTTTCGTTACCTGCAGCCGTGCGCGATAGCGCAACATGTGCTGGACCGCTTGCGAAATTCCGCGACTGGACCAGCATCAGAAAACCAAGGCCAATGGCTGTGGCAGCCAGACAAGCGGCGATCAATAGATAGCGCGGCCCACGCGGACGAGGCCGAGAGTTGAGGGCCGCGCGTCGCATTGCCATGATCTCGGGATGCGCGGTGTTCTGCGAAATAGCAACGCAGACCTGTTTTGCCGCCTCATACGCCTTTGAACGTTCGGGGCTGGCCCGTAGCCAATCGGCCAGGCGCCTCTGGTCCTCAACGCCACTCTGCCCCGACTGCTCGCGCAGAACATAGCTCGCCGCAATCTCGTGAATGTCCGATATGTGTGACGGCCTCTGGAATATTGTCATGGCATGCCCGTCCGTAGCGCCAGATATGCGAGCCCCTTCGTCAACTGTTTCTCTACCGCACTGACCGATATGCCGAGCCGCTGCGCAATTTCTGACTGCTTCATATCCTCAAGCCGAGCAAGTATGAAAATGGTGCGCGTTCGATCCGGTAACTCCCGCAGCGCCAAGAGCAGGTGCTCAATGGCTTCCTGACCCTCAAAAACCGCTTCGCAGGAACACTCCGGTCTGCCATGCTGCGAATCGTCATAGGCGACGTGCGATTCGAAATGGCGTACCCGGTTGTGTCTTTGTACGTCGATCGCCACATTCGCTGCGGTTTCGAATAAATACCCTTCGATTCGCTCTACCTCCGAAAGACCCTCACGACGGCTTAGACGGACGAAAACCTCCTGAACAGCGTCTTCCGCATCCTCGTCGCGTACACCACGCTTCCTGAAATAGCGCAATAAGGAGGAGTGGTGCTCGCGAACAAGAGCCTCGACGGTCAGGCTATCCGCAGGTCTCGCCTTGAGCGTGGAAGGGTTGCCGTTCATCTGAGCAAGTGCCGACTGAAGCTTTTAGTGGATGTTCGTACCAGGAACGATTTTCCCTCAATAATCCACACTGGAAATATAGAAATATTTATTCAGTGAAATCAGCGCAGTAGATGATCCTGACCACCCATCGGGCGTCAAATCCTTCTAGTTCTATGATTTCCCTACAGTTAATCACTCTGGGAAGGATGCCCTCTGAATTCTAGATCATGGCACCTGGATGAGAGGTTCATCGAAAGTCAATACAGCTATCTCACGGGCCTGCGAGCGTCACTAGTGAACGTCACCAAGAGTTTGGAACCCGACGAGAATTACGTGAATTTCGGCAGGCACGAAGATTCGGCGGAGTATGTAGCTGACGCGCAGCGACTTACGTTGCTTGAGATTAATAGCGCCCTCGTCGTGCGCAACCTTGTACTAATCCTGTGGAGCGAACTCTCAGACGACGCCCGCTCCAGCTTCCGAACTTAAAATTGATCGGCATCAATGTGCGCTTGCCTCATCGGTCATCTACTAGGCCTCGACTATCAATTGGATTACCCCATGAACTTCCTTGTTCGCACGTTGACTGGACTCAGCCTCCGTCTCGCGAATATCGATCACCGCTCACAGTGCACGAGGAACGCCGATGTCAACGCCACAGGGATTCCGATGTTTTCAGTAGTCTCATGCAGCATTGTAACGACGATTATTTGAGGCCTCTCCCATTAGATTCGCGAACCCAGCATCCCACCCCCTTTTAGGCTAGGGTTTCGCTAGGAGAGGCCTCCTTTTGAGGCAGCCGAGCAGCGCCGTCGCTACTCCGAGACTCTGCCAGCGAATCACGCTCTCGCACGCATTGAGACCGCGCCTAACACCGATGCTTGCATAGAAAATTGACGCTTATCATCGCAACTTCGGCTGCGAGCGCTACTTTGTACGCACGTTCATCAACGGCCGTTCACAAGGAGAGGTCCATGCGATATCTGATTGGCACCCAACGCGCTTCTCGTTCCCAGCCACTGCATTTCCGACACCATATCGGCGAGCACGCTGTTCGATCGCAGTTTCGTGCCCTCGAGGACCAGGAAGAAGTGTGGATTTTTAGCGCCCCTACGCCGGGTCAACGCTGGAGGGCGTTCCTGCCCCACTTGTTATGCATTGGAAATGGCGGTGTCTTGAGCGCGACGAGTGCCCATAGAGCTATCGCCAAAAGGTGGTCGAGCGCGGGATCGAGAGCGCCGGCTCACCGTTGGGTGCCCGTCGGCCGATCGAAAGCTGGTTTGCCGCTAGATTCGGGTGCTGGCACATCGACCTGCCAAGGCGATCATTTGAACCTGACAACTTCGTGAGATCTTCGCGGCTGCGATTCTCAACACTGGACCTCCCTCAGCCATCAAAGCGAATGCAATGTCAGGGTTCGTCGTCTCCAGATTCATGCCACGAACCGCGCCGGCTCTTCCCTACACCTAGCCGGCGCGCCCGGTCCGTTGACGCGACTGTCATATTGGGTTCTAAGGAAAAACACAAATACAAATTGACCGCCGTCAAGGTTCGGGTGAGAGAGTTCATTGCAAGCTTTGCATCGTCCACTCGCAAAAAACTGTTGCCCGCAGAGGGCGAAGCCTTGCGGGGCCCTTGGCTGACGGAGAAGCTCGTGAGGATACGAATTTTCAGCATTCTGCTTTTGAGCGGTGCACTTGTTTCTCCGGCGCTGGCTCATCCCGGTGTAGGGCACGTCCATTCCTTTGGGGCCGGACTAGCTCATCCCTTTACCGGCGCCGATCACCTCCTTGCCATGCTCGCGGTCGGTCTTTGGGGAGTGCTGGCGCGCGGGCGCGCAATCTTGTTATGGCCATTGGCCTTCGTTGCAGCCATGCTCGTGGGGTTTGCAGCTGCGAGGATAGGCTTACACGTTCCCTTCGTTGAATCTGCCATTTCCTCCTCGGTTGTCGTCCTGGGGCTGTGCGTTGCACTTGCCATCGCCGCCCCAATTTGGGTGGGTGCCGCAATGGTTGGGCTCTTCGCATTCTTTCACGGCTTCGCTCATGGCATCGAGGCCTCTACCGCCAGCACCGTTCCGTATGTGGCCGGTTTCGCTCTCGCCACAAGCTGGATTCATACTGCCGGTATCGGGCTCGGAGTACTCGCCGAAGGCCTGATCGGAAAGATCGCACTGCGCGTGATGGGTGCACTCACCGTGCTGAGCGGCGTCTTCTTGATTGCAAGCTGGCAATGATTCCGGGCGAAATCATTCCTGCTGGCGGTGACATCGTCCTAAATAAGGACCACGTCGCCATCTCCTTTCAAGTCGCCAATACGGGCGACAGGCCGATCCAGGTTGGAAGTCATTATCATTTCGCGGAGAGCAACCCTGCCCTCGCCTTTGAACGACAGCTCGCCTTGGGTTACCGGCTGGATATCCCGGCAGGAACCGCCATGCGGTTCGAACCCGGTCAGTCTCGCGAAGTCCGGCTCATTCCCTATTCTGGCACACGACAAGTCTACGGGTTCCAGCAGGCCGTCATGGGCTCGCTGCCGCCACTCTCTGTCTAATATGGCTCAGCGTTATAGCCTGTTTTGATATGCCGATGCTGCAGCACGCATCAATTCATCGCTCCGCAGGCCAGTGGCCCGATAACCGAGCGGCCAGCGCCGTCACTCTTGATTTTGAAGCGAGGCACCGCCGGCGCATTCAGCTCACTCTGGACAACGGTGAAGCGATTCTGCTGGACCTTCCGAAAGCCGTGGCCATGTCGGACGGTGACGGTCTGCAACTAGAAGACGGTCGATGGGTAAGGGTCCAAGCCTCCAAGGAGCGCCTGGTCGAAATCCGGCACGCCGATCCCGCTCAGCTCATGCGAATCGCGTGGCACCTGGGCAATCGGCATCTGCCAGCCGACATTTCCGGCTCCCTGCTGCGCATTCGTCCCGACCATGTGATTGAGGGCATGCTCCGTGGCATGGGCGCAGATCTTAGAACCGTCGCGGCGCCTTTCCAACCGGAGGGTGGCGCTTATTCGGGTCACAGCCATTCGCACCATGGTAGCGAAACACATCATCATGGCTGATCATACATACCCTTTGGCTCCGCTCGCACTGTTGAGATTGCAAAGCTGGCTGTCTCCCGCTTTTCCCATCGGGTCTTATAGCTATTCGCATGGGCTAGAATGGGCCGTTGAGGCTGGAGATGTACACGATCGCAAGAGTCTGGTCGCTTGGCTCGACGCCGATCTTTGTCATGGTTCGGGAAGAAATGAGGCAATTTTATTTGCTGAGACCTGGCATTGCGCGGCAAATCGAGACTCTAGCAGGCTCGTCGAGATCGCGGAGCTGGCGGCGGCATTCCGCGCGACGTCAGAACTAGCGCTTGAATCGGCACAGCCGGGCAGTGCCTGCCTCACCACCCTTCGTCTGGTTTGGCCCGATCAAGTTCTTGACTCGCTGGAACGGGCGCTGCACGAACGCCACATTTCGCCCGCGCTCGCCGTGGTGCTCGCGACTCGCGCCGCCAGATCAGGTATTCCGCTTCTCTTGGCGTTGCCCGCGTTCCTGCAAAGCTATATCGCCAATTGGGTAACTGCCGGGGTTCGGCTAATTCCCTTAGGCCAAACCGATGGACAGCTCGCCATCGCCGAACTCGAAACTTCCGTTCTGGCGGCAAGCGCGCAAGCCAACGACGCCAACACCAATGATCTTGGATCGGCCGCCTTGATGATCGATCTCGCCTCAGTGGCGCACGAAACTCAATATACGAGGTTATTCCGCTCATGATCCTCGACAAATCCTCCGATTCTCGCACCACAAATCGAGCAGCGCATCATGGACCTTTGCGTGTCGGCATCGGAGGACCCGTGGGGTCAGGCAAGACCGCCCTCGTGGAAGCGTTGTGCAAGCGGCTTCGCGACCGCTACGATCTTTACGTGATCACGAACGACATCTACACGAAGGAAGATCAGCTGATTCTCACGCGTGCGCAAGCGCTCCCGGCGGAACGGATTATGGGTGTCGAGACGGGTGGCTGCCCCCATACAGCGATTCGCGAGGATGCTTCCATGAACCTTGCGGCTCTCGATTACATGAACGAGAAATTCCCACTGGCTGAATTGTGCTTTATCGAGTCAGGTGGAGATAATCTCGCGGCGACTTTCAGCCCTGAACTCGCTGATCTCACCATCTATGTAATCGACGTTGCCGAGGGCGAGAAGATCCCCCGCAAGGGCGGTCCAGGCATCACGCGATCTGATCTGCTTATCATCAACAAAATAGATCTCGCCCCTTACGTGGGGGCGGACTTACAGGTCATGGAGGCGGATGCGCGCAAAATGCGGCCCACGCGACCCTTCATTTTTTCAAATTTGAAGAGCGGCGAAGGCGTCGCCAGCATCGCACGCCTTATCATCGAGAAGGGAGGCCTTAGATTCTCGCCCACCTCAATCGCCGAGAATGTTGCGATCTCAACCGACGAATCCAGCAGCGGTCCTGGGCCCGAGCTTGCTAGCTCCCGCCTTCCTTGATTGACAATTCGTCGAGCACTCGTGTATCGCCGGCTACCTTTCGCGCGACGCGAACTGCTTCTCGTAGCTCCCACGCGTTTAGGACGAAGCCACGCAGGACGATCGCATTGTTTGCAACCACCACTTCGATATGTTCGTCAAGAAGATAGGGATCTACGTGCATCGCAGTCACGACACGACCTCGCAACTTCTCGTTCTTTGCTGCACTCGAGTCCACTGAGCCGGAAACGACTCTCATGTCCGGTTGATCCAGCGCAGGCGCCGACTGCGCTTCGACCCGAGAGCCGAATCCGCCTGCCCCGCAGAGCAAAGCTACAATAAAATACTCTTTCTTCAGCATGACGCTCATAGATTGCTCCTTCGCCAATGATGTTGTCTCTCTGCGTTCAATTCGAAACGGACCTGCAATGTCGTGCCGATGTCGCACGCCTACATCGCAATCCGAAGGAACAGAATCGCGGTCCAAGGCGATTTTTGAGTCCTTGCCAACTATTGTCTTGGTGGATACACGCAGACTCCTTGACGAGCGTCAGAATCTTGTGCAAACACATCCAAGGTGATCTGGATGCCGGGTGTGGTATTTTTGGAATAGTTAGAGCGGGAGCGCACAAGCATCGCGAGCCCCCGATCTGCCGGCGTTGCGGGCAGTTACTTTTCTGACAACCTATTGAAGGCGGGCCGGGGCGTTATTTGAGACTCCACAGTCCTCATTTCCGTCCAAGGCCGCGCGATCGTTAATGCCAGGCAGTGTCGTCGTCATCTCTCGATGACCAACAAGTCCTTCAGGTCTCCGGAATTGTTACCATAAGCTGCCAAGCAACCGCGGTAATGCGCGCATCGTCTCCCAAGCTACCCACAACCGCTTCCAGCTCCGTATCCTTTCTTTGCAGAGCGCTCACTTGTGCGGTGACGACCCCCCTCAAGGTGTCCTGATTCACAGAGCTGTCGATCCGCACCAGCGCAAATCCCGCCTGCGAGAGTGCCTGCACGACTAGCACGCGCAACTGTGATGCTTCCCCACAATTGCCGGTAAGAGTGACCATGTAGTGAGTTTCGATATTCATGGTCGCGGTCGCGCGATTTCGCACGAATCGCACAAGCGGGCGCAATAGCAAGTTGCTCACGACGATAAAACCGGTCGCCACGAGGCTTGGAGCCCACAGTCCCGCGCCGGCAAAAGTACCCACCATCGCTGCGCACCACAGCGTCGCGGCTGTGCTGACACCGTGCACGTTGATCCCTTCGCGCAAAATCACGCCCGCACCCAAAAAGCCGATCCCCGAAACCACTTGAGCGGCTATTCGTATCGGATCGCCGTCGCTGACCATCGAGGCAAAGACAACGAAGCCGCAGGAGCCTAGTGCAACCAGTGCGTTCGTGCTGAGGCCCGCTAATTTCAGATGCCATTGCCGCTCGAGTCCGATCAGCACGCCCAAGATCAGGGCGAGGCCGAGGCGCCCAATTGCTTCCATGACCGCGATATGGCTTGCTATCATTCCGTCACTCTCACCGAGAGCGGTGGACTACTCGTACTAGCACCCGCACGAGACTTGCTGCCGTCGACACCCGCGAAGCCTCGGCTTACCCACGCCTCTCTACCTTCGCGGCTCGCGCCTCTATGACGCAGCGCCAGATGCTTGCGCACTGGCGCGGCCTTTGTGATCGCGCACGGGCAATCTCCAATCTGGCCGCACGAAATGGCACGTATACCCGTTGGGAAACCGCTCCAGGTAGTCTTGATGCTCTCTTTCGGCCACCCAGAACGCGCCGGCGCGAACCACTTCCGTGACGACCTTGCCTGGCCATAGCCCTGAGGCGTTCACGTCCGCAATTGTGTCTTCAGCGATTCGTCTCTGCTCATCGCTCGTGTAAAAGATTGCCGATCGATAACTTGTCCCTCGATCATTTCCCTGCCGATTCGGTGTCGTCGGGTCATGGATCTGGAAAAAGAATTCAAGAATTTCTCGATAGCTCACCCTTGTCGGATCGAATACAATCTCGATCGCTTCCGCGTGAGTGCCATGACTCAGATAGGTCGCATTAGCAACGTCCCCTCCCGTATAGCCGACCCGCGTCCACAAGACGCCGTCGTAACGGCGAAGAAGATCTTGCATTCCCCAAAAGCAGCCGCCCGCAAGAACCGCCCGTTCCTCCTTCATTTGATATCCTCCGCCTGGTTTAAATAAGCCCCGTAACCCTCGGCCTGCATGTCGTCCCGGCGAATGAAACGCAGCGCGGCGGAATTGATGCAGTAGCGCAGTCCGCCGCGATTTGGTGGTCCATCGGTGAAGACATGACCGAGATGACTGTCAGCATGGACCGAGCGCACTTCGGTACGAAGCATCCCGTGCGTCGTGTCTTGCAATTCCTGCACGTAAGTGGGGTCGATCGGCTTGGTGAAGCTCGGCCAACCACAACCCGACTCATACTTATCGGTAGAAGCAAACAACGGCTCGCCGGATACGACATCAACGTAGATGCCTGGCTCTTTAGTATGCAGATATTGTCCCGTCCCGGGTCGCTCGGTGTCGCCGTGCTGGGTCACCCGGTATTGTTCAGGCGAGAGCCTCGCGATGGCCCCCGCACTCGTTGCAAATTTACGCAATGCGTGCTCCTTTGTCGGGTGGTGCCGATAGGCGTGGACGATTTCGATATCCCAACGCGCCGCGCATCGACCGGTTATATCGTTAAGACGATCTTGCCGATATGTTGCGAACTCTCCATCAGCCGGTGCGCCTCGCAAGCTTTGCCGAGCGGGAACGTCGTATAAATGGGCGGTCGCAGGCGTCCGGCGGCAATGAGCGGCCAAACATTTCGCCGCACAGCGTCGGCGATCATCGCCTTTTCCGCCACGCTCCTGCTGCGCAACGTCGAGCCCGAGAGGGTGAGGCACTTGCGCAGCAGGGTACTTAAGTTGATTTCCGTGTACGTGCCACCGATCAAAGATATGACCACCAGCCGCCCGCCAGGTGCTGCCGCCGCGAAATTGCGTTCGAGGTAACTGGCGCCGATGATATCGAGAATCAAATCCACTCCCTTGCCGCCTGTGGCCTGCCGAACTACGTACACAAAATCTTCGTTCCGATAGTTGATGCCTCGCACCGCACCCAATCGTTCGCAAGCGCGTGCCTTTTCAGCGCTCCCGGCGGTCGCGAACACCCGCGCTCCCCGCGCGGTCGCAAGCAAGATGGCGGTCGTGCCGATACCGCCCGTGCCGCCGTGAATTAACACAGTCTCGCCGGCAGTTAGATCACTGCGTTCGAACAAGTTGTTCCACACCGTAAGAAAGGTCTCGGGCAACGCCGCAGCTTCAACTAGGCTAAGACCCGGAGGTACAGGCAAGCACAAGGGCGCCGCCGCCACCGCGTAAGCCGCGTAGCCGCCACCGGATAGTAAAGCAGCCACCTGATCACCAATGTTTACGCTCGAGACATCACTGCCGCGCGCAACGACCTCTCCGGCGATTTCCAGCCCGGGGATATCCGACACGCCCGGCGGTGGCGGATACAGCCCCCGTCTTTGCAACACGTCCGGACCATTTACTCCTGCCGCAACGACGCGCACGAGTACCTCGCCGCTGCCGGGGCGTGGCGTGGGCCGTCGCACAAGCTTGAGCTGCTCCGGACCGCCCGCCGTCGCAATTTCAACCGCGATCATGTCACCGGGCACTTGCCGCATCAGCGCGTTCATTTATCGATCCAGCCCTAGAGTCGCCAATACTTCACTGCCTCTCGCGTAGTTTGCTGATGATGACCGGTGCGCCGTATCAACAGATGCGAGCGGTAGGCCGCGCGTCGCCCGCTGAAAAAGCCTTATGAGCATCCAATCGTGGCGCACGAAGGCGCTGGTAAGCAGCTGCATTACGATAACGCCCCCGTGCGATACCTTCACTTGTTCGGCGCTTGTGAAGTACGGCCTTCGTTCGAAGTTTCGTAACGTGAGCAGCGCGAGCCCAATGGCCCATAGGCAGAAGCGGCGAATACCGGATTCTTCGGCGGGAATCAGTAGAGTGTAGGAAAACGCATTGCGCAGGTGCGCGTGAGTAACTGCGATCAATTCACTCAGCGCGACCGCAAAGTCGCTGTCACGATAGAGCGGAGACAATGCGGCCAAGTCGATGTCGTGGCGGCTAAAGATATCCTGCGGTAGCCAGCAGGCCCCTTGATTTCGATCCTCCCACATATCCTTCAAGATATTTGTCATCTGCAAACCCTGGCCGAACGAAATGTCCAGTTCGTGCAGCAGATCGCGCCGCTGCGCGATCTTCGGGGAATAATCGCAAAACAATTCCGTCAGTAGTTCGCCGACGACGCCGGCCACGACGTAGCAGTATTCATTCAGGGAGCGCATGTGTGGCAGACCGCGCAGGCTCGCGGTGCGCTGAAATCGATGCATCCCTTCGCACATAACCCCAACACATCTTTCGATGGCGCGCCGCTGCGACGCTTGAAGCCGCGAATTCACGCGAATAACGCGTTCCATGTTCCGCACGAGTTCCCGTTCAGCCGGGGACGTGCATTTGGAGAGCTGCGGTAGGAGCTCCCTCACCAAGCTTGCCGGCTCGTCCTTTCCGCGTACTACTGCAACGAACCGCCGCAAAAATGCCAATGTTGCGGCCGTGGAGAGCGCGGACTCGTCTTCGATGGTATCGGCAATGCGGCAAAGCAGGTACGCGTTGGCCACCGGCGTGCGTAACCGCGCAGGGAGCTGCGGAATCGTCAGCGCAAAGCTGCGCGAAACGCCCTGCAGAATCCACTCTTGATAGTACTCATCCTCGACCCGCCGATCTTTCATGGTCCGTCTCCCACTTCACGGTCTCGTTCGTCTCACTGCTTCGGCCCTTTCACATTACCTACTCGAATGGATGCAATCGCTCGCGAATTCGCCTTTCGTACTCAATGCGCGGACTCCTCTGGCAGAACGCACCGTGGTCGCTCTCTGTAAAAACTTAAAAGCAGGTGTCACGTTGCGGCTGGATTGATGGTCGTCGCGGACGGAGTTGATGGATGACTCGGCTCCATCGAACGCGCCACGTCCGCAGCACTAATGCCCTCCAATGCAAGCCCGTAGCCGACTCCCTCGTCGATGATTCGACGCAGCTTCTGAGTCAAAGCAATTCGAGTGTAGCTTGCGGCCAGAGGCGGGAGTTTGGCGAGAGCCTCGGCAATCTCACGCGCTCGAGGCAGCAGCTTTGCCGGAGGGACGACTTCGTTGACAGCGCCCCACTCCATGGCGGTCTTTGCATCCAGTTCCTGTCGGGTGAGGATGAAGTAACGGCCCCGAACGCTGCCGATCACCTCTGACCACAGGAGATTGACACCGTCCCCGGAGGCGACACCCAGTTCCAGATGGGGCTTGTCCTGAAATACCGTTGAGGGTGTCGCCAGCACGATGTCGGCGAGCAGAATGTATTCCGTGTGGAGACGCACCGGACCATTCACCGCTGCGATCAGCGGCACTTGAATGTCCAGAATGTTCATCAGCACTTTTTTCCCTTCGCGATAGATCTTGTCGTATCCCTGCGGCGTGAAGAAGTCGAAGCCGTCCATGGCGAGTGATTCCATGAAGGAATTGCCGCTGCCGGTCAAAATAACGACGCGATTGTCGCGATCGGCTCCGATCGCGTGGAATAGCTCAACAAATTGCTCGTGCGTGTGCCCGTTGAAGACGAGCGGGCCTCCGTTAGTGTGAAGCGCGACCTCTATCACGCCGCTCTCGGTGCGGCTCAGGCGAGCGTTTGGAAAAGTGTCTCGATAGCTTGTAAATGGGTACATGGGACTTTGGCTCGCAGCGTTAGACGGATGTCCAACACAATGGGCTAGACCCACCTTCCGCCCCTTGACGCCGGTCAAATTCGCTTATCGGCCAAAGCGCGGCTTACCCATGCACCAATAGATCGGAGGCGCCACTTGCACCTCCATCGGCGGACCAAGCACGCATTGATGATTTATCGGATTCAAAACGCGCGGTTCTTAGCATTGTCACTACTATGACCAGAGCGACAACTAGGATTACGGCGATTGACAGCAACGCGCGTGTCATGACCAGACCGCAAATGGAGAAATACGTTCGCATTGGGGGTAGTGTGGCTGCGATATTGCTTCGAGTCTTTGACTCTCGACGCATCCATTGAACGTTGTTGTGAATTTCGTGCGTGGTCTTCAGCTTGCATTGCGAGACGCTCCCGATCCTTTGGCCTCCAGCCTTCAAGGATGAAACTAAGAATCTCGCAAATTGACTTGCGTCAAGGTTGGACGGCCGGCAGCACTTAACCTATCCCTCGTTCGATGAATGAGCAGGCGCCAGGCCGGCCCAACGCGAGGAGCTAATTCATGAGAAGCATTGGATTTGCAGCCGTCAGCATTGCGGTAATTGCGGCGGGGCTTGCCCTCGCAGCATATGGACGCGTGGATTCAAACGCGTCAGCCAAGGCAACGGCGTCCGTAGTCGATTCAAAAGGCAATCTAAGCGTGCCGCATGGCTATCGCACGGCCTATCAGTATTTGGGAAGCTGGTCGGTGGCCGCTGATCCGGGACCCGGCGCCAAGGAGCTTCACGTTGTGTACGTATCGCCCGGGGCCGTCGCTGCCTATCGCAGCCGCGGAAGCTTCCCTGACGGCACTGTACTCGTGAAGGAAGTGTACGCCGCCGCGACCGGACAGATGACAACCGGTACGGTGAGTCATGCCGACACCTTAAAGGGCTGGTTTGTGATGATGAAGGACAGTCGCGGCCGCCATCCCGACAACAAGCTGTGGGGTGACGGATGGGGCTGGTCGTGGTTCGATGCCGCCAATCCGGCGAAAACGACCTCCACTGACTATAAAGCCAATTGTTTGGCCTGTCATGTGCCTGCACAAGCATCCGATTGGATTTACGTCAGCGGCTATCCGTCCTTGAAACCATAGCGTCAACCCATTCGATTGCTTTCGCGAAGGAGATCACGATGCCAATTACGAGGGGGTTTAAGGGCAAACGGTCCAATGCAGACACTGCGCAGGATCGAATACCCCCGGGACAGTATGTCACTCAAGATTTCCCCGTACTCACCGCCGGCCCGACTCAGCGCACGCCGGTGGAAAATTGGTCCCTTACTCTCCAAAGGGGCGGCGAGAAGCTCGCACACTGGAGTTGGGAGCAATTCGAAGCGCTGCAGCAAACCGAGCGTACTACCGATATTCACTGTGTCACCAAGTGGTCGAAATTCGACACACGATGGCGCGGCGTAACGATCGACGACCTCTTGAAGGCTGCCGGGTTGTCCGCTCCCCCCACTCAATTTGTGATGGCGCATTGCGACGGCGGATACACGACCAATCTTCTGATCGCCGATCTGCTCGACGGCAAAGCCATGATTGCCACCCACTATGACAATCTGCCGATCCCCGTTACTCACGGCGGGCCAGCCCGATTGCTGGTACCGCATCTGTATTTCTGGAAAAGCGCTAAATGGGTGAGACGACTCGAATTTGTCGACGCGAATAAGCCCGGCTTTTGGGAGTCGATGGGCTACCACATCCATGGAGATCCTTGGCGCGAGCAGCGTTACACCGGCGATGCCTGACACCTCTCCCCTGCTCCGGGACTGGCAGCTCGCCAGCGTCGCCGCGATTCGCGACGAGACGCCTTCAGTCAGGACCATCGCATTCTCTCTGCCGCAATGGACTGGGCATCTCGCTGGTCAACACGTAGATGTGCGGCTGACAACCGACGACGGCTATCAGGCAGAGCGCAGCTATTCCCTCGCCTCGCCCGGCGGGAGTATCGCGCTGATCGAAATCACCGTGGAACGCATAACCGATGGCGAAGTATCGCCATTTCTCACCGAGCAGCTCGCGTTGGGTGATACCATCGAACTGCGCGGACCCCTTGGTGGATACTTCACTTGGAGCCCAGAGAATCCAGCACCTCTCATGCTCATCGCAGGCGGCTCAGGGATAGTGCCTCTGATGTCAATGCTAAGAACTCGAACCAAAGCCTTCCGTCGACCGCCGACCCGCCTTCTCTACTCGTCTCGCAATTTCGAGGAGATCATCTATCGAAGCGAGCTTGATGGCTTAGTTGAGACCAAGGATGGCTTCTCGATTGCCCACACCCTCACACGTGGCGCCCCAGTCAATTGGAATGGCGAGACACGCCGCGTCGATGGTGCGATGCTTGCCAAGTACACTTTTCCCGCTGCACAAGCGCCTCACAATTTTGTGTGCGGCCCCACATCCTTTGTGGAGACGGTAGCAGACTGCCTGGTTGCACTCGGCCATCCGGAGACCGTCATCAAGACCGAACGCTTCGGTCCAACGGGCGAAAAGCGATGATCGACGACGCCCGATCGTCGGATGGGAATGCTGTTGCGGGTCCACTCGGCCGATTTTTCGCATTTGATATAACTCGGATGGATGTCACCTGCGACGCTTGTGGGTCAGAATCACCCTTGGGAGCGCTGCGTCTATACGGTGACAAGATGGGAATCGTTCTACGGTGTGTGCGTTGTGGTGAGGTCAACCTGCGGGCGCTCGAATTTAATGGCGCCCTCAGCCTGGATGCCCGCGGGGCGACGCGACTAACATTCCGCCCACCCTTCGATCTCCTTTAATTCCACGCGGCTATGCCGCATGCGAAACGCGCCCGGCGGAAGCCCTATGAAGCGATGAAAGTTGCGGCACAGATGACTTTGATCTGCAAAGCCCGCTTTCAGTGCAACGCATGCGAGGTCGAGATCGGTTTGTGTGAGCAGCTCCTGCGCCAAGGAGATTCTACGATGCATTAGGTACCGATGTGGCGGCATCCCAAATGACTTACGAAACAGTCTAAAGAAATGCGACAGTGAGTATCCAAGGGTTTGTGCGAGATTCCCAATGTCCACTCCCGACTCCAATCCCTCATCAATGGACTCCTTGATTCGACGAAGCAATCGCGGAGGTATTCCAGTAGATTCTCTTTTTTGACTCGCGCTTTCGCCGAGTGATGCCACTGTTTCCATGCGCGGCCGAGAATGCAACAACACACGATCGCTGTATTCAAAATAGCTTCCGACTATATCTGGCGATGTAATCAACACGTACCAAGGGGTCTCGTCGTCATGGCAAGAAAGCCTGATGAACGATTCGAAGCACCGCCCACCTCGCAGGTCTGCGTGCGCCATTCTGAAGAACGCGGACAAAGCTAGACCCGGCGTAAACTCCATTCCTCTGCGCTGAAGCATTTGTTGTGCTCGATAATCGGCGCCGACGACTTGATAATCGCGATCGACAGCCAGGAGCATGCACCTACCAGGATCATTGGCGCACTGTGCGGCCATGACCCATTGCCGACGATAGCAGATCCGGAAGCACCGCTCAGCAATCGCGTTCGCCGCGGACTCCGCTATCGCGAGAAGCAACATTTTGGTCTGGGAATCTACTGCATCCCTTGATAGTACATCGAGAAAGGCGAGCAGTTTTCCCTGCGGATCGCGGATAGGCACCGATACCTTTTCGTCGAGTTCTTCGCCATTCACGCGCTCTGCTGCAACGACTGGTAACACCGATCCATCAACTGCGCGAATGACAGCGCCGCAGCGCGACTCCCGCAGAATCCCAACCAGCCGCGCGATCTCGTCCCGAGAACTGGCAATGAGCTGCGCAAGCGTCAGACTGGTTGAGCGATTGGATTTGTCTCTATAACCCTTCCCGCTAGAGTTTGCCGTCAGCCGAGCTCCATTGGAGAGTGGCGCGCCCGCGGCGGCGAAGAGTCTGGAGGTTCCGCGAGTCGAGGTTGAAGCCTCGCCCAAATTGGCGTTCCTCGCGGACTCGACGCACTTAACGTCTCCGCCGTCGCAGTTCATCACGCCTCCTGTGCTTCGTACAATGCACTTGCGGCAGTTGCGCCGAGTGCGCAAAGGGGCCGATGCGAGTTCGACGAATAGTCACCGACCGCGATGGGCCGATGCGTTTGCACCTCACGTGTGGAACTTTCAATCACTCTTTCGAGCGCGTCTCGATTGCAAATTATAACGCGCCGTACTCCTTCAAGACGGATCATATCCATCCGGCGCAGATTTGTTAGTGCCCGACTAACCGTTTCGACCGCCATGGCCAGATAGTCCGCAATGTCATAGCGGGACATCGGCAGGGTCACTGCGCCATCGGGTCTTTCGCGGAACCGATCCGCCATCTCTAGGAGAAAACTGCACACTTTTTCCAGCGCAGTGGCGCGGCCCAAGATTAGCATTCGAGTCTGCACCCTATGCACCGACTCGAACGCCAGTTGACGTATTTGTTTCGCGACTTGCGGCTCTGAATCTGCGGCTTGCTCCGCTTTGAGTCGAGGATAGCGCACCACCCTAGTACCGGAAGCGATCGCTTCAACGGCAAATGTATGCAGATTTGCTGCATCGTAACCAAATAGATCACCAGGCCGCAGGAAATCCACAATCTGCCGGCTGCCGCATTGAGTGAATGCGCATTTTCGAGCCGCGCCTGCCAAAATCCGGTACCAGAATTCTACGGGCTCGCCGTCGCGATATATCGATTCGCCAATTGCGAAGCTGGCTACGCGGGACCATTCTTCCAGCGATCCGAGCGGGCTGGTCACAATTTGCCCGGCCGTCCATTTGCGAATCGATGTCGCGATTGGTGTTAGCACTGCGCCGCTCCTAGTAACAAAGAACACTTTATTTGTGCTTAGCGTGCGTGAAACACGGCCCTATCTCAATTAGACCTTGCTGGAATCGCTATTGCACTGCCTGTCGATTGGCATAACACCTTGGTATTAGAACTTGGTCTTTCAAAGCGGCGCAACCGGATTGCTTGTTACCCGCCGCCGCAACGATGTTTTATTGCCCATCGGAAAGTTCTCGACGCCGCCACCGCCCCTCCTGTTGGCGCCTTTGTAACGGGGCGTGGCACCGTGCAAATGTGTCTCGTCAGTGACTATCTGCGTGGCGTCGCAAAACCGCGTCAACAAAGCCCGGACTTCCAGCTTTCGCGCCCACATCGCACCGATTTGCTGACGCAAGTTCATATTTACGATTCGCATTCATTTCGCGGCTTGCTGTGAAGACGTAGAGTGCGGTCACTGCGATTTCCGCTGTTTGCACACCGGCCCTTAAGTTGGAGCACTGACATACCATTGCCTGTAGAAATTCCGTCGGCGCTCAGAGTGGCGCTAGACAAGGAAGTTTCGCGTCTGGGCTCCAATGAGTCAGCCATCGTCACGGCTGCGTTGTGTTGACTATCGCGACAATCACAAGATCTTCGAGATGGTCAACGAGGACAGCTTCCACTAATTGGTCACAAATTGGACTACCCATGTTTCCCAAGTCAATACCTGGAGGAATCTTTATGGACAGTGTAGCTGTGCCTCCCGCGCCTTCGGTTCACGTTCGCAACCTCTTTCCGCATCATCTTCCCGCCCTTTACGATTGGCATGGCAGCCTGGCTGCTCGTGCTCGAGGCCTTGCATACTGAGGAGGATCACGGCATGCGCATTGGCTTATTTATTCCCTGCTTCATCGACGCGTATGCGCCGGAGGTCGGAATCGCAACGCTCGAGTTGCTCGAGCGGTTCGGTCATGAAGTCGTTTATCCGCGAGATCAGACCTGCTGCGGTCAACCGATGAGCAACAGCGGGTACAACGCCGAAAGTGCGGCGACGGAAGCCCTGTTCGCCCGCAACTTCTCAGGCTTCGACTACATCGTCGCTCCATCGGGGAGCTGCGTCGATCACGTCCGCACGAAATTCGATGCCATTGAGCAGACCCCTGAGGTCCTGGAGGTGCGCTCGCGCACCCGCGAACTGGTCGAGTTCTTGCACGACATCCAGAAGGTCGATGCGTTTCCGTGGGCGACATTCCCTCATCGGGTCAGCTGGCACAGCAGTTGCCAGACGCTGCGGACGCTGCGGCACGAAAAGATGTCCGAGCTGAGCGAGCCGTTCTTTTCCAAGCCCCTCGACCTTCTCACGAAGGTTTCGGGGATCGAGTTGGTCGAATCGTCGCGGCCGGATGAATGCTGCGGCTTCGGCGGCACGTTCTCCGTCTTCGAGGAATTTGTATCGGCAAAAATGGGCTACGACAAGGTGAGCGATCACGCTCACGCAGGCGCGGAGTACATCGTCTCAGCCGATAGTTCATGCCTGCTGCATCAGAAAAGTTGTGCACAGCGCATCGGCGTGCCGGTCAAGTTCATTCACATCGCGCAAATCCTGAATGGGGCGAACTCATGAACACCGTTACGAAGCCTCCCCGGACCGATGAAAGGCAGCTACATCCCGAGCACCCGACGGAAGATCCGCATACAATTTTGCACAATGGTCGGCGCCTCGACCATGCGGAGGGCTCCTCACGGCCGCTCAAGTCCCGGCCGGAACCGCAGCCGCGCGGCGCCAAAGTTCACGGCAACAGGCCGGTCGATCAAGCGGAGGCCGCCGCGCGCTTCATCGCGTCTCCGGAACATGAGAAGATGCACGACGCGCGGCTCTGGGATTTGCGTCAGAAGCGCGACCGTGAGATGCACGCCATCCCGGAGTGGGAAGATCTGCGCTCGCTGGCCTCGGCAATCAAGGAGCACACGCTCACGCATCTGGATCACTATCTCGAGCAATTCGAGGCCAGTGCCCAGGCGAATGGCGTCCACGTGCACTGGGCCGCTGACGCGGCGGAGCACAACCGGACGGTGCACGGCATCCTCAAAGACCACGGCGCCCGAACGCTCATCAAAAGCAAGTCGATGCTTACGGAGGAATGCGGATTCAGGCCCTACATGGCCTCGGTTGGGATCGAAGTGATCGAGACTGATCTCGGCGAGCGCATTCAAGAGCTTGACAATGAGGATCCTAGCCACGTCGTCGTTCCCGCCGTGCACAAGCTGCGCACGGACGTGGCGAAGGTGTTCTCAGAAACGATTGGGACCGACCCCGACAACAGCGACGTTCACTACCTTGCGGAAGCGCAGCGCACAGCTACTCGTCCGCTGATTCTGGCCGCCGATGCGGGCATGACGGGCTGCAACTTTGCGGTCGCTGAGACCGGCACTGTTGCCGTCTGCACCAACGAGGGCAATGCCGACCTCTCCGCCAATGTGCCCAAGCTGCATATCGCTTCGATCGGAATCGAAAAGCTCATACCGCGGCTTGAGCATCTTGCTGTATTCGTTCGGCTGCTTTCGCGCAGTGCCCTCGGCTCGCCGCTCACTCAATACACCTCGCACTTTCGCGGTCCGCGCAAGGGAGCGGAAATGCACATCGTGTTGGTGGACAATGGGCGCTCTCAACGACTCGCGATGCATCAGTTCTGGACCTCCCTCAAGTGCATCCGCTGCGGGGCCTGCATGAATACGTGTCCGGTGTATCGGCGCAGCGGCGGCTTGAGTTACGGGGCCACCTACTCCGGGCCTATCGGCCTGATCATCGACCCCACGTACAACGCACGGAAGTTCAGCGCGCTGCCGTTCTCCTCCACGCTGAACGGGAGTTGTACCAACGTATGCCCTGTCAAGATCAACATTCACGAGCAGATCTACGCGTGGCGGCGAGAGCTTGTACGGCAACACGAGGTGCCCTTTATCAAGACGGCGCTCATGAAGGCCGCCGGGGAATTGCTCTCACACCCCGCCGCGTACCGGGCGGCAATCGGCGCTGCCAATGCGGTGCTCGCCCATCTTCCTCGCTTCGTGATCTACAACGGACTGAACGCGTGGGGCAAGCATCGCGAAGTACCGACTCCGCCTAAGCAGACCTTTCACAGCTGGTATCGGTCCAACCGAGGAGGCGCATCGTGAGCAGCCGTGAGCAGATCCTGCAACGCGTCCGCAGCAACCTCCCGAGGGTCGAGCGACCTCTGCCGGCCGTGCCGCCGTTTGATGAGACACGCCCGGCCTCCCTACTCACGAAATTCAAGGAAAGTCTGGAGCGGATGGGGGGCCTGTTTCTCGAGGTGCCCCCTGTGAGCGATCCCCGCCTTGCGGTCCACACCCAACTCGCGGGTGCAAAAGTCGTGTGCTCTATCGTCCCCGAATTCACTGGCAACCGCCGCATAGAGGATGTCCGGATACCTCAGGATCTCGCCGACGTCGATTTCGCGATCGTGCGCGCTTCCTTTGCCGTAGCCGAGACTGGCTCGGTACTGTTGAGCGAGGCAGAACTTGGAACGAACGCTGTAGCCTACCTCGCGCAGCACCTCATCGTGCTGCTCGATCCGGACGACATCGTGATCAACCTGCATCACGCCTATCGGCGCAGCGAGTTTCGTGAGCGTCACTACGCATCCTTGCACACGGGTCCATCCGCCACGGCGGACATCGAGGGTGTTCTAATTCACGGTGCTCAAGGCGTCCGCTCGTTGTCGGTATTGCCGTTTCCACGAGCAATTGCTCGATCTGCTATTTAGACATTGGAGATCCAATCATGAGCCAGACCCTTAAACAGCGTCCTCCACTCTCGGCCCAACAGCCCGAAATCAAGCTACGAGGGCCCGCACTCCTGGATGACCCGCGCCAGAACAAGGGCACCGCCTTCAGTGCCGCCGAACGATCCCAATGCGGCCTTGAAGGCCTGCTGCCGGCGTCGGTTGAGAGCATTGAGCGTCAACTCGAGCGCGTCTTGAGCCACCTCGAGGCCAAGCCGACGGATCTCGAGCGCTACATCTATCTGGTCGGGCTCGCGGACCGCAATCAAACGCTCTTCTATCGAGCACTCATGTCAGATCCAGCACGCTTCATGCCAATTGTCTATGACCCGACCGTGGCCGACGCATGCCTCGCCTTTGGCCACATCTTTCGCCGGCCACAGGGCATGTACATAAGCCGCAACATGAAGGGGCGCATTGCCGACGTTCTGCGCAATTGGCCGACGCAAGACGTACGCTTTATCTGCGTGTCGACCGGCGGACGCATACTCGGACTGGGCGACATTGGTGCCAACGGGATGGGTATTCCGATCGGCAAGCTGCAGCTTTACACCGCCTGCGCCGCGGTACCGCCCGACTCCACATTGCCGGTGCTACTCGACATCGGCACAACGAATGCACAGCTGCGTGCCGATCCTCTTTATCTCGGTTTGCGGCAGCCGCCTCCTTTGGACGAGGAGTTGGATCAGCTCACGGAGGAATTCGTGAATGCGGTGCAGGAAGTCTTTCCCGGCTGCTGCATTCATTTCGAGGACTGGAAGGGGGTCGACGCGATTCGGATGCTCAAGCGCTACGGGGACAAGGTGCTCTGCTATAACGACGACATTCAGGGCACAGCCAGTGTGGCGCTCGCCGGGATCACGACGGCGCTTCAGATAATCGGCAAACCGCTCATCGAGCAGCGAGTCCTGTTCCTCGGTGCGGGCTCTGCCGGCCTCGGGATCGCCAACTTGATCGTCTCTGCGATGCAATTGAAGGGCCTCTCCCAGCAGGAGGCGCGTAGCCGAGTCTCTTTGTTCGATATCAATGGCCTGCTGGAGCCTTCGCGAACCGACTTGTCAGCGGAGCAGCAGGTCTACGCTCACAAGGCGCCGCCTTCGAAGGACTTTGCCACCACGATTGAGAGAGTGAAGCCGACCATTCTGGTCGGAGTGAGCACCACCGGCGGCGCCTTCAACCAGCGTGTCGTGGAAACGATGAGCCGGATTAATGAGCGCCCAATCATTTTTGCGCTCTCCAATCCAACCGAGAAGGCCGAGTGCTCGGCTGAACAGGCTTACGCCTGGTCGGGCGGCAAGGCGCTCTTCGCGGCCGGCGTCCAGTTCCCTGACGTGGAGCTGAATGGACGTACATTTCATCCGGGGCAGGCCAACAACTTCTACATCTTTCCCGCGGTGGGCCTGGCCACGTATGTGTGCAGACCTCGGCGACTCAACGATGCGTGCTTCATCGCGGCCGCCCAGGCGAGCGCGGATCAGGTCGGTCCAGAGCTTCGCGCCAAGGGCATGTTGTTCCCCAGTCAGAGGAACATCCTCGAGACGGAGGTCACGACGGCCGTCCGCGTCGCCGAGTTCATGTTTGACCAAAACCTCGCGCAGGTAGAGCGGCCTCTGGACGTGCGGAGCTGGATCGAAGGCCAACTCTACACCCCGGCCTATCGGGCTGTTTAAGGAGTTCGCATCATGAATGACAACACGACACCTCCGGTGCTGCGTCACGTTCCGATCGGCATCAACGCCAGCGGGACACGCCGCGAGAGCGACTCGATGGGCGAAATTGAAGTCCCCGCCGATCGGTACTGGGGCGCGCAGACGCAACGCAGCCTGGTTCATTTCTCCATTGGCAGTGATCGCATGCCGAAGCGCGTGTACCACGCGTATGGCTATGTGAAGAAGGCGGCGGCGCTGGTGAACGCGGCGGCCAATCGTTTGCCGGCATGGCAATCAGACGCCATCGTGCAGGCTGCCGACGAAGTCATCGCCGGCAAGTTGGATGAGCACTTTCCACTCTATGTTTGGCAAACCGGCTCGGGCACACAGTCCAACATGAACGTAAACGAGGTGCTGTCCAATCGATCGAACCAGCTGCTCGGTAGTGCGATTGGCAGTAAGTATCCTGTGCACCCAAACGATCACGTGAACCTCGGTCAGTCATCCAATGACACCTTCCCGACCACCATGCATATCGCCTCGGTGATCGAGCTCGAAAAGCATCTGCTGCCTCAGGCGGAAGCCATGCTCAAGGCGATCGAGGAGAAGGCCGAAGATTGGAAGGGCGTGGTGAAGATAGGACGCACGCACTTGATGGATGCCGTACCCCTCACCGTGGGCCAGGAGTGGTCTGGGTGGGCACAACAGATTCGCGACGCGCTGACGCGCATACGGGAATCGGAGCAGGGCCTGTTCCAACTCGCTGCAGGAGGCACGGCAGTCGGAACCGGTCTGAATGCACCGGAAGGCTTCAGCCGTGAAATTGCGGCGCAGATTGCAGCGCTCACGGGATTTCCATTCACCACCGCACCGAACAAGTTCACCGCTCTCGGTTCACTCGATGCGATGGTCGCCGCCATGGCGGCAGTGCGCGGACTCGCCGTTGCACTCATGAAGATTGCCAACGACATGCGTTGGCTCGCCTCGGGTCCTCGCTGCGGCCTCGGCGAGCTGCGGCTGCCAGAGAACGAGCCCGGCTCCTCGATCATGCCCGGCAAGGTGAATCCGACCCAGCAGGAGGCCATGGTCATGGTGTGCATCCAGGTGATCGCGGAGGACAACGCAGTCGCCATTGCCGGCAGTCAGGGCAACTTCGAGCTCAACGCCATGCGTCCGATCATTATCAACAACTTCCTCCACTCCGCCCGGATCTTAGGAGATGCCTGTGCGAAGCTGCGACAGTTTTCGATCGAAGGCACGCGCCTCAATCGGCAGCGCATCGATGAGTTGCTTGGCCGCTCTCTGATGCTGGTAACGGCGTTGAGTCCGGTGATCGGTTACGACAAAGCCTCGGCCATCGCGCATGCCGCGAACGATACGGGTCAGACATTGAAGGAGGCAGCACTGGCATCGGGTGACATTGACGAGAAGCGCTTTGACCAGATTGTGGATCCCCGAAAGCTGGTTGGACACGGCGTCGGAGGCAGTTGATCGAATGAGGTGAATCTCCGTGAACGTGCTCGGTCGGTTATCCGCTTACAATATCGTGTATTCAATCGCCATGGCGCTTGCATGCCTGATCTCATTCTGGATCACGACGCGCCTCCTCAATTCGGTCGTCGAAAGGGATGACGATTTATTGGGAGGAATGTGGGCGGCGGTTGCTACTGCTTTCGTTTTCCGTGACACGGGTCGGGCGCAGGCCCTCGGGTTTCCTGAAACGGGCCGAGCCAGTCTTTTGGCTGGCGTGACTCGGTTGGTCGCTACCTCAGTGAGTATCGCGTTCTGTCTGCTTTATCTGGCGCTCGCTCGGCCCAGCGCCTCGGGCATGGCTTTTCTACTAGCCGCCGGCACTGTTGTCCTGATACTGCTTGATTGGCGCGAAGAGATCATCACAACGGCGATAACTACTATCGTAGTCATGGTGGTCGCAATCTTGAATCCTGCCGATGCGTTGAGTCAGCCGCTGCTGCGTTTCTTCGATACGGTGGTGGGAATCGCTGTGGGTGTGGCTTGCAGTTTTGCAGTCGCCTTTGCATTTCGGAGGCGCGGACATGGGACCTGATCCACCTGCGCGAGCGCTGCCCTTCGTCCTCAGCCTCATCGCCGGATCCACGGACACCATCGGCTTCCTTGGCCTGAATGGCCTGTTCACGGCGCACATCACCGGTAATGTGGTCGTCTTGGCCGCGCACCTGATTACGGGGGACCCCGCAGTCGTTTCATACATCCTCGCGGTGCCGGTCTTCATGCTGGTGCTGCTGCTGACCAGTTTATTCGCAAACGATCTGGAGCGGTCTGGAGTTGCGACACTCCGGCTCCTGCTATTGCTGCAGCTGCTGTTGCTGGTCGGCTTTCTGGCACTCAGCGTGATCTATCGCGCGAACGTCGATCCGGCGCTCGCCGTGGTCACCGGTATGACTGGTGTGGCCGCAATGGCTGTGCAGACCGCGCTGGTGCAAGTATCCCTGAAGGGTCCGCCCTCCACCGGCGTCATGACGACCAACGTGACCCAGTTTATCGTCGCGCTCGCGGAGGTACTTGCCCGCGGCGAAGTCAGCACCGTTGAGAAGGCACGCGCGCGGATGTTCCACATCTTGCCCGTGATCGGCGGTTTTGTACTTGGCTGCGCGCTGGGCGCAGCGTCTGAAGAGTTGTGGGGACTGCGGTCCCTGGTGCTGCCGACTTCCCTGGCGCTCCTCGCCGTGATGTTGACCCGCCCTCCCGCGCCTGCGAATTGGCCTCACCGCGCATGATCATATCGAGATGAAAGCGTGTCATGGCCTACAAACCATCGTGCTATGGCCTTAGCAACACTCTCTCAAATATGTTTGTAGACGTCACAAAACTGCAGAGGATCTCCAGAATGAACGCCGTTATCAACTCCCTTGCCAACGTCCTGACCCGCTTAGGTCTGCTCAAAGAGGATCTGGATTATCACTTGCTTCGCGCATCGATGGTGCTGATTTTTCTGTTGTTCGGATATCAGAAGTGGTTTGAGTACGAGGCTCAGGCGTTGATCCCCTTCATCACCAATGGGCCATTCATTTCCTGGTTGTATCCGGTGTTCGGTGTCCGCGGAGCCACTTGGTTTCTTGGCACGTCAGAGTGGCTGTTCGGCGCACTCTTGTTCCTGGGATTCTGGGATAAGCGACTTGGCATTCTGGGGGCGCTCGGCTCGGTTGTTACTTACATCGGGACGGTCAGCATCATTCCGTTCATGCCCAATGGCTGGGCACCATCAGCCGGTGGGTTTCCGGCCATGACCGAGAACGTCGCGTTTCTAATGAAGGATGTGGTTCTGCTTGCGGTCTCTGTCTATCTGCTGAAACAGGACGTCGTCAGACTCCGACTCGCAAAGCACGCCAGCAAGTCGGTCGCTGCCAATCCCGTGTAGTGCGCTTTGATTGCCGCTCGGTTCTCGCGGTCCTGCGAATCTTGGCGATTTGAGTTCTGTAATGACTGCCATGCCGCCGTAGCATCAGCAGCGGAATCGGGCTATCAAGCCGCTGACTGCTTTTGCGGCGACGCGCTCGCGTAACAGCTTCCGCACTCCTTACATCGGCGCGCGACCGATCGATGCGCCGCCATCCACGAAGAGCGTCTGCCCCGTGACAAAACCCGCATCTTCGGAAAGAAAGAATTCAATCGCAGCAGCTATTTCCTCTGGGCGACCGAATCGCCCCATCGGGACCCCCGCCAGGTATCTTTTCTCACCCTCGCTCCCCACCGGGTTATTGGCGCGAAACAACTCGGTTTCGGTCGGCCCGGGCGCAACCGCGTTGACTGTGATTCCAGTGCCGGCCAGTTCGAGTGCCCACGATCTTGCAAAGCTCACCAATGCGGCCTTCGCCGCAGCATAGGCAGTTCGCTCGACCATACCGAGAATGGTGAGACTCGATACGTTGACGATGCGTCCCCATTTCTTGCGGCGCAGTTCTGGCAAGATTGCCTGCACCGTGTGCACGGCCGAGTGCAGATTCACGGTGAGCACGTCCTCGAGGTCCGCCAGCCTGATCTCACCGAGCGCCTGTGGGCGGACCAGCCCCACATTGTTGACAACCCCGTCAAATGAATAGCGGTGCGTCAGCGCTTCGAGCGCAGCGAGAGTGTCCTCCCGCTTGGCGAGATCGACTGTCATCAACTCCCCGGGAAAGTCCTGCGCGTGCCGAGCGAGACCGACAACATGGTGCCCGGCACGAGTGAGGCGGTGGGAGATGGCGCGACCAATCCCCTTGCTCGCTCCAGTAACTAAAAAGGTTCGCATATCAGCTCGCCTCCGCCCGGATCATTTCTCGCATGCGCAAGAGGCCGTGGGATACCGACTCCTAGGAGAACTGAGATTCCGAGGAGCAGAACAAATGGTCAGCAGCCCGCGGCTGAATATTTGGGTGCCGGTAAGACAGTAGGTTCTCATGCCAGGAAAGTGTGTCGGAGGACTCTTTTGAAGTCTTTCACGCAATCCTCACGCATTGAACATTCCTATGCAATGGGACTCTCGTCTGCAACGCGGGCGAGCAACTGGCTGCGACCCGGCGCTCGCTGCAACTGCAGGTGCAAAGCACCGGCATCACGGAACGTCTGCTCCAGACCGGCCGCGTTCCGCGCCTGGATTTGACTCGCGCTTCCGGACAGGTCGCGCAGATCCAGGCAAACATTCACTCGAGGCACAGCGCACGAATGCCCTGTGCCGCCTCGCTGCATTGACCGGAAAGCCCCTTGCCGAATACCCGAGAGCGGTCGAGTCCTGCACGACGGCGCCTCGCATGGAGCAACCCATTCCAGTCGGCGACGGTACCGCCCTGCTGCGGCGGCGGCCGGACGTCCGTGAAGCGGAACGCGAGTTGGCTGCGGCCACCGCGCGCATAGGGGTTGCCACCGCGGATCTCTATCCTAGTGTCGCGCTCGGTGCCAGTGTCAGATCCACGGGAGCGATCCGGGATTTCCTAACCACTCCCACCAACCGATTCGGAATCGGGTTGACCATCCACTGGCAGGCGAACCAAAACGTTGCCCGCGAGCGGATCGCTGAGGCCAGTGCGGCCGCCAAGCTTGCCCTGGCAAGTTTCGACGGTGTCGTGTTGAGAGCGCTTCGCGAAACCGAGAGCGCACTGACCACGTTTAGCCGCGATCGACAACGGGAGGGGGATCTCGCGACGGCGCAGGATCGTGCGAGGGAAGCAGAGCAGCAGGCGCGGCACCTATACACCGGCGGCAAGATCGATTTCCTGCCATTCCTTGATGCTCAACGGACGCTCGCTTCTGCTGATGATGCCGTGGCCGCCTCCCACGCTCGACTCGCAACAGATCAGGTTGCCCTCTTTCTGGCCCTCGGAGTGGTTGGGAGCAAGGGCTAGACGCGATGCAGCAGGTCCCACGCGCACCCATTCTTCATCGTTGCCGCTCCGCATTGACCGATAGGTTTTAGTCAATCTCTACGATTGAGCTATCCGCCCCAGACATGGGTGCGATGGTTTTAGCAGACCTGCGCCGCTACTGTTCCATCGTATCGAGCGCCCAGCCGCAACTCGTCAGAGGTCCTCATGAAAGCGCAGGAGCCAGAATCGAATGCAATTTATCCTGCGAAAAGGCCTCACTACCTACTTCATCTAGGCGGTGAACTGTTCGAACGCGACGCTGCGACAGGAGGATTCCCATGGCAAAAGTAACGGGTCCTCACGCGTCCTTCGTCTCGATACTTGACACAGATGGGCAGAGCCTCGGCAGCGAAGCGCTTTCGAAGCTCATCTCCGTTGCGGCCGCCACGCTGGACAGTGATCGCGCTACTGCGAGAGCCTGCATTGAGCGCGCCGCAGAGCTTCTAAGCGTGACCGACGAGGCCCGCCCTGCCCCAGCCGCCGCCGCGATTCGAGGCGGCCTCGCCGCTTGGCAACAAAGAAACGTTGCCGCGTACGTTGCAGACCACATCGGCTCCACCATCCGGGTGAGTGAACTCGCTCGCGTCGCACGACTGAGCGTCGGGCATTTCTTCCGGGCTTTTCGCGAGAGCTTCGGTGAACCTCCATTCGCCCATATTACAAGGCAGCGCATCCAGCGCGCACAGTCGCTCATGCTGAGCTCGCGGGCGTCTCTGTCACAGATCGCGTTCGACTGCGGGATGTGTGATCAGCCGCACTTCACACGGGTATTTCGCCGGATCGTCGGAATTAATCCGGGGGTCTGGCGACGACAGTCCAGCACCCGCGCGAACACGAACGTCAAAAAGAGTCCGAGGATAACCGCAAGACACCCGACTACCGTTCAAGACGGCTCGGGTCTCGTCCGGGCATGACGACGGTGACGCTCGCCTAAAATCGGGCATGACGACGGTGACGCTCGCCTAAAATCGAGAGTGACGGTTTCAGCAGCCTCGCGCGTTGTCGAGCACCCCGAGGGTAAATGAACTGGCACGCAGACTAGAGTCACGTCAATACATGAAATAGCGTTGCGCCATAGGGAGCACTCTCGCCGGTTCGCAGGTCAGAAGCCGCCCGTCGGCCCGTACCTCATACGTTTCGGGATTGACCTCCATGCGCGGAACGGCACTATTCAACAGCATGGAATGCTTGCCAATGTTGCGCGTGTTCATGACCGGAAGAGCTTTTTTTGCGAGTCCGAGTCTCTGCGCTCTCTCAACTCCCGCTCGACTGACAAACGTAACCGAGCTTTCAGTCCGGCAGCGGCCAAACGCGGCAAACATCGGGCGGAAATATTGCGGTTGGGGGGTCGGAATGGAGCCGTTCGGGTCTCCAATAATTGCCGCCGCGATCGCGCCGCTCTTGAGCACCATGTCCGGCTTCACGCCGAAAAATGCTGGATCCCAGATGCACAGATCGGCGAGTTTCCCCGCCTCAATGGACCCGACGTAGTCTGAAATTCCCTGCGCAATCGCCGGATTGATCGTGTATTTTGCGACGTAACGACGCGCTCTGAAGTTGTCATTGCTGCCCTTCTCTTCTGACAGCTGCCCGAACTGTTTCTTCATTTTGTCGGCGGTCTGCCAGGTGCGGATGACCACTTCGCCAACGCGGCCCATGGCCTGACTGTCCGACGACATGATGGACAGGGCCCCCATGTCATGCAGAATATCTTCGGCCGCGATGGTTTCCTTGCGAATGCGGCTTTCGGCGAATGCCACGTCCTCCGGAACGCGTCTGTCGAGATGATGTGTAATCATGAGCATATCGAGCGCCTCGTCCAGTGTATTCACCGTGTAAGGGCGCGTCGGACCCGTGGACGAGGGGATGACATTGGCTTCGCCACATACCTTGATGATGTCGGGCGCGTGCCCGCCGCCGGCTCCTTCGGTATGGAACGTGTGAATAGTCCTGCCCTTGAACGCGGCGATGGTCTGATCGACGAAGCCGCTTTCATTCAGCGTGTCAGTATGGATCAGAACCTGGACATCCATCTGATCGGCCACCGACAGACAGCAGTCGATGGCCGCGGGCGTCGAACCCCAGTCTTCATGGAGTTTTAGCCCGCACGCGCCCGCTTCTATTTGCTCGATCAGAGCTGCCGGCAAGCTTGCGTTGCCTTTGCCAAAGAAACCGAAGTTCATGGGGAATGCATCGGCAGCCTCGAGCATCCGCTCGATGTGCCAAGGCCCTGGCGTGCAGGTCGTTGCATTGCTCCCAGTGGCAGGTCCCGTCCCTCCACCCATCATTGTCGTGATACCCGAATAGAGCGCCTCTTCGATCTGTTGAGGACAGATGTAGTGAACGTGGGTGTCGATTCCGCCAGCCGTGACAATCTTGCCTTCGCCGGAGATGACTTCGGTCCCGGGGCCAATCACGATGTCGACGTTCGGCTGCACGTCGGGGTTGCCCGCTTTGCCAATCGCGGCGATACGCCCTCCCCTGACCGCGATATCAGCCTTGACGATCCCCCAATGATCGAGAATGAGTGCGTTGGTGATGACCGTGTCCACCGCGCCTTCGGCTCGGGAGCGCTGCGACTGACCCATGCCGTCGCGAATCACTTTGCCTCCGCCGAACCTCACCTCCTCGCCATAGATCGTGTGATCCTGCTCCACCTCGATGAGAAGATCGGTGTCTGCGAGTCGGATTCTGTCCCCAACCGTAGGCCCGAACATCTGGGCATAGGCGGCGCGGCTCATGACGTGGGGCATTTTTGGTGACCTGTGATTCGGAGGGTGCTAGGACGACGCAGCGGCGACCAATGGGAGCTGCAATGGCGCCACAGCCGCATGCACGGGGCTTACCCGGGCGGCTGTTCCGCCGGTGACGGCTGCAAGTTTGGGCGTTCTCGCTCTCATGACTGGAACTCCTTTAGCGAATCGGGTTATGAATGGGAACGAGCTTCGTGCCGTCCGTAAAAGTTGCCTCCACCTGCATCTCCGGGATCATCTCCGCGACACCTTCCATGACATCATCACGCGTCAGAATCTTGCCGCTCTCTGACATGAGCTCCGCCACCGATTTGCCGTCGCGGGCTCCCTCCAGAACCACGTCCGTTATTAGAGCGATGCTCTCGGGATAATTGAGTTTGACGCCTCTCGCGCGCCGGCCACGCGCTACCATTGCGGCCAGCGCGATCATCAGTTTGTCTCTTTCGCGGGGCGTGAGATTCATTGTCTTCTTCCGTCCACGCCGCCAATTAGCACGACCACATCTTCGGCATCCGAAACGGACCCTGCACCTGCGTCCGCCCGAATTGCAGCAGAATCTCCCGCAGACCCGCTTTCAACTCCGCCGCGGCTCGCGCGGCGAGGCGCGTGATCACGAGCCCGGATACTGTTGTCGTGACGCACTGACATTGCAGCTGGGGAGCCAGGTCACGCAGCAACTGGACTTGCGCTTGCGCATCAGGACCGAAATAGATCAGCGTACCGATCGCTTTGAAGTCGGCGAGTAGGGCTCGGCTTCGAAGCCGTGGGAACACCTCGTCCGTCAAACGGAAGCGATCCGCCCAAATGAGACGACCGTCTAGCCTTACCTGCCAGCCATCGGTAATTTGTCCTCCGACCACCTCCTCGCCGTGAGCCGCTCGACCGAGCACCAGCGATTCGAGAGCAAGCAGCTCGCCTCCAGCGGAGATTTCTACTTCTGTATTCCGCCGCATGCGGCCTCCGTTGAAGACGATGGTCTCCTGCGGCAGCCATGCAAGTTTCGCGGCCCTGCATATTTTCAGCCGAGTCTCGATCAGTGCGGGTTCGCTCAAGGCTCGGTAGACCCGTTCGGCGGCTTGTGACGTGACTGTGACGGACGCGTTGGCGAGCAGCGTCGCAGCAAATTCGAGCCGGTCTCCGCCGGCGATACCACCGGCGGTGTTCACGACAACAGCTTCCTCAACCGCAGCGCCCCGGATCCCCGGAAACATGATCCTGATGGGAGATCGTTGAAGGATGTCGACAATGCGGGTGCCGTGCGCTGAGCCAGCAAGAAAGAGCCGCGCAAACCCTTCCGACCGCTGCAGGTCCTTGTCGCCTGGTATGGCGACCCCGGAAGCGCCGACATTTGATGACCCGCTGAGATCAGCTGACGACAAGTCAGCGAGCACGTGCGGTCACCTCGGGGATCAAAGACGGATACACGTCCACGTAGAGCCACACCGGCCAGCGCATGCCGATATCCCCGTGACCGGCGATCCGCACGAGCACAGGTGCCGCTGTCACGAGAGCGCGGGGCAAGTAGCTCGTGTTCACCACTGCGTCTCTCCTTAGACAAGATGAATGCCTGAGTGACGGATCGCATCAGTGATCCAGTCGTGGATAGAACTGCGTCCAGACCTCATCCTTCTTGGCGCTCGCTAGGTGGCAATATCCACACTCCAGCTTGGGTCTCAATTTCGCGGTGGGTGCTTTCGGCTCATGGTGATTGAAATTGTAGTAACCCCAGCCGCCGGTTTCGGCGTAGCGCTTGCTATCCTTGACCGTCACGTCGGCACCGTTCAAGGGTCCGGGAAAAAATCCCCTGCCCGAGGGCTCGGCGCGCGAACCGTCCGGATTTTGTGCCGGGAGCGTGAGCTGCAGTTCCTTGAAAAACATGGTTCCTTCCGGAAATACGTTCGTCTTCTGATATTCGTCGTACGCCCATGGCTGCATGTATACGTTGTGAAACTCGGGGAAGTTCGCCTTCCCTCCGTTGAGAGCGTTTGGAGTGAGCGGCGAACCCAGGTAGACCCATTTCTCCCAACCCTTTGGCAGAATGAGATCGCCATCGGCCGTGTACTCGGGTAGGTAGCGCTTGCTGTTGTGAGTGGCGCCAGCATCACTCTTGGCGTGCACAGAAAATACGGCTGTCATGATGAGGCCGCTCGCGATGGCCGCAGTCGCTATTAGCGCTTTTGCACGACCTGTTCCGTTCGTCATAGTCATATTCGTACTCCTATTTCATAGGGGATTTCAGGGGTGCCGAGGGGCACCCCTAACCTAAAAGCGAACTCAGAATCCCGCCAGCCCCTCCGGACTGTTATAGGGGATTTGCATTCGGGTCACTTCGGTGAGCGAGCCGTCCGGTTGGGTGGCGTAGCCGATGAGCTTCGCTGCATTCCCATAGATCTGGTAGAAGAAAGCGCCATCTGGCGAGACCCAGCTGTCGGCCGGTCCGCTGGTGACAGTCGTGTTGAGTCCTCGGGCGGTGCCATCTCCCGGGATCTTTGGGCACGCTGGATCCTTCGCGATCTCGAGCCCTTTGCCATTGATTCGGTAGCTGCTGACGTAGCTATAACCGAAATTCGTCGCGAACACGAACTTGTCATCCGGAGAAACACCGAGCCAGCAAAGCTCAGATGGCAATCCCGGGCTCGTGTCGATCTTCACGAGCGGGCCGACATTGAGTTTGCCGTCTCCATCGATGGTTGCCATAGCGCATCCGTCACCGACGGCATATCCGATGACGAGGGTATCCGGCCGACCTTTCAGGAAAGCGATGTAGAACGGAGAGGCCCCCTTCCCGTCCTGGAAGCTGGCCATACCCAGCGTGCCATCCTCCCGCACCGGAAATACGATGATGCCATCGGGATCCGGCGCATTCGAGGCGACCACCTTGTATGTGTGGTCCGGCTGCGGGACCCAGAGGATGGGCGAGCCGTCGGGATACAAACCAACGTGCGCGATGGGCTGATCGAAAGTCGTGCCGACCACGAGAAATTTCCCGTCCGGTGAGAGTACGCCCATGGTGGGAACACGATCGGTCTTGTCTTTCGTATTCGCCGTATATCGCTCTTTGCGTGATGTGAGCTTGCCTCCGCCATCGACGGACATCAGCCGCAGATGATCTGGTCCGAAAGAGTGCAGGACGTAAAGCATGCCCTTTGAGGCGGCAAAGGCCAGCGATTTGGCTGTGCCGCTCTTTCCCTCCACGGGGTTCCCCGTCGGTTTGCAGTCCAGCAACGTAAGCCGGCCGTCCGCCGCGACGGCGAAGCTCGACACCGAATTGTCGCCGCCGTTGGTTGCAAACAGAAAGTGTCGATCCGGCGAAAGAATGACGCTCGCCGCCCCCTCAAAGGCGTTCGGCGCGCTCTCCTGACCGCTGATAGGCTTGAACTCCCCGGAACCGGCGCCGCCAGTGTGGATGCGTTCCGCCTCGGTAAGAGTTCCGTCGGCAGCCCGTCTATAATGAATAATGCAATTTCGGATCTCGTTGGTCTGCATGTAGAGATGCCCAGCACCATTCTTATCCGACTTGCGTGGACTCATCTGCGTCTCTTTGTCCGAGCCCATTCCCATTTTTGCCGTTGCCATATAATTGACTCCGCCTCCAGTTGATTACGCCACCGAACACCCGCTTGGAGCTCGGTCCTGAGCCGTATCATTAGCGAGACGATGCCGCCTGTATTGCACGAGAGTAATGCCTGTTTGCACGCTGCTCGCATTCCGGGTACGAAACGCAAGTCGCGTATTGAATCCACATGATCTTTTTGTGCGCGCGTACGAACGCCCGCGCACGTGGCGGTCTGCGATTTCTTCGGCGATCTGAGAGAAAGGCGATTTCCGACATTCCGATGCAAATACTTTCTCGCGCGGCGGCGCAGGATCTAAGACGATCCATCGCCCTGCGGTTTCTCCAATAGGAGTCGAAAGCTATTGGGTGCTTTGGCGACTGCTCTTCGCAGAGATCAACGCATCTCGCCCGGCGGGTAGCCCCGCCGGGCGAGACAAGCGAACGCGAGAACTACTGGCTGATCGCTACTCCACTGAAAGCAGCAACGCCGATCGGGCTTGATGTTGCCGCGGAGGTGAGGTCGCCGTAGGCGTCAATGCCGAACACCGCGACATATGCGCTGCCGCTCGCACTGTAGATGACGGCGAGCCATTTCTTATCCGGGGATACTGTGATGTCTGACGGCGCCCCCGGCAGGGGTATCGATTTGTAGAAGACTCCGCCTTGGCCGTCGGTGAGGAATATGGAGATGGCATGTCCGGGGGAGTTACCCGTGTACCAGGCGTTCCCCGGTCCCTTAGCCACCCAGCAGGGAGCGTTGCTCGGATATGGCGGTGTCGGTCCGGTGATCGGAAAAACCTCCCGGCTCTTGCCGACGATGGCGAAGCTGTCGGGACTGTGGGCCGGCGTGAATCCCAAAACGTCGTCCCAAAACGCGGCCCCGAGAGGGACATTGTTGGCCGTGCTGGGGAGCGTTACGGCAACGCTGGACCCGCCGAGCGTTCCATCCCATCTAAGAGGCAGCTGCAGGAGCGATCCTGAAGTCATAGTGACAGCGGCCCAGTCCTTACCGACCGCGATTTGTGCAGCCGAAGGATCGGAGAGCGCGACGACGGTACCATCCACGCCGCCCGAAGGCCAGGCATGAGTCTCCGCGCAATTGGCCCCGACCACGAAGAGATGGTCCGTGGTAAGCGCAACTGAATCGGGCTTCACGCAATCGGGCGCCAAGCTTATTGTCCCCTCGATAGTAATGACATCGTGACGCCGTACGATGCGGCTGACGCTGTTCGAGCCGTAGTTTGCCACCGCTCCATGATCGCCCTTGAACTGCAGGATACCGGCGTCGCTGCCCGCGCCGCCCTTGCCTTGCGTCGCCAAGGTGTCCACGAGGGATAACGAGAGCGTTCCCGCCATATCGAGCTTGAACACAACAACCTCGTTGACGCTTGAATCGTTCGTGCTCGTTAACACGAACAAGCCTCGTTCGGGCTCCTCGGCAAGCGCCGCACTCGCCGCGAATAATGTGGCAGCCAGCGCGCTGGCAGCGAAACGTACATAACACTTGTCAAGCTTTCGACAACTCATCGCGATCTCCTCATTGAGACATTGAAATTATCCGATCAGATCCGGTTGTCTTGGGACTGCCGGATATGCTCGCATCGCGCCCATCGGCAATGAGAGTGAGCAGCGGCATAGAAGGGACTTTCACCTTCCTCCCCGTCCGCAAACCGGCTTCCACCTGAGTCCCAAGCGTCCGCTCTGCTCGAGGTTGTCGATGAACCGAATATCGAGCGCACGTAAGGCAGTAGGCTTGCATGCGGCGTAAGTGTGTCGGAAGACACTTCTCAAGTCTTTCACGCTGCGCTTATGCGTTGAACATTCCTATGCAAACATGATTTCTCGTGCGGATGAGCACTGACAGGCAATCACGGGCGGGCATCAGATCCGGTTGCCTTGGGACTACCGAATGTATGCGCATCGCGCAGACTGTCGGCCATGCGCGTGAGCTGCGACACGGAAGAGGCTTTCATCTTGCGCGTGACCTGGCCTCGGTGGATCTTGACTGTCATTTCGCTGATCCCAATATCATTGGCTATCTGCTTGTTCAGACGGCCGTTAACGACGTGCCCCATGACCTCGCGCTCGCGCGATGTGAGCTTCCCGAAGCGCTCACGCAGCCGCGTCAGTTCGCTCTCGCGCTCGCAACGGGCTCGATCGCGTGCCAGCCCTAGTTGGATCGCATCCAGCAGCTCCTGATCCCGAAAGGGTTTGATCAGGAATTCGATTGCGCCTGCTTTCATCGCCTGCACTGCCATGGGGACATCAGCGTGTCCCGTAATGAATATGATCGGCACGTTGACATTGGCCGCTGTCAGCTCTCTTTGAAAATCGAGTCCGCTGCGCCCGGGAAGTCGTACATCCAGCACCAGGCAGGTCGGTCGGCGAGCCAGCTTGGATATTAGGAAATGCGACGGGGACGTGAACGTCCTGGATTCCAGACTGACCGTCCGCAGCAAGCATTGAAGCGATTCGCGTATGTCAGGATCATCGTCCACGATCAGAACAATTGGCTTTTCCTCATCATAGGCCACGCTCTCGGTGGTGTCCTTTAAGTCCTTTGCCTCTAAGTCACCAGTGACTTCGGCTACGCTGCTCATGCGAACTGCCTACGTTCGATGGCCAATCCGTTGCCGGCTTGCCCGTACAGGCACCATTTGCAGAAGTGCCAACAGTTGTTGGTCAGCAAACGATATTGGTCCTCGCCGAGCCGGGCGCGCGCACGCCGGACGACCTCCTGGCTGCTGTACATGGCAGCGCTGCGACGCACTCGCGTCGCGCGTCCCTGAGTGAACTCTCCCAGAGACACCTCTTGCACTGGCCCTCCGCGACACTTCAAACGGCACGCGAAACCGGAGTAATGAATCACCCGGCCGCCCCCTACGTAGATCCCGTGATGTCGGTACAAGCGTCTCGAAGATACGAGGTGCGCGCCAAGCGGAGGCTCCTCGTGCGATGACAAGATCGTGTCCCGGCGCTGGTCTTCGCGGCGAAGCCATTTCCACATCAGGAAAGCGAGCCGGCCAAGGGCAAGAAAGTCTGTCGCAAGGTCGCTCAGTCTTCGGGTTGGGCGGCGCTCCGAGCATTTGCGCGAGCAGATCGCGACAGCGGCGGTACTCAAAAGCCGAAAGGTCCACAGCACATACACCCTAAACCGATGAGGGGGTGACGCGATCGCGTACGAATTCGGAGCGTTGATCCGATACATTGCAGGTTCGCGGCCGGACATGGCAACTCCTTTGAGATCGCAGTTATGTGGATTCACTCGCTGCGCATGCTTTGACGTCGATCTTCGAGCGGCGCTGCAAAGTTTTCGGCATTAGCTCGGAGCGAAACTGGGGCAGCGTGAATTGAAATGTGGCACCGTGCGGCTCGCTCAGGTTTGCCCACAACCGCCCACCATGTGCCTCAATGATCGCGCGACAAATAGAAAGGCCGATCCCAAGCCCGCGGGGTTTGGTGCTGTAAAAGGCATCGAATAGGTGATCTAAGCTCTGCGCGTCTAAACCGGGACCAGAGTCTTGAACTACCACGAGGATATCGCCGCTTGTGGTCTGGCCGGTGCTGACCCGCAGCTCCCGCGTGTCTACACAGACCCCGCTCATCGCCTGCACGGCGTTTGCGATGAGATTCAGGATAACCTGCTGCACCTGGATCGGGTCAGCTCGAACAACTGGCAAGCCTTGCGCGAACCGGGTGTGTACAAAGACACCGTTTTTGACCAGTTCTTCCTGGCTCAGCGAAATCATCTCCCGGATCGCCTCATTGATCTCAAAGTCTTCCTTGTGCGGCGGGACCCTTTCCACGAGCGCGCGCGTGCGTCGAACTATTTCGACGATCCGATTCCCCAGCTGCAACACGCGGGTGAGTGCCTGCTGACTCTCCTTGAGGTTTGGGTTTGGACCGCCGAGAAAACGCAGGGCCGCCTGGGTGTTGATTACGAGCGCTGCAACGGGCTGATTGATCTCGTGGACAATGCAGGCCGGCATCTGTCCGAGCGCGGCGATGCGACTGGCACGCGCACCCTCAGCCCGCAGGCGTGCGTGAGGATGCTCATTCTGCCTGCCAACCTGCGCGGTGGATCGCAATTCCAAGGATTCGCGCGCGGATTCGTCGTCGTCGATCACGGCTACCACAGGTTTTGTTCGCGACTCGTGGTTATTGCCGTTCATTTGTCCCTCCTCGGGTTTAACCGCCCTTCAGTCGGCTTATTTGCGGGTCGTGGGGAATGGATGAGAACGGAGCCCCGTAGCCTTCGTTCGGCTCCGCCCAAAGACGGCTGCGATGACGCTCGAGCATGGTGCGGCTGAAAAACCAAGCGATGCCCATGCCGTTGCTCTTGGTCGTGTAAAACGCCTCGAACAATCTTTCCACATCCCTCGAATGCGTCTTTAAGCGGGCGCCGTGCTGTTTCGCGAGTGCCGTCGATGCTGGGCAAATCTGTGACCGGCATTCCTAGAAACGTATTGACGTTGGTTATGGTACCTGTGAGCGGCTGGTCAATTTCGTGCGCGATCGATGGAGCCAGGGCGAGAAATGCTTCGCTTTCTTTCGACGCCTCTTCGGTTCGAGCTCGGTGGATTGCAATGGGGGCGCCGTGGGAGAAATGCTGGATCAGAGCCAGGAGGAACCGGGAGAGAGGGTAGCTCGCTAATGCTATTTTCGTGGTCTTTGCCATTTGACTGGTCCCGTGCCTGCCGAGGTGCCTTCTCGGATTGATAGATTAGTAGACTCGTCACGCATGAGACCATCGGCCCTTAGGTGCCACGACGTTATCCCTTAGTGCATTCGACTCTTTCCGTTGGGCTGCGTCGCTTAGTCGCTGCGCGTCGCTAGGCACTCTTCGCACCACGCTACGGGCAGTGGCGCTTCGCTCGATCAACAACTACGCGAGACAAGAGTTACGGGAAAAGGTAGCGCGCGGAATGCGCGATCCGAATGAGCCGTTCGAATGCACGGGCAAGGTGAAAGTGGCGTCTGTGGGATCCCCACCGCTGCAGCCCGCAATTGCCCGCCGTGCGCCTCAACAATCGAGCGGCAGATCGGCAGGCCCATTCCCACCCCGGCGGGGCTGGTCGTGTTGAAGGCTTGAAAGATTTGCTCGGCATTCGCGGCCAGGAGGCCGGGGCTGACGCACCGCGTCGATATTGGTGCTAGCGTTGCACCCAGCCAGCGCACCGCTGCATGCGCGTATGTAACCGCGGCGCCTATAGGCTGGTTTAGTTCATGTGCTATCGACGCAGACAGTCGCCCCATGGTTGCAACGCGGTTCGCATGCGCCAACTCCATCTCCATGTCACGACGTCGCCGCGTCGATGCTTCTGCAGGTTTTTCTCCCTATGATCCCGCACAAAGCCGGTGAATTCCCAGTTTCGCTCTGGTATGGGGCGATCGACACCTCTACTACATGGCTTTGCGAATCGTTTGGAACAGCAGTTCATCGCTAAAGGGTTTGCCTAGGAATGCGACGGCACCGCCTTGCATTGCCTGCCGACGCGATTCTTTGCCGTCGTAAGCAGTGATGAAAATGATGGGAATTTTGTGGTCCGCGGCGGCAAGATGGCTTTGGAGTTGTAGCCCATTCATGCGCGGCAACTGAATGTCAAGGATGAGGCAGGATGTCTCGTGCAACTGGTCGGATTCCAGGAAGCTTTCGGCAGTCTCGAACGCTGCCGCTCTAAATCCTAGAGACTGGACGAGCAGGGTGGTGCTCCTGCGGACGGACGTATCGTCATCAACTAGTGAGATCAAATCCTTTCTCACTCCCACTTGTTCGCCTAACGCTGCACGAATGGTCTGAAGCAACAGCTCGTCAGTAAACGGCTTGCCCAGGAATGCGACAGCACCGGCTTGCATTGCCTGTCGATGCGATTCTTTGCGGTCGTAAGCAGTGATGAAAATGATGGGAATCTTGTAGCCCGCGGCAGCAAGATGCCTTTGGAGTTGTAGTCCGTTCATGCGCGGCAACTGAACGTCAATGATGAGACAGGATGTTTCACCCAACTGGTCAGACTCCAGGAAGCTTTCGGCAGATCCGAACGCTTCCGCTCTAAATCCAAGAGACCCGATGAGCAGGGTTGTGCTCCTGCGGATAGACGCGTCGTCGTCAATCACAGAGACTACGGGTTCTGGCATTATCAAGTCTCCGATAAGTTTAAATTAGTTTCGGCTGGAGTTTTCCGTCCGTGTAAAATTAGTCCTGGCTAGGAAAAGTATCCATTGAGCTTTGGTACTTCTGGATTCTCCGAAAGACAGATGGGCATACTCTTTGGTTTACGTACCTCTCTCCGGGGGCCTTTTGAGTTTCTGAATCATTGTGATCAACTCGGCGAGGGAATCAGTTTGCAACTTCTCCATCGCCCGGGCGCGCTGAGCCTTCACAGTGCCCTCCACGGTTCCGAGTTCAGCAGCAATCTGTTTGTTGAGCATTCCCGCAACGACCATGGAAACTACTTCCTGCTCGCGAGAAGTCAGGGAGTCGAAACGCCGCTGAAGATCCGCTATTTCCTTCTCTTGTTCGCGGCTGGCGCGACCCCGATCAAGCGCGACGCGAACAGCATCGAGCAGATCCTGATCCCGGAATGGCTTGGTGAGAAATTCGACCGCTCCCGCTTTCATAGCACGAACGCTCATGGGAATGTCGCCGTGGCCGGTCAGAAAGACTATGGGCATGCGAATATTTCTCGCCGCCAGTTCGCGTTGGAAATCAAGTCCACTCAATCCGGGCAGCCTGACGTCGAGCACAAGACAGCTCGTAACATCTGGCGGGCTTTTGCGCAGAAAGCTGTCTGCTGAATCAAAGGTTTCGGCCTGCAGGCCCACCGTGCTTAGCAGGAACGCGACCGCCGAGCGCACCGATGGATCGTCATCTATAATAAAGACTCTAGGACCCTCAGTCATGAGGGGCTCTCGCTGACCGCCGGCAGCGTGAACGAGAACCCGGCTCCATGAGGAGAGTTGGGTGCAGCCCACAGTCGCCCGCCACTGTCTTCAAGAATTGAGCGGCTGATGGACAAACCCATTCCCATACCGTTTGCCTTCGTTGTAAAGAAAGGCGTGAACAAACGGTCTGTCTCTGACCCCAAGCCGACACCGGAGTCGCGTACTGCAATCAATACTTGCCCAGACTCATCGAGCTGGGATTGCATCCAAAGTTCGCGAGGTCGCTCTGTAACTTCAGCCATTGCTTCGATGCCATTGATGATCAAGTTTAGCAAGACTTGTTGCAACTGAACGCGATCTGCCGGCACGAGCGGTAAAGTCTTGGTCAATTGGCACTCGACCAAAATGTGATTTTTCCGAAGCTCATGACCAGCGAGTTCCAGAACCTCCTGAATCACCTCATTTATATCCAGCGCCTGCTTCTCCGGGGGCGTCTTGTTTATGGATGCGCGTATGCGTGCGAGGACAGCACTAGCGCGAGTGCCATCCGCAACGATTTCTTCCAGAGCCCGCCGAAGAACCTCAGGAGCGAGATTCTGGTTGGCGAGCAGCCTCAGGCAGGCGTTGCCATTACTCGTGATGCCGGTTAATGGCTGATTAACTTCGTGCGCGATAGATGCTGCCAATTCGCCCATGGTCGTCAGCCTGGAAACTCGCGCAAGTTCCGCTTGTGTTGCGTGCAAAGAGGCTCGAAGTTTCTCCGTTTGCCTTCTTTCGCTGATATCTCGGATAAAACCCGTAAATATCCGATGGCCGTCAGCGGTCACCTCTTCTCCGAATGAGATTTCCACTGGGAACTCCTGCCCATTTTTGCGGAGTGCAGTGAGCTCACTGCCCTGCCAGTTCAAATGTCGCTGGCCCGTCGCCAAGTACCGTCTGAATCCATCGTCGTGCAGCTTCCGCAGGAATTCTGGCATCAGCACAGTCAAAGGCTTCCCTATCAACTCCGCTGGTTCGTACCCAAAAACTCCCATCGCGGCAGAATTGGCGAGGAGGATTGCGCCGCTCTCGTCCATGGAGACCACGGCGTCATGAGCCGTTTCGAACATCACGCGGTATCCCTGTTCGGCCTTCATCTGTTCGTTCGTCCGTTCTACGACACGTTGTTCGAGTTCCTCGTTGAGCCGCTTGATTTCAGCTTTAGCGCGCCTAATTTCGGCGGTCTCAATAACGACCCAACTCCCGTGCCGCCTTGCGAGGGCAAACTGGTGTGTGCGCACAGCATCCAGGATTTCGTAGGCTCCGCAGGACGCGAGCGAATACGCACACAGCACCGTCAAGCGGAAGTTGCCGATAACCTCGTTTATACCCTCCTCAAGTTCGCAAAACGGGAGCCAATCGGGTTTTGTGACCCAACTAGTAGCCCCGGTCAAGCGCACGCCGGCGCAGCCTTTACGCAACACGCCAGTGAGTTTCGCAAGCATAACGTCTGTGACTCGCTTACGATCAAACGTGCCACGCGGCAGGAAAAAATCCCCGGCCGAAACAATCTCTATACGGGAAATCGCCACGTAATCATCGAGGTCGGGTACCACCTCTTTCAGCGCAGCGGTAGCCTCGTCGACCGTCAAAGGTTCGGCCACAACCCATAAGCAGAATTCATCGCTTTCCAAACCTGACTTGCAATACGAGGTCACAGCGTCGCGGAGATCCTCCTTCGTTTCGTAGAAGAGACAAAAGTGTCCACCCCGGGCCGCCATGTCGCCGATGATGTCGACACTGGGCTTCACTACCTCGGTTGCCATCACCTTGACACCGCCGTCGGTGCGCGAGAAATGGATGACGTGGCCGCCAGCGCGACTTCATCGTCAGCAATGACAAGCGCGATTCTGTGGAAAGTGACCATGAACGTTCACCTTGGGCGAGGCACGACGTTCAGCAAAGCAGGACGTTGTTTTTACGCCAGATCTGATCGAATGGCAACACCATATCCCAAATTTTCCCGAAGCGAACTTCCAGCAGCGAGTAAGAATTACAACATCGGCGACGCGCCCCGGGACGTCAGCGTGTCCTGTGATGAATGTGATTGGGACGTGACATTGGCTGCTGTCTGCTCTCCATAAAAATCTAGTCCGCTGCGCCCCGGAGGTCGTACATGGAGCACCAGACAAGTAGGTCGGCTCGGCAGATCCGAATTTATGAATTTGGGCGGAGACACAAACGCCCTGGGATCTAGACTGATCGTCCGCAACACGCATCTAGTCGATTCGCGTACGTCGGGATCATCATCTGCGATCAGAGCAGTTGTCTTACCATCATCATGGGCCGCGGTCTCCACTGCGTCTTTAGCCTCTAAGCGACTCGTTGCAGTTAATGATCATCCCATGACTTCCTTCCAGCCAGCTTTTATGAGCCAGCGATTCATTGGATAGGATGTGAAGAATCCAAGAATCATCCCTATTTGCATCATTAACCAATAACCGGCTTGCGTGGGACGCAAAGGCTGCTGGGGGAA
>Ga0210389_10000256_pt1 | contig 54054 bp, 49 predicted proteins | sample IncBWH28OmetaG_FD_160127 | JGI IMG/M metagenome (GOLD analysis project Ga0210389, IMG submission 160127) | Forest soil microbial communities from Barre Woods Harvard Forest LTER site, Petersham, Massachusetts, United States - Inc-BW-H-28-O ... | reverse complement strand
AGTCGGCCCCCTCACCGCCGGAGACACCATTGATGTTTCCGTCTCCGGAATCGGCGTGTTGCACAATCCGGTGCACGCTCCGGCTTCCTGACTACGCAGAGCTTGCCTGCTTTCGGTACTATAAAAGGTAGTAGGGTGGCTGTAGTCCCGCCGCGGAATTCACTCAGGGCGGGGCGGCTGGCTTTCTCTATCAAATATTCCCATTTCTAACTGGGCAAGGGGTTGAGCGTTGAAAGAATTGCTCGCCGATTGGAAATTGCTGCTTATGATTGGCGGCGGAAGTCTCGCCGCACTCGCGCTGATCGCTTACGCTTTCGCGCGTCCCGCGGCTGATCCGGAGGCCGAGGAGCGGAAGCGCCGCCTGCATCTGAATTTGATTGGGCGAATTGCGGAAGGGCAAGTGGTGGAACTCGCGCAGCATCCCGCGCCTCCCGTTGAAAAGCGCAGCGGGCTGTTTGGCACGCGCTCGCAGCCGATGGCGGACGGCCGGCCGCGCAGCCTGGTCTCCTACAGCTACTCGATTTCGGGTGTGACCTATCACACCGCGCAGGACATCACCGGTCTTGAAAGCCAGGTCAAAATCGAACGCCTGGTGACCGGCTATCCCACCAGCGTGAAGTACGACCCATCGAATCCCAGCGATTCCATCGTGGTCGCGGACGATTGGTCCGGCTTGCGATAGAAATTCTTGCTTCGGGCCATTCTTACTCTTCGTATTTTCTCCAGTCACATCCTGGCAATGGGGTCTTGCAGTTGACGTCGCTTCCCCGAATTCAGCTTTGCGCGCGAATGCGTTATGCTTTGGCTGGTTGGAAACGCCGGCCGGTGTGCCGCCCATGAAACAGGTCATACTTTCCATTCTGACGACGCTGATGATCGTGGCCACCACGCTGAGCGCGATGGTCATCCTGGTTCGGGCCACGTTGTATGTCACGTCGATCGAGTCGCCGCTCCCGCGCGCCGGAGCCATCCTGGCCGAAATTTTGCTTGGCGTGGTGTTGCTGCTCGGCACGGTTTGGCTGGCCACGCACGCAGCGGTTTTGATTTTCGCTCCAAAGAGCGACAAGCCCGAGGGAGGGCCTCTTGGCTGAGAAGAATCGGATCTGGGAATCATCCGCCGGCGCAGACCGTATGGAGCAGTTGCGCCGCATCTCGGAGGAGGCGGAGGCCGGCGGCGGCGCCGAACGCCGCGAACGCGAGCACAAGGCCGGAAAACTCTCCGCGCGCGAACGGATCGATTTGCTTTTGGACGAAGGCACGTTCGAAGAGCTCGACAAATTCGTGCGCCATCGCTGCGTGGATTTCGGCTCGGAGGAGCAGCGGCCGGCGGGCGATGGCTTCGTCACCGGATTTGGCCGCATCGAAGGGCGGCTGGTGTACGTTTTCGCGCAGGACTTCACCGTGTTTGGCGGATCGCTCTCGGAGACCAATGCCCAGAAAATCGTGAAGATCATGGACCTGGCCATGCGCAACGGCGCGCCGGTAATCGGCTTGAACGATTCCGGCGGCGCCCGCATCCAGGAGGGTGTGGCCTCGCTGGCGGGTTACGCGGACATTTTTCTGCGCAACACGCTGGCCAGCGGCGTAATACCGCAGATCAGCGCGATCATGGGCCCGTGCGCGGGCGGCGCGGTCTATTCGCCCGCCATTACCGACTTCGTGCTAATGACGCGCGACACTTCGTACATGTTCGTCACCGGCCCGGACGTGATTAAAAACGTCACGCACGAAGAGGTCACCAAGCAGGAGCTCGGCGGCGCCATGACCCACAACTCCACCAGCGGCGTGGCGCACTTTGTTTCCCGCGACGATGCCGATTGCCTGGCGATGGTGCGCGAACTGATCGGCTTTCTCCCCTCGAACAATCTGGAGGATCCGCCGCGCCGCGCTTCGAACGACCCCGCGGACCGCCGCGAAGAATCGCTGAACTCCATCGTTCCCGAAGATCCGCTGAAGCCCTACGACATTAAGGACGTGATTCACGCCATCGTCGACGACAACTATTTCTTCGAAGTGCACGAGCACTACGCAAAAAATATCGTCGTTGGCTTCGCCCGTTTTGACGGCCGGCCCGCGGGCATCGTCGCCAATCAGCCCGCATTCCTTGCCGGCACGCTGGATATCAACGCTTCTGTGAAGGCCGCGCGCTTTGTGCGTTTCTGCGACGCGTTTAACATCCCCCTGATCACATTTGAAGATGTACCGGGCTTTTTGCCCGGCACGCAGCAGGAGTACGGCGGCATCATTCGCCACGGCGCGAAACTCTTGTTCGCGTTCGCCGAAGCCACCGTTCCGAAAATCACGGTCATCACGCGCAAAGCCTACGGCGGCGCGTATTGCGTCATGGCTTCGAAACACATCCGCACCGACGCCAATTTCGCCTGGCCCACCGCGGAAATTGCGGTGATGGGCCCGGAAGGCGCCGTGGACATCGTCTACAAGCGCGAACTAAGCAATGCGCCGGAAGCGGACCGTGCCGCCCTGCGCAAGGAAAAGATCGCCGAATTCCGCAACCGCTTCGCAAATCCCTTCGTGGCCGCCGAACGCGGCTACATCGACGCCGTCATCGAGCCCGCAACCACTCGCGCCCACATCATCACCTCCTTGCGCGCCCTCGAAAACAAGCGCGACACCAACCCCAAAAAGAAACACGCCAACATTCCGTTGTGAGTTTATTGCCGAATTTGTTCTGAAGATTTCTATTCCGGCACGATGCGAAACGATCCCTTGCGCCCCGCCCGGTATACAGAAAAGTCCCGGCGGTCCAGTGTGAAAATCGTTTTGATGTTTTCGCGAGCCGCCAGATAAACCAGCATGACGTCGGCAAACTGAGGGCGGAGATTTCCGTATTTTTTCATGATCTCCGCAACAGCGGCCGCTTCTTTCCCTGTCACCGGAAGTATTTCCACCGCGCCATCCGAGATGCTTCGCAATAATTTCTCAAATGCCAGAGGCGTGCCCTGAAGCAGCCAAGCGGCCTCGGTAATCACCGGCCAGCATGTCAATAGAGGTCCGCGCAAGCCTTGCACAGTCCGAAGGCATGTGTCGTGATACTGGTCGGCCGACGACAGAATCGCCACCAGCGGTCCCGTGTCCGTAAGGACGCGCACTATTTCCGTTCCCCAAAGCCCTTGAAGTATTTCTTGTTTGTGCTCAGGTCCCGGGGCGCTCCGCTGACGCATCCGATCAATCCCGCTCCTCGGAGAAGATCATATGTGGTTTCGTCCGTGCGTTTCTCGGAAAGATACTGCTCCAGCGCCTCTCGCACGACCTGTGACTCGCCCGCTCCGGTCGCTCTTGAACGCTCTTTCAGCCGCCGGGCAATTCCTCCCGTAACGCGAACGGATATTCGTTGCGATGCCATACTGCGCTCCTTTCGCTATGTCTGACATTGTACCATAAGTGTCTGACATCAGATAGTTCTCTGGAGCCCGGTTTTGGCCCCTCCACCCCGCATGCTAAAATCCCCGTGCACTCCAAACACTCATGTTCAAGAAAATCCTGATTGCCAATCGCGGTGAAATTGCCGTTCGCATCCTGAGGGCCTGCCGCGAGCTGGGCATCCAGACTGTTTCCGTCTATAGCGAAGTGGACCGGACCTCGCTCCACGTGCGCCTTGCCGATGAAGCCTACCTGATCGGCCCCGCACCTTCCCGCGAGAGCTATTTGCGCATCGACAAACTGATGGACGTGGCAAAAAAATCCGGTTGCGACGCGCTGCACCCGGGTTATGGCTTCCTGGCGGAAAACGCCGCGCTGCCCCGCGCTTGCTCCGATGTCGGAATCACTTTCATCGGCCCTTCCGCTGAAGCCATGGAGGCCATGGGCTCGAAGACCGCTGGCAAGCAACTGGCGCGGCGCGCAGATGTCCCCACAGTCCCAGGCACCAGCGAACCAATTGAAAATCCCGAAGAAGCGCAAGCGCTGGCGCAAAACATGGGCTATCCCGTGCTGCTGAAGGCCATCGCGGGCGGAGGCGGCAAAGGCATGCGTGTGGTGCCGAACGACGCAGCCTTCGCGTCGGCCTGGCGCGATGCCGCCTCCGAAGCGCTGAACGCTTTCGGCGACCAGCGCGTGTTCCTCGAAAAATACCTCATCGGACCGCGGCACATCGAAATTCAGATTCTTGCCGACGCCCACGGCCGTTGCGTTTCTCTCGGCGAACGCGAATGCTCCGTGCAGCGCCGCCACCAGAAGGTAGTCGAGGAAGCGCCCTCACCGGTGGTCACTCCGGAACTCCGCCGCAAGATGGGCGACGCCGCTGTCCGCCTCGCCCGTGCGGGAGGCTACGTCAACGCTGGCACCGTGGAATTCCTTGTCGACGCCAACCTCAACTATTACTTCCTAGAGGTCAACACTCGATTGCAGGTGGAGCATCCCGTCACAGAACAAGTCACCGGCCTCGACCTCGTGAAACTCCAGATCGCCATCGCCGCCGATCATCGCTTGCCCTTCGCGTGGGAAACGATCACCCCGCGCGGCCACGCCATGGAAGTGCGCCTCTACGCCGAAGACCCCGACAACAATTTCTTCCCCTCTCCCGGCAAAATTATTTCGCGCCACGCTCCAACAGGTCCCGGCATTCGCCTCGATGAAGGCGTCTACGAAGGCTGGACCGTGCCGATGGACTACGATCCGCTGCTCAGCAAACTGATCGCCTGGGGCAACAGCCGCGAGGAAACGATCGCCCGCCTCCGCCGCGCGCTCGACGAGTACACCATCATGGGTATCAAGACCAACGTTGGCCTTTTCCGGAGAATTCTCACCGAACCGGAATTCCTCCGCGGAGACATCCACACCAAGTGGCTGGACGAAATGCTTGCGCGCCCGCGTCCGCCAGTGGAACCTCCGCGTCCCGGCACCGAAGAAGCCGCCTTGATTGCCGCCGCGCTGTGGCACAGCGCGCAATCGAACAACTCCGCGCCGGGCAACGGCGATTCCCAGGCCGCTCCTTCCCGCTGGAAGACCGAGGGACGCCGCCAGCAAATGGATCACATGCCATGAAATCCGAGATTCAACTCACAGGCGCAAGCGGCAAACGAAAACACGTCGTCGAATTCAACCGCAAGGGCAACGTTTGCAGCGTCGCGATTGATGGCCAGGCAGTCGACGCCGATGCCGTGCAGATTGCGCCCAACGTGGTTTCCGTGATGCTCGCCGGACAATCCTTCGAACTCCACATTTCGCGTTCCAGCGACGGCACCTTGAAACTGCGCTGCGGCGCCCACGAATACACCGCCGAAATCGTCGATCCGCGCGCGTGGCGCGGCCGCAAACACGGCGCCGTGGAAGTCGAAGGCCGCCAGGAAATTCTCGCTCCTATGCCGGGGAAAGTGGTTCGTGTGCTAGTCGCAGTTGGGGACGCCGTGGAAGCCGGCCAGGGACTGTTGGTCGTTGAAGCCATGAAAATGCAGAATGAAATCCGCTCACCCAAGAGCGGAAAAGTCGAGCGCTTGCTCGTCAAGGAAGGGCAAGCCGTCAACGCCGGGGAAGTGCTTGCCTGGGTGGAGTGAACCGCAATAATCTCTAAATGAGTTTTGTCCTAGCGAAATAATCGCCGCAGTCCAATCGCAAATTGTACGGAAGAGAATTACTGCGTGTTGGCGGGTGAACTGTTTGCCGGCAGCGACACGGCAGGCTTAATTGGCGGCAAGGTGGATTTTGCCGCGTCGGGCAGCTTCCCCGCGGTCTCCACCACCTGCTGCGCCAGATAATTCGTGACCTTCGCTTCATCGCGCGCCGTCGCCAGGTACGCCGAGCGCAACAGCTGTTCCTTGCGGTTGCGCAAGGTGTCGCGAACGGTCTGCTGCACCTGCGGATCATTCACGCCGCGCTGGCCGGCCGCTTCGCGCGCCACCAGCTTCAGGATGCGGATGCTGTCCTTCAGCTGAATCGGCGGGCTCACCTGCCCGGGCTTCAGCGCAATCACGGTCTTCTTCAGCATCGGGTCGGACTGGTTCAGCGCCGATTCCGGAATGTAGCCGAGGTCGCCGCCGTTTCCGGCCGTGTTCACGTCTTCCGAATAGTCCATCGCCAGTTGCGCGAAATCGGCGCCGCTGTTCAGTTTGTCGGTCAGCATCTTCGCCTTGCGCTCCGCTTCGGCTGGATTCGTGGCGTCGTCGTTCTTGCGGTTGCGGACCTGCAATTCCTTGCGCGGCGTAATCACGATCTGCGAGATGCGGTATTGTGGCTCGGCAACGTTAAACTGGTTGTGGTTGGTGTTGTAAAAATCCAGCACGTCCTGGTCGGTGATGGTGATCTTCGCCGCCACTTCCCGGTTCAGCAGTTTCTGGATGGAAAGCTGCCGCCGCAGGTCGCGCTTCAGGTCGTCCACGCTCATCCCGCGCGCTTTCAGTTGCCGCTGGAACTCATCCTCGGTGAACGGGTTCTTCAGCTCGGTGAACTTGTCTTCCACTTCGCCGTCGCTGGCTTCCAGGTTCAGTTTCTTCGCTCGCTCCAGCAGGATTTCGTTGTTGATCAACTGGTCGGTGACGTTCAGCTTCAGCGAAAGCGCTTCTTCCTGTGAAGGCTCCTGTCCTTCGGGATTCACCTGCGAACGGTAATACTTCTCGATGTCGTCCCGCTTGATCTCCGTACCGTTAACCGTTGCCCACACGTCGGCCGCATGGTGCTCCGACTGCTTGCACCCGGCAAGGACCGAAAACACCAGTCCCGCCACGGGCAAGAGAGCCCTGGCGCGCCGCAGTCGCACTGCTCTGCTGGAGGTGCTTTGGGAGAGGTTCAAAGGTTCGCTCAGGCTGCTTTGGTCACACGGCCCAGACGAATGCAAGCCGTGCACACGCGAATCTGTTTGTGGACGCCCGAAACCACTGCCCGGACGCGCTTCAGGTTCGGATTCCAGCGCCGCCGCCGCGTATTGTTGGCGTGGCTGACCACGTTTCCGTACTGCGGCCCTTTGCCGCAAAGTTCACACTTCATTGCCATATCGATTCCTGCACTCCAAAAGATTGAAAAGCAAAGTCTTAATTGTAGCAGAAGCTCCCAGATTCGCCAAACAAATGCATAAAACCGGAACGCCAGCTTTTTCATAGGTTTTGAACGGAATGAATCAGCCGCCAGGATCAGGTTCGGGAGCGGTTGCCTGGGTGTGTTTGCTATACTGAAATTGCTTTCGAGGCCGATTGCACTCGTGAATCCAGTCCGAATTTCCATCGTCGAATATCTGAACACCGCGCCGCTGGTGCGTGGGTTCACGCACGGTCCGCTGCGCGGGAAGTACGAGCTTTCCTTCACCGTGCCGTCGCAATGCGCGGAGGCGCTGCGTTCCGGCGCTGCGGATGTGGCGATTATTCCGGCCATTGAATACCAGCGCATTCCGGATCTGGTCATCCTGCCGAATCTGTCCATCGCCTCCAAAAAATCCGTGCGCAGCCTGCTGCTGATTTCCAGGAAACCCATACAGGAAGTCACGCGCATCGCGCTCGACCGCAGTTCGCGCAGCACCCAGGCGCTGACCCGCATTCTTTGCGAAAAGCTCTGGAACATCCAGCCCGAATTTTTCGAAGCCGCGCCAGACTTGGCCGCGATGTTGCAACAGGCTGACGCCGCTTTGCTGATCGGCGACCCCGCACTTCGGCTCTCGATCGCCTGCGCACCCGGGGCTCGCCGTGATTCACAGGGCGATCTAATCGCACTGGCTTCGCTCGCCGGGCTCAGTGGAGACGGTTCCATCTACATTTATGACATTGTCGAAAAGTGGCGCGAGATGACCAGCCTGCCCGCGGTGCTCGCGGTCTGGGCCGCGCGGCGCGAAGCCGGTACGCCGCAGTTGGTCCAGGATTTCCAGGATTCGCTGGCCTTCGGCTTGCAACACATAGACGCGATCGCCTCCGAAGCAGCCGAGGAGATGAATCTCCTGGCAGCTGATCTGCGGCGCTATTTGCTCGAAAACATCGACTATCATTTGGACGAGGAGAATCTTCAGGGCTTAACGCACTACTATTTCCTCGCCGCCAGTCTGGGCCTGATCCCGGACAAAATTCGTACCGTTGAGATCGCCCCTCAACCAGGTGGACCGGTTCGCTACATGGATTTTCTAGTTGCCAACCGGCCCGGAATGCGAACTTGAATTGGGTCAAACAGATTTGGAACCAAGAACTAACAACTGACAACTAACAACTAAGAACTGATATCTTTCCGCCAAGGAAACGCACCGTGGGAATCACAAAACAGCAAGCGCTCGAAATGCTTCAATCCGACGACCTGGTCGGCATCGGCATGGCCGCTCACCAGTTGCGGCTCAAGAAGAACGATCCGCGCATCGCCACCTACCAGATCGACCGCAACATCAACTACACCAATTTCTGCACGGAATATTGCTCGTTCTGCGCGTTCTACCGCCCGCTCGGCGCCAAAGACGGCTACATTCTCTCGTTCGAAACCATCTACGCAAAAATCGAAGAGATGCTCGAACTGGGCGGCACCGGCGTTCTCCTCCAGGGCGGCTTGCATCCCGACCTGCAAATCGGCTACTACGAAAATCTTCTCCGCTCGATCAAATCGCGCTATCCGCAGGTGCATTTGCACTGCTTCTCCGCGCCGGAAATCCTGTGCATCGCGGAGGTCAGCGAACTTTCCGTTCGCGACACCATCAAGCGCTTGATGGACGCGGGCCTGCAATCCATTCCCGGCGGCGGCGCCGAAATTCTCGACGACGAAATCCGCGGCAAGATCGCCCGCCTCAAGTGCACAAGCGACGATTGGGTGGAAATGCATCGCACGGCGCATTCTCTCGGCCTGCGCACCACGGCCACAATGATGTTCGGTTGCGGCGAAACGTTGCAGCACCGCGTGAATCATCTCGAGCGCATCCGCCAGCTGCAGGAAGAAACCGGCGGCTTCACCGCCTTCATCCCCTGGATTTTCGCAGCGGAAAATACCGCGCTAGGCAAGAAGGTGCAGGAAACCACGGCCGTGGATTATCTGAAAACGCTCGCCGTCAGCCGCCTCTATCTCGACAACATCGATCACATCCAATCGAGCTGGCTAACCCCGGGCATCAAGGTTTGCCAGGTGGGCTTGCAATTCGGCGCCGACGACGTCGGCAGCATTCTGATTGAAGAGAACGTGGTCTACGCCGCCGGCGTCCGCAACCGCACCAACGAAGAGGAACTCCGCCGCATCATTACTCAAGCCGGCTTCCGCCCCGCCCAGCGCGACACCCTCTACCGCTCCTACGTGCTGAAGCCACCAGCCGCCCGCGAGCTAACCGCCGCCTAGTTTTTCTCTCAGGGTTTTTTGCATGTAGCGGCCGCCGTCCGCGGCGGGCGCCTTTCATTCAGACCAGCCGTCGAATTCTACTTCCGCAACCGCAACAGAATCTCCACTTCCGTCCCCTCCGGAAGATCCAACGTCTCGTAAGGCTGTAACACGCCATCCGAATAACGCGCCACCAGTCGCATCGTTCCGTCCTTGCCCGCCGCTTTTTCCGGCTTGCCAGCAGAGCCGCTGCCCGGCCCCGACGTTTCATCCAGCGCCTGGTTTACTAGCGCATCCGCTTCCTTGTTCTGCTCGCGGTAAACATGGCTGATGCGAAACGACTCGAACGTCTGCGACATCTTCTTCGCCCGTTCAAACAGCGGCTTCAACTCCGCGCTCTTCACCTTGTACTGCCCGCGCAGTTGCTTGACCATCAATTCCGAATCGCTCTCCACCCGCAACGCGCGAATCCCATGATTCTGCGCGTAATCCAGCGCCGCAATCAGTCCAAAATATTCCGCCACATTGTTGGTATTGATCCCGATGTACTTCTTCAGCCGCGCCACAATCTCGCCGCGCGGGTCCCGCACCACCACGCCATACGCCGCCGGGCCCGGATTTCCCCGCGAGCCGCCGTCCACATTCGCCTGGTAAGAGGCAATCGCTTTTCGTTCGGGTTCCGCTTCGCCGAAAAGGCCCGCGCCTTTTGGCACTGGTGGGCGCCGGAGCATCAGGAGTTCGCCGCTCCCGTAGCCGACTCCTTCGGAGCGGCGTGAGCAATCGGCTCAAGCGAGTAGAGAATCCGCCCGCACGATTCGCAGCGCAACAGCTCTTCATCCGTGTCCGATTCCAGCTGTTGAATCGTATGCGGCAGCGCGCGCAGCCCGCACGCCTTGCATTGTCCGTCGCGCACCTGCGCCAGCGCCGTCCCGGGATGCTTCTTGGCAATTCGTTCGTAAAGCTCCAGCGAATCTTCCGGAATCTTCTTCGCGATCCCCCGGCGCTCCGCGGTCGCCGTTTCCCAGGCCTTCTTTTTCCCCGCGAACTGCTCTTCGATCTCTTTCTTCTCCGCCGCAATCGCCTGCTCGGATTCCTTCAACTCCGCTTCCAGGCGCTTCACCCGACGTTCCGCTTCTTCGATCGCCATCATCTGCTCCAGCACGCGATCTTCCGCACTCGAAGCCTCGCCCTCGGCCGTCGCGATCTCATGCTGCAGCGCTTTGTAAGCCTCATTCGTTTTGACGGAACCGCTCTGCTCGCGATATTTCTTCGCGCGATCCTTCCACTGCTGCACGTCCAGTTCGAGTTTCTTGCGTTGCGCCAGCGCCTGCGCCATCGCTTCTTTGGCGGCGGCCAACGCCGTTCGCTCGCCGCTCAACTTCGCGTCGGCTTCCCGCTGCCGTTTGGGCATTCCTTCCAGCTCCGCGCGCAGCGCAGCAGTGGTCTGGTCCAGCCGTTGCAATTCCAGCATCTGTGGTATAGCAGGATTCATGCGGGCTTGATTCTAACACACGGTGGCGGCTCACCCTCCCGCTGCGCTGCCGTCACTAAAGGGTGGGAGTTTTCCAGTTCGTTCCTGAGGAGGAACCATGCCGTACGTGCAAATCACCTGGCTTGAGGGGCGCTCCGTGGAGCAAAAGCGCAAAATTGCCAAACGCATCGCTTCGGCATTGATGGAAGAGGGGAAAGCCAGCGCCGAACATATTCAGATCACGTTTCAGGATTTGCCGACCACCAGTTATGCGCTAGCTGGCACCCTGGTGGCCGACTTGAAGCCTGAACATTGAGCGGGCGCTCGGAGCCCGCTCATGCCGCGAGGTTACGACGCCTTCAAATCGCGTCGAATCAGCGCTGCATCCACAAAATAGCCCAGGCCGATGGCCAGCGGCAAAACGCCAAACGCCGAAGCCACCAGCGTCTCCGGTTCGCCCAACACTCGCGCGATCATCGCGAACATCACGATAAATCCAACCCCGCCGCTCACCAGCAGAATCCCGGCCCGGCGCGACCTGGCAAACTGCGATAGCTCCGGCTCCATCGGAATTTCGGTTCCCCGCGCCAACGCCGCCAGCCGCTCTTCGCTGCGCAGTTTCCGCACCCGATAGTACGTATACATCAACGCCAAGGGAATCCCGCACGTCAGCACCACGGCAACCAATCCAATCACATCGCCACCCATTTTCTTGCTCTCCCTTCCGCTCTTCATCCGCCGGCCGCTGTCTGCGGCCTCACCCATAAATACGCAGAGGGGCGGCGGATTGTTCCCGAGAAAACGGGCTATCGGCAGGGATGGGGAAGCAGAGGAGTTACTGGATTTCGCCGACCTGCATCGAAGAATCGATGGCCAGGGTCGGATACCGGATAGGCGAGCCCTCCGGCGCAGGCGCGTGTCGCGCAACCACTTGAAAATCCGCGCCTCCTTTGCAGTTGATCTCGTAGGTGTACCCGTCCCGCCCAGACCGCGACATATTCAGCGATCCCGACGAAATCATTTCATCCAGCGAAGCGCAATTGCTGTTCAACGCCATGTTCCCGCGCTCTGCCTGGGCGATCTGCAGCAAATCCATCCGCACTCCGGTTAGATTGATTGCTTGTGTCGTCGCTGTACCCGCGTCGGTCGTGGGCATTTTCTTCAAATAAAACTGATACACCCCGAAGAGAATCAGGGCCGCTACCAATACCAAGGCAAGTGCGCGCATAACTCCATTTTCCTCTGCCTGCGTCCGTTCGCAAGATGTTCGCTGCCCTCGGAGTACAATTGGTAACAAGCCCGGGCAATTTCCCCCGCTCCGCGTCTCCGCCTGCTATGCTCCCCTAACACCGCCCCTCTCGCGGTCCTACTCTCCCCTACGGACGGGGTTCATGGACACCGCGCTACTCCCTTTGGATTTTCACTCGATTGAAAAGCTTCGCGAGCAGGAACTCGAAGAAGCTCGCGTCATTCAGAACGTCATGATGCCTGCGCAGCCTCTGCGCATCGGCGGTGTGACGATCGCTCACGAATTCCAACCGGTCACGGAAGTGGGAGGCGACTATCTCGACTATTTCAAGCTCAGCGACGAGACCATCGGTTTATACGTTGGCGACGTCTCCGGGAAAGGCCTTCCCGCTGCGCTTTATGCGGCGCTCGCCGTCGGCACGCTCCGTGGCATCCATAAAACCGGTATGGAACCCGAACGCGTGCTTTCTCTTCTGAACCAGCGCCTCTTGCTCCGAGGCATTCCCGGGCGCCATTCGGCCCTTCAGTATGCCCTGTTCGACCCGGCTGGCTCGCGGATGCGCATTGTCAGCGCTGGAATGCCGGGTCCTCTTCTGCTCCGCGGCTCAGAATCGCGCGTCCTCCAGATTGCAGGATTGCCGCCGGGCTTGTTCGCCACAGCGAGCTACGACGAGCTATCGTTGGAGCTGGAGCCCGGCGATTCTCTTCTCTTTTTCACGGATGGCCTCAGCGACGCGCGCAATCTCCATGACGAGGAGTTTGGAGTCGATGGCATCCAGGACGTTTGCCGCCGCTACGCCGGTGAATCGCCCCTCGATCTCCTGAACCATCTCTTCTCGACCATTCAGAATTTCACCGCCAACTGCAAGCAGTGGGATGACATGACCGCTGCGTACTTCCACTTCGGGGGGTAATCGCCGCCCTCATTTTCCACCGTGGTTAACTGGGCAAAGCTCGTCTCTTTTCAATTGACCTCTGGCCGCTTCTCCAGTAACTACTGTAGTCACAGATTCGTTGCTATTTAGGAGTCCTCGATGAATAGAAAATCTCCGTATCCAGCCGCACTCGTTTGCCTGCTTTCCTGTGCCCTGGTAATCCCTTTCGACGCGTTCGCCCTGCCCGATGCCACCGGCCAGCGCGCCGGCGAAGTTTCCCGCGTCATCCCGGCCGTAAGCCTTACTCGCGGCGCGAAGTCGCTGGCCGCCAACGCGAAAACTCCCGTCGACTGGCAGGACGTGCTCAGCACCCAGGCCAATGGCCGCGCCCGCGTTTCGCTCGACGACGGCTCGGTACTCAACGTCGGCTCGGATTCGTCCGTGAAAGTCGTGAAGCACGATGCCGGCGCCCAGCAGACCGACCTGGAAGTCACCGTCGGGAAAATCCGTTCGCAAGCGCAGAAAATTTCGCAGCCCAACGGAAAGTTCGAAGTGCACACGCCCTCCGGCGTTGCCGGCGTAGTCGGCACCGATTTTTATGTGGGCTACGAAAACAACGTGATGACCGTGATCGTGTTTGACGGCCAGGTGAAAGTCTGCAATCTCGCCGGCCTTTGTGTCGCTGTGAAAGCCGGACAAATCACCACCGTACGCAACAGCGATTCGAACGGCCCGGCCGCTCCCTCGCAGGCGAACCTCTCCACGCTTTCGGACGCCGTCGCCAGCACCACTCTCGAAGCCCCCCCGAACATCGGCCAGGTCCATCACATCGGCAAAGGCACTGCCATCGCCATCGGCATCATTGCCGCGATTCCCATTGTCGTCGTCCCCATCGTGGCTACGCGCGGACAGGGAACTCCTGCTCCGCCGCCTGTCGGCAAGTGCGGCCAAACGGGGTGTTGAGGATTGCCCCCAATTCCATGACGTATGACGGAGCCTTGGCGCGACATCATGCCAGGGCTTCTTCGTTTAGCAACGCTCCACTCCTTTCGGCCATCTAATCTCAGGTAGTGCTTTTGCCGCTTCTCGCCGTCTACACCACGCTTTGTCTACCCACCGGCGGTGGCGTACACTGAACCTTTAAGCAATGCGTCTAATTGTGAGTGAGGCACTCTTGAACCCATCCATTCCCCTTTTGTCGGCCCGCCGTTTCTGTCTTTGCGCCGCGCTCGGCGCCTTTTTTGTCCTGGCTCCCAATGCAAGCGTCTTTGCCATCCCGCCCGACGCTGTCGCAAAGCCTTCGCCGCTCATCGCCGCCTTGAAAGCGGAGCTGGATCGCTCCATGAAAGCCTACGGCGCCCAGGATCCCGCCGCTTATTTCATCAACTACACGCTCACGGACACGCAACGTGCCACGGTCTCCGGTTCGAACGGCGCCCTGCTCAGCAGCGATGAAGGCCGCAACCGCTGGCTCGAAGTCGCGGTCCGCACCGGCAGCTACGACCTCGACAACACCCACAAGATCGACGGCCGCCAGCCCTCCACCGGCAGCCCCGGCACCAACGTGCCCGTCGACGACGATCCCGATGTTCTCCGCCGCGCCGTGTGGCTGGAAACCGACTCCGAATACCGCGCCGCCGCTGAAGCCCTGATCAAAATCAAAACCGGCAAGGAAGTGAAAGTACAAACCGAGGAAGGCGCCGCGCCGGATTTTTCCCGTGAAAAGCCCCAGGTCTATACCGGTCCGCTGGTTTCCTATTCGCTGGACCGCGCGCCTTGGGAACAGAAAGTCCGCGATTACACGCGCTACTTCCGCGAATCCAGCGCCGTGATCAATTCCATCGTCACCTTCACGGCCCAGGCACAGAATCAGATTCAGGTGAATTCCGAAGGCACGCAGCTTCAGTTTGGCCAAATCCGCTACCGGCTGGAGCTCTTCATTCAAGGCAAAGCCGCCGACGGCATGGATATCAACCGCTACTACAACTTTGACTGGGTGAATCCCGCCGACGCGCCGGACGATAAAACCGTGCTCGCCGCCTCCGCGCAATTGCGCAAAGAGATGGAGGGCCTGGTCGTTTCTCCGCTGAACGATCCCACCGTCGGCCCGGCCCTGCTCACCGGCCGCGCCGCCGCCGTTTTCTTCCACGAAGTTTTCGGCCACCGCGCCGAAGGCCACCGCCAGAAAGACGTAACCGAGGGCCAGACCTTCGCCAAGAAAGTCGGCGAACAGATTTTCCCCAGTTTCCTTACGGTCGTGGATGATGCCACCGAGAAAAAAGTCGTGGGCCAGGATCTGCTCGGCTACTACCAGTTTGACGACGAAGGCGTTGCCGCGCAGCGCGTGGTCCTGGTGGATCACGGCGTCCTGAAAAATTTCGAAATGTCCCGTTCGCCGCTGAAGGACTTTCCCCGTTCGAACGGCCACGGCCGCCGCCAGTTGGGTGCCAATCCCGTTTCCCGCCAGGGCAACCTGCTGGTCGAGAGCAGCAAGACGCTCACCAACGCGCAGCTTCGCGCCAAGCTGATCGAGCTGGTCAAGCAACAGGGCAAGCCGTACGGTCTGCTGATCGACGACATCGCCGGCGGATTTACCTTCACCGGCCGCGGTCAGCCCCAGGCCTTCCAGGTGGAACCGCTCGTCGTTTACAAAGTTTTTGCGGATGGACGCCCGGATCAACTGGTGCGTGGAGTGGACATCGTCGGCACACCGCTCGCCGCGCTCACAAAAATCGTAGCCACCGGCGACACCCCCGAAGTTTTCAACGGTTACTGCGGCGCCGAATCCGGCTATGTTCCGGTCTCCGCCGCCTCGCCCGCGATCCTCACCTCCGAACTGGAAGTGCAGAAGAAGCAATCGTCCACGGACCGGCCGCCGATTTTGCCGCCCCCGGCGCACGATAATCAGAAATCCGGAGGCCTCCAGTAATGCGCGCCATTCGCTTGGTCACCGCTCTTCTCTCTCTTGTCGCCGCATCCACGGCTTTCGCGCAAGCCCCCGCGGACAACGATCACACCCTACAAGCCATGAAGGATGAAATGGCCCGCGCGAAATCGCGCCTCGAGCTGCAAATTCCCAAGCTCGACAAGCCCGTCCGCCCCTATTACATCGAATACCGCCTGCTCGACATGGACATTCGCGAAGTCGTCGCCCAATACGGCGCCCTGGTAACTTCCGCGCACAATCGTAGTCGCGTCATGAACGTCGCCGCGCGTGTCGGCGATTACAAACTCGACAGCTCCAACTTCATCAGCGAGGACGGCTTCCGCGGCTTCATCGGCCCCTCCGGCACCGTCGGCATCGACCGCGATTACGATTCGCTCCGCCAGGATCTGTGGATCGCCACCGACCAGGCCTTCAAGGAAGCGGTCGAAACCTATTCGCGCAAGCAGGCGTATCTCAGCAGCCTGGCGCGGCAATCGGACATCGACGATTTCTCCCACGTCGATCCAGTGAAGCATATCGAGCCGCTCGTCGCCTCGGACTGGACCAGCCGCAACTGGGATCAGGAAGCCCGCGACTCTTCCGCTGCCCTCCGCGCCTTCCCGCAGATTTACGAATCAAAGGTCACTTATTACCTCGTGTTCACGACCGAGTACCTTCTCACTAGTGAAGGCACCGAAGTTCGCGCGAACCATTCCTTCGCCGCGATCGAATCGGGGCTCAGCTCCCTTGCCGATGACGGCATGCAGGTGAACAATTATTATGCGACGTACGCGCCGCGCCCCGGGGATCTTCCGAACCCGGACGCGGTTCGCAAGGCGCTCAATGTGGCCAGCACGGAACTGATGGGCATGCGCGCCGCGCCTCCGGCTCCCGATTACACCGGCCCCGTTCTCTTCGAACCTCGCGCGGCCGGTGCGCTGCTAGCGGAAGTGCTGACTCCTTCGCTCAGCGGCGCGCGTCCTCCGCTGGCATTCCAGGCGGTTGTCGAGCAGTTGATGAGCAGCCTCGGCGGGCGCAGCGATTGGAGCGGCAAAGTCGGCGCGCGCGTGCTTCCCGCCGGCGTCACGCTCATGGATAACCCCGCCGCCACGGATTACAAAGGCGCGTTCCTCGTCGGCAGCTACGCCATCGACCAGGAAGGCGTTCCCGGCGAGAAGGTGACGCTGGTGGATGAAGGCAAGCTCAAGAACATGCTGATGTCCCGCCGCCCCGGCCCGGACTTTGAGAAAACCAATGGCCATGGACGCAGCGCGTTCCTCAGCGACGCCCGGCCCGCAATGAGCAATCTTTTCTTCTCTTCCTCGGAAGCGCTTTCGAAAGAAGATCTGAAGAAGAAATTCCTAGATTCCTGCCGCGCGGAAAAACTCGAATACTGCATGGTGGTCCGCCAGATGGATAACCCGTCGCTGAGCCTGCTGCACCAGGAAGATTTCAGCGAACTCCTGGCCAGCTTTGGCGGCAACGCGGCCACCGACCGCTTGCCGCTTGTCGTCTATAAAATTTATCCCGCCGATGGCCACGAAGAAATCGTTCGTGGCGCGCGCATCAGCGGCTTCAGCCCGCGTATGCTGCGCAACATCGAAGCCATCGGAAACGACGGCGCCGTCTTCAACTACATGCAGAACCAGACCGCCGGTGTTGCCGGCACGGCCCTCGCCGCCTTCGGCACGGCGCAGAACGGCTTGCCGTGCTCCGTCGTCGCTCCTTCGCTGCTCTTTGAGGAAGTCGAAGTCCGCGGCGCGCGGGGCGAACCGAAGCATCTTCCGTTGCTTCCCGAGCCGCCCATGACCGCCAAGGGCTCGCTGTAACCTTTCCCGCGCGCGCAACTCACATAGACCGGGACTAGTTCCCCTGTGCTACGCCCGTTCTGCCGTTCGGAGGTTTTTCCATGGATTCCAAACGTCGCTCGTTTCTTGCAAGTTTGGGTGGCCTGGCTGGCGGTTCACTCTTGTTCTGGACCGTACGCCGGGGGCTCAGCTCCGCCGATGCGCTTGTTTCCGCCGACTCCAACAGCGGCCCAGTGAAAATTATTCAATTTGACGACACAGGGAAAAAGCTCGGCGAGGTCACAGTTCCCAAAGTCGTGAAGACCGATGCGGAGTGGCGCAAGCTGCTCGATCCCCAGCAGTATCAAGTCACCCGGCACGCCGCCACGGAGCGCCCATTCCAGAATGCCTACGCCGAAAACCACGCCAAAGGCCTCTACCGCTGCATCTGCTGCAACAACGCCCTGTATACCTCGGACACCAAATTCGAATCCGGCACTGGGTGGCCCAGCTTCTGGGCGCCCATCGCCAAAGAGAATATCTTTGTGTCGACCGACAACAGTCTCGGCATGTCCCGCGACGAAGTCTCCTGCCGTCTCTGCGACGCCCACCTCGGCCACGTCTTCGACGACGGCCCCCGCCCCACCGGCCTCCGCTATTGCATGAACTCCGCCTCGCTGCGCTTCATTCCGCATTCCAAGTAGAGCTGCGAAACTCCTGGAGTTACATCTCTTTTACTTCCGCCAGCAGATCGTGATGGTCGTTGATGGATATCCGGTCAATTTTGGCGGGCAGCGTAATGTCGATTGGCTCTGACGAACCTCTCACGAAAATCGTGCCCACCCGGAATGTTTTGTCTCCGATGTGCGCATAGAAGGGAATACAGTCCTTCCACGTTTCAGGCACGCCGGTTCGTGTCAATGTGCCCTGAATGTGGGACTTTCCGTCCGGCGTGGGTTCGACGGTCGCGTGAAAATTGTATTGCGCCAGCCCTGTCCCGTAGACGTACTGGTTGAAGAACCAATCCATCTTGTGACTCCCGTCGGCATCCATTCCAGGCGTCATGTGCTTCTCGACCATGGCTTTGAAATTTTCGGTCGTCGCCGCTTTGCCGCGATAGGTGCTGACGAAATCCTGCATCGTCTCCTTAAATACTTTGTCACCGTTCCGGTTGTCGAACATCATCGTGCGAATCATATGCAGCACGTAAGCGCCCTTGGGATAAATCAGCCGGCGCGTGATGTCCCCGCCCGTGCGGGAATTATTGGCGCGGTAGCCCATGGTCAGCGGGCCGACGTCGATGGCGCGAAAGCCCTGCGCGTCCCGCTCCAGCAGCAATTGCTTCTCGTCGTTCCAGAAAGCGTCGAACTTCTTGGGGTTCTTCTCGACCAAGGTCAGGTAAAGCGACGCCGACATATCCGCAAAGCCCTCGCTCATCCACTGGTCCCGGCCTGAATTAAATCCCACGGTGTGGCCCCACCATTGGTGCGCGACCTCGTGCGGCGTAACCACTTTCCAGTAGCCGCGGTCTCCCCAGTCCATTCCAAGCTGGTGTCGGACGGTCGTATCGAAGTAATAGCAAATCGGAATCCAAACCAGCCCCGGCCAGGATTGCCCGAAATTGCACGCCGTCTGCTGCGTAAGCTGGATGTTGGTAAACGACGATGGGCCGAAATAATCCGTATACAGTTCGACGGCCAGTTCCCCCTCCGCCAGCGCTTTCTTGTTCAACAATGTCGTGTTCATGCTGCCCAGGGCCACTCCACTCGCCCCCATTTGCCCCGGCAAACCGCTGTTGGCCTCGTGCTGCAGTGAGTTCACCCAATCTGGGGACTCCTCGTTCGCGTATGACTGGATCGTGACCGGCGGCTTCGTGAGCTTCGCCTCCTCCATCTTGAACTTCCCGATGCTGAATCCCGCCACGGTTTGCGGAGACTCGCTCTTCCACACGCTCATGTTTTGCCCGCCGTCGTTGGACTCGCTTACCCTCAGTCCCGTTGCCGCGATCTTCATCCCCTTGGGAATTCGAAAAGTCATGTCGTAGGCAGCGTACTCACCAAGGCCGCTGGCAACGTTATTTGGATACCAGTTGTGGCGGGCCACCGGGAAATAGTTCCCGCCGCCTTGATTGGTCACCGCCTCTTTCCCGCCGTAGGTCGTTGTGATGGTGAACTTTTCGCCGGCCACCAGGGGCTTCGGCAGAATCACCGCGAAATCGGGATCATCGTTCTTGTCTTCCTGAATAAATCCCAACGCTTGGCCATTCGCCGTAACCCCCTGAACCCGCAATGAGGGGAAAAGCGAGAGCGGCACCACCCGCAGTCCGTTGCGCAGCGAAACGAACGTGGTTGTTGCCTTGCCGGAGATCGCTCCGCTTTTTTCCAGCGTCGTGTCCAGTTCGTGATGCTCGATTCGAATCGCCTGCCCCACGCTCCCTTGTGCATGCGGTTTTGTGAAGCTGAACGAGGCCCAGGCTCCCCACTTGTTTTCGTCGTAGGTAAAGAATTCCACCTGGTCCGCGTTGCTGTTCGGATCCAGAGTAAAGATTTCCTTGTCGTCGTAATGCTTGCCGTGAATGAACGCCACAAACATATCCCGTGGCTCCGGGCTCAGAACTTCTCCCAGAAGTTCCGCTTCCAGGTTGTGCTTCAGCTTGCGGCGGGTTGTGTATTGGCTGTCCTTCCACACTCCGGAGTCACAGCCGCCCGTCGCCGGCGTTCCCGCCTTCTTCAATTCTTCATACGTTGAATCCGTGAATCGCAGAACCAGCCGCTCGAATCTCTCGTTGAACTCATCTTCCTTCGTCAGGTATTTCAGGCTTCTGCTCTCTTGCTCCGTGGGCGGAACAAGCAGAAAGACGCCGTCGCCTGTAAATACCGCTCCGGTTACTTTCCCGTTCACCGCTGCCGCAAAGCAGATTGTGCCCGACTTCAGCCGGAACGTCCCCGCGTCCCGCTTAAGATCGAAATTGGTGATGCTCACCGCCTCATTCCCTAAGCCGAGAGTGCGAAGTGCTGCATAATTGGCGTCTGTACCCGCGCCGCTTTGCGCCCGCGCCATTGACACAACGCCCAGCAACGCCAAAACCGCAGCCAGCAGTTTCCCCATGCCAACACCTCTCCTCGGTTGGGTATCTTTCTTGCCACTCACACCGGTGGGCAACATCTTATACAAATTTCCCTCCGCAAGGAGTCCAATCGCTACCGATGCGGCAACTCCCCCGTTCAGCATCCTCCCCTCACATGATGTAGTCTTACTCCATGGTCATTCCCCCAGGCCTGCGCACCGCCATCCAGGAAAAGAAGCGCGCCGCCCTGCTAAGCATTGGCTCCGCCGCCATACTGCTTTGCCTGAAAACATTCCTCGTGATTCGCACCGACAGCCTCGGCATCCTCTCCGAAGCCCTCCATTCCGGTCTCGACCTTGTCGCCGCCATCATCACGTTCCTTTCCGTCCGCGTTTCCGACCAGCCGGCGGACGAGCGCCACCCCTACGGCCACGGTAAATTCGAAAATTTCTCCGCCTTCATCGAGACCGGCCTGCTCATCCTCACCGCCGTCTACATCGTCTACGAAGCCTTCTATCGCCTCTTTTTCCGCTCCGTGCACATCCAGCCGAGCGTCACCGCCATCCTCATTCTCCTGGTCGCCTTGTCGATCGACATGACCCGCGCCCGCACCTTGAATATCGTCGCCAAGCGCTACTCCAGTGAAGCTCTCGAAGCCGACGCCCTGCACTTTTCCACCGATGTCTGGAGCACCATCGTCGTCATCCTCGGCATCGCCCTCGTCTGGGCCGGCAATGTCTGGAGTCTTCCCGGGCTCGCCTACGCCGACTCTCTCGCCGGCCTGGCCGTTGCCGGCGTAATCCTCTGGGTCGGTTCGCAACTCGGCCGCCGCACAGTCGACGCTCTTCTCGACGCTGTTCCCGCGGGCTTGCAGGACCAGCTCGTCACCGAGGTCGGAAACATGGAAGGGGTTCTCCATGTGGAACGCGTCCGCCTCCGCCGCGCGGGCAGCCGCTATTTCGTCGATGCCACGGTCAGCGTTGCCCGCACCGCCAATCTCGAACAGGTCCACGACCTCACCGACAGGATCGAAAAGCGCATCGCGCAAATCGTTCCCGCGGACGTCATCGTCCACGCCGAACCCCGCGCCCCTCGCGACGAGCACCTCTTCGAATCCGTCCGCGCCGTCGCTCTCCGCCTCGGCCTCGCCGTTCACGACGTAACCGCTTCGCTCCAGGACGGCCACCTCTTCGTCGAACTCCACCTCGAAGTCGACGAAAACCTCAGCCTCCGCGAAGCCCACCGCCGCGCTACCGAACTCGAAGACGGCATCCGCGAACTCGGCAAAGGCAACGTCGACGTCAACATTCACATCGAGCCGCTCGGCCGCCACATTGCCACTCCCGACGTCCGCGCCGGCGAGATGCGCCAGCTAGAAATGTCCGTCGAACTGTTCCTCAACGGCATGCCCAGCACCTACGACGAGCTCATCAATTGCCACGATGTCCGCGTCCGCCAGGTCGAACATCACATCCTCGTTTCTTGCCATTGCGTGATGAAGAGCGACCTCTCCATCACCCGCGTCCATGACGTCACCGCCGCGCTCGAAGACAGCGTCAAGGAGCGCTTCCCGCAAATCTCCCGCGTCACCATTCACCCGGAGCCGCCCGACGCCTCGTGACGCAACTCCGCCTTTCCCTCCAAAACCCCGCAGATCGCTGCTCACCCCCTCTATTTGACACCCGTCCAAGCTCTGCATAGGCTGTCTAGCGGTAAATTTCATTCGTACCTCGGAAGGGTGTCCCTCATGCGTAAACTGTTCAATCACCTCGTGTGTGCTGCTGTTGCGTTCGCCTTGGCTTTGCCCGCGGGGGCGGCCCCAGCCTCCACCGATCCCTCGGACGCCGCCATGGAATCCATCCGCCCGGAGGCCATCCGCGCCCACATGAATTTCCTTGCCGACGATTTGCTCGAGGGCCGCGGCGCCAACTCGCGCGGCTACGAAATTTCCGCCCGCTACATGGCCACGGAATTCGAATCCATGGGACTCACTCCGGCCGGCGATGCTGGAACGTATCTTCAGACGGTTCCACTGCGCTCTGTGCGCTCGGAGGCGGCGAACACCACGATGTCCGTTACCCGCAACGGAAATGTGGAAACCCTGACTTACCGCAAGGATTTTCTCGCTGCGGCCGACCCCGCGCGCAAAGAAACTTCAGTCGAAGCCCCCGTCATCTACGTCGGCTTCGGCGTCACCGCTCCAGAGCTGAATTACGATGACTACAAGGGGATCGACGCGAAAGGCAAGATCGTCGCGATGGTGTATGAAGCGCCCAATTTCGAATCTTCTCTCAAAGCCCACTACTCTTCGATAGAACAGAAAATCGCCAACGCCGCGGCGCACGGCGCCGTCGGGCTCATCGTGGTCAACGATCCCATCCTCGAGGGCCTCTATTCATTCAAGGAACAAGTCAGGGATCTTTCACGCCCGGGACTCCGCTGGCTGAACAAGGAGGGTCTGCCAAACGATTACTTTCCCCAACTGCACGGCGGAGCCCTCCTCAGCCTCGAAGCCAGCAAGCAGCTTTTTGTCGGCAGCGGCCACACTCCCGAAGAAGTTTTCCAAGCCGCCAAGGAAGGCAAGCCGCTCACCTTCGCGCTGCCGTTGACGGTCAAGATTCACAATCTGGCAAAGCTCGAAGACGTCAGCAGCCACAACGTCGTCGCCAAGCTCGAAGGCAGCGATCCCGCTCTGAAGAACGAATACCTTGTCTACAGCGCCCACCTCGACCACCTCGGCATCGGCGAGGCGGTAAAGGGTGACACTATCTACAACGGCGCGCTCGACAACGCTTCCGGCTGCGCCATCCTTCTCGAGGTTGCCCGCGCCTTTTCGCAGATGAATCCCCGCCCCAAGCGCTCCATTCTCTTTGTCGCGGTCACCGGAGAAGAAGCCGGCCTCCTCGGCTCCGACTATTTCGGCCACTATCCAACCGTCAGCAAAGACGCCATCGTCGCCAACGTCAACATGGACGAAGACCAGATGCTCTGGCCACTGCTCGACATCATCCCGTTCGGCGCCGAGCATTCGACGCTTGATGGTGTCGTCAAGCGCGCTGCCGAGCGCTTGCATCTCGCCCTCAGCCCCGACCCCATGCCGGAGCAAGTCATCTTCATCCGCAGCGATCAATATTCTTTCGTCAAGCAGGGCATCCCGGCCGTCTATCCCTCTCCCGGTCTCAAGTCGAACGACCCGAAAATCGATCCCGTGGCCATCTTCAAGGAGTGGGAAGAAACGCGCTATCACCAGCCGCAGGACGACATGCAGCAGCCCAACCTCGATTTCAGCCAGGCCGTAAAATACGCCCAGTTCGCCTACCTCTGCGGCTGGCTGATCACCCAGGACCCCCAGCGCCCCCAGTGGAACGCCCACGATTTCTTCGGCGACCACTACGCCAAGAAAATGTAACCCTCAGTCACCTGAAAAGGCGATCTTAGAGAATTGCCATCTTGTTCAATACAGGGCATCTTTCCCGCCGCACAACCCGCATAGTGGTGTCTACCGTGATTTCGAAATCGTGAATCCAGGGATTGCGGTCTGGAGAACATCATATGCAACGTTTAAATCTACTTCTAAGCGGGTTGTTCCTGACGGCTGCCCTCGCGCTCAGTGGCCCCATCGTGGCCGCAGCGCCACAGGATGCCGGAATTCAGGTCCGCGTCTACGACTCGCATCATCACGATTATCACAACTGGGATGACCGTGAAGACCGCGCCTATCGCAGCTACCAGAACGAACGCCACGAGCAGTACCTTGCCTACGAGCACCGGAAGCACAGCTACCAGCAGCATTATTGGAAGTGGCGCCACAACCACCCCGATCGCGACTAACCAGCACCGATGATTATTGACTAAGGCGCAAGAAGCTCCACGTGCCGCCCGGCACGTGGAGTTTTCACTTCTACTCCTCTGTCGATCCTGTCCTGTTGAAAAAACCATGAGCACTCCACGGATTCCCGACGGACGGGCGTGTAACCTTTTTCGCATCCCTCCAATCCAAAAATCAGGATCGCCGCGCACTGTCACAGGTGCCTGAACCTTTGATTTCCGATGGGTATCAAGCAAGCCGGCAATAAGATGTTCGACGTCCGGCCGTGCTCAGGGAGGGCAAATTAAGCATGAAAAATAAGGGAAAACAAAAATCCTTGCCGGAGCATCTCGTCGAACTTCTCGCTGGCGGCCACGCCCACATCGATTTCGAAAGCGCGATAAAAAATTGGCCGGCAGACCTGCAAGGGAAAAAGCCGGAAGGCGCCGCGCACACCCCGTGGGAAGTGCTGGAGCACATGCGCCTCGCCCAGTGGGACATCCTCGAGTTCACGCGCAACCCAAAACACGTTTCTCCCGAATTCCCCGCCGGCTACTGGCCAAAAACCCAGGCCCCGCCCGACAACAGAGCCTGGAGCAAAAGCGCAGCCGCGTTCCGCTCCGACCTTAAAGCCATGATCAAAATCGTCGAAAACAAATCCACCGATTTCTTCACCCCGCTCCCCCACGGCGACGGCCAAACCGTCCTCCGCGAAGTCCTGCTCGCTGCCGACCACAACGCCTACCACCTCGGCGAACTGCTCCTGCTCCGTCGCCAACTGGGCGCCTGGAAATAACCAATCCAGTTTCGGCATTGTTTACCCGCACCCCGAACGCAGATGCGTCGCACCCGAAAGTATCCTAAAATAGAATCATTGCCGCTGTGGGCGTGTAGCTCAGCTGGGAGAGCACCTGCTTTGCAAGCAGGGGGTCGCCGGTTCGATCCCGGCCACGTCCACCACTTTCTTCCTGATTGCAAAAGACTTAAGAAAATCACTTCGTCCCGAATGCTCCGTTATTTGTGCACAGTGTGCACGAACTGTGCACGAATGCGTCATTGGATCACCTCTGTGCACAATGGCGCGGTCGTCAAAGTGTCAGCCTGGGTGGGTACCATTTCGTTGGCTCGACGGTTGAGCTTCTCCAGTGCTTCGCGCTTCATCCGCAACTTCATTTGGGAGTACTTCTTGAAGACTTGCGCGTCGCTCTGGCGGAGCAGTTGAGTGACCCATTCATCGGCTACGCCTCCGGCGCTTAGCCTTGTGGCATACGCTGAACGCAGGTCGTAGATTCGAAAATAGGGAATCTTTGCCCGTCGCAGAGTTTTCGTCCAAACGGTCTTGAGTTTCTTGAGATGCCCGGTCGGATTCAGATCACTCGGAAACAAATACGGTTCTGCACCTGAAATCGCCATCTGATTCTTGAAAGCCTCGATGGCGAACGAGGTGAGGGGAACTTCGGCCGTACCGTTCGGAGTCTTCGAATCCGGTATCCAGACCACCGCATTTTGCAGATCCACTTGGTCCTTTCGCATCGGAATCAGTTCCTTGTAGATCCGCAACCCGGTCTCCGTGATGATTCGAACGACGTTCCGCAAGTATTGCGGAGCGTGGGATTCGATCTTTTGTTGTTCGGACCACGAAACGTAATGTGGTCGGAACAGCCCTTTCACTGCGACCGGGAACTCAACACCTGAACAGGGATTTGCGGCTAGGAGCTTCTTGCGAACCGCCACGTTGAGCATACGCCGGAGAACTCTAAACTCCTGGTGTACCGTGGTGGATTTGACCGTTCCCAGCTTCTTATAACCGAGCTTGGCCTTGACAACGACGCGATCTCGAAGACGTTCGCGAAGGTAGATGTCAATCGAATCCGCGGTGATATCCACCAGTCGGGTTGCGCCAAACGCAACCTTCAGGTGCTTTATACACCGCTTATTCGCTTCGTGGGTCTTCTCGGCGCGCATGGGCGGCTTGGAATAGTTCTCCACGAAAGAATCTGCCCATTGCCCGTAAGTCAAGGTTTCGCCCTTTCGTACGACTTCTAGAAGATTGGCATCTCTCGCCAGAAGTCGTTCTCTCAACTTCTTATTTGCTTCTTCCCAATTGGCGGTTTGACTGGACTCTCTTCTGGCGGTGCCCTTTCGGTCCCGATAGCGAATCCACCAGATTTGTGTGCCAGCCCGCCTGTAAACCACACCGTCGTACTTTCGTGCTCTAGGCATTCTCCATCTCCTGTTTGAATGAAGCGCGGAATGTTTCGAGATCCGATTTGAGGAACCGGATGTTGCGACCCATTACGCGGAGATGGGGAATCTGCTTCCGCTCGACCCAAAGATACACGGTCTGCGGGCTCACTCCAAGAAAATTGGCGGCTTCTGGCACCGTCCAGGGGTGCTCATTGCCGTCTGTGGGTGTCTGGATTTTCATCTCGACCAAGGTATTGTTCTTCATGGTGTTCCTCTGGCACCGTCCTCGGGCCTGCTGTTATCGGTTCGACGCGAAGAGGTTTTTTGTTGCAACTCCACCCGAGCCTTTATAACGGTGTGCCGAGCATAATAATTTGGATCGGCTTTATCTTCCGCGCGGTAGTCGGCAATGCGCTGGATTACGACTTCCGGGTCGTCACCACGAGCGAGGGCGCGTTTCGCGTAGGCCCAATCGCGTTCGGATTGGCTTTTGTGGTCGTTGGGAAGCGTGCGCGTTCGTTCTTGGGCCTCGCCAAAGTGGCGAGGTGCTTCGGGAGAGTCTTCGTCTATTGTGAAGTCGCGGAGCCGGTAGGTCGCATCGCTTTCCTGACGCGCTTGGACGATGAATTCTTCGGAGAGTTTTCGGTTGGCGAATCCCGGCAAGCGCAAAACGCGCGTCGAGTCTGTTGCCGCCAAGTCGCCGCCGAACTTATTTGCGAGGCTATGAAGGAGAGACTCTGCCTCATCCTGGGTGAACCCACTCACTTTCCACACGACCTGGTGCTTGTCCGGCGAGGTATCGAGGATAAAGTTCGGCGCTGGGACCTCGGGTGAATTCCGTATTGCGTCGAGAGCCTCATCACCCTTTTTGTCGAGGTCGAGATAGACGTGGCGTATATCCTTTATATTGTCCTTGGTCCGACTGTACGCCCCATCCTTAATCGGGTTCATTCCCACGTATATGTCGGAACCGGCAGCGCTCTGATTCGCTAACCAAGATTGAAAGCCAGGGCTGGCTATCGCTTCCGTTTTGGCGATGGTTTGAACCGTATGACCCGTGGAGCGATTCCGCACGAGGATCGCGCCGTTATCAGCTGGTCCGAATAGCTCCCGGACATACTCAGAAGCTGTGAGAGATCGCGGTGTGAATGTTTTGTCGGTGCTCATTGGTGATCCTGCTTCGCCAAGAATACGGCGCCGTAGTCGAACAGGTCCGAGTCTGGGTCGTAGCTGTTGACTAGGAGAACCCGGGAAATGTATCTGCGCCCAGGCCGGCGCTCGACGTGGATGACGACGTTGAGCGAATCGGCAATGTTCGTCTTGATGGATCTGTAAGGCAGTTCGACGCCGCTTTGCAAAACACAACTCGTGAAACGCGCGAGACCTTGTTGGGCGGAATTTGCATGGATCGTGCATAACGTCCCAGAGTGACCGGTATTTAGGAGTTGCAAGAGATCGAAGGCTTCTCCTCCGCGAACCTCTCCGAATTGCGCCAGGGGTATGCCTGCAGCTGGTGCGAGAAGAAGGAAAACCTGCTGGTTCTCGTGCCCCATCCTCTCTCTCCTGTGAAGACGCGGCAGTTAATTCACCCACGGGAGGGAGAAATCGTGGGCCGCGTCACCGGCGTGGCCATGCGCCTGGCCGAGATGGCCCGGGTGCACGCCACTTCGATGAATCCTTGAATGACAGGGAAGAAGGCTGGTCAGTCCCGGGAGCGTCCTTCCCTCAGAACCGATGCCTTGGAGTACGCCGCATGAATGAGGATGAGTAAAGAGAACAGGGCCGTCCGGTGAAGGACGGCCCCGGTTGGTTTCGAGATTGTGCTACTTGCGAACTATTTTCGCTTTCGGCGCGGTTTTCTCCTTCCTGCTTGCCGCCTTGTTCTTTTTCGCCGCGTTCTCGTTCTCGGTCTTGGCAATGGCAATGCGCAACGCCTTCGTATCAACTTTGTAAAGGCTGGCTGCGTCCGCCAGCGGGTCGTCGTCTTTGTTTGCGGACGCGTTTCCGGCAGGGCTGAGGAGCATGGCTTCGAAGATGAGAACGGCAAGCGCCGCCGCGTCTGCCTTTTTGTAGAGCGTCCGAGCTTTCTCGGGCATTTGCCAATCATTGGCGTCTTTCGGCTTTTGCAACCCGTGGCGCTTGGCAAGACGGCACGTGAGATCGTGGGACAGCGAGCGCAAGACAAACTGCGCCACCATCCGTAGCTCCTCCGTTCCGAATTGCGGCTTTACCCGCTTGAGCACGTCGGCCAGAAGGCGGTGCCGGAAGGCGAGCGTTTCTTTTGCCTTCCGGTTGGCAGTGGTCTTTTCCGCCTTCCATTGCAACCGCTGTTTTTCTTCCTGCTGGCGGTCTCCAAAATGAATCTTGCAGGCCGGGTCCGCGCAGACTTTCACGAGACGGCCCTTGTTTATACCGTCCGCGTGAATGGCCGGGGTCAAATGGCCACAGAGCTTTTCTTCGGGTCTTGCTTCCTTGCCCTTCTTGCTTTTCCGAGTCACGACTTCAACATAGTTGCGTCGCGGGAGGATGGGTGTTTCGCCCGTCGTGTTGTAGTTCTCCGAAATCTGAACCAGATTCGGTGTTTTCGAAATGCGTTGTGCTATGTGCGCGTCGAGCTTGCGATTGAAACACGCTGCGTCGGCGCAGGAATCGGAATCCTCTCGGACTTCGGAAAAAAGCAACCTGTTATATCCGGTGCGCTTCGGGCAGTTGGCACAGCTCCCCGCTTCCGGCACGAGGTTTTCATCGTCCTTTGAAAACGAAACGGATTTGAGGCTGAGGTAGATGTTCTGCGCTATCCACGCCTGCAAGCGACTGAATGGCACGACACTGCGCTCGCTGTCGTTCGCGGCGTAGTAGCCGTCAAAGCAGTGTGCGAACGCCTTCTCCTGCGCGCCCGCTCCGAGCTTGGCGATAAGCAGGGCGTGTTCGATGCCGATGTGTCCGGCGGTGAACGCCTCGGCCGCAGCTGGAATGAGGTCCAAGAGCCTGATCCGTTTGGCGATGTACGCCGCGCTCTTACCCGTTTTCGCCGAAATCTTCTCTATGGTGTACCCGCTCCCTTCCCGGTCGAGCAAAGCGCGAAACCCCTGTGCTTCCTCGAACGGATGCACGTCGGCCCTAAGAACGTTCTCGACGATCTGCGTTTCGAGCGCCTCTTCGTCGCTCAGGTCGGCGATGCGGGCGGGCACTTCCGACAAACCCGCTCGCTGCGCGGCGCGATAGCGCCGTGCCCCCGAAACGATTTCGAAATGTCCGTTCACTCTCCGCGTGAGGAGCGGTGAAAGGACCCCTTTGCTGCGGATGCTTTCGGCCAGTTCCTCCAGTTTTTCCTCATCGAACGTCTTGCGCGGGTTGGTCGAAGATTCGACCAACTGCGCGAGGGGAACGTTCACGTACTCTTGCAATGGATTCACTGCTTCGTTCGTGCTCATATCCTTTTCTCCCTTTCTGTTTTACAAACTCTTTTTGAATTTCTTCCAACTGGTACGACGAGCTTGAGACAAGCGTGGAGCGGGCAGCTTAAAGGCTGCCCGCTGCGGGGATTCCCGCTTTCAAAATCGAAGTAGCGGCGGCAAAGATGCGAGCCGCGCTGTGGTTGGGGATTTCCTTTTCGGTTTTCAGCCAGTGCTGGATGTAGCCCCGGCAGAACTCGGCTCCTTCGAGGCCCAGCGTTTCGCAACAGATCAGCGCGACGGATTCCGCTTCCACCTCGCGGAGATGGCGGGGCGCGAGTTCGCCGTCCACATGTGTTTCGGTAGCGGTGTGGCCAAGAACGACGTGGGCGACTTCGTGAAATGTGGTCTTGTGAGGGAGCGCGGCAAGTGGATTTACAGCAATTTCCCGTTGCCTTGCAAACCCCTGAATATTACCGTTTATTTCGTCAAACGGTATTCGCGTTATATGCAAAGTACCGAGCGCCGTTTCCATGTCGAAACCGGGAATCGGCGCAATGTAGGTTTCTTCCCCTTCGGTTTGCGCGAGGACAAACCAATAGGCGCGGAAACGGAAGGCTTGTCGTGTCTGTGGTTCCTCTGGTTCTTCCTCCGCGTTGTCGGTGTGCGTGGTTCGCTTGAATGGCATCGGCATACAGAGGGTGATTCCTGTCTCCCCCTTGCGGACGTGCCGTTTGCGTTCGAGCCAACCGCGATAGGTGTTGAGCGGGCCTGGCTGCAAGTTGCGTCGAACGCACTGTTCGAGTGCAAGCAAGGCATTCCCGAAGCTGTAGTTGTGAAATGCGGTGTAGGCTTCGAGCATTCGGCCCGGCTTTTCGACCGCATCGCGCAAGAGGTCCCCCCACGTGGCCTGTTGTCTTTCTGGCATTTCGCTTTTCCTCTTTTCTTCCTTTTTTCGAGCGTGGTTTTCGCTTGAAAAAAGGAACCAATTGCCCTTCCTGAGAGGTCCCCGGCGCCTAGCCGCCCGCGCTGTCAAGGGCGCGCGGGGTTCGCGTTCACGGGAGCGGAGCGGACGCCCTTGACAGAAGAAGCGGGCGGTCTAGGCGCAGTCTTCTCGCAGGAAGGGCAGAGGTGGAGAAAGACAAATTCGTGGGGAAGCCACTGAAGAGATTTGTGGATTTGTGAATTCGGGAAGACTGGTGCGGAAAGAGTGCTACAAAAGAAAGTTTTGCTTCAAGAACGAAGGAGCTCCAGGGGCGCAAAAGGTGGAAACCGTTTCAATTCTGCTTCGGAGAATGGTTCGTTCAAGCATTTGATGTCAACGGCCTTTGGCGCGCATTGTACAAACGGTTCAAACGCTTCGCGTATGTTGCGAGCCAGTGAGAGTTTGACTCGAGGGTGCAGGTGTCGGATTTGGTCCAGCTGTGAATATGTGAACCGGCCGTCTCGGATCGGGGATTTGAGGGCGGCATCCGCAAACTCTGCCCATGAGGGACATCCTGCGAGCAGTGAAGCGCCAGCACCAATGAACGGGATCAGCTTGCCAAGTTGCGCGGCTTCCCAGAGACCGTCCGGCACGCGGGGGATGGAGAGGGGTTCGTCTGCCATGAGGAGCGAAAGCTGTTTGCAGAATAGCGGGAGCAGCCGACGGGATCAACGAAGTAGGTTGCACTGGCAAGTCGTGAAACCTTGCCCGCCCATAGAACAATCGAACTGATGGCGGTCAGAGCGCGCGACTAGTCAGTCTCGCAATTCACGCGGCAATGTGCGACTGAAAGTCGCTGATTCTCCATTGGGGCCGTAGCCATATATGATGAAGCCGCCTTGAAAATTGGCAGGCACTTGACAGGGAAGATCCCGCATTTGGCGCCACTCTCCATTCGATAGCCGGAAGTAAAAGTTCCCTACCGGCTCGGCCCACACAAACGCCTCCCGTTTCATGTGCTCTCTCATGTGGTCAAATCGATGTACCTCACGCACCATGTGATGCGGCCCAAGTCCAGCCTGGGCTAGCTTTCGCAGGGCAGTGCTGAACGTGAGCTCCCATATGCCTGCCGCCACAGAAATCGCAAGAAAAATCATCCTGCGATCTTTGCTAGAAGGGCGCTCAGAACCTGGATAGCGGCGGTGTTTGGGTGGTCTTCGAGCAGGGACAGCTTCGGACGATTAGCGTCAGCTTGCCTGTGCTAGAATCCGCCGAGAGACGGAAGGCAAGTATGCGGTATTGCCCGATTTGCAAGGCCGAATATCGCGCAGAGTTCAGACAATGCTCGGATTGCCTTGCCGACCTTGTCGACAGTCTGGAAGTGGCCGAGGCTCTAAAAGCAGTCCTTCTATGGGAAGGGCTACGACTCTCCAAATTCGATGCGATTGTTGCAGCCTTGCGCGATGCAAACATTCCTAATCGTGCAAAGTCTGCCGCCGACCCTGACACGGCTTACAGTTTCAATCCCTTCGCTCGGAAGTTGAAAATGTCTTGGCAAGTTTTCGTGTTGGAATCGGATTATGAGAAAGCGAGGAATGCCGCCCATTCTTATCTCTGAGCCTCAGTACAGCTCGAGTCACAAAGTGGGCCGGGCATCACATCAGTGATTGCGCCACCGGACCTTAGGCTAGTACCCACTTCTCTGGTAAGCGCGTTAACCAGGACCCAGAAGAGGCGTCTAAAAGAGAGTTCGACAACATCAATTCCTATTCCTGTTACAGGAATTGCGGAAGCGTCATAGGCGACGCCTTCCTGGCCTCACCGGATAGAGAGGAGCACAACCTTGGATACAGTGAAAACCGTCACAGCCGCGCCTGACAGTCATTCGGCTCAAGGCGAAGCACACCAGGCAGAATCTTTGCCACCGCTCGCCGTCCCCGTCCTGGTCGCGCTCTGCACCATCAAACTACTGCTGCACCTCTTCACCAGCGTTCGCCATTATGGGTACTTTCGCGACGAGCTTTATTACCTGGACATGGCACGCCACCTCGATTGGGGCTACGTCGACGCCGCCCCGCTGATTGCTGTTTACGCGAAAGTGGCACTACTGATGGGCGGTTCTCTTGCCGCGCTGCGCATCCTTCCCGCGCTGGCCGGGACGGCGCTCATTGCGCTCACCATGGTCATCGCGCGTGAACTCGGCGGTGGCCGGTACGCGCAACTCCTCGCAGGAACCGCTATTTTACTCTGCCCGGCTGTTCTGGGCGTAGATAGCCTGCTCACCATGAACGCCTTTGAGCCGCTTTTCTGGATGGGCTGCATCTGGATCGTCGCGCGTATCCTGCGCACCGGAGACTCGCGGCTTTGGCTATGGTTCGGAGTTCTCGCCGGCCTCGGACTTGAGAACAAGCACTCCACCCTCTCCTTCGGATTCGCGGTCGTCGTCGCCCTGCTTCTGACCCACCATCGACGGGAGTTCGCGCAACAGTGGATATGGATCGCCGGGGCTATCGCTATCGCGCTCTTTCTCCCCAATATTATCTGGCAAATCCGCCATCACTTCCCGACGATCGAAGATCTCGCCAACGTTCGACGCGAAGGAAAGAACGTCGTGCTCGGACCGCTTGCTTTTATTAAAGAGCAGATCATGGACCAGCACCCAATCCTGCTGCCAGTCTGGGTCGCCGGTCTGGTCTGGTTGCTTCGCGACCGGCGCTGGCGCGTGCTCGGCCTGACCTTCGCTGTCTTCTTCGTGTTGATGGAAGTAGCGCACGCCAAGAACTATTACCTGTTCCCGATTTATCCGATGGTCCTCGCCGGTGGCGCGGTGGTAATCGAGCGATGGATGGGAAACCGCGCCGCTTGGACACGCGTGGCCGTTATAGTCGTCATCGTGCTCGCAGCACTGCCCGCTATCCCGCTGGTAACGTGGGTGCTGCCGCCGGAAAGACTTCTCGCCTATCAAACCGCGATTGGGTTCAAACTCGCCAAGGCTGAAGTGCACCAAGAGTCTCTGTTGCCGCAACCGATTGCCGACCAGTTCGGCTGGCCGGAAATGGTGAGCGAGGTTGCCGGCATTTACAATTCGTTGCCGCCCGAGGAGCGTGCCAAAACCGGCATCTGGGCAGGGAACTACGGCGAAGCCGGCGCGATCAACGAGTTCGGTCCTTCCTACGGGCTGCCGCGCGCCTGGTCCCGCCACCAGAATCATTGGTACTGGGGACCGCCTCCGCAGGTCTACAAGAACCTCATCGTGATCGAGTGGGGGATCGAAGATGTGCGCGACAACTGCACTTCCTTCCAGGCTTTCGAGCACTACCAGCGCTTCGGCATGGGCGAGGAAAACACGCCGATGTACCTCTGCCGCGACGTCCAGTTCGACATTCAGAAAATCTGGTGGAACTCCCATCACTGGAACTAAGCAAGGTTTGCTGCGCTGCGACACTCAGTGTGCTTGGGACGGGCTATTTGTGGCCTTTAGCCTGGTAAACATCCGCAACTCCTGATAAGTCGGCTTACCGGACAAGTGGCTACTAGTACCTAGCTGCGGGATGGTTTTGTTTGTCAGGAATTACGTGTGTGGGGCGGCGTGTTGAGCGTTGAATGAAGGTTACTGAAGTTTGCACAGGAAGAAAGTCCCAGGACCACTCGCCACCTGGGGCTTTGTCAATCGAACGAGACTCCGACGCCGAGTGGTTTTCTCGTTCGGATCTTAACTCTGTGCATATACTAATTTCGCAAACCTAGGGCTGTCGTTGCCCCAGAGCAATTACAATGTTGTTGCAAAGCAATTCTGTGCAGGTAGCCAGAGTATGGCGTACCCACACAAGGGCGATGACCGGTAACTTGGGTCCAGGAGGAATTCCACCGAGAGCACCGACACCTGCTTCTCCGGGCATCAAAAACACAAGAACAGGCCATAGTATTGATGTCAGCAGGCCTTGAAACCCGGACGGGAGATTCCAACTGATTTGACACTTTTAATTCTCTCGTCAAGCAGCTAACTGAGTACAAGTCGGCAATGTGGATCTCGGGATGGAAAAGATTCCATCCCGGGATCCGGCCGTACTATCCGAGTCAGCGCGAGGCCTTCGTACTCAACAGAGCGAACTGCTGGCCACCACCCCTAGCCGCCAGCTCAACCTGGTGCTTCGATTGAGGCAGGGTGTATCCGGCTTCCTGGCCATCGAACCAGATCTGGGACAGAAAGCACTCACCAGAATAGCAATCGAAGATGACTCTGCTGCTCTGTTCGCCGACTTTCCCATCTAGCCTGCCAGTGAACGTTAGGGCATTGTTCCGGCCGTTTACTTCTTGAACCCACACCCTATCGTTTAAAGAGGTGATCATGTATTGACCAGCGGAGAGAGTCGCCTGCCCAATCCAGAATTGAAATGGAACGATCACCTTCAATTTGGGGGTGCCCGACTGGCCGTAAATGGGTCCGACGACGAAACCCAACATCAAAACAACCGCTGCGATGGTCCGTAGATTTCTCATTGTCATCCTCTTTCATTCTAAGATTTGGGCTTTGGCCGGCCCAATCGGCGTCTTGCGAGGGCACTATCGCCCCCTACGCTCAACGCTGACAATGCACGGGAGGTGATCTGGAAGGGATGCCTATCTCTCCGTCTAAATTATTGACAATTCAGGGCTCTAGTGCCTGGGTGAACTAACCTATCGCCCTTTAGTCCGTGCTACACTCTCGGTCCTGAGGATTGCCGTGTCAGGAACAACTCCGAATGCGAAGGTTTTGCAGTTTGGGGTCTTTGAAGTTGATCTTCAAACAGGTGAATTGCGCAAGTCGGGCATTAAAATCCAGCTGCAAGAGCAACCATTCCAAGTCTTAGCGCTTTTGCTGGAACGCCCAGGGGAGGTAATAACTAGGGAAGAACTGCGGCAGAGGCTGTGGCCTTCGGACACCTTCGTGGATTTTGATCACAGCCTGAACACCGCAATCAAAAAGCTCCGCCAAGCGCTTGGCGACGATTCCGATAATCCGCGCTTCGTCGAGACTCTCCCTCGCCGCGGATATCGGCTCATCGTGCCCGTGAAAGGTGGTGTCCCTTCCTCAGTCCAACTGGCTGCAGAGGTTCCCCCTGCTACACCGCAGCCTAGGGGGAGCCTTCGGTACTACTGGCTGGTGACACTCGGCGCAGTCTTATTCGTAACGTGCTCGTGGGTACTCTGGAGGACAGTTTGGCGAACTCCCGGCGCCCCAAGAGTACTGCGATTCACTCAGCTCACTAATGATGGTCAAGCAAAATTCGGCCCAATGACAACTGACGGAGCGCGAGTCTATTTCACTGAGGCCTTACCCGAGAAGGGCACTCGAATCGTTCAGGCGTCTATCAAGGGCGGAGAGGCGGTTCCACTTTCGGTGCCCCTCAAGCAACCTCAGGTGCTTGACTTGTCGAGAGAAGGAACTGAGCTGCTGGTAGCGAATGGGGAAGAAAACGGAACTTCTACGTTATGGATCCAACCGGTCGCGGGAGGGTCGCCGCGGCGCGTCGGGACGGCCGTCGCCCATGATGCACGGTTCGCCGCCGATGGAACAAGCGTCATCTACGGTTATGGACATGACGTCTACTTGACTAGCCGGGATGGTTCCTCCTCCCGAAAACTCCTCACGGCTGACAGCGTTCCCTTTGCCTTTCGATTTTCCCCGGACGGACGGGTCTTCCGATTCACGCAGTTTGATTATCTCGTCGATTCTATGGCAATCATGGAGGCCTCCGCGGACGGAACGGGACTCCACAAAATGTTTGGGGCATGCTGCGGCACCTGGACTTCTGACGGACGATTTTTTATTTTCCAAAATAGGATCGAAGGCAGACTCAATTTCTGGGCCCTCGCGGAAGCCGGGCATTTCCCAAGGCTGAAACGTGACGATAAACCAATCCAGTTGACCGCAGGCCCGCTGGACTTTGAGTATCCTTTGGCGAGCCCTGATGGCAAGAGAATCTTCGCCATCGGTAAGTCCCATCGAGCTGAACTGATCCGTTACGACTCGCGCAGCGGACAGTTCGTCCCTTATTTTTCCGGAATCTCCGCTGAGGGCCTGGCGTTCTCCAGAGACGGACAATGGGTTACCTACACTTCCTACCCTGAGGGCACACTATGGCGGAGCAGAACGGATGGCAGTGAACGACTTCAGCTCACCTTCCCGCCAATGCGTGCTTTCTTGCCCCGCTGGTCGCCCGATGGCAAACAGATCGCGTTCAACGGCATTCTTCGCGACACCGGCTCCGCGTGGAATGCTTACGTGGTCTCGAACGAAGGCGGTACCCCACAGCAAGTACTTCCGAGCGAGCAGGTCCAGATGGATGTGAATTGGTCACCCGACGGAAACTCCCTGGTCTTCGGCACCCTTGATGTCCCGAACAAGCCGATTTATCTCATCGACCTCATCTCCAAGCATATATCCACCTTGCCTGACTCGTCTGGATTGTACTCCCCTCGATGGTCGCCGGATGGAAGGTTTATTGCGGCTGTCACGAACGGACGTCTCGGCAAACTGATGTTGTTTGATTTTTCCACCAAGAAGTGGATGCCGATCGGCGTGGAAGGCGGCTTCATAAGCTGGTCTCGTGACGGAAAGTACCTCTACTTTCAGGCCTGGGACGACCCTGGGCGGCACGTTGGTGAGCGCATCCTCCGATTTCGGCTTGGCGACGGCAAGATCGAGAACATAATCGATCTGAAAAATCTCGGACGCTTGACCACCGGAGCGTTTGCGGAGTGGTTTGGCCTTGCGCTTGATGACTCTCCTTTGTTTGCCCGCGATATCAGCACCACGGAAATCTATGCGCTAGAAATGAGCTGGCCGTAAGCAATTGTGGAATGCATCAAATGAAATGGAATCTTAAGAGAGCAAGGACCGGCTGGTGTTCTAGCTTCACCATGGATGCGCTGCTGTTTCTGATTATCTTCCTTCTGCAAGCGCCATCCGGTCTTTTCGCCCAAAGCTATTCAGGTTCAATCTGTGGCACGGTGACGGATTCATCGGGGGGAGCCGTTGCCGGCGCTTCGGTGACGGTCAAGAATACGGGCACAAATGCCATCTTCATCGTGAAGACCTCCGATCTGGGGGTCTATTCCGCTCCGCAGTTGCCGCTGGGCAAATATGAGGTTAGCATCAACTTCCCCAGCTTCAAACGCCACATTGTGAAGGACGTCGAAGTCCACGTTTCTACCATCACCGAAGTAAACGCTCAACTCACCTTGGGAACGTCTTCCGATACTGTCACGGTTGATTCATCGGGCATCCGGGTTCAAACCTCTTCCGCGGAACTTGGCGAAGTCGTGTCAGGAACGCAGCTCCGTGAGCTTCCGCTCAACGGCGAAAATTTTATGGGTCTGGTTACCCTCTCGCCGGGGGTTTCTCCGACGCAATACTTTAATTCTCGTGACAAGGGCTTGGCGGGGGGTGCAGATTTTTCCGTTAACGGAAACCCCAGTACCTATAACCTCTTTTTGGTGGATGGCGTCAATAACAATGACCTCGGTTCTAACCGGACTATCTTAATTTATCCCTCCGTGGATGCGATCGCAGAATTCAAGATGCTTCGCAACTCTTATGGACCGGAGTATGGGCAAGCGGCCGGGGCCACTATTAGTATCACCACGAAGTCGGGTGAGAATCAGTTCCATGGCGGGTTGTTTTACGCCGGCAGGAATGATGCCCTGGACGCATATTCTTTCTTCTCAAAGCAGGTCGCCAGCCCCACGAAGGCGGAGCTCCGCAGGAATGACTGGGGCTATCACATCGGTGGACCCATAGTTAGGAACAAGCTCTTCTTTTGGTGGAATCAGGAATGGAATCGTGAAGTGCGAGCCTCTCCCGTGTCCTCCTGCCTGCCGACGGTTGCCGAGAGAGGTGGGGATTTCGCGTCAGTTGACCCCTGCCACGCCCAGCCGGAATTTACCCCGGGGCAGGCAGCTGTATACCTTGTTCCGGGAAGTGGTAATCCGCTTCCCAACGGAAATATTCAGGGGGGCATTCTCGCGAATTCTGAAGTCGCTGGCCAATTGTTACTGGACTTTTACCCCCTGCCGAACCAGAGTACCTTGATTAATGGGCGTGACAACTGGGCCGACAACATCAAAAACCAGAACAACTGGAGCGAGTATAACGTCCGTATCGATTACGAGATCAACAAGCGGCATCGTGCGACCTTCCGCTATACGAGTGATTCCTGGGAAAACCCCGCCCCGAATAGCGCCGCCTTCGGGGGCGATTCTATTTTCCCGATTGTGCAGTCTGATTGGAGCCAGCCCTCCAGTAGCTTGCTTGCCAAGCTCTCTTCGCAGTTGAGCGATTCGCTGGTCAATGATCTGGAATTCGGTTACTCGCATAACGCAATTAACACATCCTTCGCTGGCGAGGATCCCGGTCTGGTGGGTCAGATCAACGCTGCGATCCCGACCGCCTGGCCGACTCGGAAGAACCCTGGCCTTCCCGTAGAGTTTGGCGGATTCGGCCCCTATGGGAGCTATTACGCCACCTCAACGAGCGCACCGTTCGAAAACAATATGAGTCTCTTCAACTTCCAAAATAATCTTTCGAAAGTTCATGAGAACCATACCTTCAGGGTCGGTGTTCTCTACAGCACCAACGCCAAGAATGAAGACAACTTCGGTGGCTATGATCAGCCTTCATTCAGTCTCAGTAATGTGCTCACGGACACGGGCAACCCGGTTACCAACGCCTTGCTCCCAGGCCAGATTTTTAGGGATGTTGGGGAACAGTCCACGAACCCGGTTTCCCAAATTCGATGGCATGACATCGAGTTATACGCCGGCGATACGTGGAGGTTGCTTCGAAACTTGACTCTCGTCTACGGATTCCGCTACTCCTTCCTGCGCGAGCCATACTCCGCCAATAACCAAATGGCTTCCTGGAGCGTGGCGAACTATGACCCAAATCGCCCGGCTGGCGATGCCTGCAATGGTGTAGTTGTTGTTCCCGGAACCGATCCATGCGGAGCGGCCGCGGCCCAGCTCACCTCTATGGAAATCCCTTTGCCGTTGTCCAGCGGGACCGCGGGACCGAACCGCGCCTTAGCCTACAACGCCAACAACACGATCGCCCCTCGAGCCGGCCTCGTGTGGGATATGACGAGAGACGGTAAGACGGCGGTCCGGATCGGTGTTGGCCAGTTCTTCCAGCGGGATCGCGTCAATGCTAGCCTCGGCCAGTACTACACCTCCCCGTTTGTGATTAACGCAAAGGAAAATCGAACACTTGCCTCAGCAGTTCCGCTCAGCAATCCGTCCTTGTCGCCGAGCGCAGCTCGCGATCCTGCTCCCAACATTCCCAATAGCTGGCAATGGAATCTGTCCGTCGAGAGGGAAATCGTCCCCAACACCACTCTCGAGTTGGGCTATGTAGGCGATTCGGGTGTGCACCTGACGAGCGCCTATGACCAGAATCGGATTCCGCAATCCAGCTGGCTTGTGGGTGCCTTCACTTCCGGAGCTCAGCAGAATGCTCTGCGTCCAGCTGGAAACTTCGGAAGCATCAGCACGTTCAGCCGGCGAGGCCACTCCAGCTACAATGCGCTACAAGTTTTGTTTCGGTCGAGATTCGGCAATCTAAACCTTCAGGCTTCTTACACCTGGTCGCACTCGATCGCCGACGTCGACCTTACCTTCTCTTCGGGGTTCGCGCTCGTCGGTGCTTTTAGTGACCCCTCAAAAACGATCGTCGATAAGGGGAATTCGACTATCAACCGGCCCAATATCTTCGTGGCTAACGAGGTCTATTACTTGCCGAAGCTTCAAGACAAGAGTGCCTTCATTCGTGGCACTCTTGGGGGATGGGAAGTGAACAGTATCATCACCGCGATGAGCGGAGCCTCGATGAACCTCATCCTCTACGGGGTTACTGACGTCCAAACGAACTGGGCTCCAGCCGCGGTTCGTGAAAATACTTGCAGTACCTCCGGCGGAAACCAGGGCTGTACACTCCAATCCCTCAGCGGAACCGGTTTCACTTTCACGGATCGTCCGAACGCGACCCCCGGAGTCAACTGCAACTCTGGATCAAGTGGACCTCAGTTGTGGAACCAGAATGCAGTCACTCTCGTTGGTTTCTCAATTGGGTCCCTTGGCTCTGCTCCTCGCGGTCTGTGCTCCGGCCCAGACCAGATGAATATTGACATCCAATTCGCCAAAAACTGGACCATCAAAGAGCGGTTTCGCCTGAAATTTAGTTTCGACGCATTCAACCTGTTCAACCATACGCAGTTCAGGGGAGACAACAGCTTTAACTCGGGGATCGCGGGCAATGTGAACTGCGGCCCAGCCGATGGCAACGGACAATACCAACCCTGCGGCCCCTCGAACCACGTCATTACCCGCTGGGACGGCCCTGGCACTCTCGGACAAGCCACAGCCACCCGGCCAGCTCGTGAATTTCAGTATGGCCTGAAGCTAACCTTTTGAGGCTATTCCTCGAAGTCGCGATTGAGTTCGGCAAATGATGTCTGCTTGGCTTTCGCACAACTTCAATTCATTTCGGCCCGAGACCTTGGAGAGGATTTGTGGACTCTTTGAAAAAGCTGCAAAATCGCCGTTCACTTTGCAGTGAGCCTAGAGTTTCGCCCATCAGCTCCTGATTAACGGGGTAACCGTCCATGTGGGTACTGGGACCCACTTGTCCGGTAAGCCGACTTATCAGGACTTGGGCTATCGCCGCTGTTTCTGTTTCAGTTCTTCAGACTACGGGTTTGTGGAAAGACAAGTAAGAATGCCCCTTGCGGAAATTCTGGTGTTGATTGGCTTTGGGCATGGAGTTACACCAATGCGGGCTCCGGCCACAGGGGTCATATCCCTCAGCAAACTGTCGTCCTCAACCGCGTAGACATTCTCCGAGCCATCCCCTGCTAGACCGAAAACATAAATACCTTCATAACCTTGCAAGTCAAAGCGAACATGGAACGGTTGCTTGTTCATGAGCGCGTTCAAAGCGCATTCAGATGCAGGGGTCGCGTCGCTGGAGACCGCTATTCGTCCGCAATCTACGGCAGTCCTCACGCCATGACCCGCTAGAAGTGCGAGCCTACGGTCTAGTTCATCTCGGTCCTTTTCCGGCGGCAAGACAGGATACAAGAACCTCTCGTTTTCCAACTGGATTCTGTCTCCACGAAACGCTGCGAATCGCAATTCGGGTTTTGTGGCAGCTCGGCCATCTTTGTTCAGAATGAACAAGCCAGTGTCCAGCAACACTCCATTGCGGTCCCTGACAGAGCACCTGTTGGCGTTTGTCTCTGCTTCGACCGAACATTCGATGAATGCATTGCCTACCCAAACCGCCGATGCTGAGACAGTGGCAGGACGGGGAGGAGTGGAGTGCCCGCAACCGCTTGCACAAACAAAAGCGGCTAGAAGGCCGTGTCTCAAGACGGATAGATAACTTTTGTGGACCGTGATTGACAGCATTCACTAATTATACCGGCAAATCGGCACATGCCTGATTAACGCGGTAACCGGACAAGTAAAGTACTAGGAGCCACATGTCCGGTTAGCCGACTTACCAGGAGTTAAAGACGGACGCTATGTCACAGTTTGGTTTAGAATCGGGGCAAACCTATTCATGAACACCAATCACGCCAAAGCAATCGTTCCACCGGAGCCTCATTCAACGGGTCCCGACTTCCGTAAGGCATGGGACTACCTGCCCCGCTGGCTCCAAGTCGTCCTGTCGTTGGCCATCATTGTTGTCGGAATCTTAGCGGTCATTTTCATGAAATGACAGGGTACTAGGATCAACTTGTCCGGTAAGCCGTGTCGGTTCAAACGGTCGATGCAACACCATCCAGTGAGTTGATTCGACAATGCTTTCCTGGGAGAAGCGATCTGTTTGGCTGTACTCGGTTAAAGCCTAGCTAGGGTAGTGTTCCGGCTGATCTAACCTTAGCGAGCGATTTAGCCTTTGTTTTCAATGCAAGTCGGGTTCGAGCCGAGTGTTGCGTCGACCCATTGAGACCACCCGACTTACCAGGAGTTAGCCACTGCATGACGGAATAAATGACCAGCAGCAATGAAGATTTCTAGTAACGTACGACCATGAAACCGGCTTCTCGGTCATGCGCCGTTTGTCCTTCCGCATCTTTGCCCTTCATAACTTTCCACACAGTGGATGGAGAAAACAGTTCAGTGAACTCGATATAAGCGCGTCGAAATGCCACAGACAGGGGCAACGTCAAGACCATTCCGCCAGTACTAACGGTGGCTATCCTCAATACCCAAAATCCAACTGTCCGTCTGCGATTCGCTAACGGCAAAACGAAATAAGCAGCCATAGCCGCCGTGCCGACGAGAAGCAGAGCAACAATGGCCCAGTCAGCAGGCACCGAGTAATCGCGTTCAAAGTGCCATTGAAATGACCCTGTCCGTCCTGCTTCAAGAAGCAAAGGAAGCATAGTTGTGACGTTGGCAAAAACAAAGAGGCAAAACCAGAAATCAATTAGGAATGCAGCGTAACGCCGCCATAGCGGTGAAATTTGGAAATCTCTTACTCGAAGTTCTGGCCTCATCAAAAGGAAAACGAGCACAATTCCGAACACCGAGAGTAGCAGCGCGATAGGGGTTGTGCCTGCGGCGACGTACTGAACACCGCCCTTGCCGTAAATTCTGTATCCGAGTTCTCCTTTCTGAAACCAGAAAACCCAAACGACCGTAGCCAGGAGACCAATCGCTGCTAGTGCCCTGGGGATTATGTCCTTCCGGTTGATGTCTCTTGGCATCACACCCTTCACTCACTTGTGGTACGGATATTCTAATCCTAAGTCCTGATTAACGCACTAACCGGAAAAGTGGGTACTGGAACGAACTTTTCCGGTAATGCGACCAGGAGTTAGCGCGACAAAATTCAGGCACTGAGAGTAATGAGGAAGCAGAAGACAAACAGGAGAACCGAAGCTGTAAGAAGCGACCAGCGCACGGCTCCCTTTCCAGCGATAGCGCAGGGCAAGGCGACTAGAAAGGGAGGGTCTACCCATCGTGCCCACTGGCCGAACATGATGTAGTCGCGTCCGATCTGGGGCCATATCCAGTACACGGCGAAGACTCCGACCTGAGTCGCCACAGCCAGGAACGCAAGTATTGTGGCGACCTGACGCCATACCGGAAGTCTTTTTGTCTCCGTCCCCATCCGCCATTTCCAGACAGCATATCCGAAACTTCCAAGGGCGATGAGACTGAGCACAAAAAAAACAGCCGCTTCGATGTAAACATGAAGAGGGGCCCCTCTCATTTATGCTTCCTCGACAGTCGTCTGCAAAGCGCTACGCGGCATTAGTAATTTCAGCTTACCAAATTTAACTCGGCCTAAGTCCCGATTAACGCCGTAACCGGAGAAGTGGGTCCCGGTACCCAAGTTATCTGTGACGCCTTATCAGGAGTTAGCCTTTGGCTGCGCCGATTATTGTCGCAAACGGGTTGTCGACACCTTATACCAAACGACTAATCCAACTATAAGACCGATGACGACAGTGAAGTAGACGGAAGAGAGTCCGGCCACTAAAGCCGAATCGCCAAGTTGCTTCCAGCCTAATGAATTAAACGCCCATCCCGACAGAAGTCCCAGGAAAATACATCCGAGAACAATTACAACGGTCGCAGCGAAACCTGCTACCAGTCCATATAGAATTGCTCCAATTATTTTCAGGAAACTATTGGACGATGTGGACATTTGGTCCCCATGATACCCAGCAGAGAAGTGCAGCGCAAAGCATTGCCAACGTTCAACTCCTGGTTAGCGCCGTAACCGGACAGATTAAGTCCTGGTACGGAACTTGTCCGGTAAGCCGACTTACCAGGAGTTAACCTCTGACCGACAACTCGTACATTGATAATCGGATTTGATTACCGGTGATATAGCCACAGAAACAAGCCGACAACGGCACCACCTAGAAGGGAAAAGAACATGAGTTCACTCACCGGGGTTCGAGAAACTAAACCCATGAGCACTAATCCAATCACTATGACTAGTCCGATGGGGTGAGCAGTCCACTGGCCCACGCCACCAGGACCGAACGGAACAAGGTGCTTGGGTTCCGGAGTCCAAACATCCTTGGGCCGGAGTTTGCTGGCGTCAGTGTGCTTGTCACCGCTCTCAAATGGACCGTGGGGCTCAAAAAATGAGGTCTGGCGTTCGCGACGCCAAACGAAAAAAGCGACGATGGCACCACCTGCAAGCGAAACTGGAAGAAGCGCGTTGAAGTAAGTGTCGTGAGAGTCTAGGAGAAGTCCCACCACCGGCAGAAACAGACCGACGGGAATGCCCGACAAAACGGCATAAGCGACTGGGTGCGACCCATCTTGAGATCTCATTGGGGCTTCAGACCCGGAAGATTTGTTGGCCCGGGCGGTCATACGGTCAGTCTACCCCTAACTGCTGGCATTAAGTAGTTAGAGAATCCCGCTTGCCGTTTAGCGAAGTTGGGCAAGTTCTGAATAACGCCGAAACCGCCCAAGTGGGTACTGGAATGAACATGTCCGGTTAGCCGGGTGGTCAGGAGTTATCCTTTGAATCGCCCCGAAATGACTGGGCAGGTCATAAATTGACTACAGGTCTCGAAGAAAGCAGGTAATTCTTCCGTCGGCCGACTTCCTGAGTTTGGTGGGTTTGGAGCATCGCTCAATCGCTACGTGGTTGCCATCAGACAATTAGTCTTTCCGGACCGCGATACACTCGATTTCAATATCAAACGGGCCCGTCCACACCGGCACACAGAAGAAAATGCGGGCTGGCGGATTCTTGGGAAAGTAGCGCTTGTAAATTTCGTTGAATGCCTTGAAGCGCTCCGGGCTTACGCAGAGTACGTTCACCTTCAAGACGTGCTCGAGGTCAGATCCCGCCGCCTCAAGTGCCGTCTTCAACTCTTCCAGGCAGCGTTCGGCCTGCTGTTCAAAAGGCGCGTGGACGAGAAGTTCTCCGGTCTTGGGATCAAATGGCGGCAGACCCGAGACGAAGATCATGTCGCCGGCGCGAGTGCAGGTCGAAACCGGCACACCCCATTTCTCGAAATTGCTGTCAAACGGTTCGACGCGGATAATTTCCCTCTTCACGATCTGTCTCCTTAGTTCGATTTGGTTGTTTCCGTCGACGTCCATGAAGACGTTGTCCTGGCCGAAGTGAGCCTTGAAACGATCAGGAATGCCGAGCACCAACGTGCCCAAATAAGCGAAGGTCCGGCGATTCATGATTTCTCCTTTATGTTGAGTCTGTTAGTTAATACAAGACATGGGTCGCTCTTGGGTCCACGGATGGCTTCGCGCATGGCCCCTATCTTGACTTCCGCGTTTTCATTATCGTTTACGGGTTCAATGCGGTGCTGACAACTATTCAGCCAAACGATTTGAGAGAGCAAAAAGAACCACCAGGCCCGAGGCATGACCCGCATTAGACAGCGGACGGAAGTCATGGACCGAATATACCGAACACGCCTCGGGATTCAAGTCCTGATTAACGCGGTAACCGGACATGTGGGTACTAGACTCTAGCGAATAGAGATTTGTAAATCACCCAGCCGATGAAGAAGAGTAAACCCGCACCCAAATACCTTAACTCAATTAATCCTCGACCATCCGCATAGCGTTCTCGGAATGACGGAGCTGACGGAAACCAACTAGAATGACGGAGCCATGCTCGGGGCGAAATCAACATGTACGCTCCGTTGATGACAAGCGTTATCGCAAGTAAGGCAAGCATGAGCCAACCGAATGTTCTCGCCATAGTCCCAATTGTAGGCGCGTTCGGAATCTTCGACCAACTCCTGATTAACGCGCTAACCGGACAAGTGCGTTCTAGGACTGCCGTCGTCCCATTTTGCGTCCTGCCAGTTCCGCGAGGCAACCGGCAGAGAACCCACCGACAGCAAATAGGAGGCCTGAAATCAACCCGACCTTAAGACCAATTTCCAGCCAAGTGTACTTAGTGACGGACACGAAATCGACATAAGGACACCATGGGCACACAAGACCTGATTCAGATGTCGGCCATGCGGGGGGACTCGCGTAAAACAAAAATGATCCTAGAAATCCGATTGCAAACCCGATGCCCGCCAGTCTTTTTCCCAGTTTCATGCAACCGCCTCAGCAGATTATATTTCGAAACGCGCTGTTTCGCGTGCTGATGGTCAATTCTCGCCAACTCCTGATTAACGCGGTAACCGGACATGTGGGTACTGGCACTCAGTAATCAGATATTATCTACGCGGAAGCGTTTTTGGCGGACACATGAAGGACTATTTGCGCCTCTGGGCGGAAGGATTGCCCAATCAACCCTCTCGATTGTTATCTGCACCGATTACTGTGATCGGCGAACGGATGAAACCGTTTGGTCCGAGAGCTGAGTTCGCAAAAGTCAAGTTGACGGCTCGCCCCTCGGACTCGTTTGAAGTTATAGACCGTGTTGCAGAAAAGAACGAGCTTGAGAAATTAGGAGTAGGTTGGCCAGACCCCGTAATTTTTGGATTACTCGACGTGTTGATCTTCGCGAAATCCGGCTCGCTGTACAAGGTTTGTATCGTATTAGAAGAAGCGTGGTACCACGACATTGATTCGTCGTCGTGGGCATTCCGTCATGCCGGGCGTGCAGCGGGGCGACGAATCGTGGAAGCCATCGATGAGAACGCGGAACCCGACCTAGTGCCTGGTTAACGCCCTAACCGTCCATGTGGGTACTGGGCCGGACTTGTCCAGTTTGCCGCTATCCGGGAATTGGGGCTGTTAGGTGATCAGCGAGACTTCATGGCGGCATCGTGTGCAGCGAGAGCGATAGTGGCGGCGTGAACAGCTACCGCGACTAAAATACCGGTCAACGTCAAACCGGCCAGAGCGATCACGATAGCAAGGACCCTGGCCGATCTTTTTGTAGGCCGGAGGTCTCCGTACCCAACAGTTGTTGCGGTAATGAACGCCCAGTAGAAGCTGTCGAATGGCGACCATCCTTCCTTCTTCCCGACCACTTGTCCCAGCAGCGTAACGACAGCCGCGAGACTCAACAGCAGAGGAGAGGTCAGCCAAAGATCGAAGAGAAATTCCTTGAGGAATGTTGTCGTCAAGCCGGTAAACAGCAAATTAGTCCCCTAATGGGCATGGGCGATTCACGAGAGTCTATCATCCGACCGCTGAATAAGTCCTGATTAACGCCCTAACCGGAAAAGTAGGTACTAGCCTCCACATGTCCGGTTAGTCGACTAATCGGGAGTTAGGCTGCCGCTTCCGGGTGAACTTAGGGATTCCCCTAGTTGTGCACAGATGGAGTTAAATCTAGGGTTGTAGCAGGATTTCTTGCTGCGGCTCGATCCGCTAACATACGCGGCCCAAGAGAAACCGGGTTAGGGTGGAGTTGTGGACGACCGTCTTTCTCCTAGGAGTCTACATGAAAAGATCCCTAACTCTGCTGGCCGCGCTATTTCTAAGTGCAACGGTCGCCGCCGCTGGCACCAAACCGAAGTCAGGCAATATTCTTTCGCACACCTCTGTCGAGTGTGGCACAAAGAAATCAAAGAAACAGGACATCGATCTGCTGTGCCAGCAGTATGTCGTCCGTTCCGGCACCATCGACTACACCATTCGTCAGCCGAAGCCCTCCGAACAGACCATCATTCCGCTAAACACAGCAATCGAGTTCAAGATCGACAAGAATAAAATGAAGTTCAAGGTCGACGGAAAATCGTTCGAATTCATGGTCATCTCCCAGGCCGCTGTATCTTCTCCCGACGCCGCACCGGCCTCTTCCGCTCGTAATGCTCAGTAGTTGAGGTGGCCAACATGTCCATACAGAGAGATTATGGCGTCGCGTGCAAAAACCCGGAATGCAATAACGGAATAGCTCTCGGTGAGTACATGACTCGACGCCGATCCAAAGGAAACCCTATTACCCTCATCAGGTTTACAGCAAGGAAACTTACCTGCCCCAAGTGCCGCAAGACTTATCAGTATGACCACAGCGACCTCCGGGAATTTCCGACTAAATTGTCCGTGTAATTGTCCATCGCTATCTTTCTGACGTGGGTTGTCCGTTTTTGAGGCGGGCACGTATACGCCTTCCAGCGAAAGAAGTATGGGACGTAGTGCCGGCGGTTCATGGCCCGTGGCGACAGGCTGGCATAGAAAACATAGTGAAAAGTGCGCAGGATGCTTCACGAGCATAATTCCTGACCCTAGCTTTTCACTATCAGTGGAATCTGGGATGCGATTTGTACTTCCACCAACAATTCGATTCGGCGTTCCAGTTGGAAGAATGTCGCTGTCTTTTTTCCCGGCAATACTTGGTTCACGAGCAGCACATATTTGTTCCGCAGTTGAATCACGGACTCGCTAATTTCCTCGGATCTCTTCAGATAATCCAGTGCCTGCTCGTCCGTCATCGTGCCTAAGTTCTGAGCGTACTCCATGATCAGCGCCACCTTTGCATCACCGATCTTCTTATACTCAGCCTGATATTGGTCGTAAACCGGCCAAAAGTTTGTTGCCTCCTTGGCTGTCAAACTCAGATTCAACGCAATAAGCTCCTTTTTCTGCGATCGGATATCCTTTCGCAACAATTCAATTTCCTGCTCGGTCGCCGTCTGCGCCGAAGCGTGCGATCCCGATAGAAACGACACTCCAACCAACATCAACACCACTACCACCGTTTTGTTCATCGCCATTCTCCTCGATGATCTAGAGTCCGCTGGGGTCTGTCGCGGAGGCGGCTGAAAAAGACTTTATATTTGGTTCGCTCTTTGAAAAACTAGGGAAATCCCTAACTCGTGGTGGAGGGCCGCATTGACTTCGTAATCGGGATCATCTCCCAATTAATGCGGTTACCGGACTCGGAAAACCTGAATAAGACTTAGGTGGCCCCTATCGGTCGACGGTATCACCGCAACGCCACAAGAACCGTGTAAAAGAGCCAACCCCAGCAAGAAATCATGACAACCACAAGATACCAACGCAAATATGAAAAATCCGAATGCTGCACCGCAATCCGCGGGGCTGGTTTCCTCATGGCGCACCTCCTACGGACAAATTGAAATCAGAAGCGCTCCGATATGTATTCCAGGTCGGGTGGGTCGACCGCGCCGTTTGACCTGCGCTTAACGTTTTTAGACATTCCCCCGTTCCCAAACAACTGGAGGAATCCCTAGTGAGACAAGCAGGTGAACTCGATGGCACCGGTGATCACGGTTGCGGTACCGCAGCGTGCGCCGCCGCTCGCGAATGGCGGTGGAGGCCATGTAGCACTCAGGCAGGAAATCGCATCACAGGCAATCGCAAATCTTGTTGGCATCGATGCGGTCGTTCTTCTTTTTCGCTGCCGCAATGGCCCGCAGCATCAGCGGGTGGGCCACCTTCAGGGCGGCTGCATGCCGTTTGAGGTGATCGTAGATCCAGCCGGTGAACATGATCGCTTCCATCGCCGCGCTCCACGGCTGTGGCAGCGTTTTCATCCAAAGGTCCAGGTCAGTGCGTGTGGCGGGAAGCGACCCTTCGGCGTAGACCTTGCCACTCCCGTCTTTCACGCAGTAACTGATCTTCTGCTTGTGAACATCCAGTCCGATGTAATACATAGGTTCCATGGGGGAGCCTCCTTGGTGTTTCTGAATCAGCGTGCAGCTGAGTTCAGCTTTTCTACACCAAGCGCTCCTCCCTTGACCTATACATTCAAACTTACCAGGGCTAAGTCGGGTCTTCCGACGCTAACTTCCCGAGTAGCCGACCACCCGCCTGGGATCTCGCCCGAGGCGCGGAAGCGCCGACAGTCAATCTGATCGCCCTCCTAGACTCCGTGCCGCCCCAACCGTCTCCCGAATGTCTTGACAATGATTCCCACGGCGGCCCAGAGAACAGTTCCGTACAGGGCGTACCACATCGCTTCTTGCACGGCTGTCACATGCGCTGCACTGAAAATGACAAGGGAGCCCGTCGAACTTACGTGCATGAGCTGCGCCAACAGCACGCTTTTCGTGTTCGTATAAATCCACGCAATCAGCACTCGCATAGCCGTCATGGCCAGGCTGAAAGCGAGAAAAAACGGCAGCCAATAGACGCCATGTGGAGTAGCGGTCCCGAGGTAGTTGATAACAGGTAAGTGCCAAAGGGCCCAGAACAGCCCGAGTAGGATGCTCGGGGTCAGTCCATTGCTTTGGGACCGCATTTTTGGGAATGCATAGCCCATCCAGCCAATCTCCTCCAAGAAACCGGCGGGAATCCCAAATAGCACGCCCATGAAGAAGCGGTTAGGAGCATAAACCGGGGAGACGAAGCTCTGCAGGAAGAGGAGAACGGTCAGGACCAGGACGGGGGGGATGAATAGCATCGCATACCATCGCGGTGGAACCCACGCTCGAAACATTTGGGAGAACAGGGCCCGTAGACCGCTCTTTCCGTCTACGATCCTCGTCAACACAATGCCAGCAAGACTTGGACCGAGAAGCATGACCGGAAACATCAAAATGCCGGTCATCTTCGGCAGAGGCTGGTGGCGAATGAGGTGCGGCGCAGCCACGGCAAGCGCACCCGTCCAAGAGATCAAAAACGTCAGCGCAAAGTACGCGACAACAGGATAGTGCCTTATTATTGCTTCCTGGCTGCCGGGGATACGAACCTCTGGTGGCATGTACGCACTAATTTACGCGGGAACCGCAAGAGTTCGCAGTAGATTATTGACGGATCACGCGCTAACCGGGCAAGGGCGTGCTATCAGAATGGTATAAACTCAGCCTCTTTGGTGGCGCACATCAAATGAGGAGAAGAAACATGTGCAAGTGGCTATTGGCCTTAGTTCTTGCTTCGCTCTTTTCATCTCCAGTCCATGCTCAATCGAATCCGCTGTGGCGCACACAAAAGGTCAAGAATTATCTTCCACACATGACTTGGCCTGAAGTCGAAGATCTGCTTGGACGAACAGACATGGTGATCATTCTGGTCCCTGCCATCGAGCAGCACGGCCCGCAATTACCGATTGGGACCGATTATTACTCAGGGGAAGAATTGGCCAAACTGATCGCGCAAAAGACGGACGTTCTGGTTGCGCCGATATTGCTTCCGGGAATTTCGCCTTATCACATGGAGTTTCCCGGCACGATCACCCTTTCCGCGGACACGATGCAACGCGTGTATCTCGAAGCCGTGCAAAGCCTGATTCATCATGGCTTCCGTCGATTTCTGATTTTCAACAGCCACGCGGGAAACCGGGGCGTGGCGCGTTACATCATTGATCGCATCAATCAGGAAACACAGGGAATCGCAGTTGAGCTGAATGATGCTGCGGATCCCTTCATTAGAGCGCCACATCGCGACGGACCAAGAATGTTCGATCGTCATGCCGGCGTGGGCGAGACTTCGCAAGGCCTCTATCTTTTCCCAACTCTTATAAGCATGAACAAGGCGGGAAAAAACGAACTGACATTCCCCGATCATCTGCAGAAAATGCTTCCGAAAGTCATTGCGGGAGACGACGCCGCAACGGACGTATTTCTTGCTGAAACGTTAAAGCCTAAAGACACGGGAAAACACACGTCAACACGCGAAATGAGCAAGACCGGAGTCTGGAGCGAGCGAGATACCCGTGACAGTTCGGTTGAACGTGGCCGCGAGGATAGCGAAGCTTTCGTTGATGCGTCTGTTGAGTTCATCGAACAATGGAAGGCTCTGAAGCCGTTAAAACCGCTAACCGAGAGAAGGGCTTACTGATCCCGTAGCCCAAGTCCTGATAAACGCGGTAACCGGAAAAGTGGGTACTGGACCGAACATGTCCGGTTGCTCGACTAATCGGGCGCTGAGATATGTCTGATGTAGAATGTCAGTAAGTGCTGCGCAGTCCGTTCAATGTGCTGATTCTTAGATTACGTCAGAATCCAACATGAGCCAGAAAATCACTCTCGACTCGATCCTGCTTCTCGGATTTGCTGGCTTCTGTTCCGCGCTTCTAACAGTTTGTACACCACCGCTGCCGGAAGTTATTCGCTACCTCCTGCCAGGTACTTTGTTCGGAGTGAGCCTTTCCCTGTGCCTCTGGTTGCGCAAAATCCAGCGCAGTTTCTGGAAAACGGTGATCATTGTGGCCGCATCCTCAATGGCTTTATTTAGCTCTGTGCTAGCCGGGGGTGGCATCGAATACTTTTCTCCGTTGTCGCCCGTCCACGATCCGGGTAAGGGTTTTTCGGAGGTCTCTGCTGTGGCATTGTTTGTCGGTGGCACAATGGGGGCGTTCTTGTTCCTCGCCCCGATTTTGCTTCTGGCCCGTTCCGAAGTTCCCTGGACAAGTGCTCTGTTGAGGGCGCTCTGCTGGTCACCTGTGGGCGGAGTCCTGGGTATCATTGGATGGAATTTGGGACCTTGGCTGGGAGCATTCCTCTGGCCAATGCAAGATGCCCTGGGCGTTACGGTTTCAAACGACAGATTTGCATATGCCCTTGCGCAAGGCCGGGCTGGAATAAATTCGCTGTTGCTTGTGTGGCAAACGGGAGTGGGACTTCTACTTGGATTCGCAGTGAACCAATTATTGGCTAATCGCAAGTCGGAACTAGTGGCCTAAGTGCTGATTAACGCGGTAACCGGACAAGTAAAGTACTAGGAGCCACATGTCCGGTTAGCCGACTTACCAGGACTTGATGCGGTCGGTTGGACGGTTGCTCTGCCAGATTAAGCAGACAGCGCTGCAGTGAAGCACCGGCACCAAGTGCAAAATCCGCATAGTCCCCTCACGTTTGTCGTTTGTTTTCAACCCGTGTCCAGTCTCGTTATCACTGTTTGCAGGACGTTTGCTCTTAATCTCGGGATGAGGCAAACGCTAAGGGGAGGAAACAATGGAAACGCGCAAACTTGGAAATAGCAACTTGGAAGTCTCGGCTCTCGGGCTCGGTTGTATGGGAATGAGTGTTGGCTACGGTCCGCCAAGCGACAAGAAGGAAATGATCTCGTTGATCCGGACGACTGTCGAACGTGGCGTCACATTTTTCGACACCGCCGAAGCCTATGGTCCCTTCACAAACGAAGAACTCGTGGGCGAAGCGCTGGCTCCACTTCGTGACCAGGTGGTGATCGCCACCAAGTTCGGTTGCAAGCCTGATCCCAATGGTGGACCGGCCCTGAACACGCGTTGGACTGCCCAGGACAGTCGTCCCGAACACGTCAAAGAGGT
>Ga0210389_10000254_pt1 | contig 54269 bp, 39 predicted proteins | sample IncBWH28OmetaG_FD_160127 | JGI IMG/M metagenome (GOLD analysis project Ga0210389, IMG submission 160127) | Forest soil microbial communities from Barre Woods Harvard Forest LTER site, Petersham, Massachusetts, United States - Inc-BW-H-28-O ... | reverse complement strand
GCGATATCGTCCTCGATGTCGGTGACGACAATCTCGGTGGCGTCGAACCTGGCCGAGATCACCTCTTTCAGCAGCGCCGAGAACCGCGGCACCAGTTCGCTCGGCTTGATCATCACGCGGTTGCCCGCGGCGATCGCGCCGACCGCCGGCGCCAGCGTCAGCTGCAACGGATAATTCCAGGGCGCGATGATGCCGACGACGCCGAGCGGCTGCGGCATCAGCCGGTTCTTGGCGGGCATGAATTGCAGCGCGGTGGAAATCCGCCGCGGCGCCATCCATTTTTTCAAATGTTTGGTCGTGTGCCTGATCTCGCCGAGCACGAACATGGTTTCGGCGATCAGGGTTTCGGTGGGGCTGCGATGGCCGAAATCGGCCGAGATCGCCGCCTCGAAACGGGCTTCATTGTCGGAGACGGCGGCGCGCAGCCGCTTTAGCCGGTCGAAACGCTGGTCAAGCGACGGCTCGGGCGTCGTCCGCGACAGCTCGAACATGGCGTGAAAGGCGTCATCCAGCGCGCTTTGGCCCGGGCTTTTCAGTGACTGGTCCATGACGTTTCCCTTGGGGCTCCCCGGCCGGGAAGCTGGGCTTTTGCGCCACCTCTGGCAAGAGCCTCCAGGTGGGTGCGGTTTTGGCGCCGCAACGCGCGATTTGGCGGGTTTTGACCCGTGATAAAATCCGCAAAAGGGCTCTCATGGGCCTTTCCAAAGCGGGCTCGCGTTGGTACATACCGCCCGCGACCCCAAAGGCTTTGCCAAGGGTTGCCTTCTCAGGAAGCCTCCGAATCGGAACCGCGCGCCCGGCGCGTTGGCCAATCCCGTTTCGGGCATCCGGTTTTTCGACAAGGCGCGCAATGATTTATCGCGGGGTGGAGCAGCCCGGTAGCTCGTCAGGCTCATAACCTGAAGGTCACAGGTTCAAATCCTGTCCCCGCAACCAAACTTCTTTCGAAGTATCAGTGAGATAGCCTGCTTCGGCGGGCTTTTTCATTCCTTACGAGCCATTTCCAGTCCGTTCAAAAAGAAACGTTTATTTTCCAATCGGTTAGCGAGATTCCGCCGCTGACTGCAAACGATTGGCAAAAACTCCACGGCACAAAACTGGCACAAGATGGCACAAAATATTCGCTGGAAAATCACACTGAATGGCCCCTTGTATCGGTCCAAGCCGGCACCAAAATGACGCATAGTGGAGAAGACGTGCGATATTGAAATCGTCGACAACTCCCATACGTTAACTTGGAGCGTTTAGGGAGATCGCCATGGCCGATACCACTGGCTAGTCTAGCAATCGAGCAGGTTCAGTTACCCTGTCCACACGATTCTGTTTTGGAAAAGGCTATCAACGCGGGAAAGCCAGCGAGCAGTGTTTTTGCTTCTTGGTTGGCCGGCATTTCTGCCATCTCTTTTATGAGTGGCCGGACGTGTTTATCGAACCCTGGGTAGACCTCAAGGCAAACTAGCCTTTCAGTCTGGTTGTGCAGATTCCAATAAAGTAGGATCCCCTCATAGCCATTGAACGCATTGAATATCTGTTGATAAACTCGGCGGGATTCCTCATCCGAAACCTGCACCTTGTCCCCCGTGGCAATTTTCTTGTCCAGACATCGGCTGGCTGATTCGCGGTTGTCATCATTGGCATCGAAGGCGAATTCCTTCCGGTTCAATAGTAAAGACAACTTGCTCCGATCATATGTACGAACCACCATGAGCGAACAGGCGCCAGCCCTGTCGTATTGATTGATCGCAGTGTTAAACTGTGAGACCGCTTGGAGCGCTGCTATGCTTTCAGCCGCCTGGTTCGCACGCAGCGCGGCATAGGCACTAAGCGTTGTCGCCAATGCGGTCAGAATTATAGAAAGCAGACTTGCCCAGTCCGCCCAAACGGTCTTCTTTGGATGAGGCGGGGAATTTTGGGGCGGAGGACTTGGAATCTGAGACTGTATGGGCGCCTTCATCTGCTCACCCTTGAATCGAGGTTCGAGAAGCAGAACATCTATGGTGCCGCTGTCGCGCTGAAAAGCGGATTTTGATTCCACCATAAGCAGGTTCGAATCCTCCCGCCCCAGCCAGAAATTATCTGGACAAAACAACGTATTAGCGAGCGAATTGCGACGCATTCTCATGGATTCCATGTCGCGTCATGTCGCAAAAATTTCCGTTTGTTTTCAAGGCCTCCCAAAGTTTGCCGGCAGCTCCACGCATGAACGCAACATGGATTGCCTCTTTTGGCTTCTTGAAATCGGCGCTTAATTTGGAGGTACCCGACCCGAAGTGTCCGCCTCCTAGCTTAACGCCGCCTGGATATTCCGGACGGCGGATGGAAGGTTTCTGCGCACAAGTAGATCGTCGATGCAGACGATATTAGCTACCCCTGCCAACGACCGCAGTTCCGCATCAACCGGCACATCAGGAGCTATTGGAGAACTCAGCGCAAGCCAGCGCTCCTTGTTGTTTGAGCGCTTCGTCATAACAATGGGAATGGCTACTGACTTGCGACCAATATTGCGAACAGCGTTCATTTCCACTTTGTATTCTGGCATCTGCCGGGTCAAATCCTCGCAAAGGATTTCCGTCGATGATCGTACGCGGTCAGCGGGATAGGGCTGATAGTTTCCATAGAGGGCATGTCGCAGGAACTGTTCGCCCAGCTTCCGATCTAAGAAGCGGTGTTCAATCTTGTTACGGAAGCTACGCAGGCATCGATAGCATGAGCTATCGCAGTTTGCAGGACATACTTCCAAAATCCGAAGCGCTTCCTCGAATAATTGTTGGCCACTTAGCGCGAGTTGGGGCGAGAATCCGGCACCGCCGGCAAGCGTGTCATAGACGAATATCTCAACTTCTTTACCTTCCGCCCCCGCGTCCGTGAGTGCGGGTCGGTATTCAGCCAATATCTCTCCAGACTCAATTTGAAGTAGACGGCCGGCGGCCTTCGCCACCGCTTCACAAACGGTTCGCAAAGCTGAAGCTGTTTCATCGTTGCCCGGGGCAACGGTGAATGGGTCATCCAGCGGCAACGAAAACAGCGCAATGTCGGTGATAAAATCTGTTCCTAGAACGACATGAGGACTTACGCGACCAGGACAAGGTCCCTCTTCATCGTTCGGATATGGGCGACTGTGCGGCTGGCCTAAATTAATTTCCGGGTCGACAGCGGTTTCGATACGGCCGCACGCCACGCAATAATTGTAACCGTCGCCGTCCGGTCCCGAATTCGAGACAAGGAGTTTCTTGCGCGTGGGAAACGCTCTTATTCGCGCGCCAGCATCGAGCCATCCTGTATCGGGAGCAGGTGTTGGCATGATGAGCTTGGCGCGGGTCGCGTAGGCAGTTTCATTGGGTGTATCGGGCGTGGATAAAGGCTGCTTGTCGATGGGATGCGCAAAACCGGGTGGACGAAACCATGGTTTTGCCGGACCGAATGTACCCGGTGTTCGGCAGGCCTCGCACGCAAGAACCGCATTTCTGCGAGTATCAACGTAATCCTCGGTTTTGGCATGGCCGCAGCGTGTGCATTCAAAATACAGACGGCGACGGGTCCAAGAGTCCCGACGTTCATTGCGATAGGGTGAGTAGATGGCCTTCGATGTGTATTGTTTGCCTTTGATCCATATTTGCTTGTTAGGAGCGTATTGGGATAAGGCAATATTGAGGCCTTGCGACGGGGCAAATTCCATCTTCGGTGAGAACGGCGTGGAGAGTGCTGCGTTAAAGACGTAAAATGGTGCAACGTCTGTCGGGAACGCGTATCGCGGAAGTACGCCCCAATAGAGAAGCCTGTCGAGAAGCTTGTCCGCTGAGGGGTCAGCGATTTCGTTTTCGTCTTCCAATTCCTCATCTTCGCCCGGCTCATCGGCATCATCCACCGTCGGCGCCGCTTCGCCAGCGAGATCCTCGGCCTCGCCCGGGACATAGCCTATAGCGTCATCGACGGCACTGATGATATCGCGCACCATGTTCTGGATGAGCGATTGGCGGTCTTCGTTGGACAATTCGTCCGGTAGCCAGCGATCTGCAGATTGCTGAAGTTCCTCTTCATTGTCGTTAAGCCACTGCCTGAAATCGTCCCGATTGAGCACGCCAGCACCCAATCGAAAATCGCGGACACGCCCGAGAACGGAAAACAGATTTGGGTCATCATCCGGATTGATGCCGGGTATCCTTGCCTGATGATATCGCTGAAGCAGAAAAGCGCGCAGATGGCGCCGGGCGATATCCGGGTTTTCAAGGGTCAGTCGCGGATCAACCACTGGTCCTCGTATCATCTCATCCGGTGCGACGAAGTAATGATCGTCATGACTGTCCGAACTGCCGAAGGCAACTACCGTTGCAACGGCCGTGCCGCGGCGACCAGCACGGCCGGCACGCTGTTGATAGTTGGCCCGGGTTGGCGGCATATTGCGCAACGCGACGCCAGACAATTCGCCGATATCGATACCGACCTCCATGGTGGTCGTACTCGAAAGCACGTCGATAGCCGGCTCGCGCGCGTCGGTGTCTCTCCAAGCGAGGTTGATGTCCTGAAAGCGGGCTTCGTGTTGTTCGGCCTGCGAAAACACCTCCTCTGGCTGGGCCGCATTTAGCTGCGCTGTGTGCTCCGCTGCAATGAGTGAGAGGAAATTGGGTTCAGCCTGTTCGAGCGCTTGGGCAACCGGTTCGCGGTAGAACCCGCGCCTCGCGACGAACACCTGATCCGTATTGGGGTCGAAGGCAACGGTGCTTGGCTCGCCGCAATCGATGCATGTGACGACATTTGGAATCGGCCGATGCACCGACTTACATGTCGTGCAGCGTTGCCAAGGGTCGCCGAGTTCGAGCGACAGACGCTGCGCAAGGAGGCGCGTTCCGCCGTCGGCAAGACGCTCTGTGAAAGCCAACATCAGGCGCGGAAGCCACTCTTTCTTGAAGACGCGCCGGACTTCCTTCGAACCAAGCACACGCTCCATCGCTTTGAATTCGCCACTTGCATGCGACCGGACTTCGGTCGTCCACCAGTTGGGTGGCATGCCGACAAACCAAATGCCCGGTCCCCGAGCCCAGGAGCGAAGCCATGCTCTCGCCACGGCCAGCTTCGCATCGTTGTTTTCAGCGAGCCCAGGAAGGTTAGGAAGAGCAGCTATGCGTGTTGTGAGTGCTGGGGTCTCGCGAAGCGACGCCACGGCCAGCGGTTCGAGACCGAGGCCGTTGTCCTGAATGACATCGACAATAGCTTTCAAAAGGTTGACCGGGCATTGGAGGCCAAGAAGCGGAATGAGGTCGGGGCCGGTTGGAATTTGACCGGCCGGAACGCCCGTCAGTACAGGCATCGATTCAGCTTGATCCAACTCGGGACGAATCCGAACACCGAAACGGTGGCCAGCAACGACGACTGCAAGGAACGCATGATTCAAAGAAATCGATGGACCGAACTGGGCATCATTCGCGAGCATTCGATATCCGACTGGCAGCAACGCTCGGATGGAGTCTTTCAGTGAATATGATTGCAACGTGGGTGCAAGGCGCGCGGCCATTTGGCGGGAGTCTGAGAAGATGAGAACCTTGCGTCCCCGCAACGGCGCAAACTCGGTCGCGGGTTGTGGTCCCGGCGGCTGTATGCGAATCTGAGTCGATAAAAGCGCCTGAAAGGGCTGATCGCCTTTTGTCTGATGGTCCTGCACACTTGTTTGACCGAAGACGTGGATTTTACCACAACAGCCACACGGAGCGAATTCGCCCGGCTGCGCGCGCGCTTCCTGTTCCTCATCATCCATAATAGCTGCTTCAGGCCGCAGATAAACGATGCGACTTCTCTCACCCAGTATTTCGGGGTTCAGCCGGCCCGACCGCAGATCATAGTCAGCCGCTCGGCCTCGATCGGCATGTGTTGGCTCCTCTAACAAGAGGTCAAGCGAATGCAGCGCTTCGAACATGCCCGCGCCGGTTTGCAGCCGCTCGCCCGGGTTTGCCCATACGTAGCGCGGATTCGTTACGTCATCGGTGTATGCCCGTGCGTAAGATGTCCCGCAGAGGCGGCACGTAAAATACTCTAACACCGGAGCGCCGCACCGACAGCGCTCCAAGGGTTGACCGTAAAGTTTGCCTGCCGGACCCCCTTTCTCGTCAGGTGCGAGCTCGGAACATTGAGGGTCCATGCAAACCCACAAGCCAGGCAGGCCACGAAAGAAAGAGTGAATGCGGCACGGCAGGAGACTTGGTTCGTCAGCCGCGAGCTTCGCGCGACTTCCAAATGCTAAGAGCGTCGCAACTGCGCCATCTGCTGTGTCCCGCGACACGCCGGGGAAAACAATCGAGCCGAGTTCAGCAAGTGGAACTGCAGCTTTCATTGTCTCATTAATGAGAAGATTGAGCGGCGCGAACTTCTCCAAAGCGGTGTAGAGCGCTACCCCCAAATCCTGCTTCACCGCCACATTACGTGATTTCAAGAACGATTCTGCTGCTTTTGCCTGCTCCGCTGGTTCCGGTGCATAGAATTTCTTGAGATCGACGTTGGCCAGCATCGTAACATCGGTTTCGTTCCCGGTCGCACTGGGGCTGCGGATTGCAAGCTTTCCTGTTATCGGGACGAAGGTATCCGCAGGAACCCCAGCAAGTTGAGCACCGAACTGTCCCGCGTTTTGTTGACCTTCCGCGCTGAAGCTCGCGGTAGCACAGATGACTTGAAAACGCTCAGGGCCGACACCCAAGCGTTCACGCAGCCGCCTTAGGAGCAATCCGACTTCCGCTCCCTGCGCCCCGCGATAGAGATGAGCCTCGTCGAGAACGACCAGGATTCTTTCGTTTGGGCAGGCCTCAAGCCATGTTCTAGTTCGGTCGAATATGGTTCGTTCGATAGGGCGCATCATCATGTATTCGAGCATGGAATAATTGGTGATGAGCAAATCCGGCGGCGCGTCCTGCACTTCTTGTCGCGTGATAAGTTCTGCGTCGTGTGGTTGCGTGACTGCGCGGCGATAACGACCGTTTCGATCGCGCCAGAGCGAACCCGGTGTTCCAAACCAAGACGAAATATTTTCCTTCGATGGCCATTTTCCCTTTCTGAGAAGCTTGTCGAAAAGGTCTGAGGCTCTCGCGTCCTCTTCGGGAACGCTAGGCTGTCCCGCCGCATGGCGTTGTCTCGCATTCTCGATAGAGGCGAAGAAACTGCCAACAGAAGACAGGCGATCTCCGTCCTTCTTTGGCGACCGGACCCCCGCATACGGTGTGCGGCTCGTGTACCGGGCAAATCGCGCCGGTCGACCAGCAAAGTCTTCAAACATTCGAATGACCCGGGGATTACCAAACAAAAGCCGAAGTCGTCCGAGTTGGTCGTTAACGAGAGCGTTCATCGGATAAAGCACGATGGCGCGGACCGCGTTGTGGTTCCGGAAGCTTTCGGGAGAAGCCTTTGCCTCGACCGCAAGCTTGCCGAGAATGGGGAGCAGGAATGACTCTGTTTTACCGGAGCCCGTTCCGGTCATAATCATTAGGTTCTTTTTATTGGTAAGGCATTCGTCCAACGCCTCCGCCTGATGCGCATAGGGTGGATTGTAGATGACCGGCTTGCCGTTCTCCGGGCTCGCGAGTTCCATCAACGCGAGACGCGCCGCAGTTGGAAGCGTGGTCATGTCCTCATAGCGCGGACCAGTGACATAACGCGGCGTCGATTCCAGGTAAGGGATTTGGAAAATGCCCCCGGTCTCTTCCAGCAATTCGCGCCGCTGTTTAACGATGCGGGGATGGCCGATGTGATAGGTGGCCTCCAGATATTCCGTAAGAGACCGCCGGAGTTCATCAATAGTCTGCTGAATTGTCGCGCTCATGTGCACCGCCCCCGGAAAGTCATTGAACGAGTTCCGTCATCCAAAGTGTTTCATGCAAAAGCTTGAGTTCGTTCCCGATGGCATTGGTTGGAATTTCGAATGAGAAAAGGCACTTTTCGGCTTTTGTTTTCTGCCCCACGATCGCTAAGTGGCGCTCGCACCATGAAGGAATGGGAGAATAGAACCGTAAGGTCGTTGTTGGCGTGTCGCGGTTTGAACACCGATAGCGCTGCGGCGTCCCCGCTACCGCGTCAAAAGCGGCCTGAATGCGCCACGCAAGATCGAATGGCCGCAGCCTGTCGCCTGGAGCGGATAGGTCTTTAAAGCGACGCACGACGCCCGTTTCGACTTCCGCCACGCACCACAAAGCGGCACCGTACCGCTGCGGCCGGCGCGCAATAAACAGCCCGGTATGTTTCGTTGCAGGATCACACCAACGGTCGTTGTAGAATGTGGGCGACCGCGATGTATCGAGGATCCTTACGCCATCAAGCGCGGCGGCGGCGGGCTCACTCGCGACTTGCCGGCGCCATGAGGCGATATGTGTGGGTGCGGCTTCAGCGCCTGGTAAGCGTAGCCATACCTTTTCCGACAGCTTTAGAAGACCGAGTTCCCTCAATATCGTCTGCGTGTCTTCCCCCTCAGTTGCCGGCATGATGCGGAGGGCCCCGCGAACGACGACGCGTTGCTCCAATTCTTCGGTCAAGGGTGTGATGTAGTCGCCCGCAATCCCGAGGATGGCAAGCGACCCGTTGCGGCGTGCAACGAAGGAAGGAGGTGCCGGGCGAAGGATAAAGCCGGTAGGGTTGAGTGTTGAGTCATTTGGTGCGGCGCGCATCTCCAGAATATCGCCGAAGACGATCAGGTCTTCCGTGATGCGCTCGATTCGTTCGGTGAATTCATCATCGATAGCCACAATACCGTCGAATGATTGCGTAACAGAACCTACCAGTTCCGGTTTAGTGCACGGAGCCGTTACCTGAGCCGCGCGCCGGATAATTTGGGCGAGAAGCTCATCGCTCAACTCCGATGAATCCGCAGTTGTCTGAAAAAATACCGACTTGCCAAGTTTCTCAATAATCTGTTCCTGTGAGAGATCAGCTAACATGCGGCGATTTCCTTCTTAGGCATGGAGTCCGCTTTGCTGGCTTCAATGAAGCGAAGATCGGAGGTGAGTTTTGCGAAATAAGCTCCGCGGGCAAGCTGCCCCTGCCTGCCGAGCATTTCGAAATCGGCCTTTCCTTTTTTGGGATCGTTGAGACGAACGCTGGCGGGATGGAATGCGAGTTGGAGCGCAAGGTCAGATATACCTTTGTCGCTCGACACGCCGTATGTCTTTGCGAGCCTGTAAAATTCTGATCGTGCACGTATATTGTCGGAATGCCACGTCCAGTGCGTGGTCCTCATGCGAGAGGCAAAACCCGGTGACCCGCCGACCTCGCCTTGAAGGTTCTCAAGGCGGCCTTCGCCTTGCCGATAGCGCTGCGCTTTGTCTGACCATCGCGCGCCGCAGGCCAAGCGTTCGACCTGCTTTTCGATGGTCTCAAGTACGCGGGCTTTCCGAATCACAGCAAGTGCGCCGAGCGGCCGCGCGCGCCGCCAAATTCGCAGGATCGCCAGAAGTCGCATGATGCCGGCGGCTGAGTCGCCAGGCACCGCAAGAGCGATTTGAGCGGAGAGGTCCAGAAAGGTGGAGAGCTTTCCGGCTGGCGGTACGCTGGCAAAGGCTGCGTAAAACCGCCCATCATGGGTGGCGCTAAAGAGAGAGCCTGGAGGCTTGACCTCCAAACCTTGGAGACAAGCTTCGACACTCTCGCTTTCGCGTCGGTCCGGTGCCGCAAGAGGATAGCGACTAACAGATATGTTTGGCGCAGCGCCCGCCTCATCCACGAGGCGAATCTTATGCGTGGGTCCTTCCCGCGTGAGTTTCCAACGTAGAGGCGGAATTGGGTGAGGAAAAACGTGACCGATGGCGCCTAATTCGTCCACGACGAACGCCAATTCTACGCGCGGGGCGGACTGTATTTTTTCCGATAGCGGTTCCTTGGCCAGTCGCTCAATGATGCGGGCCAGGGCTGTGTCGTTGGACGGTAGATCGAGCCTTCCGATGTCACTCGTTTCTGTGATGTGGCCGCTGGTGTCGTAGAGCCGTGCCTCGACAGCAGCACTGCGCCCAGCGGGACCTTGCAAGGATAAGGACGCCCTTTTTTCTAGGAGGTCGTCGAGTGACGTGTCGGCGGGTTCAAGGATAAGACGAAGGCCTGTTTGTGCCTTGACGTTATTCCGCCAAGGGACCGGCGCGCGGACCTCGATAAAGATAGTTTCGGGAGAAATAGAACGAATGGCTTTGTCGTCGGCGGACGATTTCGCCGCGGTCGCGGCTATTTCGACGGTATGGCGTCCTAGTCCGAGGTGACCGAGAGAGATGATGGTCCCTTCAGGAGCAGAAAGACGGGTCTTGGCTACGCCGTCGATGGTGATTATGAATTCCGCGACCGGAAAGTCGGCAGAAAGACGTAGAAGTATCTCTTCGTTCGGCAGCCAAACGGAACACGCCTTGGCTTCATCCCAGCGCGGAACGAGGCCGATCGGCGCGACTTTCACTTGCAGCGCGTAGCCCAGCCCCAATTTTGTAAGCGCTTGAATGTAAGAGTACGATATGGAGCGAGGTGTCAGCATGCGGTAGAGAAAAGCACCGCCAGTACGGGATGACGCTTCGTTCAGCGAAATAGCGCTAGCAATGTCGGGTGCAATCGCCGTCGTCGTTGCAATCAGGTAATCTTCGCCTGTACGAATGTGATTGCCGAGCATCTGCCGGGCTATGCCATCGGCGTCAACCCGCAGCAGCCACGGTGGACGCGACAGGATCGTTAATTGCGGGGCAAGCGCTGCCACCGGCCCGGCTGGTTCCTGAAACTGAATGATGGAATCGCTCAACGGATTTGGCAGCACTTGAAGCGCGTGGTGGCTATCGGAGTACGACAGCAGAGCGCGACCCGGCATCCATATCTCTGGTTTATCCGAGAATCTGATGCGGGCTTTGTCGAGAGCCGGCAGCGCGATGTCGATTTGCTTCATTAACGCGGGGAAGTCTGGCAAGGCTGCCGCCAGTGTCCAGCTATCGTCGGCCGTCCGTCGGCCGACGAGCTTTATGCCAGGCGGTATCGTCAACACGACATTTGACGATTGCTGTGGATCACGCTGCGCTGGACCGGCCAATCCCGCCCGCACGCGTAAGCGCGCGTTTCGCAGAACGTGCCGTGCATCGCGCAGATAACCGCGCGATGCACCCTTGCGTTCAAGGTCTTCGACTATGCGTGCCAATGTTGGGCGATAGATGGGAGTGACCGAACCCTGCACATCTTCGTCGCGGAGTGCTAGCACCAAACGCGCGGTTAATGCCGTCTGCTGGAGAAAATTTTCGAAGCGGGAAGAGTTTCCGTAATAGCGCTCGCCTAACACATTTCCGAGTTCATCAGCGCTCGCGTCGTCGTTGGCAGCGAGTTCATGACGTAAATCATAAAGATGTCGGGCAAATTGGGATTGGAGGTACTGCGGCAATATCGAATGTGTGATGGGCCATGCGATAATCGAAAAATGCTCGGCCCATCGACCTGTCGGCTGAATTCCGTTGAATCGCTTCGTGAAGTCGCGAAACCAACCGCGAACCGTCTCGCGGCTGCCGTACGAAACCCAGCGCGGGATCTCTGTTTCAAACGAATCCCAATATTCATCGCCGTCGTATGTATATCCAACTTCGGCAGCGACGATCGTCCAGAGAAGCCAGTGATCGGGCTTGGGGTAACCAATGCGCACGAGTTCGGCGCACAGTGCCTTCCGGAGCGCATCAATGGCTTCTAAATCCAGGCCATGTTCGAACGCATACACGGGATAGCCAAGCCCAGCACGTTCGCGAGATAGCCCTTGGAAATGACCTTCAAGTTGCTTTTGCGTCTGCGCGAGCATAAAGGCCACCTCGGGTGTGCTAGCTGGCTCGCGCTTTGAGTTTGGCGGGTCCGGTCGGCGTTCTTGAAATCAATTCGGTGATGCTATCGCGTTTCCAATCGCGGTATCCCGGGTATCGCTCCGCACGGGGCACCATCCAGCGTTCGCGCGCCAAGTTGGAGATTTGCTCGACGGTTTTCAGGCTGGATAGATCGAGTTTCCCTTTTCCGGTTCTTAGGATTTCAAGTGCATTTGAGCCGAACGGGCAAATAAAGACTTCGCGCTGGACCCCATGCCGGAGAACGGACTCGTTGATGTCCAATTCACCCAGCGCTTTGCGAATGGCACGAAGGCGCCAATTCGGCCCATCGCCAAACTGGTGATTTCCAGCATAGTGGTCTTTCTTAACACGCAAGAATTTTCGAATTTCCTCGAACAGACGATCGGTGATGTGGAAATGGCCCCAGCCCAGGGTGTAACCGATGGGCTTCAAGTATTCTTGTCCCTCTAAGCGAAGACGATTGTAAACCGACGAGCGTCCCATAGACGACGTGGTGGTAACAGCGAGCAATTGGGCGTGTTTGCGCTTCCCGGAAATAATGCCGACCGTGCTGCCGTAGGCGCGCTTGAAGTCCTCGAACACTTCCTTGGAGCGAACGAGACAAGCTACAGCTTTACCGCCCAGGAGCATGTTGTAGGGCGGAACTGCCCCGAGGACATAGGCATCGAGGATTCCGACGAGCCTCTTTGCGCGATCATGCGAGTTCCACTTGATGAGATTGTCGCGAACCGAAAGATTGAACACCGGATCGCCAAGGGCTATGAGACCAACTAGACGATCATGTGCGTCGTCCCAAACGAGATAACTCAAGCGCCGTCCAAAACCGTTGGATACCGGTACCGACCACGTCAGCGTTGCGAACCGAAATAGATCAGTATCTTTCGTCCGGCTATCGACGCGAATGAGCCGAAGCCGGATTTTTGAGGGATCAATTTCGTCGCCGTTGGCAAAATGCGAAAGGGCTTCTTTCGAGAAGCGCTTAAGGAAATCCGCACAGTCCTCAAGCCGTTCGGCCCGCTGGCTGGAGTGAAGCGTCCGCACGACGTCTTTTCCAGTGCCAGGCAAAATCAGTGTACCATCGGCGGCTTTGGTAAATCCAAGCTTCCGAAAATGCGCTCGGATGCTTCGTTTCAGTTGAGCTTCCGGCGTGAATGGCCGAGCGACATTGCTTTTTTTTGCGGGTTTCAATTTCCCGCGTTTTTTCGCTTTGATTTTTGCCATACGCCCCGTCGTCCCCAGAGGGACCGTACCGTTCCCCGCTGCAACCGGGAAGAGTATTTTGGTCGTAGGGGCGACGTTGACGACACTGGGCTCGGTTCAGGTCGAGCTGGCTGATCCGCACCGTCGATTTATCTCGGTAAATATATAGTTATTGCAAATAGTTATACGGGTTTCCAATCTGACTCGTGTGATACATATCATTGCTAAAATGCTTGACATAAGCAATGTTTTATATCATATATGGTGCCATGGAATCGGAACAGCCACGTCAGGAAGATCGCGCAACCACGCTCCTGGAGGAGCGGGGCATGATGCGCCTGTCGGAATTCATCAAAGAGGGTATCACCGCTGCGACCATCTCACGCATGGAGCAGAAGGGTCTCCTCAATCAGCTCAGTCGGGGACTCTATCAACTTCCCGACGCGCCACTTGATGCCAATCACTCGCTGGCCGTGGCCGCAAAGCTCGTACCCAATGGTGTCATCTGTCACGATTCAGCGCTTGCCTTTCACGAACTCACTGACCGCATTCCTCCTTTTGTTTGGGTCGCGATCGGTCCGCGTGAGTGGCGGCCAAAGATCACACAGCCGCGCATTCAGATCGTGCGCTTTGGACCCAAGGTGTTTGAAAAGGGCATCGAGCGCCATACGATTGAGCGCGTCCCTGTTCGCATTTACTCACCGGCTAAAACCATTGTCGACCTTTTCAAGAGTGCCCATTATCAAAAGGCTTTCTACAACTCTTCGACAGGTTTTGCCCATGCTACCCAGGGCATGAAGGAAGCGCTCAGGCTTCGCAAGGCGACGCCCGCCGAGATCGCCAAGTTTGCGGTGGATGCCGGCATTTGGGAGAAAATCGTTCAGCCCCGCCTGGAGGCGCTCACCGTGGATGCGTAAGCCCGTCCAAAATATCGGCGCCTCGGTCCGCGCGCGACTTCTCAATCTTGCGAAGGAACGCAATCAGCCTTTCGAGCTCCTGCTCATCCGCTATACGCTTGAAAGGCTGCTCTATCGTCTCAGCACCAGTAAGCATCGCGAAAAGTTCGTCCTCAAGGGCGCCATGCTCATGCGGCATTGGCTTGACGATCCGCATCGCCCGACCCGTGATCTTGACCTGCTTGGATTTGGCGACAGCGACCCCGAGCTTACGCTCAAACTCTTTCGCGAAATCTGCGCGATCAAAGCCGCTGATGCAGTCGTGTTCGATGTCGACGGTCTCGCGGTTGATACCGTTCGCGATGAATCCGGCTATAGCGGCTTGCGCCTCAAAACCTATGCAACGGTCGACGGCGCGCGCGTAAGGGTCGTCATCGACGTTGGCTACGGTGACGCGACCGAGCCGGGTTTGAATGAAATCGAATTGCCCGTATTGCTGGATCAGCCGGCACCAAGCCTGAGGGCCTACCCGCCGGAGACGGTCATTGCCGAGAAGTTTCAGGCGATGGTGGCGCTGGGCCTCGCCAACAGTCGGCTAAAGGATTTTTACGATATCTGGATTCTTGCCCAAACCAACGGTTTCAAGGACGACCGCCTTGCGCAGGCCATCGCCGCGACGTTCGCGCGGCGAAAGACGGAAATCCCAATCGAACGGCCTGACGGGCTTACCGCGGCCTTCGCCGGGGATCTGACGAAACAGCAGCAATGGGCCGCGTTTGTCGAAGAAGTTGCCGCGAAGCCCGGCGCGCTTGCCGATGTTATCGAGGCTCTTGCCTCGTTCCTCATGCCGCATGCCGAGAAAGCCAGAAATCTGAAAGCAAAGCGATGATCCATCCAACCTCATTTATCGAATCAAATGCCTGAGGAATACGCCTACACGATCGCGCAATGCGATGTACCCGCAGAACGGCGCGCCGCGCTTCAGTCCTATCGGGACAAGAGGCGCTTGTGGCTTTCATGGATCAGCACTGACGAGCATCATGCGATCTGGACGGTCCTGTCCTCAATGGTGTGGACGGACGTTGCCTTCAAGACCCTGTCACATTTCGCCATCGCTGACGAAGCGAACGCTCTCAATAATCATCTTATGGTCCAGGCGTTGTTCGACGGACATGTAGCCACGCAAGTTCTCGCGATACGCAGGCTCATGGATGACGGCAACAATGACATCATTTCACTGCGTAGGCAGGTAAAGGATTTGAGACGAAACTTCGTCCTGTTCACCCGCGAGAACTACGTGTGCTTTGACGGACTGCCCTACGATTACGAGGCCGTGCGCCACGCGCGCTTCATGGAGATTGCGGCGAATGGAGCAACAGGGAACATTTGGGTTCCAACTTCAGGTCCCCAGGGTGACAGCACCTCCCAAATGGCGCACATGCAATTCGACAAGCTCGCGGGCATCGATCCAGCGAAGAGAACTCGCGAAGATCGCCTTCCTTCATCTCTGCTGACGACCATTGAAAAATGGCTCGATGACAGTGGCGCGGACGATCTGGCGAAATGGAGCCACGCTTATCTTGCTCACGCGGGTGGACCGGAATCCAGGAAACGGATTGCCGACCTGATGGTAACGACGAACAAGATCACCGACGCGATAAAGGCGCTCGCCCGCGTAACCGAAGCCATATCGGCATGGTTACTCTTTGCGGGTGGCCGCACGAGCGCCTTGATGCCGGTCGCGCAGTTCAATCCATTTGAAAAGCTGGACAAGTCCATCATGCAAGCGGGGGGCGAGGCCGACGCTTATAAGCTATGGCACCAGCTGAGCGACGAGCGAAATAAATATCTAGATGGCGTTGACGCCGCGCTGATCGGACGGCGGAAGACGGCCGGCCCTTAATCCCGTGAAATATTCGGTCACGAGATTTAGAAGCTTGGCTGTTGCGCTGAAAGAGCTCGAACCCTTCATCCGGAACGGCGAGCACCTTCAGACCGGGAGACCGTTCAAAAAGCTCGGCCGGATGCTGTCCCGCGAGATTTTGGCCAATTGGTTGCTGTGCGTCACCTTCAACGCGATCGAAGATCGTGACCTGACGTTCAGCAGCGATCCGGTCGGCGGCGATGGAATCATCTGTGATAGTGCATCGGGCGAAACCTGGCCGACGGAGCACGTCATGGTGCCGCGCTTGCGCCCGGGCGAAACAGCCGACGCCGAAACTCTTATCCTGGAGGCGATAGAGCACAAACGTAGCAAGGGCGCAGCCTACGCCACCGGGAAGACTCTGGTGGTGTTTTTGGAAGCGGGAGCCGGGATTTGGTATCCAAACCGGGTGGCGAAGCAGTTGCCTGATCCGCTACTTTTCGCCGCGATCTGGGTTGTAGGGCTGCAAGTGGTTGACGCGGACGAGTACATTTATAACGTAACCTGCCTTGATATAAGCGGCGGCGATGCGCCTGCCTTTCATGTGCGGATCGGGAAGGACTTCGACACGTGGACCGTGAAGCGAATTCAATGATGGGCCGTCGTTGACGAGCAATAGCAAATCCATCCTTCTTGAGTTTCCCGCTCAACATTGCGCACGAAACCCATCTTCTCCAGGAGACGAGCAAGATTATCGGACATCTCTACAGCGTACTTAGATCGTCCGGCACCTCACCGAATTTCTTGATGATCTTTGCGTCGCCGAAGTCACCGGTCGCGGGATCTCCCGTCCGGCTAAAGGCCACCGCGCCGACATGTCCCGGTTTGCGCGACAAGGCTTCGGCCCGCATGACGACCGCGGTCGGATTGAAGCATTCAGTCGGTTCGCCGGCCGCAACGCCATCGTCGGTGGCGACAAAGGGCAGCGCGACGAAGTAGGTCACTTCCGCCATGGTTCGCTCCTAGCCGGAATAGGTATGAAATCTCCCGCGCACATAGGCGTGAGAGACGGCCTTCATCAGTTCGGTTACCTCGGACTCCAGATAGTTGTTCGCGACGATCAGCGCACGAATGGCCGACCGCGTGTCGCCGCCACACGCCGCGATGGCCTCATCCACAGCAGCCTCCAGCCCGTCCGCGTCCCGTGCGTTCGCTTCTGAAGCGGAGGACATGACGCTGTTCCAGGTTGACCGGCCGGGCCACATGTTCTTATTTTGTTCTCATGGAGTCAAGTCCGTCAACCCGTCATTTCCAGCCGCCCTGGACCCTGATCCGGGAGAATTCCGAGTGCTATGTCGTGCGCGATGCCAACGGCGTGACCGTCGCCTGGCTCTTTTGCCGCGAGGATTCCCAGCGTTACAGCGTCGGTGCCAGCAAGCTCACATCGGAGGAGGCGCGCCGGATCGGCAAGGCCATCAGCCGCATTCCCGAATTCATGATGCCGCGTCAGGGATTTTACCCGCGCGGAGGCGGCAAGCGCTGGCGGGCCGATCGGCCCTATCACGTTGCTCTTCAGGACATGTACATTCGCGAGCACTGGGACGAAATCTACTCACTCTGCAAGATCAACAGCCTGCCCTTCAACGCGACTGGCGAAGTCATCGAGAGTGAGGGGGTTTGGCGAGTCTATGAGTTCGCTTGGCAGATGGACGCCATCCTGTTCTGGGATCGGTTCAGAGGCCGCTGGCTGCGCGGCACCGAGTTTCATTATCCCGAGCGGCCGCCCAATTTGCCGTCCTTGAAACCGCTCGAGAACTGGCCGAAGTTCAATCCGCGCGACACGCGGTAAAGGATCACCATGTGCAATCTCTATTCGATCACGACCAATCAGGCGGCGATCATCGCGCTCTTCCGGGTGATGAACCACTATGTCGGCAACCTGCCGCCGATGACGGGCGTGTTTCCTGATTATCCGGCTCCCGTCGTGCGCAACGCGGATGCCGGGCGCGAATTGGTGATGATGCGTTGGGGTATGCCGCCACCACCGCGGGCGGGCGGATTTCCGGTCACCAATATCCGCAACACCACCTCGCCGCACTGGCGAGGCTGGCTCAAACCGGAGAGTCGCTGCCTGGTTCCTGCCAACAGCTTTGCCGAATATGCGCCGGAGCCCAATCCGGCGACAGGCAAGAAGGATGTCGTGTGGTTCGCATTGAACGACGATCGGCCCCTGTTCGCCTTTGCCGGAATCTGGACCGAGTTCAAAGGTGACCGCGGGACCAAGTCGAAACCGATCACCGGACCTCACCTTGTTTACGGCTTTCTGACCACCGCACCGAACGCAATCGTTGAACCCATTCACTCCAAGGCCATGCCGGTGATCCTGACCACCGAAGAAGAACGCGACGTGTGGATGCGCGCACCTTGGGACGAGGCCAGGGCGTTGCAACGGCCACTGCCGGACAACGCGATGCGGATCGTTGCGCGCGGCGCCGATAAAGAGGACCGGGCAGCCGCGTGAGTTACCGATCGTTCCCATTCTTTCCGCCGCGATTCCCGATCCTTTCTATCCGGTGTGCGGGGGACTTTCGGTAGACCTTGATCTCATCTCAACCCCTGCAGAGGAGATTATTATGAACATCATCACCATTGGAAAAAGACTCGTCACCGCCGAACAGATTGCGTTGGTCGAACCCTTCGATCCTGAAAGCAATCCGGAGTTTAAACCCGAGAAAGATTACAAGGCACGTGTGGTCCTGCTCAATCGCGACACCGTTCTTACGGAAACAACGCCGAAAGAGTTTTCCGAAGCCAACGGTTTCTATCTGCTCACTGACGAGAACGTCGCCGTTCATCCATCGATCGTGTTTCGGATAGAGACATTCGAAGCAACCGAGACCTTCAAACCGGCGAAAGGCTACCGCACCCGTATCAAATGGCGCGATCCGGACGGCAACGAGCAGAGCAAATTGCTCGTGATGGAACCGGAGAGCGTTGTTCTTGAATTGTCTCGCCGCGGCGTCGAGTCCGTCGTTGATGCGAAGCCGTCACCACGTCGGCCGCAGCGGAAACGTCGTGTCGTGCGAAACGCGGAAGCCGAAGCGAAATAACCGACCGCTTCGCTGCATGGCGCTCCGGTATCAGCAAGGTCCCGGACGCGACTTCCGGAGCGCCAGCATGCGGCGAATATTTCTCAGGCTCACAAGGGCATTGTGCCGTTCAACCGAGCCACTTTCCCAGTGTGGAAGACATGCCTCAACCTGGCAGGCAAGCTCGCACAATTCCTGGCGCGTCAGGTGCATCAGATCCGTCAAACTCCACAGCTTCATCATTTCCTCCATCGCTGGACCGCGCCAATCGCGGCCTTCTGAGGGAGGCCCTTGCGACGGAGGAGGCGGATGCACCGCTTGCGGCCGCAACGAAGTGAAGGAGTGCGTTTGCACTTGCATCGTCAGCCGACGATCGGTGCGAGAAGGCCGACAGGAAGGACGAGGCTGGTGGGATGGAGATGGAGCGCGGATAAGGAAGATCTCCGGTGGCGTGATGACGCGTCACAAGCGCGTGAGATTCCTGTTGATCTGATCTGCAGGTTGAGTTTTTATTCGTGGGATTGGCGGGATTGGGGAAAATCAATGCGAATTGTTGGCCTGTTAGCGCTGGTCATCGCCCTACCGCTGGCGGGTTGCCAGACCGATGGACCATTGATCCCAAATCCATTTGCGCCTTCGAAGGAAGAACTAGCCGCGAAAAAAGCTGAATTGGACGCCAAGGACGATGAGACCTGCAGGGGCTTTGGCGCAAAGCCGGGAACGGACATTTATATCCAGTGCCGCATGTCTGAAGCTCAGCGGCGCACTACCGCCGAGTCCGCCCCCGGTCCGGTAGTCGTGAACAACAACGTCAACAGCACACCGCAGCCGCCGCTCTATCCGACAATCCAGCCTATGAATATTCCCGGGCCTCGGTGCACATCGCGCGGCTGTTGAGACCGACCCCGGGGCAAGTCTCCGCAAGTTGCCCGGCGGCTTCCTATCGTGCCGACATAAACGCGATGGCCAGCACGACAAGCCATCCGGTAATGACCAGCGCGGCCACTGCCCCGGCGCTTATTTTGACTTTTTCTTTCGTCGTGTAATCGCGCAACTTTCTCCCCCTGACTCTCGGCGACTATCGTACAGCATTTTGGTTAATATTGGCTGGATTCAGTAAGGCCAGGCAAACGCAATTCGGCCAACGTGCATGTGATCGCTGGCCGGATGGTGTGCAGTGCCAAACCAGGAGCACCCCAGGAACGAGCGCGACTCGAAAAATCTGCGGGCCGCGCAATACGTGCGCATGTCCACCGAGCACCAGCGATACTCATTGGAAAACCAGGCAGCTGGCATCGCGACCTATGCAGCCTCCCGCAACCTCACGATCGTCCGAAGCTACGAAGACAAAGGTCGTAGCGGGCTTCGCTTCAGCAACCGATGGGGGCTGCAGTCCCTGATTGGCGACATCGTGGGGCGCCGCGCGGACTTTGATTTCGTTCTGGTCTATGACGTCAGCCGCTGGGGCCGCCCCCAGGATATCGACGAGAGCGCCTATTACGAATTTATGTGCAAACAGGCGGGCGTCAGGGTTCTCTATTGCGCGGAGCAATTCGAGAACGACGGTAGCTTCGTGTCCGCGATCATGAAGAACATCAAGCGGGTCGGCGCCGGCGACTTTAGCCGGGAGCTGTCGGCCAAGGTCTTCGCCGGTAGCTGCCGCCTCGTGCGGCTCGGCTTCAAGCAGGGCGGCATCGCGGGATACGGCTTGGAACGCGTGCTGGTCGATCAGTCGGGATCACAGAGATGCGTCCTCGCCCCGGGCGACCGAAAGGTCCTGATGACGGACCGGGTCATCCTTCGGCCGGGGCGGCCAGAGGAAGTCGAGACAGTTCGTTGGATTTTCCGGTCGTTCGTGCGCGAGCGAAAAACCGAACTGGAGATCGCGCGCGAACTCAACGAACAACGGATGTTCAACGAATTGGGCCGCCCCTGGCGCATGTTGTCGATCCGCCGGATGCTCGAATGCGACAAGTACATCGGCAACTACGTCTACAACCGAAAATCGGGAAAGCTGAAAGGCAAGCGGACTCCGAACCCGCCTGATCTATGGGTCCGCTGTGACAACGCATTTGAAGCCATCATCGATCCTGCGCTCTTCAGAGCCGCCGGGAAGATCATCGACCGGCGGCCGCGACGAACCATTCGTGCCTCGAAGTCGGACGCGCATATGCTGAGACTTCTGCGCGAACTGCTGGAAAGCGAAGGTCGCCTTACCTCCTCCATCATCGAGGATGCCGCCGAACTGCCGTGCCACATGACCTACATCGAACGTTTCGGCAGCCTGCGGCGCGCTTACGAACTCATCGGATATCACCCTGACACATTCAAGGTTTACGATTCCAGACGCTCCGCAATCGCGGCACGGACGAGACTGGGGAACGAACTCCTCTCAGCCATTCAAGGCGGCGGTCGGTCTGCTGCATTCGATGCCGCATCAGGCCGGGTTACGATCGCGCCGGCCCTGACCGTATCAATCCTCATTGTCCGGTGTCAGCGATTGGTAACCGGCTCGCTTCGATGGCCGGTAAGGCGCCGCATCGATCCCGATTCGAGCCTGACGCTCGTGGCTCGGATGCGAGAGGACAACGATTCCTTCCTCGATTTCTATTTACTGCCCATTCGCCGCGCCCTGAAGCCGCGATTGACTTTCAGGAAACAGCGTCAGGCCAAAATCCGACCCTATCGGCTGACCACGATCGAGGCCATTGCAGACGCCATTGAGCGCATCGCAGTTGGTGGGTAGAAAAATCAGCAAAAAAAGCGCTCAAGGTTCGACGTGTTGCTGAATGCGCTGCATCGGCTTCTGCCTGATGAAATAGACCGTCGCACATTAGCGCTGTCAATAAAACCAGCGGCCGTTCGGCGCGCCCGGCTGTGCCGGTCGGGCTCTACTCCACCCGCTTTCGTGGGTGTCACCGAGCCCCGCAGATCCCGAAGGCGGGATGCCGGGTCTCGGGCCTTCGGTCACGATCCCTCGCGCAAGAAAGCTGCTTGAAATCCTGGCTTTTCGCTGCCCTTAGCAGCCTTAATCATTGAGTCCGCAGTAGATTTCTTATCCGCTCCAATTTGGAGGGTGGCGGATCGATCGTTTGGTACCGGGTTTTTAGGCTCCGGCGCATGTGGCGAATTGGGCAAAATTCCAGTGCTGCCCTTATCATGCTGTCGTAAATCTCGGCCCGACGGGCCAGATCACCAGCGGGAACGTCCGGCAGCAGCGCCCGAACGTTGTCGTACTGGGCCCGCAACTCTCGCTTACGAGCGTCACTGTATGAAACAGCACGAAGCTCCCTCGTAACAATTTGGTCCAAGAAATTTGGAAAATCGTTGTCCTTGCCAAACTTGCCTTTGTACTCGTCGAGCAGCTTCAAACACATGAGACTAGAGTCGTTGCGGCAGGCAGAAATGAATTTTCCTTGAATGAATGCATATAGGCCCTCGGGGCCAAACTGGTTGTCCTTGTACGTCGTCAGGGTTGCCTTAAGGATTGCGGTAACCGAGCAGGCGATCGCGAAGCCGCGGATTATGGGCTGATTGAATCCGGCGGAGATCGTCTCGAAAAACGGGTGTTGATTATTTAGGGAGACAAGAAAAACCACAGTCGCAACCGTCCCGACTATGGAAAACCAAATCATGCTTTTGAAATGGAAGAACGGATTGCGATAGTTGTTAAACTCATCGCTTGCGGCTTTGGTCGAGAAATCGACGTAGGCGAGGGTGTACGCAAGCGCGAAGCAAAGGAGAGCGCCACCAACCACGCCTAGGTTGGCCGTCAAAACTTCCCAATACTGAAGGATGGTCACGCCCGAATGCTGGGCTTAAAGCGCTGCGACTGGGATTCTTCCGACTTCTTTGTATTTTTCTTTCAGCGCAAAAAATAGATCGGCCCGAGACACCTCGTGCTTCGCCTTAGATACTTCCGCCGCTACACTTCTCACCGCAACAAGGATGTCCTTCGTGGGACAAGTTTCTCCAGCGCGGTCAACCTTGATCAGGTTGTCGCCTATGAGTTCGTCCAACGCCTCGAAAAGTTCGTCCGGCGCAATGTTGCAGCGCGCAACCAAGTCCACCAACTCCAAGGAGCCAGCGCTACGGATGACGGAAAAAACCGTCCCAGTGTTATTCAGATGTGCATTCATTTGAGCCCCCGCCCCGAATGAGCGAAGCTACGCACTGAAAACCTCAACGTCAAGTTGAAAGGCCACTTGACAACCGGTTACCACCACAATATCGCGACGGTTCCATTTGTCAAGTTTACCAAAAGTTTACAGTTTAGTTGGCACCCAGAATTGGGGCAGATTCAGGCCAATCCGTGACTGCCGTAGAACAAGAAAACGTTATTGACAAGCTTTGTTTTGGGATGCGCGGAGTTGTCGACAGCAAATCGCTCGACACCCTTCGTACCGAACTGCTCGCCGCCGCCAGGGAGGCGCCGGGCAACGCCAAGATCAGCCGTCAAGCCATTTACGACATGTTTAAGGACGCCACGCCAAAGCGGGAGTCAACTTTTCGTTTTTTGCTCTCGTTCGTGACACATGCCGTGCAAGATCAAGAATTTTACCCTGGCCTCCCTAGAGAAAGAAAAAAAGTACTAGGCCAAATTGAAACATTTTGTCGGCGCGAACTGAAACGCGAGTCACATCAAGAAATCTACGGCACAGCTGCTGGCCACATAACAATTCGCCAGGAGCGAATTCACCAGCCCAACGACTTTCTGGACCAGATGGGTTATTTTGCTGGTACCTATCGCGTGTTCAAAATACGGTTTCAGCATTCAAGGAATCAATTGATCTCTCGCGAGTTTATTCAAATCGAAAGGATGGCAGGTCACCTTAACGTTAGATGGTGGGCGTTACTCGATGATAAGAAACCGACTGCCTATCGTGGCGCGTTATCGATGACGGCAACGGCCGCGTGGGCTTTTTTGTACAATCCCTCACTTGGCGGGAGATATCGAGTTTTCAACGCCACCCGGGCTGGTTGGGGAAGAATACAGCCCGAGGTTTACACAGGAATCCTCCTGAGCACGACACCTCACCCTCAACATCCGCGCCCAGCCGCCGCACGCATCTTTGCTGAAAAGGTCTCCGACCTTTCTGAAGAAGAAATTCGGAAGGAGCTTAGGCATCTCGATCAGCGTCAACTGATACATCCCAAAAAAGAGCTCGTCCTGAAAACGATATCAAACTTTGTTCCCGAAAACGGAACGCTTGAGGCACTTGACGATTTGCTGCGTTTTGATCGGTAGGCCTGCCCAGATCGTTTCGCCATTTCGCACCTCAGATAACGACCATGCTGGAGTTACTCTTCAGGAGTTAGGGGCCTTGGCTCCTCGAGCTATGCGATGAGCGGCCGCGCGCCCGGCTGTGCCGGTCGGGCTCTGCTCCACCCGCTTTCGTGGGTATCACCGAGCCCCGCAGATCTCGAAGGCGGGATGCCGGGTCTCGGGCCTTCGGTCACGATCCCTCGCGCAAGAGATACGGAACGCCTCGCCGGGGGCAGTCGGTCCCGCGTCCCGCCTGACGGCGGCGCTATGCTGACGCTCCTGCGGCTGCCCTTTTAACCGGTCTCGGCGTCGCCGGCTGCCCTCCGCTACGCTCCGGTCCATACGCCACTTTTTCTAAGGGAGCAGCCTGCGGCTGCGTTTTTCTGAAAGGCGGGGTCTGCGACCCCCTGGCCGTCAAGGCCAAGCCCCCATGAAGAATGAGGGGCAAAAACCGCGGACCGTGTTGTCGCCCGGAAGATCCGGGCTCCGGCCCGCACCGCTCCGCGCTTTTTGGCCTGTGACGGCCCAGCCCCCGCTCATTGCCGCGTGGCTAGTCGGTTTCATGCCGAAACCGTCAGCCAAAAAGGAGCGAGCAATGAAAACCGATATCTATCAGCGCATCACCGATCAGATCGTACAGGAATTGGAAAAAGGCGTGAGGCCGTGGCTCCAGCCGTGGAACGCCGAGCATGCCGGCGGCCGCATCACGCGTCCCCTGCGCGGCAATGGCATCGCTTACAAAGGCATCAACGTGCTCGTCCTCTGGTCCGCCGCCATGGAGAGAGGTTACGCCGCGCGCCTCTGGATGACCTACCGGCAAGCACGCGAGTTGAAAGCCAACGTCCGCAAGGGCGAGCACGGCAGCCTCGTGGTCTATGCCGACAAGATTATCCGCACCGAAGCCGATGCCGAGACCGGCGAGGACGCCGAACGCGCCATTCCGTTTCTGAAAGGCTACACCGTCTTTAACGTCGAGCAGATCGACGGATTGCCCGAGCATTATTACGCAAAGCCTGCCCCGCGCATCGTCAATACCATCGAACGCATTGAATGCGCCGAGACGTTCCTTGCGAATACCGGTGCAAATGTCGTGCATGGCGGTAGCCGCGCCTGCTACGTCCCATCCACCGACAACATCCATATGCCGTGCATCGATTTCTTTCGTGACGCCGAGAGCTATTACGCGGTCCGCGCTCATGAGACGACGCACTGGACCCGCCACAAATCCCGCCTCGACCGGGATTTTGGCCGCAAGCGGTTTGGCGACGAAGGTTACGCCATGGAAGAGCTTGTCGCGGAACTTGGCTCCGCTTTTCTGTCCGCTGATCTGGATTTGACGCCGGAGGTTCGCGAGGATCACGCCTCCTATATCGCGTCTTGGATCAAGGTTTTGAAGGACGACCGGCGGGCGATCTTTACCGCCGCATCGCATGCCCAGCGGGCAGCGGATTTCCTGCACGATCTGCAGCCCAAAGTGCAATCCGCCGCGGCGTGAGATACCGCTTAAAAATTTTCCCGCGCCGGGTATCTCCGGCGCGGGTCCGTGTTGTTCGATCGGGGCGGTGCGAGGCTTTTCGGTTGGGCCGGTGGTGGGCGCTTGCCGGCGAACGGTTCAAGCGCCTGCATGACCAACAAACAACCTTTCGCCCCGATAAGAAGGGGAATGACGACAAGCCAACCGTCGATCCAGGCAAACCCCAGACGACCCGCCACCACGAGCAGAAATAGTCCCCCGATCAGATAGAGCGCTGCCCTGCCGCCCAGCAAAACGAAATAGGTAGCATTGACCAGCCGAGAAAGAGTTTTCACGTCGAACCCTCCTGATACCGAGTGCGCTCTCATCGGATGAGCGCCGCTGCCTCTCAATCTAGCCGGGCTGATAAAGTCGCGGCCTGAAATGACTCGCAAAGTTTTGCAATCAAGCGCCGCACAGGATGCCGGCGCACATGGTTATGCGTATACTAATCAGCCGGCATAGTCGGAAGCAGTGTCCAATGAGTCACGGCACACAACATGAAATCTGGAATCCTTTTGGCGAACGCCTCGACACCAATCGCGCCGAAAGGGAGATCGCGCAGGCCTGGGCCTATTACATCAATGGTGGCGGCGGTGACCCATATTACTTTGATTACCTTGCTTGGCTCAAAAATGCAGAACGTCAGCATTCGCGCTGACGTTCGGGCATTTTGAGCGAGGACCTGCGCTTCACATCACCCGGCGTGGAATTCGATCCGCGACCGGCGAACAAACTCGCCCGTGGCTTGGTGACGGTTCCGGCGACTGAGGATCAGCGGCAGCAGTTCATGGACCGGCGCAGTCCGCTTAACGGCTATGTCCGCATGCTGACACCGGAAGGCGGCATACTCATCTTGTATAGGGATCAAGATCGCAGCTTGTTTCTGACGGCCCTGCGCATCTTCGCCTGGATCACGGCAACCGGGGTGGGCGGATGGTTGATCTTTTTTGTGAGCTCGCTTTCCATCCTCAAGGGTCTCCTGGCGTTTGCCCTGCTCATGCTCATCAATTGGCTTATTGTGTGCCGGAAGTTTGAGGTCTCGCACAGCGTCGAAATCCGCCCCGACACAATGATTGTGGACGGCGAAGATCTCTTTTACGCCGAGGATATCGGTGACAACTGGCCCGAATTGCAGATGCAGGGCGACGATCCCGACCGCATGACGATTTGCGGCATCTGCGGCACGCGCTTTATCGAATACATGACGGCCAATCGCCTTGACAAGAACGACCGCACGCCCGAAGTGCTCGCGGCCGATCTTCAGGCCGCGATGGAGCAGCTATGGGGCCGCCGCGAAGTGACCTTCGCGACGGCCTTCTGAATCTAGTGCGGCCCGAGGAAACGCGGCGCTGGCACTGCCTGAGCTCGTTGGCGGATCAGCTCGACATCGGCATGTTCGAGCCTCAGTGCCGCCGCCGCCGGCAGACCTTCCATCAGCAACAATTGGCTGAAACGCCGCCGCGAAAAAGCGGTCCGAAGCTCGAAGGGAGCAATCAGTTTTTCGAGGCGCCCGGCCGCGTAGCGCAACGTCTCCTCATCGCCATTGGCGAACAGCTGCACAAGTCCAGCGTTGCCGATGAAAGTCTCCCAACCGGTTTTGTAATAGCGCTGCAGTTGCGTGATGTCCTGGAGGATCACCCAAAGCTTGACGCCGAAGCCGGGGAAATAGGCCGCCGCGCGTTCCATAATCTCCATATGGCCCAGTGTCGCAAACTCCTCCATCATGAAGAGGATCGGCGGTCGGGTTCGCGGATAGGGGCCCAATCCTTCCAGCACCGTGCAGGCCAGTTGTACGATCAGACGCAGCCAGCGCGCGTGACGTTCCATGCGGCCGACCGGCAGGCACAAAAAGATTGTCGTCGGCCGGTCGCTGCGCAAACCCGCGAGGCTGAAATCCGAAGTCCGCAAAGTCTCCCGCAACATCAGGCTGTCGAGAAAGTCCGTTTGTGCCGCCGCGGTCGAAAAAATGTTGCCGCGTTCGGTCAACGGCGTCTGGCTGAAGCGATTGCCAATCGCCGCCGCGATGCCGCCAAACCGGTCGCCCAAGGCCGAAAGACGGTTCAGCAGCGCCTTCACGGCAAGCGCGTTGGCGTCAAAATATTTCACTTTGTCTTCTGGTGACGCTTCGGCGAGCGCGCGCATGGCCGCCGCCTTCGCCGCCTGGGCCAGCGGCTTATAGGTCAGGCACAGCAATTCGCGCACGGTCACCAGATGCCGCTCATTTTTGGGAAGCGATAAGGTTAAAAGGATCAGACCGACCAGCAGCATGCGCGCGCTGTCGTTCCAATGTTTCGAGCGCGCATCACCATCGTCCGGCACCAGCGCGTTGGTAATGGAAGCGATGTCATCCACCAGACTGGGGTCGTCCGGATCAAGTTCATCCAGACAATTGAAACAAGCCGTCTTCTCGCCCGACTGCCCGAAAGGATCGAGGACATAGACATCATGGCCAATCGCGCGGCGGTATCGCGCCGAGCGCGCGAGTTCGCCCTTGGGATCCAGAACCAGCATTGAACCGGGATAGAGGTAGAGGTTCGGTTCAAGCACCGTCGAGGTTTTGCCCGCACGCGCGCCCCCGATCGAAACCACGGGCCTGTCGTCAAGATGACCGAGATATACACCCGCGAGTTTACCTATGATGATCTGCCCGAGTTGAAACCGATACTTCATCAACTCTGCTGGCGACATCCAGTAATTGACGCGCTGACGATCGGCTTCAAGTCGCGGCAACAGAACTCCGCGTGGCAAGGCTTTGCCATAGAGTTCGCGGCTACGCGCATCAAAGCCCGGCAAGTTCAGGTTCGTCCGTAATTCTGTGCCGTCAACCTTCGTTGCCCATTTCTGTCGTTCGCTTTTGAACCAGTCCATCGAAACCTCCATTGTCGGGTAAGCCTTCATAGCTTCGCCGGCTTGAACGGTCTGTCGGAATGTCTGCGAACGTCTGGTAGGAACACCCCTTGCACGTTGCCGTGCGCGCCGCTCCCCATCATGCCTGTCCTGTCGTTTGCCTTCGCCGCGTTCCTTGACGCTGATCGTCGATGTCGGTGGCGGCTCAGGTGTCCCCTTCAGTGAAGCCCGGCGGGCTTGAAGGATGCGGGTTCTAGGGCCGTCGCCGACGCGAAGACCGTCAATCGCTTTTCCCCATAACGAAAAGGCGGTTGCGCTGAAGAAGCGCAGACCGCCTTTCGTTCCGGGTCCACTCAAAAGCGATTGACGCGCGCCGGACGCCGTCCCTGAGCGAACCGCATCAAGCCCCGCTGTGGGGCTTCACAAGAGAAGGAGAACACCATGAGCACGACCCAACCGACCCTGATCGCTTACAGCGTCAAGGAACGCGGCGAAGGCAAACAAGCCATCTGGACCAAGATCGGCGCGGCCTTCCCGCATGGCAAAGGCAAGGGGCTCACCATCCAGCTCGATGCCCTTCCACTCGGCGACAGCATCGTCCTGCGCGAGCCGAAGGATGACAAGGAAGGCTGATCCGACAACGGGGACGCTCAATGAGCGTCCCCAATGTCCTCGAAACAATTTTTCAGGGAGGTTCCCATGAAACTTTTCAGGCAGTTATTTCGTCCGACGCTCGTTGCGGAGAATGGCGATGCCATCCCGTTCATATGGGTCGGCGACGATCATCGAGCCGTCTGCATGAATCCGGACTCGACCAGAGTCTATGCGACTTTATGGCACGATGGGTGCGGAAAATTCTATCCCACCATTTACGCCTCACTGTTCGCGGCGCGCCGGATTCGTTTGCACGAACCCGTAGTCAGTTTTAGGCTACGAAGCTTTCCGCGCTGCGCCCTCGAATTGCTGCGGTTCAAATGCCCGTCCATGACCGACGCGCAGGCGGAACTCCTGGAACGGCTCATCGACTTGAAAATGATCTGAGCAATCTCAATCCAGGAAGACGAGAGGGCCCGCAGCTTCCGGCGGGCTCTTTCTTTTTGCCTAGAGAGAAGCAAAGCAATGCATGGGAATGTTTGAGAGTACCAAGCGTTGCGATGGAAGTGAGAGAGATGAAAATTTAAATTGCCGGAAGAGGATAGCGAGATGTCCCTTTGCCTAGGGCAAAGGGTCTCGTCAGGGGCCGGCATAGATGGCCCCCGAACCCCAGGACGCATGCGCTCTGCCAAGGAAAAACAAACATGGGTCGCCCGAAGAAGAGTGAGCCGCGAGACCGGCAGCTTAACGTCAGCCTTACAGCCGCGGAATATGAAAGCCTTGTACGGCGGGCGCAGGCGCTCGGTATGCGTCCGGTACATTTCAGCCGCGCGTTACTTCTCAATTCCAACGTTGCGCCAGCCGTCAACAGGAAGCCCACCAGCAACATCGAAAAGCTGAATTATTCTGCCCTCGCTCGTCTGGGAAACAATCTGAATCAGATGATGCGCTACCTGCATCGGACCGGCGATCCCTTGCCTCCCGATCTTGAGCCCCTGCTCACAGATATTCGCCGGATTATTGCACGGTGAGCCGGCGATGATCGTTAAAATCGGAACGGGTGGAAAATCCTTTAAAGGTCTCGCCGACTATCTGACGCATGATCCCAAGGCGAAAACCGACGAACGCGTCGATTGGACCCATACGCATAATCTCGCGAATGACGATGTACCGTCGGCCATCAATGAAATGTATCTGACCTCGGAGAACGCCGAGCTTCTCAAGCAGGAGGCCGGCGTCCGTGCCGGCGGGCGGGCGACGGAAGATCCTGTGAAGGAAGTGAGCCTTAACTGGTCGCCTGAGGATAAGCCCACTCGCGAGCACATGATTCAGAGGAGCGAGGCGTTTCTGCGCCACATGAAGTGGCAGGAGCACCAGGTCATCATGGTTGCTCATAGCGACAAGCCATATGCCCATGTCCATCTGATGATCAATGTCGTCCACCCGGAAACCGGCCTCCATCTCGACGACGGTTTTGAACGCCGCCGAGCGCAGGAATGGGCTCTCGCGTATGAACTTGAGCATAAACGCGTCTATTGCGAGCAGCGGCTGAAAAATCCTGAAGACCGCGAGAAGAATATGCCGAGGAATATCTGGATGGCATTCCAAAAAAATGAAAAAGAATTTCAGCGCACCGAAACAATACTCAACGAAAATCAGGAAATTCGTGTGGAGGCGCCGGAAAATCCCAAAAATGCCGAATGGAAAATCCTGAAGGAATTGCAGAAGGTTGAAAGAGTTGAGTTTTTCGCACAGGGAAAATCGGAATTTTCGGAGCTACGCACCTCGATTTATCGCGAAGTACGCGAGGAATTTCGCGAGCGATGGGCGGATTATTATAAAGCCGAGAAAAATGGCACCGAGGCCGACCGGGAAATTCGGGCTGATGTAAAAAGCCGGTTGATTGCCGACCAGAAGGCCGCCCTAGAACCGCGGCGTGATGCTGCCTGCCAGGAACTGCGGGAATCCCGCGACGAACGCTATCGTGAAATCCTCGGTAACCAGCGCGACGCCCGGGCCGAACTGCGCTGGCATCAGGAAGCCGGGCTCGACACGGCACCGTTTTTCAACGGACTGGCGGAGAGGAAAGACTCCAGAGCGGAAGCGCTATCCGGCTTCCACGAGGCTGCAAATGAGATTACTGCATCTCAGCGCACGACCGAACCAAACCTACGGGAGTCGGCGCTCGCGGCCGAGGGCGGCGAACCCACAGAATATTCATCCCGGGACGTGGATATCGATATTGGCGGCAAGGTCGCGGGCGGCGCCGGCTCCTTTCTGGGCGCGTTGTTCTCTGACCTGACGAACCTGGGCTCCGCGCGACCTGAGCCAATTTCGGCGGAGGAGAGGGCGGAGACCTTCCGCGAGGCCGCCGAGAATTCGCTCAAGCAGCATCAGCACCATGAAAAAGAGGAGGACGACGCGCGCTGGCGCGATCGGCAAAGGGTCTACGGCGAATGACCGCGGGACCGGGCCAGCCACGTCCGCGTCCCCTGCTCATTCGGCAAACGAAAACAACGAGCCAATCGATGAAGGTGATGCGGCGGAATTCGAAATCGAGACAGAGTTTCGGCGCAGGCTTATGGGCGCGCGCCAGTTGCCTAGACGCGAGAGGTCGCAGGCGCGTCGTGCGGCGTTCGACTGGCGAAGGATCGCTTTAAAGGCGTTGCGCGAGAAGCGCCTGCGGGATCGTCATGCGGGCTACATGCTCCGTAAACATATGCAAATCCCTAGTCCACGTCTGTAGCGAAGCGAAATAATCGCCAGAAAGCGTAATGTGCGCGGATTGCCGAAAGATGCGTTCTAGCCCTATTACATGGTAGCAAGTAATCTCCCGCTTGCGTTGTGCTGGGATTTAAGTGGATAATTTGAATCGGACGGTTCGCAATATAAATGCGAAGCGCTATGGGGCGAGCGGGATGGTAGACAATGAAAAATACTGGGCGTTGAAGAAATGCATTGATGTCGCCGCAGTGCTCGCGATCATATATCCAATTGTTATTCTCTTGTGGGGACAATTCCAAACGCCGGAATCAGGGCCCCTGGATGCTAAGGGCACAATGATTATAGCGGCTATGTTTCTGATGCTACCTGCGGTTTGTTGGCTTGCATGGAGACAGATGTCTGCCCCACTCGGCACGCACCCAATTCTTGATAGATTGATGAACGATCGGCGGCTAAGGCTGATTATCGTCTTTGGCGTAATCGTTCTTTTTATCCTGCTGAGCAAACTGATCGACCACATGAAGGGGTAATGACAATGACCAAGGTCAGTGTTGGCTCCGCTACCGATATTGCCAGTATCATTAGTGCCATCATTAATCGGGAAAATGGGTTTCTTGGCGCAATAGATACAATAGCACAAGTGGCCGCATCCGCCGCATCCATTACAAACGAATTTGAAGAAAACGTTTTAACGTCAGCGACTACGGTTCTAACTGGGGGATTCGCTCTTGCGACAGGCTCCGCTGTTCTTGCGCAAGATGTCCATCAAAATAAGGGGTTGGATACTTATATAAACGATTCTGCCACTGTGCTCGGTGATCTCGCCCTCGTTATGGGTGGCACTGTTTCACTGCTCGGACCAGCAGGTCAGAAACTTGGCGCCGTCTTAGACGATATTGGCGTAATGATGGATGTTGTGGGTGTTTATGAGCAAAATAAACAAAAGGTCGACGGCTCGTCATTAGATATTCTGTCTCCAGCAACATTGAGCAGAGTAATCGGTTTATTTGAAGAGGGCATTCAAAATGTCTCTGCGAATCTAAATAGCACAAATAGTGTTTTGCTTAGCTCGTGGGCTCCATTGCAGGCCCATTTGATTGAAACACTAGATTTTATCAAAGCGACGGTTAACAGCACCGGTGGTAATTCATTTTCTGCAAATGCCAATGCGACAATCAATGCTTTGGACAGTCTGCAATCATCGATTTATGGGTTTTATGATGCAGCGACCAGCGACACTTCACTATCTGTCGATACAACTTCATGGGCGAGCGCATCTCCGCAGCACGGCTACTATATCGGATTGCCTGGCGACACGGCACAGTCGATCGTAAATGCCCTCAGTGCAAACGGCGCGTTCAATGTGCCGGATGCAGCGACCTTGACCCGTATCAACGCGGTGTTTGGCGTCGATTTGTCAGCGGTTTCCGCGGGGACTCTGGTCCATGTTTCGGTAGATCCGTACGTTGGCGATTTCGCGCCGCTAGGTGGACCCTTCAGCCCAAAAGCAGGGCAAACGCTTGTCTTCGATCCGGCAAACAACAGTCTATCTTCTGTTGGAGCTAGTCTCGATGGGCATGATGCGGGTGCCTTGATTATAGACACGCCGCTGTTGGGCGGCTTCGCGACTTTTGACAGTGGGACCTACTCCGGCGTGACGATGCAGCCGAACGGCGAAGTGGCTGTCACTCTCATAACACCAGACGGCATGACACTTGGAACGCTTGCGATCAATGCTTCAACCGATGCGGGCACGTTCACGTTGTCCGATGGCGAAGCGATTGCGGTACCGGGCGGGTTCGCTATTCATTTGACCGATCCGGCGGAAACACCGGAGCAAGTCCTGCTCAGCTATCTGTCCGAACTCGGCGTATCGACGACCTCCGCTTCGCTCGATGCGCAGGATTTCGGTTTCCTCAACCCCACGGGTGCGGCGTACACCGTCGCGGGAGATATTCAGAAGGTCGACGACACACACGCGAATGTTTTCTACAGCGTGAATGGTACACCGGGCGCGGTCGTGGCGGGTCAGCCGACAGCAGAAATTACGGATTATGTGCCAGGCGTCGATGACAATGGCAACCCCATTGAGGTGCCCGTTCAGGTGAACGCGACGGCCTACAATATTCTGGCAGCCGGCGGCGATATCTCACAGGATGCGATCACCGGCATTCAGGAGTTGGATACGGGCGGCGTCGCGTTGACACATGCGCAATTCCAGCAGTTTGCCGATATCAAGGGTAGCGGCACCATCACCGCCGCCGATGGCGGCACTTTTGATCTCAATGACTCAAACATTGATCCGAGCGGGGCTTTCAATCTTGCTGCGAGGGACTGGAGCGGCACCACGCTGATCGGCAACAACACGGCAGGTCAAACTCTCACCGCCAGCCTGTTTGGCAACGATACGCTGCATGCCGGCAACGGCGCAGGCGATATGCTGGTGGCAGGTGAGGGCGTCGATACTCTAATCGGTGGCACCGGCGGCGATACGTTCGTGGCATATAATGGCCTGGCGAGCGGATCGGTGATTGCCGGCAACGGCAATAACAATGTCTTGCAGGTATTGGGTGACATCACCGGAGCCACGATCACTGATGTGCAAACGTTGGAAGGTAACGACATCACGTTAACGGCTGCGCAGCTCGCCGAATTCAGCACGATTGACATTGGAGGCACTATTACCGCCGCAACTGGCGGAACATTCGACCTAGCCAATTCGCTGTCGAATAGTATGGCCATCGGCACGGACATGATCGCGGGAACCGATGATGGCACTACGCTCATTGGTAGCGATTCTGCCGGCGAAACATTAATCGCAAGTCCAACAGGTAATGACACGCTGATCGGCAACGGCAGTTATAACAATCTGGATGCAACCGACACCGCCGGTAACAATACGCTCAGTACTTTGAACACCGCCTACGATGGCGCCATCAACTATCTGGATGTATCCGGAAGCACCGGAAATAATGTTCTGACAGTTGGAAACCGAGAAAATAATGAGCTGGACGCCAGTTTCACGCTTGGTGACAACCATCTGACTGCCGGTGACGGCGCCTATGATAGATTGAATGTCGAAGGTAGCGATGGAAATAATGTTCTGACGGTCGGCAACGGAAATTATCCCTGGCTAATTGCTAGCGATAGCGTGGGAGACAATACGCTAACAATCGGCAATGGAGACTTTGCTGAAGTGCAGGTCGACGACAGTGCGGGAAACAACACAATAACAATCGGCAATGGCGCAACTGTCGACATATCGGCCGACAATAGCGAGGGTGACAACATCCTCACGGTAGGCAATGGCGACAATGATACAATCGCTATATTTGACAGTATAGGCGACAACACGCTGACAGTGGGTGGCGGAAACGGCGATGTTGTGTATGCAAGCGGTGCCTTGGGAAACGATGCAGCCTTAGGAAACAATAAATTTGTAACCGGTTTCGGCAGCTCCACGATCTATGGTGGTGATGGCGACAATACATACGTGTTTTCGGGTGCGGGCAGCGGTCACACATTGATCCTCAATATCGACACCGGCAGCAATCAATCGGTAATTCAGTTCACTGCGGGCGTGTCGCCATCGCAAGTATCTCTGGCTCAATCCGGCAACGATCTGGTGCTAACGGTCGGTTCTGAAGTTATTACCGTGCAGAATTACCTTGCCGGAACCGGCCACGATATCAACGCGATCGAATTTGCCGACGGTACGGTGTGGGATCAAAATGCAATTGCGAGCGATTTGCCCCTGGTCGTAAACGGCAGTATTTCGCTGACGGCGGATCAGTTCAACGCGCATAATAGCATTGAGGGCAGTGGGACAATCTTCGCGACCACAGCAGGAACATATGACCTCGAAGGCAAGGCGAGCGTCCCACTTAATATGATGGCGCTAGCCTCTGGCGGTACAATCCTGATCGGCAATGATGCCAATTTCGAAAGCTTGGCAGCCAGCGGGCTGGGTACTGACATGCTGCATGCTGGAAATGGCAATCGTGACATCCTCGCTGCCGGACACGGCAATGACACGCTGATCGGCGGCAATGGCGGCGATTTTTTCATTGGCGGCGTCGGCCACGACATGATGTACGGCGGTACGGGCAATGATGTGTTCTATGCCGGCTCCGGCGATGATTACATGCAGGGCGGCAATGGCAATAATACCTACAACTTTACGAACGCCAGCCCCAGCGGCAACTACACCATCAACGACTATCATACCGACAATGGCCAGTCGGTTCTCGAATTCGGTGCGGGTGTGACGGCTTCTGAAGTGATCGCTTCCCAGTCCGGGAATGATTTAGTGCTAACGATCGGTAATGATCCGATCACTGTGCAGAACTTCTTTTCGAGCAGCAGTTATCAACTGTCCGGCGTTCAGTTCGCCGACGGCACCGACTGGTCAACGCAACAAATTGAGACAATGGTTGGCTATATCCCCGGTGGCTCGCCCCCGCTCGGTTATGGCGTTTTAAGAGCGGGCGGAATAGTGAGCCCCGCACCCGACCCCGGGAACAACCCTGCGCCGCCAACAGAAAGGCTCGATGCGCCAAGTGACGTGACTGCCGGTAACGCGACGGCAGGTAGCTTGATTTTGTCACTGGTCGCTCAGCCTATTGGCACGACACAAACCGGCCAATCCGGGTCGGTTTCATTTTCTCAGGGTGGAGAGGCGTTTGTCTTTGCCAATCTGAGTGCGCCAATGCAAACCTCGGCGCCCGATTGGTTTGCATTGGACCAAGGCAATTCACATGCGGCGTTTAGTCAGGCAGCTGAAGTTACGACCAATTCGAGTTCATTTTTCGTCGGCGCGGAAACTCTCAATGCAGACCCCGTAGCCGAGCTGCCTGGTCCAGTTGTGCGGTCATTCCACCCATCCGACGGGTTCCATTTGGTGTGAGAGCCGGCGGGTGGCGTATCATTCGACAGTCACCCTCTCCCGAGTGAAGGTAAAGTCAGGTCACGTTCAGTCTAATATCCACGAGGGCAAATGCGCTAATCCCCCGGAAACGGGGCCGAGCCGTTAATTCTTTTCCAGTTGGATCGAAGGCAAACTATGTAGCGCTGAGCGATGACTTCCTGCTCGGCTTTATCAACGCGCTTGATCTTCAGCATCTGGGGGTTATCCAAGAAGCAAATCGTTTGTAGCTGAGGCGGGATTCTTTCCGGGTGTTTGAAGCCGGGGCTGCGGTCTTCCGCATCCATCTCCGCAAGCTCTTTTCTCGCCTTGTCATAGTTCTGGGCTATTGCCTTTTTGAACCACATTCTAGCCTGTTCACGATCTTGCGGCACGCCTTCGCCGCGCTCGTAAAGATCGCCTAAACGGGTTTGGCTTTCTGCATCTCCCTGTTCGGCAGCCTTGCGAAACCAAACTGCCGCCTTCTCGGTGTCCTTTGGCACCCCCTCGCCGTTCAAATATCCGACGCCCAGCACCCTTTGCGCAGCCGCGTTCCCTTGGCCAGCGGCCTTCTTGCACCACGCTACACCTTCCTCGAAGTCTGCCTGAACACCTTCACCCGCAACGTACATCGAGCACACGGCAGCCTGGCTTGGAGCATAGCCCTGGTCTGCGGCCTTCCTGAACCATTTCATCGCTTCCTGATTGTCGCGAGGAACGCCTGAGCCCGTGTGATAGAGCCTGCCCACACTATCTGCTCCCTCAGCGTCGCCCTGGTCAGCCGCCTTGCGGTACCAGATCAGGGCTTCCGTGTCGTTCCTGGGTACGCCCCATCCATAAGAGAAAAACTGACCGACAACGACCTGCCCTCTGGGGTCTCCCTGATCGGCCGACTTGCGGTACCACTGCAAGGCCTCGCCATACTCTCTTCTATTGAAGGCTTCGGTTCCTCTGCGGTGTGCCTCTTCATAAGTGATCGGCGCGCCAACCGCCGCGCTTGGCTGCGCAAGGGCCGGAAAACTTGCAGTGCCGATGCATATGGCGCCGATCAGCAGAATGAACGGTAGGTAGCGCCGCAACAGACAGATACGAATGCAACGAAATGGCCGATAGTGTTCCAGAATGCCGAAAAACTGTTGAAATCTGCTACAAATAGACGTTAGACTCTAAAGCGAGTTTTCTGCCGATTGCACGCACTTCGCAGATTTTTAGGAGATTCCACGTGCTGAAACAGTATCGGCCATTTTGTTTCAGGCGAGGCAGCGATGCGCGAGCATGCCCACGCGGGGATGAGCCTTTACGGGTCAGCCGGCAGCCGTAAATACCTCAACGCCGCCGAGCGTCGGCGCTTCACCAAAGCGGCACGTCGGGCCCCCCTGGAAATCCAGCTCTTTTGTCTTGTCCTCAGTTTGAGTGGAGGCCGGATCTCTGAAATTCTGGCGCTCACCCCGGCAGCGATCGACATCGACAGCGGCGTGGCTAACATCACTACATTGAAGCGCCGCAAGCGGGGCATAGTTCGCCAGGTGCCTTTACCCCGAAGCGTCCTCGGCGAGCTTAACCAGGTGTTTCATCTTAGGCGTAACCAGCGCGATCCAGATGCTGCCTACCGGCGGATTTGGAATTGGAGTCGCACGACCGCGTGGCGGCGCGTCAAGGAAATCATGGCTACGGCAAATATCAGCGGTCTGCCCGCCATGCCAAAGGGTCTGCGTCACGGGTTCGGCGTCCATGCCTTTCAATCTCTTGTCCCGCCTCATCTTGTACAACGCTGGCTTGGCCACGCGTCGCTCAAGACCACTTCGATCTACGGTGATGTGACCGGTCCCGAGGAGCGCACTTTTGCAGCAAGGATGTGGAGCCATTCAATCGAGTAGCGTCGCCTTCAAAATCGAACGGTACCCGCCTACGGCTCGCCTCCCACCACGGCAGTGTGCGGCGCACTTTTAACCGCTTCGAGGATGACTACACTTTTACAAAAGTTCCTTGGCGATAAATCTGTTTTGCCTTTTGCGTATCGCCTTAAGGCATGCGATAGTCATTGAAGCGACCTCAGGTAGTGTACCCGTTCAGATGGAAACCGTACCAAGAGATACGGGTTTACAGTGTCTGGCGCTGTTGTTGCGATTCCATCAGGTTTCGGTTGATCCCGCACAAATTGCTCATCAATTCTCCGGCGCCCCGATCGGCGTACCGGAGATGTTGCGCTGCGCAAAAGATTTGAAGCTTAAGGCGCGGGCGGTGACGGAGACCTGGGCGGGCTTGGCAAAGCTTCCCCTCCCGGCCATCGTCGAGCTGAAAGACAAGAGTTTCATCATCGTCGGGAAAATGACGGCGGACGATGCGCTCGTTCAAAACCCCTCGGAAAACCGTCCCCGGATCATCAAACGCGCCGAGTTCGAGTACGATTGGACCGGGCGCGCCGTTTTGATGGCGCGCCGCGCGTCGTTGGCGGATGTTGCGCGCCGGTTCGATATCACCTGGTTTCTGCAGGCGATGCACAAATATCGCCGCCTGCTGGGCGAGGTGTTGATCGCATCGTTCTTTTTGCAGCTTTTTGCGTTGGTGACGCCGCTGTTCTTTCAGGTCATTACCGATAAAGTGCTGACCCACCGCGGGTTCACGACACTTGATGTACTTGTCGTTGGCCTGATCACAGTTTCAGTATTCGAAACGGTGCTTGGAGCTTTGCGGACCTATGTTTTTTCGCACACCACCAACCGGATCGACGTCGAGCTAGGCACGCGGCTATTCAAGCACCTGATCGCTTTGCCGATTGCCTATTTCGAGACCCGGCGCGCCGGCGATTCCGTCGCCCGGGTGCGGGAACTCGAGAACATCCGCAATTTCCTCACCAGTTCGGCCCTTACCCTGGTCATCGATCTCGGTTTCACCTTCGTCTTCCTGACAGTGATGTTTTATTACTCGCCGCTGCTGTCCTGGATCGTGGTCGGATCCTTTCCCTTCTACATTGCACTGTCTTCGGGTGTGACGCCCATTTTTCGCCGGCGGCTAGAGAAGAAATTCGACCGCGGTGCCGAGAACCAGTCGTTTCTGGTCGAGAGCGTGAGCGCCATCCAGACCTTGAAGGCCATGGCGATCGAGCCGCAGATGCAGCGGCGCTGGGAAGAGCAGCTCGCAGGATATGTCGGTTCCAGCTTCGACGTGCTGTCGCTCGGCAACTGGACCAGCCAGTTTGTCCAGTTCATCAGCAAGATCGTCACCGCGCTGACGCTCTATTTCGGCGCGCATCTCGTTATCGAGGGTCAATTGACCGTCGGCGAACTCATCGCCTTCAACATGCTAGCCGGTCGGGTCGCGCAGCCCGTCTTGCGATTGGCGCAGCTTTGGCAGGATTTTCATCAGGCGAGGGTATCGATCGCCCGTCTGGGCGACATCCTGAACACGACGCCGGAGCCGGCGTTTAACGCCTCTCGCGCCGCGCTTCCCCCCATTCGGGGCGATATCACGTTTGATCACATCAATTTCCGCTATCGCATCGACGGGCCGCTGGCGCTGCACGACATCTCCTTGAAGATATCGGCAGGGCAAGTGATCGGCATCGTCGGCCCCTCCGGCTCCGGAAAATCCACGCTGACAAAGCTGGTGCAGCGGCTTTACGTGCCCGAGAGCGGCCGCATCCTGATCGATGGCATTGATCTCACGGTCGCCGACGTCGCTTGGCTGCGGCGCCAAATCGGCTCGGTACTACAGGAGAACGTACTCTTCAACCGTTCGATTCGGGACAATATTGCTCTTGCCGATCCGGGAATGAGCATGGAGCGCGTGATCGCCGCGGCCGAGCTTGCCGGCGCTCATGAATTCATCCTCGAACTGCCGGACGGATACAACACCATTGTCGGCGAACGCGGCGCGAGCCTGTCGGGCGGACAACGGCAGCGGATCGCGATCGCGCGGGCGCTGGTCACCAATCCTCGAATCCTGATCTTCGACGAAGCCACCAGCGCCCTCGACTACGAGAGCGAGAACATCATCCAGCGCAATATGCGGAAGATCTCCACGGGGCGGACGGTGCTGATCATCGCCCACCGTCTGTCGGCGGTTCGCCACGCCGACCGCATCATCACGATCGAGGGCGGCCGGCTGGTCGAGGATGGAACCCACGACGAGCTGATGAAAAAGGCCGGACGTTACGCCACGCTCCATCAAATGCAGGCGGGCTTACATGTCGTCGGTTGAGGTGTTGCCGAAGAATATCCGCCCGAAGCCCGGCGAGCCGCGGTGGGGCCGGGAAGACACCGCGCGCCAGTTCTTGCCGGCCGCGCTGGAGATTCTGGAAACGCCGGCGTCGCCGGTGGGACGGGCGATTGGCTTGACGATCATCCTGTTTTTCGCGCTTGCGATCGTCTGGGCGATTTTCGGTCATGTAGATATCATCGCCACCGCGTCGGGCAAGATCGTTCCTACCGGGCGCACCAAGACAATCCAGCCGCTGGAAACCGGCATCGTGTCCGCGATCCATGTGCGGGACGGCGATTCCGTCGCCGCCGGCCAGGTTCTGATTGAACTTGACCGCACGGTCACCCAGGCCGAGCGTAAGCATGTCGCCCAGGATCTCATCGCGAGCCAGCTTGACGTCGCTCGCCTTGCCGCGCTTCGCGACGGCTTTGAGACCGGAACCATTCCCCGCGAACTGGCAGTGCCTCCTGTTGCGTCGGAAGCCGACCTGGCGCGGACGAGGTCGTCGATGCGAGCCCAGGCCGCCGAGCAATTGGCAAAACTTGCCTCCATCAACCGGCAGATCGAGCAGAAACAGGCTGAATCCCAGTCGATCACGGCGACGATTGCCAAGATTGATGCCTCGCTTCCTCTTGTGGAAGAGGAGGCCACCGTGCGGCGAAAGGCGATGGAAATCCAATATGGCAATCGCATCGCCTATCTCGATGCACAAACGAAACTTGTCGAACAGCAGAACGAGCGGATCGTGCAACAGCGTAAGATCGTCGAAATCGCGGCGGCGCGTCAAGCGCTGGAGCAGCAGATCGAACAAACCAAGGCTGCGTATGAGCATCAAGTCCTGAACGACCTTTCGGACGCGGAAAAGAAGGTGTCTGAATTCAGCCAGGATCTCGTCAAGGCCGAGCAGAAGACCGGCGAACAAATCTTGCGCTCCCCTATCGCCGGCACCGTGCAGCAGCTGGTGCTGCACACTGTCGGCGGAGTAGTGACGCCGGCGCAGCAATTGATGGTGATCGTGCCGGCCGATAGCCGGCTTGAGGCCGAAGCGATGATTTCCAACCGCGACATTGGCTTCGTCAGCGCCGGCCAGCAGGCCGAGGTCAAGATCGACACCTTTAATTTCACCCGATACGGCTTGCTGCAGGGAAAAGTCGTCAGCGTCTCGCAGGACGCGATCGTCCAGGACAAGCCGAACGCAAAATCAGGCGCCCCCACCAAGCCCGGCGGCGCGCTGTCCGATTCGAGCGAGCCCGAAGGGCAGGAGCTTCTTTACTCGGCGCGGGTATCCCTCGATGAAACTCGGATGCAGATCGAGGACAAGATGGTCAATCTCGCGCCGGGTATGGCGGTCACCGTGGAGATCAAGACCGGCAAGCGGCGGCTAATCGAATATCTGATGTCGCCGCTGCTGCGCTATCGGCAGGAGAGTTTGCGGGAAAGATGAACAGAACTGATTTTGGAGGCAGGTGAACGCAAGACGCAAGCCTATAGGACGACGATTGCTCGGTTGTTCATCTCCGGCTTGAGCCAGAAACTCAGATCGGCATATCGGTTTGTTGTCTAATTTGCGGATTTAGTGCCCTTAATTTGTGGGACATTATAACGAGGTCAAGAGAAATCTGGAGCCGGGCGTAGCCAATTAGCCGGTCTGATATGGGGGCGAGGACGTGACGCGGGAACACGATTCCGGGAACGCGACTCAGCGCGTTATCCGCGCGACCGCCACGACGGATGTGATACAAAGTATCGCCGTGGTGCCAACGCAAACCGAAATAGCTATCCATTGCACGCCGAAGTTTATCCGGACAGCAAACGGAGATTGTTCGATGGCGCGCTGTTTCGAAGTATTGACCATAGAAATAACGTCGTTCCAAAAGAACAGAATATACAAGGGAAAAAGGGTAAAGATAGCGCCCAGCAGCAGCGGCGCAGCATCGCGAGATATCGCGGTAGAAAGTCCTGCAACTAAACCGTTAGCGACGATTGAGACGACGGACCAACCTCTCACCGCTGGTGGTATTCTCTTCGTATGACGTGGCGGAACAGCCTCACTATGCGAGATCAAGGGTTCGTCCGGTATCAATGTTTTCCAGAAGCGCATGACAACCCAAATCCCGTTGAACCACTTGTTCCAGCTGGCGCCTCATCTATAGCAAGCCAATCCTAAGATTTCTCCTATTGGCACTTCCGGACCCTGACGGATACTTGTGCCTTGGCCCGGTCCACGTCCGGTTGGTATCGAATACGACATGGCCTGCCGGCACATCCGCATAATAAGAGTCGAACACGCCGCGGAGTACCGCACGGCGGCGCTCGTCGTTGAAAAACACAGAAAATTCGCTCGAACCGCTCATCTTTGGCAGCACGGCACCCACCAAAGATGCCACTGGGCTCGTTATCGCAACGGAAAAGCGTGGATTTTGTCGCAATAGCGCGCTTAAGACCGTGGATCCGGAGCGCGGCAGTCCCGAAATCAGATGAACTCTGGAACTCATCTATCTTCCTTTCCGGCAGTGCCATCATATTCCCCCTTCATTGTCACGCAAATGAGTCCCGTTTTTCGTGCGCTCAGCGTTCGTCTTTTTGCCGGGAGAGTTGGTTGAAGGCAACAGTGTGATCGCGTTGTTACGATTTCGTGGAAAAGTCGATTGAATATTTTCCCTCCGTACAACTTTCTCTTGCACTTTTTGAGAGGTTGTAACATCATCTCGGTACGTATCGAGGTAGCACAAGAAAAAAGGGGAAGATGTCGAGCCTCGCGCCGTCGGTCTCGCTTCGTTAGCCGCCTCGTTCGGTGCCTTCGAACGGGCCTGGGGCTGGGAACCGACAGTTTGCAGCGGTGCTGCGCCTCCACCTGAATTCGATTTTGGAGAAAAAAATTGCCGGCCAACGGTTATTGGCAGGAATGGAGTTGACTTGTCACGAGCTTCCAAAGGCCGTTCTCACGAACGTGCCGTGCTGGAACTATGCAAACCAAAAATAAATCGAAGCAGGTCACGAGAAGTTAATGCGCAATGTTGGCTCATGGATCAATAACTTTCGTAAAGAACATCAGATTGTATACGATAACCGCCGTGACCATGTTGGCAAAGCAGACGATCAGTACCCTAAGGTCTTTGCGGTTGTAGTCCGCCACCAAGAATGAGGTTGCATTCAACATAAGGGACCATCGTTCGCCCGCTTTCCAGCCTTTCCACGCCATTCTAAGACCCGTGCATGCGAACGCCAACCATCCACCGATGAACCAGATAAGGAACAAGTGATTCATGTGTCGTATCCTTGCGGTGCGTCCGATGCCCGTATTTAGACCTTTCGACGCCTACCGATGGTACCGGATAAAAGGTGGCTACGCGAGAAAGGTCTCGCGACAATATTTAATCAAACACCGGCGAGTACAAGCTTCGTCATGCGTCGCCAGCACGACGGCTTGTCCCAAAGGTGTGGTCCACGACATCGGCCGACACGGCTCGAGGTGTGGATACAAGGCAGGTGCCTGTTAGGTCGGAGTATCGATAGTGCGGATAGTAGTCTCGAGCCTAACAGACTTCAGACGCGCGACGTCCAGAATTGCTAATTTTGTTATAGTGGTCTCGCTGCTCCTTTTGCCGGTTTCAATCCTGCTGCCGCGCCAGCGGCTTTGGGGAAGCGTGGTCGTCCTCCTTTATCTTGCGCTCGGTCTTTTATTAAAGCTCACGATACGCCGGACAGAAGTCGGCTCGTTAGCTGCGGTGAGGATAATTGAAGCAGTATTCCTTGCTGCTGTGGTCGTCGAAGGGACCTGGCGCGCATTTAGTATGTGGCAAAACGGAAGCGATCCCTTAATCCTCGACAGCCTCGATATCGCAATTCAATTTCTTATCGCGCTGGTGCTCTGGAAGAATATTTCAGTCGCGAAGTCACTCGCGTTTACAGCTCAGAATGTAGATAACCCGAATGCAGCGAGATAAAAATGACAGAAATTCTTGGAGGAAAATATTCGGGCCGAAGTATCACTTGGGAGCCGTCTAACAACGGAACTTTAGGAACATACTCAAGCTCCGTTCTTTCGGAAACGTTCGGGTTTGCGGTTCATGCCGTAGTTGCGGGCTTTGGCATAAGTGTAACCTACAACTCATCGAATGAACCCATCGTGAATGGTCATGCATTCATCGCCGGGGTGGGAATCGACGTCAACTATAATTGGGCAAATAAAAACGTTGAGACCACTGAGCTTGGTGGGATGACGGGCTTCGGAATCCGGTTGGGGAAACTTGACGCGGATGTCACGCTAAAAGTTGGATTTGGCAGCGATACGCTTCCCAATGGGGATAGTGTGCCGGCGAACACGCTCCAACTTAGTGGCGCCTTAGGTATTGGGCCGCTTAGCGCAAGTGAAACGTTGCAGTCAATAAACGTGCTCTGGGGCCCCTATGCTAACGGTCCTAATGCCACTCTCAACTCAGACACTGGCAATCCGCTCGATCTTCAAAGCCAGATCGGCAATGGCAATGGCATCGGCAGTTTATCGGATATCGCCCAGCAATACATAGATACAAACAGTGTGTTTACCGGAGGTACAAATTCCTTTTCCGATTATGGCCTTACTGATGCTGGACAAGTCGCGAACAATACTTCGATTCAGTTTGGTGACGGTAATGGCGTCGGGGGTGGGTGGAACGACCAACAGAATTTGTTATACGGGACGGACTTGACTGGCAGCGCAACACCCGGGCAGATCGGCACCGGCGACGGAATAGGCAATTGGTGGGACCCAGCGAATCAATCGCAGCAGCCCTCTAGCCTGTCATCGAGCGCGTCATCCGATTTCACCGATTCGCTTCAGCAATCGCTGGACCTGATTAATTCAACCAATCAAACCATCGATACAAGCTGGCTGGGCACGAGCAACCCGGCGAACAATACCGGTGATTTTCCGGGGCCCAACGATTACACTCCAACAGCGACCACGACGGTGGCGTCGAACGATCAATCATCTAACTCCAATACGGGCAGCAACTCCAACGGAGATAATTCCAACGGCGACAACTCTAACACCGACACTTCCAACACCGACACCTCCAACACCGACACCTCCAACACCGATACCTCCGACACCGGCCCGGTGGTGCTCGATCTCGCCGGCAAGGGCATCAATATCGCGAAGCTGACTTCCTCGAACACGTTCCAAGACATGACAGGCGACGGCTACAAGAACCGCACCGCCTGGGCGGGCGCCGGCAATGCGGTGCTGTTTTTCGATCCGAACGACACCAACGCCATCACTCAGGCCAACCAGGTCATCTTCAAGGATTGGGATCCGACGGCAACGACGGACATGCAGGCGCTGCTCGACGTGTTCGACACCAACCACGACGGCACGCTCGATGCCGGCGATGCGGGCTTCTCCGAATTCAAGCTGATGGTGACCAACGCCGACGGGACGCAAAGCGTCGAGACGCTTGCCCAGGCCGGCATCACCTCGATCGATCTATCGGCCAACAATATCAGTCAGACCCTTTCCGACGGCTCCTCGATCGACGGCGAAACCACCTACACCACCAGCAGCGGCACCACCGGCACGGCGGCGACGGTGACCTTCGCCGTCGATCCGAACGGTTATGTGGTGCAGTCGACCACCACCACCGACACCAGTGGCACGGTCACGGTCGACAACAAGGCCCTGCTCGCCAACGGCAGCCTCGCCAACGAGACGATCTCGACGACCAGCGCCGACGGGATGACCAGGACCCTTGCCTATGATCTGAACGGCGATGGCCAGATCGACGTCATTCAGACCGACGATACCGTCGCCAACGCAACCGGGACCGTGCAGACGCTCACCGATTCGACACTGGCCGGCATCCTCATCGACCAGACGGTGACGACGACGTCGACCGACCCCACGATGGGCGTGACGACCGTGACCATCGATCGTGACACCAATGGCAGCGTCGTCAACGGTGTCGACGTGGTGTCGCAGCACGAAGTCGATACCACCAGCGGCGGCCTGATGACAATCTCGATCACGGACCTCAACCCGGATGGCTCGGTCAGAGATCAGATGGTTACAACTCCGAGCGCCGGCGGCCTGACCAGCACGGTCCAGCGGGATATCAACGGCGACGGCGCCTTCGACCTGACGACGGTGACCGCCACGAGTGTCGACGCCACCACCGGCGCGCGCACCACAACCGTCACTGATACCAACGCCGACGGCTCGGAACGCGACCAGACGATCACGTCAGCCTCGGCCGACGGTCAGACCAAAACCGTGATTTCCGACTTCAATGGTGACGGGGTGGTCGATTTGACCACGGCGTCGACCATCGTGCAGGACACGACTTCCACTATTGTGACCGGCGTCACCGGCGCCACCACCACGATTGTCGATACGGCGGCCAACGGCGCCTTCCTCGATGAGACCGTCAACTTCCAGAGCGGTGACGGCTTGGTCAAGGTCACGCAGACGGATGCGACCGGCGCGGGAACCAGCGCCGCGCCGCTGTTCGATCGCACCACAACCGACGTCACCACGGTGGATGCGACCACCGGCAGCCGCACCGAGACCGTGACGGATACCAACGCGGATGGATCGCTGCGCGACCAGAGCGTCACGATCAGGGGATCGGACGGCATCACCCGCACCACTGAGCTGGACACGACGGGGACGACGACCACCGGCGAAGCCAGTGTGTTTGACCAGATCGAGACCGTCGTCGTCAATGGGGCCGGATCGACCGTCGACACATTTTCAGCGTACACGATGAACGGTACGCTCATCGATCGCAGCGTGACGACGACCAGCGCCGACGGGCTGACCAAGGTTGCCCAGGTCGATGTCAACGGCGACGGCATAGTGGATCTGACCACCACGACGACCACGGCGGCTCTGTCGGGTGGCGGTTCGACGGTGACCGTCACGGACCAGAGCGCTAATGGAAGCGCGATCGACACGACAACCCAGACCACGTCCGCCGACGGATTGGTGGTGACGACGCAAAGCAACGTGGGCGGCAAGCTCACGACCACCACCGACACCACCACCGTCGATGCCGGCACCGGCGCGCGGACCGAGACTGTCGCGGTCACCTGCGCCAATGGAACGCTCGAGAGCAACGTCGTCACGGTCACGAGCGCCGATCGTAACACCCAGACGATCAGCAGGGATTTTAATGGCGACGGCCATGTCGACCAGATCGAAAGCATCGTCCGGCAAGCCGATGGCTCGGTGGTCGACACCGTCTCCAACTATGCCATGAATGGCGCGCTCGCCAGCCAGTCGGTCACGACGACCAGCGCCAGCGGTTTGTCGAAGACGTTGACGAGCAACATCGACGGAAAGATCGATGCGACGACGACGGATGTGACTGTCCTCAACGCGGACGGCAGCCGGACCGAAACGGTCACGCAGTCGAGCTACAACGGCAGCCAGACCAGCCAGACCGTCGCGACGACCAGCGCCACGGGCCTGTCGAAGACGTTGACCAGCAACATCGACGGCAGGATAGATGGCACGACGACCGACGTTACGGTGCTCAATTCCGACGGCAGCCGGACCGAGACCGTGACGCTGTTCGATTCCACCGGCGCCAGGATCAACTCGACCGCCACCACGACGTTGGCCAACGGCTTGTCGGTGACGACGCTGATCGACGAGAACGGCGATGGCGTTACCGATGTGAGCCAAACCGATGTCACCGTGCTCAACGCCGATGGCAGCAGGACGGAAACCGTAACGGCCACCAACGCCAACGGCACGTTGCGCGACAGTTCGGTCACCACCATGTCGGCCAACGGGCTGAACGTGACGGTCGAGGCCGATACCACGGGTGACGGGTCCTTCAACCAGATCACGTCGCAGACCACCCAAGCCAATGGCAACGTCGTCAAGGACGTCGAGCTTCTCAACCCGGACGGAAGCCTGGTGGGCTCGAAGGTCACGACCACCTCGGCCGACGGCCTGTCGCAGACGACGCAAACCGATCTCAGCGGCGACGGTGTGTTCGACCAGACCCGGACCGACGTGACAGTGTTCAATGCCGACGGCAGCAAGACCGAGACGGTAACCAATAGCGATGGTACCGCGACGGTCGGAAGCACGGTGACGACGACGTCGGCCAATGGCCTGTTGAAGACCACCACGACCACGAAAGATGGTGTGCTCCAGGAAACCGACACGTCCGTTCTGGTCTACAACGCCGACGGCAGCGAGACGCAGACGGTCACGGAGCAGAGCGGCAATGGCACGACGCAGAGCGTGGTGGTCACGACCACAAGCGCCGATCGCAACACCACGACCATTCAGCGCAACACCTACGGCTCCGCGCCGGTCAGTTCCACCGAGACGATCGTCGTCCAGTCCGACGGCTCTGTGGTCGACACCATGACCGATTTCAACGGGGCCGGAACGGAAACCGCCCGGACCGTCACGACCACGTCGGCCAATGGCCTCTCGCGGACGACCAGTAGCGACGAGAATGGCGACGGAACGTCCGACAAGAGCGAGAGCGACATCAGGACGATTGCGGCCGACGGCAGCCAAACCGAAACATTCACTGATACCAACGGCAGCCTCAATTCGATCAGCGGCGGCTACACAGAAGCGGCGACCGTCGTTACCACGACCTCCGCCAACGGTTTGTCGAAGACGATCACTACCACCGGGACCAACGGACAGGGGTCCCTGGACCACAGCGCCGTCGAGGCCACCGTCATAAATGCCGATGGAAGCCGGACAACGACCGATACGGAAACGGTCGGAACCACCGAGGATATCGGTGTCACGACGACCGACCGCACCGATCTAACTGTCACCAAACAACTTTCCACGCTCGGCAATGGAACGTTCGATCGCACCGACGTGATGACCACCAACCTCGATGGTAGCACGATAGAAACCAGTACGAACCTCAACGCGGACGGCAGCACCGGCGAAGCCAAGACGATCAACGTTAGCGCGGATGGCCGCACCGAGACGATCACGGACGATACAAGCGAGGATGGCGTAGCCAATGATGCAAATACGACCATTACACCTAGCGCGAACGGCAACTCAACCAAGGTTACTACAAATGCGACCGTCTCGGGGGTGTTGCTGAGCCAGGTCACCAGGACGACGTCGGCCAGCGGTCTTTCGACCACGGTCACCTTGGATACCACCGGCGCCGGCACGATTGACGAGACGGAAACCGACACCACCGTCCTGAACTCAGATGGCAGCCGGACCGTCACCATAGTTAATAGCGACACCACGGGAGCTTTGATCGAGCAAAAGGTCACGACAACGTCGGCCGACGGACTGAGTGTGATAAGCACCACTTCCGGCACCAACTCGCTCGCCTTGGTGACCTCGAGCATCACCGTCGACAACAGCGACGGCTCGACGACCAACACGACGACAACCGATGAAATCACGAGTGCAACCGGTGTTGAGCCGATCGAAACTCTGATCGGGAAGACGGTGGTTAATACCAGCGCGGACGGCCACACGGTGACCACCACCTACGACTCGACCGGAGACGGCACGACGGACGAGATCAAGGTATCTCAAACCGCTGCAAACGGCGTGAACACCTTGACCGATACCTCCTATGACCATGTGGGACAGATAGTGCTCCAAAAGGTCACGACCACCTCCGCCGATGGGCGAGATATCACCATCTCTAGGAGTAACCCATTCAAATCAACCGCCGACACGCTGGAGACGACGCTGGTCAGCGCCGATGGCTCGGGCAGCTATTCCTGGACGGAGCAGAACAGCACGGGAGCCTACACCGTCATTGCCGATCATCTGATCGATAGCAATGGTATCGATACCATCAGCCTAACCAAAGCTGGCGCGGAGACGACTTATAAGATCGCGCAAACCCAGGAATCTCAGGACCTGGCCGAGGCGCAGAACATTTATTGGGTGGTGCTGGGGCGCGTGATGACGCCGGAAGAGGCGCAGACCTGGGTCAGCTATTTGACGCCTTCGGGTCTCAATACGACTCAGCTGGCGAACGATCTGCTGCAATCGGCAGGACTCGAGAACCTGGGGTCCAGTTCGCTATTCAGCACGTCGTTCATCAACGGTACCGACGGCGCTCTTGAAGACATAGGAGGGCTTGGCGTTGACGATATCGGTTTCGTGTCCGCCGTCTATCAAAACACCTTCGGACGCCAGCCGAATGCGGCGGAACTCAACGCTTGGCTCACACAACTCAACGCAGGCAGTATTACCAGGGCCGAGGTCGTCATCGACCTGTCCAGGATTCAAGGTCAGACCGCTCTGCAGGACCAGATTCTCTTTGACGCTCCGGGCGGTTTCCGCGAATTCAAATATTTTGGCAACAACCCGAAGCAATATATCAAGCCGCGGCCCTGGAAGGAGAGCGACAACTGGCACACGCGACCGCCGGAAGCATCGCCGCCCAATCCGCGGGATCCGTTGGTCATCAATTTCACCGGCGGCCCTCTTCAGCTGAGTTCACTGGCCGATTCACAGGCCCATTTCGATTTCACGGGTTCGGGTTTTGCCACGCAGACCGGCTGGATAACGGCGGGTGAAGGCATTCTCGTCCTCGACGCAGGCTCCGGGACGCCGGAGGTGCTCGGTGCGCAAAGTGGAAGTGGCTTCAATGATCTTGCCGCCCTCGATACCAATCATGACGGCGTGATCGATGCCAACGACGCCGGCTTTTCGGAGCTGAAGGTCTGGGTCGACCAAAATCTCAACGGCACGATCGACAGCGGCGAGCTTGTGTCCCTCAGCTCTCTCGGCATTACTTCGATCTCGCTGGCTGCGACACCGGCCAACCAGAATATGATCATCAATGGCAACCAGGTAGTCCAGCAGGCGGCTATTACCATCAATGGAACCGTCGGCGTCATCTCGGAAGTCGATTTCGCGACCAGCACCGTCAACACAATTTATACGCCGCCTGCAGGATTCAGCTATGTGCCGGCGGCGCTTAACCTCCCCGACCTCGCCGGATACGGAAATTTGCCCAGCTTGCAGGTCGAGATGTCGCAGAACGCGACGTTGCTTGCGGATGTGAAGAGCTTTGTCCTATTCAGTGGCGAAATGACCGGCGCCCAGTTCGATGCCGGCTTTCAATCCCTCATGTTCGAATGGGCGGGAGTTTCGAATATCGATCCTTCAAGCGAGGGGCCTTACGTCAATGCCCAGCACCTCGCCTTCTTATATGCATTTTACGGCATCGATCCCACGACCGAGCCCGCCTACAACGTGGAACCAAACCCGAAACGCGGACCGCAGTGGGAAAGCCTGTATCAGTTGGTCATCGACCAGCTCGAAGTACGTTTCGCAAGCCAGATTGCCGGTAGCCAGACGGCCCTTGGAGTGGATATCGCCTCTATTCAGGCCAATCCGCTGAGCGTGCTCGCCGACATCGCGTACGACCCGACGACGGATTCGATCAGCGTCAACCTTAGTGGCTTCCTGGCGGACATTGTTTCGCAAGCGCCCTCCAGTTCAGCGGACGCTCAGAGCTACTATGATCTTGTTTTCCGGGCGGTTCGAGGCCTGCAGTTTGATCTGTTCGACGGCGATGCCGCCTCGTTTACGGCGACTGTACTGTCGGACCTCAATGGTCTCAACGTCAGCCTCGATCTTCAGAAGACCGCTCTTGGCGCATTCGATTTTAGCAGCGTCGTCGACGAGACATCACAGACCGGTGAACTGTCTGTGAGCACCGCGAACGGCGTGGTATTCCTTGGAACCGGCGACAAGACGATCACGGGCGGCTCCGGAAATATCTATGTCTATTCTTCCTCAGGCGGAAATGACATCGTCACGGATGCCGGCGCAGATGCACAGCTTGTCCTCTACGGAATGGCATCCACAGGGACGGTCCTCGAACGGCCCAATGACGGCAATGATCTCGTTGTCGTAAACCCTCGGACCGGCGCGGCGCTCACGATCGCCGGCTATTTCAGCAACGCAAACTTCAAGAATATCGTGTTCGCGGATGGTGTCACGCTGACGGTTGCTCAAACAGACAATTTTCTGCGAAATGAAGCCATTAGCTTTTTGTCGTCCACGGCGGCGGCCACGGATTCGCTGGCACAAGAGCAAGCGCAACTTGCGTTGTTCGGGTTTACCTCAGTGATCGACGAAGGTGCGCAGACCGGAACCGTGTCGGGAACCGCGGGTACCGACGTGCTTCTTATCGGCACCGGCGATAAAACTGTGGCCGGCGACGGAGGCGCGGATATCTATGTCTATTCGTCTGCCGGCGGCAACGATGCGGTCGACGACACCGCAAATTATTACGGAGGAGTATCCTACCTCGTTGTCAGTGATATTGCTTCAACCGATGTAACGCTGTCCCGGCCCGGCGGCGGCGACGGCCTCGTGATGACGGTTACTTCAACCGGCAAAATGGTCACGGTCGACAGCGAATTCTCTTGGACCGGATCGGGGGCGCTTAACACGATCACGTTCTCCGATGGCGTGACGTGGACGACGCCGCAGGTCGAACAGATGTTGCTTGACCAGGAAAGTGCGGCTGTTGGCGGCTCGGTCTATGGCTATTTCGGCAATGATACGTTGGTGGCCGGCCTGGGCGACAAGTATCTGAACGGTGAAGGTGGTACCGACACGTATATTTACTCATCCTCCGGCGGCAACGATATCATTGACGACCCCGGTCATTCGGTTTCGACATTGGAGTTCAGCGATATCGCGTCGACGGATGTGACGCTGTCGCGGCTCGACGGCGGCAACGATCTTGTGATGACCGTGACGTCGACGGGGGAAACTGTCACGGTCAAAAACGAGTTCTTCTGGACCGGACAAGGAGCCTTGGCGGCGATCACGTTTTCCGATGGCGTCAACTGGACGACCCAGCAGGTCGAGCAGATGGTACTCAATCAGGAAAGCGCGGCTGTTGGCGGCTCGGTCTATGGCTATTACCGCAATGATACGTTGGTGGCCGGCCTGGGCGACAAGTATCTGAACGGTGAAGGTGGTACCGACACGTATATTTACTCATCCTCCGGCGGCAACGATATCATTGACGACCCCGGTCATTCGGTTTCGACGTTGGAGTTCAGCGATATCGCGTCGACGGATGTGACGCTGTCGCGGCTCGACGGCGGCAGCGATCTTGTGATGACCGTGACGTCGACGGGGGAAACTGTCACGGTCAAAAACGAGTTCTTCTGGACCGGGCAAGGAGCCTTGGCGGCGATCACGTTTTCCGATGGCGTGAGCTGGACGACCCAGCAGGTCGAGCAGATGGTACTCAATCAGGAAAGCGCGGCTGTTGGCGGCTCGGTCTATGGCTATTTCGGCAATGATACGTTGGTGGCCGGCCTGGGCGACAAGTATCTGAACGGTGAAGGTGGTACCGACACGTATATTTACTCATCCTCCGGCGGC
>Ga0210389_10000253_pt1 | contig 54408 bp, 44 predicted proteins | sample IncBWH28OmetaG_FD_160127 | JGI IMG/M metagenome (GOLD analysis project Ga0210389, IMG submission 160127) | Forest soil microbial communities from Barre Woods Harvard Forest LTER site, Petersham, Massachusetts, United States - Inc-BW-H-28-O ... | reverse complement strand
CGGGTCAGCGCGCCCCGATATTCGGGTCGGAAGGTGACCAACACCAGCGAGGGCGTCTGGGGGATCACCGTGAGGAACCCGGCCAGCATCGACTCGCTGACCTCGTCAATCCAGTGCGCGTCCTCGATAACAAAGACCGCCGGTTCGGTGCGGGCCAGCGACATGGCATTGACCAGCGCCGTCAACCGCCGCCGCCGCGCATCCGGGGCGATCTTCGGCGGCTCCACATCGGGATCGGCGATGCCCAGCAGGTCATGGAGAAGCAGCAAGTCCTCGGGGTCTGGGTCGGGAACGCGGGCGCGCACTCGATCGCGAGCAGTCTGCCCGCCAAGCCCCTCGACGCCGGTGCCCGCGCGCAGCAGCCGTGCGACGGCATGGAAGTGAACCTGGTTGGTATGTGACTCGCAGAAGACGGTGAATACGTCGACACCGCGGCCACCCGCCAGCGCCGACACCTCGCGCACCAGGCGGCTCTTGCCGATGCCGGGTGAGCCGACCACGCAGACCACCGCGCCGTGGCCCTCAGTTATACGGTCCAGCAAGCCTTCAACGGCGGCCATCTCCCACCGCCGACCGACCAGAGTCGACTCGGCATGCAATGCGCCGCGATGCGCTTCTGCCATGCCCAACAGCCGACGGGCCGGAACCGGCGCGTCAGCACCCTTGATCTGAACCAACTCCGGCTCGCCGATAGTCGCCGCGCCACGAACAAGTCGCGCTGTCGACGCGCTGAGCATCACCTCACCCGGCGGGGCCACCGACTCCATCCGCTGCGCCATGCCGACCTGCTCACCGACGGCGGTGTAACCGAACGGTCCCGAACCGATCTCACCGGCGATCACCTCTCCGGAGTTAAGTCCCACGCGCAACCGGAGGTCCACACCGTCGCGCTCCCGCACATCGACGGCAAGCCGCGTTACCTCCTCCTGAACGCCCAAGGCAGCCAGGCAAGCACGAACGGCGTGGTCCTCCAACGCCACCGGCGCACCGAACACCGCCATGAACCCGTCACCGGTGAACTTGTCCACCGTGCCGCCGTACCGCTGCACAACTGCCGCGCAGCGGTTGGCCAGCTCGGTCATGATCTCGCGCAGCCGCTCCGCACCCACCGCCGCAGCGATCTCCATGGAGTGCGCCACGTCGGCGAAGAGGACGGTAACCTGCTTGTATTCCGCGGGTTTGGCAGCCGCGACGACCGGCGCAGCACACTCGTGGCAGAACTTGTCGCCCGCCCGCAGTTCAGTACCGCACGACCCGCACACCAAGGTTGCCGCCGTCATGTCACGCGGCCAGCCCACTGTCGTTCCACGTCACTATCGTGTCACCGCTGGCCAGACGTGTCTGTTATATCGGTCCTGCGATGCGGCCAACGGGTAGCGCGCCACGCCGCGCCTCGCGGCGGGTCTGGGCCGGATGCAGCGGATGTGCGAGGTGGGAGCGCGTCTGTGGTGAGATGAGCCGGTTGCCGCTTGGGCTTGACGGGAGCGGCTCGGGAACCGTCTGGGCCGCTGCGTACGGCTGGCAAACTGAACTCATGACCTATTCGCGCCGTGTGGCCCTGATCGCATCGCTGGCGGCCACCACCGGGCTGACGCTGGTGCTGGGTCTCACCGATCCGGCCCCGCCCCTGAGCTACCCGACCAGGTTCTTCGTGTGGAATCTGATGTTGGCATGTATCCCGGTGTTCTTTGCGGCTGGTTTCGCCGTGGTACGCCGGCGGATCTGGTTGATTCCACTGGGGCTGGGGTGGCTGGCGTTCCTGCCCAATGCCCCGTATCTGGTGACCGACCTGGTGCACCTGAGCGACGGCGCTGGATTGTGGCGCCACATCATGCAATACGGGGTCGCGGCGTGGGCGGGCGTCACACTCGGGGCGGTGTCGCTGCACCTGGTGCATCGGCGGATCGAGCGCAAGTTCAATGCGGTGACCGGATGGATCGCGGTAGTCCTCTCGGTCGGCCTGTGCGCGATAGGCGTGGTGATCGGGCGGTTCCAGCGATACAACTCCTGGGATTTGCTGACGCAGCCGGGCGCGGTGGCGGCGACGACGCTCGATTGGGTGCGTTCGCCGCTCGCCTACGTCCAGCCGACCGGTGTGGCGCTCGCGGTTGGGGCCTTCTTCGGGCTGGCATACCTGACGCTGTGGTCCCTTTGGCCCTCCACCGGCACGCGCGTAGTGCCGGCGGATGAGTCCGCGCCGGACAACAGGCCCTCACCGCCGCCGCCCCGCAATGTGACGACCTCCGCCGCGCCCTCGGCAAGATCAATCCACCCCGACGGTGTGCACTGAATTGACCTATCAGCGAAGTTGAGCACCGCGTGGAGAGCGCCGCAAGGATGAGGTCGGCGAGGTCGTAGTCCTGGTGAACGCCTCTGCCAAACAACTTAATTCGCCAACGCCCGCTCACCGTTTATTCTCCGCTTATGACCAATCAGGAGCAACAATCAGCGGCGACCGTCAAGCCGCCAATCCGGTTGTGGGAGGAATTGAATCAGCAGGCCAAAAAAATCGGCAAAAATAAAAGGCGTTTCGATTCGATCGGGCCAAATGAACCGGGGCGTCGGCCGCGTGGTAGCGGTGGCCACCTGGGAATTCACGCCGGAGAACATCGCCGCACGACGTGTTGCGCAACTTGACCATGAACCCATCAAGGCTTGTTCGGAGCCGCGGGCCGAAATGTCCGATTCGTCCAACACGGCCATAACAGTTGGGCGAAACGGATCGTCGTGGCCGCGCTCGAGCTCAAACATTTACCCCACCGTGTTCTGGATGTGACAGCGGTAAATCAGTGTTGTTGATGTGACTTGAGTGCCGTAGGCGCACTCCAAACAGATGAGGATGGCATGCCGGCCGCTGCGAGCTTCTTGGCGCACCCGTCGACGTCGGACATGGTCTCGAGACCGGGGTAGGCGACGAGGATAGTGCCGTTGGTCAGGATGAGGTCGTTACGTGCCATGCCGGCCTCGCAGCTGCTCTTCCGCAATGGGCGGTCGCCGTCCTTGCTGAGGTGGAACGGCCAGTTCTCGGTGTTGCCGGCGCTGGAAGGTCCTCGTGGCCGGATTTCGCGGGCGCCGATGTGGCGGTGGCGGCGCGTGCTTGTCGCTGGGGGCGTGTGCGTGCTTGTCGCTGGGGGCGTGTGCGTGGCGCATGCTGCCCCGCTCGCCCCCGCAGTCCTGCGCGTAGGCAGCTATCTAGGGATTCCCGGGCAGTACTCGAGCATCCAGGCAGCGGTCGACGCCGCCCGGCCCGGGGACTGGGTGCTAATCGGGCTGGGCGACTACCACGAGACCGGCAATCGCGTTCCTCCCGGGGCCGTCGGCGACGACACGGCGGGGGCAGCCGTGCTCGTGACCACGCCCGGCATCCACATCCGCGGCATGGACCGCAACGGGGTCGTGCTCGACGGCACCAAGCCGGGAGCGCCTCAGTGCAGCTCCGCGACGGCCGACCAGGACGTCGGCCCGCTCGGTCCCGCCGGCGCGCCGGCGGGGCGAAACGGCCTGATCGTGTTCAAGGCGTCCGGTGTCAGCGTCGAGAACCTGACCGCCTGCAACTTCCTCTCGGGCGCTGACACCCCCGGCGATGAGATCTGGTTCGACGGCGGCGGCTCGAGCGGCACCCAGCAGATCGGAAGCTGGCGCGGTGCGTTCCTGTCGGCCACCTCGAGCTACTTCGCCGGCGACAACCAGCCGCTCGCCCAGTACGGGATCTACGCCTCCAACACCTTCGGGCCGGGGCTGTTCACGCAGGTGTACGCGAACAACATGGGCGACGCCGCGTTCTACATCGGAGCCTGCCCGGACTGCAACGCGATCCTCGACCACGCCCACGGCCAGAACTCGGCCGAGGGATACTCGGGAACCAACTCCGGCGGCCACCTGATCATCCAGAACTCCGAGTTCGACCACAACCACACGGGGTTCGCCACCAACAGCCAGAACAACGACGACCAACCGTCGCCCCAGTCCGGCCGCTGCCCCGGTGACCAGACCGGTCCGACCGGGACCCGTTCGTGCTGGGTGCTCACGCACAACTCGATACACGACAACAACAACCCAAACGTGCCCACCAGCCCCGGCCTCGCCGGCTTCAGTCCGGTGGGAACCGGCATTATTATCTCCGGAGGCCGGTTCGACACCGTCGCTGACAACGACATCCACGACAACGGCGCGTGGGGCGTGCTGCTGGCCCCCGAGGTCGACACCGCGAAGCCGCCGCCGATCGCCCACTGCAAGGGCGGCGTCGGCCTGAGGTCGTTCTGCTACTTCAACAACTACGGCAACGAGATCGAGAACAACACGCTGAGCCACAACGGCTTCTTTGGCAACCCGAGTAACGTCGACCTCGCGGAGATCTCAAACCTCGCGTATCCCGGCAACTGCTGGCACGGCAACGTCGCCCCCTCGGGCACGGCCATAAATGCCAAGCTCTTTGAGGGCCGCCCACGGGTCACGAGCGACCCGCTGTTCATCCAGTACTTCCCCCACAGCATCTGCGGAATCCCGGACAAGGGCAGAGGGATCATCAGCATCCTCAGTCTGCAGGTCGCCTGCGACTCGGAGTTTCTCGGCAACTGCCCAAGCACCGTGGTCAGTAACTACCCGCGCCAGACGGCGGTCCAAATGATGCCGCTGCCCCCGCAGCCGAGCATGCCCAATCCGTGCCTGGACGTGCCGCTCAACCCGTGGTGCCCCACCAACCCGACCAGCCCACCCCCCTATCCCGTGCCGGGGTCCACCGTTCAGTAGGACCCGCGGGTAAATCAGCGCTACGTCCGTGATTTCCGCCCTACACAAGTCGATCGTTTTTGGACAGCTGATCGCTAGCTTCCGTGACGCGCGGCGCCGACCCATCGCTCAGATCGCCAATCCGGTTGTGGGACAATGGATAACGGCAATTGACAGCAACTATCAACAAGTGTGCTCAGCTGCCCGAAGGGTTGGAGCTTCGAGTCCTCTCCGGGGAGAGGTACTACCTCTCAGTGCCCGGCGCTTTGTCCGCCGTCGATGTGCAGGAACTCGCCGGTGACGAAGGTCGCCTTCTCGAGGTAGAGAGCTCCCTCCACGATGTCGGCCATGGAGCCCATCCGCCCCAGCGGATGCATGGCTGCGAGGGCGGCCGAATCATCGTCGGCGTGCATCGGGGTGCTGATGTTGCCGGGGGAGATGGCATTGACGCGGATTCCGTTGTGCGCGTATTCAATCGCCAACGATTTGGTTACCGCCGCTAGCCCTCCTTTGGTCAGGGCGGCCAACCCGGCGGGAACCTTCGAATTGGGCTGTTCGACCAGGGCGGTGGTCACGTTGAGCACGTGCCCGCCGTCGCCCTGGGCCAGCATGCGGGCGATGACGCGCTGGGTGATGTGAAAAAACCCGGTCAGATTTACAGCGGTGACGAACTCGTAATCCGCCACTGTGTACTCGGTGAACGGCTTGGGCACAAAAACGCCGGCGTTGTTGATCAGCGTGTCCACCCGCCCGAATCGCTCGACTGCGGTGGTCACAATGCGGTCGGCGGTCGCGGGTTCGGCAATGTCACCGGCGACGGTGGCAACGCCCGGGTCATCGGTGGGGGCGATCGATCGGGAGTTCGCCACCACCGCGTAGTTGAGCCCGCGGTAGGCGTCAACCAGGGCGGCCCCTATGCCCTGCGAGGCGCCGGTGATGATCGCGACTTTCTGATCGGCGGTCAATGGAGGCCTCCTCGGGTTCTCTTTCGGTATCCCTGGGATCGCGGGGATACTGCGAGCAGACTACCGTGCGAACGGACGCCGTTCCTGGAGGAGCATTTCCCGACCGGGCACCCGTGACATCGTGAATCTGCTTTTAGCACAATGTATTTCGAGGAGTATTCATGGAATTCCTGGTCACTATGACCACGCACGTTCCGGACGGAACCCCGCCCGAAGCCGTCGACGAGGTCCGGGCCCGGGAGGCCGCGCATTCCCGCGAGCTGGCTCAGCAGGGCCACCTGCTGCGATTGTGGCGTCCGCCCCTGCAGCCCGGCGAATGGCGCACCCTCGGACTTTTCGCCGCCGACGACGGGCACCAACTCGAGCAGGTGCTCGCCTCGATGCCACTGCGAGTGTGGCGCACCGATGAGGTCACGCCACTGACCCCACACCCCAATGACCCGGCTAGCCCCGCTCAGTCATAAGCCGGCCGCCACATGGTGTCGCGGACGGCTTGCCCGACGTCGTCATGGGTCTTGGTGGCCACCCCGTCGGCGACGGCGGCGTCATAGACGGCCTCGGCGACGGCCACCGACACGGCGCACAAGTTCTGCATATCCGGCAACAGGGAATCTCCGGAATTTGTCGGACTAGCCTGTCGCGCAATAGCTTTCGCTGAGGCGTGCAGCATGCCCGGGGTTAGCAGCCGGGCGCCGGCCACGATCATACCCAGCCCAAGCCCAGGAAACACCAGCACGTTGTTGGCTTGGCCGATCGTGTAGCTGACCCCGTTGTGTTCCACGGGGGCGACCGGGGTGCCGGTCGTAACCAGCGCCCTGCCGTTCGACCACTCCAGCACATCGGCCGGCATGGCTTCCATGCGTGAGGTCGGGTTGGACAGCGGGAAGATCATCGGGCGTTCGCAGGACGCCGTCATCGCCTGCACTACCTCCTGGGTGAACGCGCCAAACACCGTCGACGAGCCGAGGAGCAGGGTCGGCGACGCCAGCTTGATCGCGTCGACCAGTCCGACCTGCTCCCCGTCGGCCACCCCCAGCTGCTGCCGGTTCTTGGCGTAGGGCACCTGGAAATCGCGCAGGTCGTCCATGTCGTCGAACAGCAGGCCCTGCCTGTCGATCGCCCAGATCTGCGATTCGGCCTGCTCGACAGTGGCGCCGTCGTCCACCATTGCGTCACGGATCTGATCGGCGACACCGATCCCGGCTGTCCCGGCTCCGAAGACAATTGTTTTCTGGTCGCGCAGCGGGACGCCGGTGAAATGCGATCCACCGTGCACGGCGGCGACCACCACCGCGCCGGTGCCCTGCACGTCGTCGTTGAACACGCAGTAGTCGTCTCCGTAGGTCTGCAGAATCTTCCGCGCGTTGATCGGCCCGAAGTCTTCGAAATGCAGGATCGCGCGCGGAAAAAGCCGGTGGGCGGCCTCGATGTAGGACTTGATGAACTCGTCGTATTCGTCGCCCCGGCGCCGGGCGTGGCGATTGCCCAGATAGAACGGGTCCTGCAGCAGCTGTTCGTTATCGGTGCCGACGTCGAGTGACACGGCGATGCATCGACGGGGATCGATCCCGCCGCCGGCGGTGTAGAGCGCTAACTTGCCCACCGCGATTTGGATTCCACCTACACCCCAGTCACCGATGCCCAGGATCGCTTCGGCGTCGGTACATACGATCAGGTCGACATCGTCTGATCCGAGCCCGAAGGTTTCGAACGCTTCGGCAATCTCGTCGGGTTCGTCGATGCTCAGAAACAGTCCGCGTTGCCCACGGTATTCGTCGGAGAAGCGTTGGATGGCTTCTCCGACGGTGGGCGTGTACACCACCGGCATCAGTTCCGGCAGATGATCGGCCAGCACCTTGAAGTACAGCAGTTCGTGACGGTAATGCAGCTGCTCGAGGTGCAGATTACGACCCAGATCGGTGGCCATGCTTTGCAACTGACGCCACACCCGGTCGGCCTGTTCCTCGAGTGTGAGCACGGCGGACGGCAGCCGCCCGGTCAGCCCCAGCCCTCGCCGCTGCTCATGAGTGAAACCGACCCCGCGATTGAGAGTCGGTGAGGACATTGCGGCCGGGATCCGTGGCACACGGGCGTCGCTCATCACAATCTCCATCCGTGACTTGGTGCGTCAGGTCACCGTAACGCCGATCGAGATGAACGCACCTTGAAGAGCATTTGAAGTGCGGCTCGGGATGGCGGCCCTTCAGATGGAGAAGTCCTCGCCGTGCCACACCCCGGCTTCGGGCGGCCGGATGACGCGTTCAGCCTGTCGGCCGTCGCCCTGGCCCTCCAGCCTGGCCACCCGGGTGAGCAGGGACTGCAGGCTGACACCGACGAGATCGGGCAGCATCGAGTCATCCGGGCCGCCCGGGCCGGGGTGGCTACGGCCGATGATCTGTCCGGGAACCCCGACGACCACAGCGCTTGCCGGGACCTCTTTGACCACGACGGCGTTGGCGCCGATCCGGCTATCGTCGCCGATTTTGATCGGGCCGAGGATCTTGGCTCCGGCCCCGATGGTCACGCGGTCTCCGACGGTGGGGTGGCGTTTACCGGTCTCTCGGCCGGTGCCGCCGAGGGTGACGCCGTGGAAGATCGTGACGTCGTCGCCCACTTCGGCAGTTTCCCCGATCACCACGCCGGTCGCGTGGTCAATGAACAAGCCGGCGCCCAGCACGGCACCGGGGTGGATCTCGACCCCGGTGAGGATGCGGGTGAGTTCCGCGAGCGCGCGGGCGGCCAATCTCGCGCCACGTTGCCACACCCAGTGGCTGATCCGATGGCCCCAAATCGCATGCACGCCCGGATAGCAGAAGATGACCTCCAGCACCGTGGGCCTGGCGGGATCTCGCTGTCTGGCCGCCTGAATGTCGCGCCGTATCGCCGCCAGCATGCTAGTCACCCAGGTCTGCGAACAGCACCGTGCTCAGATACCGCTCGCCGAAGTCGGGGAGCACAACGACGATGAGCTTTCCGGCGTTCTCCGGCCGGCGGGCCACCTCCAGGGCGGCCCAAACGGCCGCGCCCGAGGAGATGCCGACCAGCAGCCCCTCTTCGGTGGCCAGCCGCCGGGCCAGGTTGAGCGCGTCGTCGTTTTCGACGGTGATGATCTCGTCGACCAAGCCCAGGTCAAGCACCGGTGGGATGAACCCGGCGCCGATGCCCTGGATCGGATGCGGTCCCTTTTGGCCGCCGGACAGCACCGGCGACGCTGCGGGCTCCACCGCGACGAACTGCGCCGATGGCTTGCGTTCCTTGATGACCTGGGCGACTCCGGTGATGGTGCCGCCGGTTCCGATGCCGGATACGAAGATGTCGACCTTGCCGTCGGTGTCGTGCCACACCTCCTCCGCGGTGGTGACGGCGTGCACGGCAGGGTTGGCCGGGTTTTCGAATTGCTGCGGTATGAAATACCGGTCGTCGGTTTTGGCCAATTCCTCGGCCTTGGCGATGGCGCCCGGCATGCCCTCGGCACCGGGAGTGAGGATGAGCTCGGCACCGTACGCGCGCAGCAGCATCCGCCGCTCGATGCTCATCGTGTCGGGCATGGTCAGCACGCACTTATAGCCGCGTGCGGCGGCCACCATTGCCAGCGCGATGCCGGTGTTCCCGCTCGTCGGCTCCAGGATGATCGTGTCCGGCTTGATCAGGCCCGCTTTCTCGGCCGCGTCGATCATGGCTACCCCGATGCGGTCCTTCACACTGCCCGCCGGATTGAAGGATTCCAGCTTGGCCACGACGTCGGCCACGGCGCCGTCGGTGACCCGGCGCAGCCGGACCAGCGGCGTGCGTCCGATCAGTTGCGTGATGTTCTCGGCAATGCTCATTTGCCTTCTCCAACGATGTCGGCTCAGGCCTCGTCGGCCTCCCAGCTAATGTCGAACTCTATGGCCAGGTCGGTGGGTATCGCTAGCGCAACGGGCGTGAGCCGCTGCGCCGCCCCCTCCATCGCAACCCCGGTCAGCACTCGTCCGGTGAGGTTGTCCGGGGTGGTTGCGGTCAGTGTTGCCGCTGAGCTGCCCGGTGGGCGGCGTAGGTAGAAGTCTGTTCCCGGTTGGATCATGCCGCCGATAGGGAATCCGTCGGCGTCGACGACCGCGTGACCGTCGGTGGCGTTGAGCCGCAAGGGGATACGTACTTGGAACGGGCCCACCAGTTCGGATTCGGCGGTGGCTTGGGCGTCGACTAATCCGGGTTCGGCGGCTTCGTGGAGGGCCTTGCGCGCTTCGGTGAGTAGGTAGGTGTAGAGGTGTACGACTCGGTCGGCGTTGCGGTAGTGGCGAGCACCCGTCAGCCAGAAGCGCACGTGTCCGACTTCTGGTATGCCGCTTTCTGCCGTTGCGATCAGCCGGTAGTACCGATAGCCGCGTCCGCCGCCGCCGTGGCTGCTGGCCGAGAGCGTGCTACCGACGCCCAGTGTGCGTTGGTGGCGGCCCCTGCCGGCCGGTGCGGTCAGTTGTGAGCCGGAAATATCTTGCCAGACAACGCCATTGGCCGACTTTTGCAGCTTCAGGTCGACGGGGGCGTCGGATGTCGCCCACACGGAGTAGCCGCCGAGTTGTGGTTCGCCGTCGAATTCGAAGGTGAGCACCGGTCCCGGTGCTCGGTGTATGGCGACGGGTACGTTCAGGGACCGGGTGTCGAGAGCCAGGCCGTTGGTCAGATACCAGATCGCGGCCTGGGTTCCGGCAATCGCTTCGTGCTCGCTGATGTTGGCCGGTCCCAGCGGGTAGCCGGCTTGGCGAAGCTGTCGGCTGAGTTCGGTGGTGGGGCGCATCGGGAAAGAGTGGCGCAGGATCCAGTCCACCTCCGCTTCGCACCCGCAGGTGCTCAAGTGTGGCAGTGCAGACCAGGTTCCCAGGCGGTACGGCGACGGGTGGTGCGGTGCGATGCCCGTGAAATCCAGCGAGTAGGCATGCAGGTTGGGGTTGAGCCGGATCAGATCGGTGCGCGCGCAGGTGCCGTCGGTGAACACGATCATGTCGACGGTGTGTGAGTAGGTACCGCCTCGATAGCGCGTCATGCGCGTGACTTCGGTGGCCGGCCGCACCAGAATGCGCCGGCGGGTCGCCACCTGCGCCAACGCGCGGTTGCGTGTGGATAACACGGTCATCGGTGGTTGATCTTCCTGAAAGGCTTTTTTCGAGTTGCGCGCACCTTGCGGCCGCCGGGCGGATTGGTGACCGCCCACTTGCGGGGGAGAGCGCGACGATTGCTGAGAGCTTTAGACGGCGTCAGAAATCAACAGCCACGACAACAACAACATTCCACGACAAGGCGGCGCGTAAGGACAAAGCGCGGCTGCATGGCCTGTTGCATAGCCCCACTATAGGACATGAGTTCGGGGACATGAGTTCGTCGGGTCAGATCCGTCGATTTGGCTCACATCGTCTTTAAACCCTTTCGGCCAAGATTTACAGTTGCGTAGGCTCGGCGCGCGCGGGCGTGCTCGCGGGGCGATCATGGGACTGCCCGGATTCCGCAGCACTCGACCAAGACGGAAGGACCACCATGACATCGGCTCAAAATGAGTCCCAGGCCCTTGGCGATCTCGCTGCCAGGCAGCTTGCCAACGCGACGAAGACCGTTCCGCAGCTCTCGACGATCACACCGCGTTGGTTGTTGCATCTGCTCAGCTGGGTGCCGGTGGAAGCGGGTATCTACCGGGTGAACCGCGTGGTCAATCCCGACCAGGTCGCAGTCAAGGCTGAAGAAGGTGCCGGCACCGAGGACCCGCTGCCGGAGACCTATGTCGACTATGAGACCAGTCCGCGCGAGTACACGCTGCGCACGATTTCGACACTGCTCGATATCCACACCCGGGTGTCCGACCTGTACTCGAGTCCGCACGATCAGGTCGCGCAGCAGCTGCGGCTGACCATCGAGACGATCAAGGAACGGCAAGAGTCCGAACTGGTCAACAGCCCCGAGTACGGGTTGCTTGCCCAGGTGACTCCGGAACAGACGATCCAGACGCTGGCCGGGGCTCCTACGCCGGACGACCTCGACGCGCTGATCACCAAGGTGTGGAAGACGCCGAGCTTTTTCCTGACCCACCCGCAGGGCATCGCGGCGTTCGGCCGCGAGGCCACCTACCGTGGCGTGCCGCCAGTAGTCGTGAGCCTGTTCGGTGCGCAGTTCATCACCTGGCGTGGCATTCCACTGATTCCCTCGGACAAGGTGCCGCTGCAAAAGGGCAAGACCAAGTTCATCCTGGTGCGCACCGGCGAGGAACGCCAGGGCGTGGTGGGTCTGTTCCAGCCTGGTCTGGTGGGCGAGCAGGCGCCGGGGCTGTCGGTGCGGTTCACCGGAATCAACCAGTCTGCGATCGCGACCTATCTGGTCACCCTCTACACGTCCTTGGCTGTCCTCACCGACGACGCGCTCGCTGTGCTCGACAAGGTTGCCGTGGACCAGTTCCATGAGTACAAGTGAGTACCGGTCGGTAGACGCCGAAAGCGACCTGCCCATCAGCGCAGCGGAACTTGCCGCGCTGGCCAGCCAGTTGTATGCGGCCAGTATCCGACCCGGACCCGACAGCCCACCACAGGCGGCGCCCGTCGCCCCGCGCGGCAGCGTGCCCGACACGACGGCCGCGGCATCCCTTTTTCAGGGGCCTGCCCAGGCCCCAGCCGGTACGTCCGATCCGTTCCCGGCTCCGGTTCCGCTGATCGGGGTCGCCGACATCTATGTCCCCGCACCGACGTCACCGGGACCCGAGGGTGTGCCACCGCAAACGGTGCCGGTGGCCCCGCGTGGCAATGTCCCCGATGCGACGGCAGCGCCCTCGGCTGCCTGGACGACGGCGGGTGTGGCAGATCCTTACCTGCCGCCCGGCGTTGCCGACCTGACGGCGTTCGCGGTACCCAGCCAGGGCATCGTGCCGACGGTGCCAGGTGTGCTGGCCGGGGCGGCGCCGACTGTGCCGGTGGCCCCGCGCGGTTCGGCGCCGGGGTGGCCGCTTGAGGCGCCGTCGGTAGCCGACCTGGGCTGGTCTGATGCGCCTCCGGTGGCGCCCGTGGGCGATGAAGCGGACTATCACTTCCTCACCCGGGCCGAGCCGGTGCCGCAATTGCCCGACAAGCACGAGGTGTTCGACGTCAACGCGGTGCGGGCGGACTTTCCGATCCTGAAGGAGACGGTCAACGGTAAGCCGCTGATCTGGTTCGACAACGCCGCAACCACCCAGAAGCCACAGGTGGTGATCGACCGGCTGTCGTACTTCTACGCCCACGAGAATTCCAACATCCACCGCGCGGCGCACGAGTTGGCGGCCCGCGCGACCGATGCGTACGAAGAGGCCCGCGATACGGTCCGGCGATTCATCGGCGCTGCGAAGGACGAGGAGATCATCTTCCTGCGCGGCACCACCGAAGCCATCAACCTGGTTGCCTATGCCTGGGGTGGCAAGCATTTGGTGCCCGGTGACGAGATTCTCATCACCCACCTAGAACACCACGCCAATATCGTTCCGTGGCAACTGCTTTCGCAGCAGACAGGTGCGATCCTGAAAGTCGCACCGGTCGACGACGCAGGCAATTTGCTGATGTCGGAATTTGAGGATCTGCTGGGTCCGCGGACGAAGTTGGTTGCCGCGACCCAGGTTTCGAACGCGCTGGGGACGGTGACTCCAGTCGAGAACATCGTCGAGTTGGGCCACCGATACGGCGCGAGGGTGCTGATCGACGGCGCCCAGTCGATCCAGCACCTGCCTGTCGATGTCTCCGAGCTCGGTGTCGATTTCTTTGTCTTCTCCGGGCACAAGATCTACGGCCCCACCGGGATCGGTGTGCTCTATGGGCGCGAGGAGGCCCTGGCGGAAACGCCGCCGTGGCAGGGCGGCGGCAACATGATCGCCGACGTGACCCTGGAACGGTCGCTGTATCAGGGGCCGCCGAGCAAGTTCGAGGCCGGCACTGGCAACATTGCCGACGCGGTCGGGCTCGGCGAGGCCCTGCGTTACGTCCAGCGGTTGGGCATCGAGCGCATCGCGGCCTACGAGCACACGCTGCTGGAGTATGCGACCCCACGCCTGGCCGACATCCCCGGTGTTCGCCTGGTGGGCACCGCAACCGAGAAGGCCAGCGTGCTGTCGTTCGTGCTGGCCGGACATGACCCGCTTGAGGTCGGTAAGGCACTCAACGCCGAAGGCATCGCGGTGCGCGCCGGCCATCACTGCGCACAGCCAATCCTGCGGCGCCTTGGCCTGGAGGCCACGGTTCGCCCGTCGTTTGCGTTCTACAACACGTTCGAGGAGATCGACGTCTTCATCAACGCGGTGCGCCGCATCGCGGAGGGCGGCACCAACGTCGGCTGAGCGTCGTCGCGGGCGGTCCTATTTCCCTAAGCCCCAATGGAATACGTTGGTGGTCAGCAGTACGAGTCCCAGCGAGACCGATGCGACGACGGTCAGTCCGATGATCGCGACGACGAGCGGGCGCCATCCGGTGCGCGCGATTTGGCGAATGTCGGTGGTGAGGCCGACGCCGGCGAAGGTCAGCAGGAACGCCCATTTCGACACGTTGGCGAGGTTGGCTGTTTGGCCCTTGGTCAGCCAGTGCGCGGTCGCGATCGCCGAGACAGCCAGAAACCCGAGGACAAACTTCGGGAATTTCTCCCAGATGAACGCGGCCTTGGCCCTGACGCCGGGAGCGATCTCGTCGGCCTGCCCGCGCGCGGCCCAATACAGCGCGAAACCGAGGACGACGAATCCGATCAGCGCGTTGCGCGTCGACTTGACCAGCACGGCGATCTTGCCGGCGTGATCGGAGAACAGGTAGCCCGTCGCGGTGGTCTCGGCGGTGTTGTCCACCGAAAGGCCGGCCCACAGCCCGAATTGGTAGTCGCTGAGCCCGATCGCGTGACCTAACGGCGGCAACACGAACAGCCCCACCGCGCCCAATGCCAGGATCGCCGCGATGGCGTAGCTGACGTCGGCGTTGCGGGCCCGGATCGCGCCCTTGGCGGCCACGATGGCCGACACCCCGCAGATTGACGTGCCGATCGCGAGCAGCGAGCCCAGCTTGCCCGACAACCCGAATGCGCGTGCAGCGACGAGGATGATGGTTCCCGCGACCGCCATGTCGACCAGGATCTGGACCAGACTGGTGGCGCCCAGCTTGGCGATGTCCCCCAGAACGAATCGCGAGCCAAGCGCGACGATCCCGACTTTGAGCCAGAACTGGTAGGTCAGCACGCCGGGCCGGAACACCGGGTGCAAACCGATGGTGTTGGTGATGACCAGCCCAATCAGGATGGCCCACAACACGTATTCGATGTCGGGCACAGTCCAGTGGTGGTGTTTGGCCAGCGTGTTCCACCAGATCTGGGCGTACTTGCCCAGCACACCGACGCCGATCAACAGCAGGATGCCCGGTACGTAGTCGAGGGGCCGGGTGCTGGTGAAGGCGGCTTCGGCAGATGTCTCGTCGGGTTCGACGCGAACCGTGCTCACGCGGGTCACCAGGGGATCTTCGGGAGCACGTTGGCGACCGCCAATGCGACGATGACCCCGGCGACTAGCGTCGCCCACCAATCGTCACCGACGCGCTCGAGCCAACCACGCCACTGCGGTGTACCTGTATCTGCCACGGAGCAATGGTTGCGTGGCCAACCGGGCGGACCAAGTGATTAGCTCGCGGTGAATTTAGGCCGGGCGGCGCGGGCTGCGCTCGTCGAGCAGACCGATGACCTGCGCAGCAAGGTCGTCGATGTCAGCATTGGTGGTGTCGAGCACCAGATCCGGGTTGTCGGGTGGCTCGTAGGGCGCGTCGACGCCGGTCATGCCGGTTAGCTGGCCGCTGCGTGCCCGCGCGTACAGGCCCTTGGGGTCACGCTTTTCGCACTCGGCCAGCGAGGTGGCGACGTGCACCTCGATGAACGGCAATCTGGCGGCGTCGTTGAGGGCTCGGGCGGTTTCGCGATCCGACTTGAGAGGCGACACCAGTGACGCCAGCGCGACCACGCCCGCATCGGCGAGCAGCCGGGTCAAATGGCCGACCCTTCTGATGTTTTCAGTGCGGTCGCCGGGGGAGAAGCCCAGGTCGTCGGACAGGCCGTGACGCAAGTTGTCCCCGTCGAGCAGATAGGCCATCCGTCCCGACTCCACGAGCGCGCGCTCCACGGCCACCGCGATGGTCGACTTGCCGGAGGCGGGCAGGCCGGTGAACCAGATCGTCGCGCCCGGCTGGCCGGTGGCCCGCCACCGGTAGCCACGGTCCAGCGCTGACGGATGCCAACGGATGTCGGTGCGCGCATGGGTGCCCGGCTTGACTTCGCGCGGCTCGAGGATGGTCCCGGCGCCGATCGTGTCGTTGGTGGTCTCGTCGATCAGGATGAATGCCCCGCTGTCGCGGTTGTCGGTGTAGGCGTCGGCGATGATGATGGAGCTGGTTCGCAGCGTCAAGGTGCCGATGTCGTTGAGCGCCAGCTCAACTGGCCCGTCGAGCTCGTCGAGCGTCTCCGGGTCCAGCCGTGAGTGCAGCGCCTGCACGGTCGCCCGCACGGTCTTGGTGGTCTGTTTGAGTGCCAGCCGGTCGCCGGCCCGCAGCGGGGAGTCGATAAACCAGCACACCGTCGCGTCGAGTTCCCGGGCGAGCACCGGCGGAACAGCGTCGTCGGCCCCGCTGACGAACACATCGCCCCGACCCACGTCGATGTCATCGGCCAGCTCGACCGAAACCGACAGCGGCGCGACGGCTGTGGTGCGGTCGTCGTCGAGGGTGTCCAGCGCAGTCACGATCGAACGCGTGCCCGCAGGCAGCGACACCACCGGATCGCCGACACTGAGTGTGCCGGCCGCGAGCCTGCCGGTGTAGCGGCGGCGCACGTCGGCGGTCGGCCGCGACACCCACTGCACCGGCAGGCGCAGCCGCGACGCCTCGGCCTGCGGCGCGGCCAGCTCGACGCCTTCCAGATAATCGAGCAGCGTGGGGCCGCTATACCAGGGCGTGCGCTCGGAGCGCTGCACAACGTTGTCGCCGTGCTTGGCCGCGATCGGGATCACCGTGATGTCCACGGCGCCGAGGCGCGCCGCCGTCTGGCGCAGCTCATTCTCGACCTCGGTGAACCTGACTTGGTCGAAGTCGATGAGGTCGATCTTGTTTACCGTTGCGACAAAGTGCTTGATGCCCAACAGCTTTGCGATCCGGGTGTGCCTGCGCGTCTGACGCAGCACCCCGGCGCGCGCATCGACCAACAGGATCGCTACGTGGGCGTTGGATGCGCCGGTGAACATGTTGCGGGTGTAGCGCTCGTGGCCGGGGGTGTCGGCGAGGATGTAGCTGCGGGCGTCGGTGGAAAAGAATCGGTACGCGACGTCGATTGTGATGCCTTGTTCGCGTTCGGCGCGCAAACCATCGGACAGCGCAGCGAGGTCGGCGACGCCCTCCTCGTCGGTGACCGCCTCCAAGTGGTCCAACGGCAGGCTGTCGGTGTCGTGCAGCAGCCGCCCGATCAGGGTGCTCTTGCCGTCGTCCACCGAACCCGCGGTGGTGATGCGCAGCAGCTGGCGCGTTATGCCCTCGGGCATCAGAAGTAGCCCTCTCGCTTGCGGTCTTCCATTGCGGCTGCCGACGTGCGGTCGTCGGCGCGGGTCTCGCCGCGCTCGGAAACCGTCGCCGCCGAGATCTCGGCGATGACCCGGGTGATGTCGATGGCCGTCGAGCGCACCGCGCCGGTGATGGTCAGGTCGCCGACGGTGCGGTATCGCACCCACTCCGTGGCGGAGGCTTCGCCAGTCTGCGGCCTGGCATACTCCGACACCGCCAGCAGGATGCCGTCGCGTTCGAACACCTCACGTTCATGGGCGAAGTAAATCGACGGCAGCTCAAGGTTTTCCAGCTCGATGTAGCGCCAGACGTCCAGTTCGGTCCAGTTGCTCAGGGGGAACACCCGCACCTGTTCGCCCTTCTTGATCCGGCCGTTGTAGAGCGACCACGGCTCTGGGCGCTGAGCGCGCGGATCCCACTGGCCGAACTCGTCGCGGAAGCTCAGGATCCGTTCTTTGGCGCGGGCGCGCTCCTCGTCGCGGCGGGCACCGCCGAACGCCGCGTCGAAGCCACCCGCTTCCAGCGCGTCAAGCAGCGTGCGGGTCTGTGCCCGGTTGCGCGAAGCCCCGGGCCCCGGGTCTGGAACGCGGCCATTGTCGATGGATTCCTGGACCGACGCGACGATCAGCTTGTGTCCGTGGCCGGTGACCCTGCGGTCCCGGAACTCGATCACCTCACCGAAGTTGTGGCCGGTGTCGACGTGCATCACTGGAAACGGCAGCGGCAGCGGCCGAAACGCCTTTTCCGCCAGCCGAAGTAGCACGATCGAGTCCTTGCCGGCGGAAAACAGCAGGACCGGCCGCTGCAGCTCGGCGACGACCTCACGGATGATGTGCACCGCCTCGGCTTCCAGCAGCCGCAGTTCGTCGACGCGCTGTGCCTCGGTGGGTGCCGTTACGGTCATGTCGGTAGCCCCTCTCTCTCCGCATCCGCCCGGTAGCGGTCCACCCATTCGTCGGAACGCTGATCGGCTTGCCGCTCCAGCACCGGCTGAGGCGCCAGTTGCGGGTCGAGCCCCAACGCGTCGAGGACGGTAGCCACCACTTGAGTCAGATTGCGCCACAACACCGGATACGGAATCTCCATCGGTTTGACATCTTCCTCGGCGAACCAGGTTCGCCAGCCCTGCTCCTGGGCACGCAGCATGGTGACAACGTGGGCGATTGCATCGGCGTGATAGGTGGCACGCGCGTCGCGGACAGGATCGGGCCTGCCCCGCCACACCCGCGTCTGCACCGCCCGCCAAAACGACACCGCTTGCGACACCACGTCAGGTCGGTAGACGTAGATGAATAGCGGTTCCTCGCCGACGACGTCGCGGATCGCGGCCAGCAGGCCGTCGCCGGATCGATTCGGCAGATCCTTCGCGCGGCTCAACAGGAGTGGTGTCTGGTTCCACATCAACTTGCCGCCCCACACGCCGTTCGGTGTTCTTCCCATCGTGTGGATGTAGTCGCGCCATATCTCGGCGGGCGCCAGGTCTGGCGTCCCAGCATCCAACGGATCAAGCAAGCGCAGGATCGACTCGTCCTCGACGCCGGCGAACCATTCCCGCGGCTGCGGGGCCTGGCTCGTGGTGGGCAGGTACTGAAAGAACTCCTGGGGCTCGCCGGCCACGCCGGTAGCGCGTAGCGATTCGACCAGCAACGTGCTGCCGCTGCGCTGAGAGGCCAGCACTAAGTACGACGACGTGCGATCTGTCACCCAGAAAGACTAACCGGGTGGAAAACCCATCGCTGACCACACAATTACGCTCACACTGAACGAAACCCTTGATTTGGACTTAGCCTGTCCGATCTCTCACATGCGGCGGCGATAGTCGAACGGGACGCCGGCCATGCGTCCATGAATGCCTAAGTAGGTTTCGGCATGGCGGATATGAATTCGCGTAGCGGTGAATTCCGATGGAATGACGCCCTCGCTGGCGAACTGCAGATTGCCGAATTCCTCGTGTGGCTTCTGTGATTTCTGAGGCGGATGGAATGCTTGCGCGCCGGGCCGAACGTTGTCGCGCCCCACCGCGAAGACAGCCCTTTGTCGCTGCGGCCGGACAGCTGGCCGCGTAGGGGTTGACGTCCCGGTGTGCCGATCAGCCGCGCCCAGATGGCCGAGCGGGCACGAACCTCGACGGAACGGCCTTCTGGCTGGCTTTCTTTCTGGTTGATTGCAACCCTAACGGCAGGCTTAGTGCTGCGCGTAAATTGCCGCAATGGTCTCTGTTCGCAAGCAGAAAACACGGTCGGTGTGTCTGTTGCAGGCCGGGTAATTACGACTGCGTTAGTTGTATTGCGAAAATGGGGGGCCGGATGAGTCGTATGGACAGCCGGTCTGTGAACGGTCTGGCCATTGCGAAGCCCATGAACGCGCTGGGCCAGTTTTTTGTGCTCAGTGTCGAATCACTGGTCACAATGCTGCGACGGCCGTGGGCCTGGCGGGAGATTCTCGAGCAGATTTGGTTTGTCGCCCGGGTCTCGATCTTCCCCACGATCATGCTGTCCATTCCGTACACAGTGCTCATCGTTTTCGTCCTCAACATCCTGCTCGTGGAGATCGGCGCCGGGGATCTTTCGGGTGCCGGTGCGGCGCTGGCATCGGTGACGCAGGTTGGGCCGGTCGTAACGGCGATGGCTGTTGCCGGCGCCGGGTCGACCGCGATGTGCGCCGATCTGGGTGCGCGCACCATCCGCGAAGAAATCGACGCGATGAAGGTGATCGGTGTCAATCCCATTCAGGCCCTGGTGGTTCCGCGGATCATCGCCGCCACCTTCGTCGCAATGCTGCTTTACTCGGTGGTCGCGGTTACCGGATTGACAGGCAGTTACATCTTCGTGGTCTTCGTACAGCACGTCACACCGGGTGCCTTCATTGCAGGGATGACACTGCTCACGGGGCTGCCGCAGGTGGTGATTTCACTCATCAAGGCAACCCTGTTCGGGCTGTCCGCAGGCCTGATCGCGTGCTACAAGGGCCTTTCGGTGGGCAACGGCCCGACCGGTGTCGGGAACGCGGTGAACGAGACCGTGGTCTTCTCGTTCATGGCGTTGTTCTTCATCAACATCGTGATCACCGCGCTCGGTGTGAAGGTGACTGCCAAATGAGCGATGCGGCAAGCGAACCCAACTGGTTGGTCACTCTGGGACCCAGGCTGGTGGCTTCCACTCGCAAGTTGGGCGAACAGACCGCGTTCTACGGGCAATCCTTGGCCGCCACGGGTGATGCGGTACGACGCTACCCGGGAGAATTGCTGCGGTTGATCGCCGAGATGGGTATGGGGACGGGTGCGCTGGCGGTAATCGGGGGCACTGTGGGCATCATTGGCTTCCTGACGCTGACTACCGGCGCGCTTGTCGCCGTCCAGGGCTATGACACCTTGTCCAACGTCGGAGTCGAGGCGCTGACTGGGTTTCTGTCGGCGTTCTTCAACGTCCGCATGATCGCCCCGTGCACGGCCGGGGTGGCACTCGCCGCGACGATCGGGGCCGGTGCGACGGCACAGCTGGGCGCGATGCGCATCAACGAGGAGATCGACGCGCTCGAAGTCATGGGTATCCGTTCGATCACCTATCTGGCCTCCACACGGATCATCGCCGGCGTCCTCGTCGTCATCCCGCTCTACGCCGTCGCCGTGCTGATGTCGTTCTACGCGTCCAAATTCGGCACGTTATACATCTACGGCCAGTCACGCGGCGTGTACGAGCACTACTTCTCGACGTTTTTGCGCCCCACGGATTTGTTGTGGTCGTTTTTGGCGGTGCTGGTGATGGCGACGGGTGTGATGGTTGTGCACACCTACTACGGCTTCACCGCGACAGGTGGTCCGGCGGGTGTAGGCGAAGCGGTCGGGCGCTCGGTGCGGTCATCGATGATCGTCACGGCCTTCACGGCTTTGATGATTTCGTTGTCCGTCTACGGGCAGTCCGGCAACTTCAACCTGTCCGGGTGACCGTATGAGCAACGACAGCAGCAGCGGACCCGGCAGGAGAAATAAGACCCGCACGAGCAAGATCGACCCGATTTGGTGGGCGCCGACGTTGTTCATCCTGGTCGCGAGTTTGATCGCACTGACCGCGGGGGCGTTCTCCGGCAAATTCCAAACATTCATCCCGCTCACGCTGGTGTCGGACCGGGCGGGACTGGTGATGGAACCCGGGGCCAAGGTGAAGCTGCGCGGTGTGCAGGTCGGCCAGGTCGCTTCGATTGGCACCGATGTGAAGGCGGCTCAGCTGCAGCTGAAGATGGACCCGGGCCCATTCAAATATCTGCCGAGCAACCTCGAGGCCGAGATCAAGTCGACCACTGCGTTCGGATCCAAGTACGTCGACCTGATCGTGCCCGACCATCCCAGCCCAATACAGCTGAAGCCCGGCGCGGTGCTGCACTCGCGCAACGTGACCGTCGAAGTCAACACCGTTTTCGAGAATCTGCAATCGGTGGTCGCAGCGATTGATCCGGCGAAGTTGAACGCGATTCTGTCGGCGTTCTCACAGGCGCTGCGCGGCAAGGGTGAGCGGCTCGGACAGGCGATCACCGGTGCGAATAACGTGCTGCTGACTGTCAACCCCCGCCTGGGAACGATTCGCAAGGACTGGCAGTTGTTCGGCAAGACGGCGGCCATCTATTCCGACGCGGCGCCCGACATCCTGTCGATCCTTGACTCGGCAGCGACCACCAGCACCACCATCACGGCAGAACAGCGGTCGCTCGACTCGCTGCTGTTGTCGGCGGTGGGCTTCAGCCAGACCGGCATCAATGTCATCGGCCGAAATGAGTCCAACATCGTACGGTCGATAAACCTGCTCGATCCGACTACGGCTCTGCTGAACAAATACTCGCCGACCTACACGTGCTTGTTCCAGGGTGCGCAATGGTACGTGGACCACGGCGGGCGAGATGCGTTGGGCGGCAACGGCTATTCGGTGATCCTGGATGCCGCCCTGCTTTTCGGCGACGACCCGTACCGATACCCGAAGCACCTTCCGAAGGTCAATGCCACCGGCGGTCCGGGAGGCAAACCCAGCTGCGGTTCGCTGCCCGACCCGAGCGCGAACTTCCCGGTGCGTGCACTGGTCACCGACACCGGTTGGGGGGCCGCCCCGGACGAGATACGCACCACCCCGTGGGTCGGCAATCCATGGTGGGCCAACTACTTCCCGACCACCAAGAACCCTCCCGAAGCGCCGCACTACTGGTACCGGGGAGGACAGCCGCCGCCATGAGAAGGAAGATGTCAGCGATCATCCTGCGCGTCGCGCTGTTCACGGCGGTCTGCCTGGTATTCACGTTCGCTCTGATCGCGGTTTTCGGGCAGTTGCGCTTCGAGAATCGCATCGGCTATCAAGCGGTGTTCACGAACATATCCGGTCTGAAGTCCGGCAACTTTGTCCGGATCGCCGGGGTGGAGGTCGGCAAGGTCGGCGACCTCACCCTGCATCGCGATGGCACGGTCACTGTCGGCTTCGCGGTGGATAAAGGCGCGCCGCTCACCGAGGGCACCAAAGCCGTGGTGCGCTACGAAAACCTGATCGGTGACCGCTATCTCGCGCTCGAAGAGGGCCCGGGGCCCCCACGCCTGCTGCCTCCGGGCGCGACGATCCCGCTGGCACGAACATCGCCCGCACTGGACATCGATGCGCTGATCGGGGGCTTCCGCCCGTTGTTCCGGGCGCTGGATCCCGATCAGGTCAACGCCGTGTCCGGTCAATTGCTGCGAATCTTCCAAGGGCAAGGCGGCACCCTCGCCTCCGTGCTGGCCCAGGCCTCCTCGCTGACCTCGACCCTCGCCGGGCGCAGCGAGCTGATCGGCGAGCTGATCACCAACTTGAACACGATCCTGCACACCTTCGCCACGCGGGACCACGAGTTCTCTGACGGCTTGGACAAGCTGTCCCAGCTGGTGGAAGGCTTAGCGCAGCGTAAGGATGACATCTCTACCGGGCTGGCCTACATCAACGCGGCCGCCGCGTCGGCCACGGATCTGCTTGTCCAGGCACGGCAGCCGATCAAGGAAGTAGTTCGCGAGACCGACCGCATGTCCGCGCAGGTGCTGGCCGACCGCGAGTACTTCGACAAACTGCTCAAGGACCTGCCCGACGTCTATCAGGTCCTGGCCCGGCAGGGCCTGAATGGCGACTACTTCGGCTTCTACTTTTGCGACGTGCTGCTCAAGCTCAACGGCAAGGGGGGCAACCCGATCTTCGCCAAACTGTTGAGCCAGCCCAGCGGGCGGTGCACGCCGCAATGAAACGAATCAAAATCAAACCGCTCAGCCAGCGCGGCCCAGTGCAAGTGGGACTGATCGGCACCGTGATCGTGACCTGCGTGGTCATAGCCGCCTTCGAGTACAACAAGCTGCCATTTATCAACGACTACAACAACTACTCGGCCTACTTCTCCGAAGCCGGTGGCATCAAACCCGCTAGTTCGGTTCGGGTTTCGGGCATGGGTGTTGGCAGGGTCTCAGACATCCGCCTGGACGGCACCAAGGTCCGGGTAGGTTTCACCGTCCGCAAGGGCATCGAGCTGGGTGACCGCACGGAAGCGGCGATCAAGACAGAGACAATTCTGGGAGCCAAGATGCTTGAGCTCACCCCACGTGGGGAAGGGCGGTTGGCCGGCCCCATTCCGCTGGAACGTACCACCTCCCCGTACGACCTTCCCGACGCGCTGGGCGACTTGACGACCACGATAAGTGGCCTGGATACCGCCCAACTATCGTCGGCGCTAACGACATTGGCCGAAACCTTCAAGGAAACACCGCCGGATCTCAGACCCGCACTGCAGGGAGTGGCCCGGTTCTCGGAGACCCTCAACAACCGCGACGCGCAGTTGCGCAGCCTGTTGGGGAATGCCAGCAAGGTCTCGGCGGTACTGGGCCGGCGCAGCCAACAGATCGCCGGCCTGGTGGCAAACTCCAATGCGCTCCTGGCAGCATTGCTGGACGAACAAGATTCCCTCGACGCCCTGATGAACGACCTCACTGCGGTCTCGCATCAGGTTTCCGGGCTGGTCGACGACAATCGAACTCAGCTCAAGCCGGCCCTCGACAAGCTCAACGGCGTGCTCGAGATCCTTGACAACCGTAAGGAAGACATTCAGAGAACCCTGCCTAAGTTCAAACGATATGCGATGTCGTTCGGCGAATGCCTGGGTTCTGGGCCGTTTTTCAAAGCGTATGTGGCCAACTTGGTTCCCGGCCAGATCGGCGGGATGGTCCTCGACGCGGACATGTACGACCGGTTTTTGGACCCCAACCAAAAGTTGCCGTCGGAGGCGGTAGACCCGCCAGCCGGAACCCCACCGTTACCGCCGGAGAACGCGCCCGTCCCGCTGTGGTCCCAACCGCCCTCACCCGCGCCCGTCGGGCCACCTAGTCGGACCATCCCGCCGCCCCCGCCTCTTACAACGGGGGGGCCATGAACAAAAGTCGACGCACCCTCCAAAGAGTGGCGGCCATCAGCCTGGCAGTGACGCTGGCCGCCGCCTCCTTCCTCGTCGGGAAGAAGCTGTGGAAGGAGGTCGAAAAGAACACCTACTCAGCGTATTTCGCGGAGGCCAACGGCCTGTTTGTGGGCGACGAGATTCGGATCCTCGGCGTCGCCGTCGGCGTGGTAGACAAGATCGAGCCGCAGCCGACCAGCTCCAAGGTGACGTTCTCCGTCGACAAGCAGTACGCAATCCCGGCGGATGCTCGCGCTGCGATCCTGTCGCCGTCCCTGGTGACTCCTCGGGCAATCCAACTCGTCCCGGTGTACTCGGGCGGGCCCAAATTGAGCCCGGGCGCATCGATCCCGCTGAATCGCACCGCAGTGCCCGTCGAATGGGACGACTTCCGCAAGCAGCTGGAAAAGCTGACCGAAGCGTTGCAGCCGACTACCCCGGGCGGCGTGAACTCGGTCGGCGAATTCATCGACTCGGCCGCGGACAACGTGCGCGGCCGGGGGGACACCGCTCGCGACACCGTAATCAAGCTGTCCGAAGCGATTTCAGCACTCGGTGATCACGCCGACGACATCTTCAGCACGGTGCGCAATCTGCAGCTGCTGGTGTCGGCGCTGTACTCCAGCACCGATCTGCTGGCCTCGTTCAACCAGAACCTGGCCAGCGTGACGACGCTGCTGACGAACACACCCAACGAAGTCGCGAATGCGGTGCAGGCGGTCGATGGGGCGCTAGCAGACTTGCGCGATTTTCTCGCCGAAAACCGGGAAGCCGTAGGTGTCACGTTCGATCGGCTGACTTCCATCACGACCGCGCTGAACGACAGCCGTGGTGATATCAAACAGATTCTGCACGTCGCTCCGTCTGTGTTCCAGAATTTCCTGAACATCTACCAGCCGGCTCAGAGCGCGATGACCGGCATCCTGGCTTTGAACAACTTCGCCGACATCCCCCAGTGGATCTGCAGCGCAATCGAGGCGGCCTCCCGGGCGCGCTTGAACCGAGTTTCGAAGCTGTGCCTGCAGTACCTCAATCCGATCATCAAAAACCGCATCTACAACTACATACCGGCGGGGATCAACCCGTTCGTCGGGACTCAGGCCCGGCCGAACGAGATCACCTACAGCGAGGACTGGCTTCGGCCTGGATATACGCCGCCGCCACCCCCTGAGGGACCCCCGCCGGCGGAGGGTGCGCAGCCGGCGCCGACCGAGCAGCCGGCGCCGACCGAGACGCCGGCGCCGCCGCCGAACACCTTGACCGACGCGACCCAAGTACTTCAGAATCTGATGCTTCCGGTAGGCACATCATGAGACGTGCGATAGCCGCGGTGCTCTGTGTTGCGTGCATTGCCGCGCTCCCGTCGTGCGGATGGCGGGGCTTGAATTCGTTTACGCTGCCCGGTACCGCCGGTGGGGGGCCGGGCTCCTACACGATCCAGGCGCAAATGCCCGATGTCGTGACCATTCAGGAAAATACCCGAGTTCGGGTTGACGACGTCAATATCGGCAACGTCACCAAGATCGAGCTGCAGGACTGGCACGCGCTGGTCACCATGCGCATCAACGGCGATGTCCACCTGCCGGCCAATTCGACCGCCAAGCTCGGCCAGACGAGCCTGCTCGGCTCGATGCACATCGAACTCGCGCCACCCACGGATGAGCCGCCGGTCGGCGAACTCAAAAACGGGTCGGTCATCCCGTTGTCGCACGCGAGCATGTATCCGACCACGGAGCAGACCTTGGCCTCGGTGTCAATCCTGCTCAACGGCGGCGGAATTGGGCAGCTGCAGGAGATCAACCAGGCGATCGCCAAAGCATTCGCAGGCCGCGAGCACGACATGCGCAGTCTGCTGCGCCAGCTGGACGAGTTCATCGCCGGCACGAACGCCCAGACCGACGACATCATTGCTGCCGCAGAGAATCTCAACTCGCTGGCGGGCCAGGTCGCCGCCAAAAACCCGGTCGTCGATAGGGCGTTGATGACCGTGCCCAAAGCCCTGGCGGTTTTGGCGCAAGAGCGGACCAAGATCGCCGATGCGATCGACCAGCTCGGCAAGTTCAGTGCGATCGCGGCCGACACCATCCACCAGAGCAAGCAATCTCTGGTGAACAACCTGCGCAACATCGAGCCGGTTTTGCGGTCGCTCGCCGATGCCGGCCCGTCACTCACCAGGGGCCTGGACGGGCTGGTGGCCTACCCCTGGCCGGCGTCGACCGCGAGGAACTGGTTCCGCGGCGACTACGCCAACCTCACCCTGGTCGTCGATTTGACGCTGAGCCGCATCGACCAAGGGATCTTCACCGGCTCACGGTGGGAAGGTAACCTCACCCAACTCGAGCTGCTGTGGGGACGCACAATCGGCATGCAGCCCAGCCCGGCCACCGCGGGGAACCCAATTACCCTTCCGTACCACTTCGGGGGATACTGAATGCTGCGCCTAAACCGCCGGACGTGGATCCAATTGTCGATATTGACTCTGGTGACCGTCGTTTCCTGTGGCGCAATGGCGTTCAACTTCATGAAGCTGCCCGCGACGCTGTTCGGGATCGGGGAGTACAACGTCACGGTCGACCTGCCGCAGTCGGGCGGGCTCTACCAGACTTCGGTCGTCACCTATCGCGGCACCGACGTGGGTCAGGTCAAGTCGGTCGATGTCATTGCTACCGGGGTGCGTGCGGTGCTGACATTGAGATCCGGGGTCAAGGTCCCCTCCGACGTCCAGGCGTCGGTGCACAGCCGCTCGGCCATCGGTGAGCAATACATCGAACTGACCCCGCTTCCTGGGAAGGACGACGAACATTCCCGGCCGCTGCGAGCCGGCGACGTCATTCCCGCCGGACGTGTCGATGTGCCCGTCGACGTCGGACACCTACTCGACATCACGAACCGTGCGCTGCAGGCGATTCCGCGTGACAACTTGCGCACTGTGATCGACGAGACCAACAGGGCGGTCGGTGGCCTTGGGCCCGAGCTCTCCCGGATCGTCGACGGGTCAACCGCGCTGGCGATCGCGGGTGGCCAGACCGTCGACCCGCTTGCCACCCTCATCGACCAGTCCCCTCCGGTGCTGAACTCCCAGGTACAGACATCGGATGCGATCGCCACGTGGGCTAACCGCACCGCAGCCATCATGGCGCAGTTCAAGGCGCAGAATGCTGCGGTGCGAGACCTGCTGACGCAGGGCACTTCCGGGCTGGAGGAAAGTCGCGCTCTGCTCGATCGGGTGGCGCCCGCGGTTCCGCTGTTGTTCGCCAACCTGGTCAGCCTGGGTGACATCGCCGTCGTCTACCGCCATGACATCGAACAACTCCTGGTGCTGTTCCCACAAGGCATCGCGGGAATGGCCGCGATCGTCGTGCCGAGTTCTAACACCAAGCAGGAATTGCGGGGCGCCCAGTTGGACTTCAACCTCAACATCAACCTGCCGCCGCCGTGCACCACCGGGTATCTGCCGCCGACTCAGCGCCGCTCACCGGCCAGCGTGGACGCGCCGGACCGCCCGGCGGCAGATTTGTATTGCCGATTGCCGCAAGACTCGGAACTGAATGTTCGTGGAGCACGCAACATCCCGTGCGAGACCAAGCCGTGGAAGCGTGCCCCCACCGTCGAGCTGTGCGAAAGCGACGAGGAATACGTGCCGCTCAACGAAGGCTACAACTGGAAGGGCGACCCGAACGCCACCAATACCGGCCAAGGCGTACCGCAGTACCCGCCGGGACAAGATCCGCGACTTCCACCGCCCCTGGGCACAGCGCGCACCGCGCCGGCACCCCCGCCGGTCGCGGTTGCCACTTACGATCCGGCCACCGGCGATTACATAGGGCCGGACGGGCGCCGCTACACCCAGTCCGACTTAGCGCATCCGGGCGCCAAGAGTTGGCAGCAGCTTCTCGTACCGTCACAGTGAATCTCGCGAGATAGGGAGCTCATGCGAAAAGCCTTTGGCTTAATGCCGATTCGTCGGGGACCTACCGTCCTCCGAAATGTGAAGGAGCAACATGGCTGTCAAATCTGATGACGCCGGTATCTCAGAACAAGTCAGCGACTCAACGGATGTCACGGAAGTCGATGTCGACCAGGCCGCCGAGGAGGAGGGCAAATCCACCGATCGGCCGGCGCGCCGCCGGCGTTGGCTCGCCCGCCGACCGAATTGGCCTGCCCGCCGACGGGTTTCGCGCGTCGGGTGGGCGTTGGTGGCCAGCTCTGTCGCCGTGGCGACACTGGCCGGATTGACTGGCTGGCTTGGCTACCAGGAATACGACAAGCACCGGGCCGAAGCCCAACGCAACCTATTCGTTCTGACGGCCCGACAGGGCGCGGTGAACCTCACGACGCTCAGCTACACCCAAATCGACGCCGACGTGCAGCGGATACTTGACTCGGCTACCGGGGGATTCCGCGACGACTTTCAGCAGCGCTCGCAGCCGTTCATCGAGGTCGTCAAAGCCGCGCAGTCACAATCGGAAGGCACCGTCACCGAAGCCGGACTGGAATCCGTACGGCGCGACTGGGCTCGGGTGCTGGTGGCAGTCTCGGTGAAGTCGCGGACCGCTGCAGGCGAACAGTCACCGCGCGAATGGCGAATGCGAATCGACGTTCAGGCGGTCGGAGACGGCGCCAAGGTGTCCAGCGTGGTGTTCGTGCCATGACGACTCTCAAAGACGCCACCACCCCACCCGACGACGAGGTCATCGAGGCTGACTCGGAAGCTTCGGCGGGGGACAAGTCCGCAGGCGCAGAGTCGACGACCGAAGTCGAGGCTGCGCAACAAGAATCGGAAGTTGCCGAGGCCGACACCGCGCCCGACGATGCGTCCGACAAGCGGGAGAAACGCGGGATCGCATGGTCGCGTGTGTTCGCTTACCGTGTATTGCCCGCACTAGCGCTGCTTTTCGCGCTGGCGGCGGGATATCTCAACTGGTCGGGTGCCTCGGCTGGGAATTCCGCAGCGCTGCGCGATGAAACGGTCCGGCTCGGTAGCGAAGACGCCGTGGCCTTGTTGACGTATCACGCGGCGTCGGTGGACAAGGATCTTGGCGCGGCGCGTGAACGGCTGACCGGCGATTTCAAGGATGCTTACACCTCGCTGACCCGCCAGGTCGTCATTCCGGGCGCAAAAGAAAAGCACATCTCAGCGGTCGCCAAAGTCGCTGCGGCGGCCTCGGTTTCGGCAACTGAGAGCCACGCCGTGGTTCTGGTGTTCGTCAACCAAACCGTGACAATCGGCGAGGGTGCGCCCACCGATACCGCGCCCGTGGTGCGGGTAGTACTCGACAAGGTCAATGGCCAATGGCTGGTTTCACATTTCGACCCGGTGTGATCAGAGGAGGCCGTATGGTCCAGCGGATACCACTTTGCGTTTGCGGCCGACTGCTGCCGGTTGCCGTCATTCTCCCCTCAGCATTGGCCGCCCCGACGGCGCATGCCGATAACTCTAGCCTGAACAGGGCCGTCATCTCCGACGTTTACACGATCCAGCACCAGTCGGGTTGTACGAACGACGTCATCAGCAACAACGCGCTGACGTTGGCCGCCGAATGGCACGCGGATGACATGCTGAACAATCGAAACATCAACGACGACATGGGATCCGACGGATCGACCCCGCAGGACCGCGCCAACGCAGCGGGTTTTCGCGGGAAGGTTGCCGAGACGGTGGCGACTAACCCGGCCTTGTCCGTCAGCAACCTCGAACTGATCAAGCAGTGGTACTACAACCCCGACGATATGGCGATCATGCGCGACTGCGCCAATACCGCGATGGGGGTGTGGTCGGAAAACAGCCTGGACCGAACCGTCGTGGTGGCGATGTACGGGCAGCCGGCCCCGCGTAACCGATGACACCGAAGGGAAGACCCGATGATCTTCACACAGCATTACCTGGACTGTCTGTCGCACGCTTCCTATCTGATCGGGGATGAGACCAGCGGCCGCGCCGTCGTGGTCGACCCACGCCGCGATATCGGCGACTACCTGGGCCAAGCGGCCGAGCACGGGCTCTTTATCGAACGCGTCATCGAGACACACATCCACGCCGACTTCTTGAGCGGTCACTTGGAGCTGGCTGCCGCCACCGGGGCGCTGATCTCCTTCGGCCAGGGCGCCGATGTCGAGTTCCCGATCGAGGTGTTGCGGGATGGCCAGCGGATCTCGCTCGGAGACGTGACTCTCGAGATTCTGGCGACACCTGGTCACACTCCCGAGTCGATTTGCATCGTGGTTTACGAGCACGCCGACGATGAACTTCCTTACGGTGTGCTCACCGGTGACACGCTATTCGTGGGTGACGTAGGGCGCCCGGATCTTTTCGTTGCCTCCGGCTTGTCGGCGGACACGCTCGCTGCGACGCTCTACGGGTCGCTGCACGGCAAGCTCTTGAAGCTGCCCGATACCACACGTGTGTTTCCCGCGCATGGCGCCGGATCGACCTGCGGCAGGCAGCTGTCGAGTGAGACCAGTTCGACGATCGGCGAGCAGCGGCAGACCAACTACGCGCTTCGGGCGATCGATGTGGACCGGTTTGTTGCCACGGTTACCGAGGGACAGCCGGTCCGGCCGCGTTACTTCGCGTTCGCCGCGCACCGGAATCGCTTGCTGCGCCCGCTGCTCGACGAAAACCCACTGCCCTTGCTGGATATCGAAGACGTGTGCAGACACGTCCAGGCAGGGGCCACGCTGCTGGACAGCCGCGAGCCGGGCGACTATGCGTGCCGGCATCTGCGCGGTGCGGTCAACGTTGGCCTGCAGGGACGCTTCGCCGAATGGGCCGGCAATGTCTTGTCGCCGGACCGCGACATCGTGCTGGTCGGCGATGCTGCGCGCGCGCGTGAATCCAAAATCCGCCTGTCCCGCGTGGGATTCGACCGGGTCGTTGGTCAATTGCGTGACCTCGCAGAGGTTTTCGCGCAACGGCCGGATCTCATCGAGACTAGTTCACGACTGACCATCGAGCAGCTCGCCGAATTGCGCGGCTTGGAACCGTGTCTGCAGCTGGTGGACGTGCGCAACCCTCAGGAGACTGCGGCGGGCACCATCACGGGTGCGCGCGAAATCCCGCTACCGGCTTTTGCGGATTCGATCGAAAGTCTCGACCAGACAGCCCCAGTGGTCGTCTACTGCGCCAGCGGCTACCGCTCCATGGTGGCCGCGAGCGCGCTTCGGGCGTCGGGCTTTGACGACGTGTCGGATGTGCTCGGAGGATTTGGCGCCTGGCAGAGCGCCGGTCTGCCCTCATCGTGTGGCGGGGAAGCCGACATCGTCGCCGAAACACCGCAGCTCGGCCCCCAAGCCGCCAAAAGGATGGTCGACGGCGGAGCATTACTGCTTGACGTGCGAGAGCCCGACGAGTGGTGTACGGAGCACGCGCCCGGTGCGATGCTGCTGCCGACCGGTCGCGTGCGTGCTCGACAAGATGAATTGCCTCGGGACCGCCGGATAGTGGTGGTGTGCCGTTCGGGTGGGCGCTCGGCGGCGGTGACGGCATCGCTTCGTCGCTCGGGCTTCGACGCTGTCAACCTGGCGGGCGGCATGTGCGCGTGGGCCGCCGCCGGACTGCCGGTCGTTACCGGTGGGGCGGACCCCGGTCTCGTGGTAGTCCGGGAGGAACCGCTGAACTGTGAGACCTCGCTCGCCGCGTTGACCGGGGGCGTCGTGACGCCCTCCGCCCACTTTTACATTCGCAACCACTTCACGACGCCGGTACTGGATCTGGAGCCCTATGAGTTGACGGTCGGCGGAATGGTTGAGCGGCCAATGCGTCTTCGCTTGCGCGATCTGCACAGCATGCCGTCACAGTCGCTGGTCGTGACGCTGGAATGTGCCGGCAACGGCCGAAAGTATTTCAACCCGGCAGTCCCCGGCGAGCAGTGGCATTTCGGGGCGGCGAGCACTGCGGAATGGACGGGCGTTCCGCTGGTGGAGCTCCTCCACCGGACGGGCCTGACGGCCAGTGCCCAAGACGTCGTGTTTCGGGGAGCCGACGCGGGATTGGTCGACGGCGCAACCGCGCCTGTGCGGTTCGAGCGCGCCCTGTCGGTGGACGACGCCCGCGGCTCCGGTGCACTCGTCGCATACGCGATGAACGGCGAACCATTGCCGCTGCAACATGGACGCCCGGTCCGGCTGATAGTTCCAAGCTGGTATGCGGTGGCGTCGGTCAAGTGGCTGACGGAGATCGAGGTGATCGGCCAATCGTTCGAGGCTTTTTTCCAGACGAAGCGGTATAGCTACTATTGGGAGCGTGATGGCGGGATTGTCGGCGAACCCGTTCGCCTGCAGCGCGTTCGCGCGTTGATCGCTGAGCCCGCAGACGGCGCGTCGGTGACTGGCGATGAATTCGTGGTGCGCGGCGTTGCTTGGTCGGGCGCGGCGACAATCGAACGGGTTGACATCTCCGTCAGCGGGGGTCCGTGGCAGCCCGCACGACTGATCGGCGAACGCCGCCGACACAGCTGGCAGTGGTGGGAACTCCTCGCACAATGCGACGTACGGGGTCCCGGCACCGTGCGAGCACGGGCAACCGATCACGCCGGACGTACCCAACCCGAGCAGCCCGAATGGAATCGTCTCGGCTACGGCGGCAACGCAATCCAGACGATTTGCGTCGAGATTGAGTGAGTGGACGTCTCGGTGGTAACGCTTGCCAGCGCTTTACGACGAGACGTAGTCCTGCGCCGCGTCCGGATCGAGGTGCCCATTGTCGGCCGCGGCCTCGCAGACGCATAGCTGTGCGCTGGCCGGCAATGATGGCCACAGCTGGGCGCCGCGCTTGCGCATCACGTGCTGCACATAGACCTTGTCGCGCTGCTGCTGGGAGAACGCCAAGTCCAGGTCGATGGGTAGCCCTGCCCAATCGACCTCTGCACCTGTCGGCCCCGGGTCACCCGGCGGGTTGGCGCCGTAGCGCAGGCGACACCGCAATGGGCAGACAGCTCTCACGTCGTCCCTAGCGGGCCGATCAAACCCCAGCGCCACGCGTCCGTCCCTCCCTCGCGCGCAACCAAACCATTGAGGTGAATGGTGCGGCGAAGATGTTTCAACGGAGGGCGCCCGACGTTTCCGCCGTATTACGGTTCCTCGCAGACCGCAGGATCGCCTCAGTAGACGTCGCGGTGGTAGCGCTTGTCGGCGCTCAACGACTGGACGTAGGCCTTCGCCGCATCCGGTTCCAGGCTCCCGTGTTGGGCGGCGATTTCGCAGAGTTCGCGATCGACGTCCTTTGCCATCGGGTCGGCGTTACCGCACACGTACAGCTGTGCCCCGTCCTGCAACCAGCGCCATAACTGGCACCCGCGCTTGCGCATCAGGTGCTGCACGTAGACCTTGTCGCGCTGGTCCCGGGAGAACGCCAGGTCGAGTTCCGTGAGGAACCCGTCGGCACGCATCTGCTCGATCTCGTCGCGATAGTAATAGTCGGTCGCGGCGTGCTGCTCCCCGAAGAACAGCCAGTTGGGTCCGGTGTGGCCGAGCGCTCGTCGTTCCTGCAGGAAGCCGCGGAACGGGGCGATCCCGGTGCCCGGCCCGATCATGATCATCGGTGTGTGCGGATCGCTCGGGGGCCGGAAATTGCTGGAGGTCCGAACGTAGACGGCGGCCTCGTCGCCGGGGCAGCGGTCGGCGAGGTATGTCGAGCACACCCCGCGGCGCGGGACGCCCTGAAAGTTGTAACGCACCGGCGAGACCGTCAGGTGGACTTCCCGCGGGCTCTCCTTCGGGCTGGACGAGATCGAATACAAGCGCGGCCGAAGCGGTTTGAGCACGCTCAGCCACTCCTCGACCGACGCGGTGACCTTGCATCGACCCAGCAGGTCGACGGACTGACGGCCCCACGCCCAATCGGCCAGCTCGGCTTTGTTTTCCGGCTTCATCAACTCGGCCAGTTCTGCGGCAGCCTCCGTGTCAGAGGTGTGCTGGTGCACGAATCGAAGCAGGTTCGGGCTGATGTGGGCGATCTCGAATCGGTCGATAAGAGCGTCACGCAGTGACATAGATGTCATCGACCCGTGGTCGACGACCTCCACCGCGGTCTCGCCCCCCAGACCGGTCAGTGTCAGCCATTCGTCGACGAGCAGTTTGCCATTGCGCGGCCAAACCCCGAGCGCGTCGCCGGCCTCGTAGCTGACGGTCGCGTCGGGCAACTGAAATACCAAGTGCCGCACGTCTTTTGCCGACCGCGGTTGGCTGAGCGTGGTGTTGCGGACCAGACAGCTGACAAGTGGACGCTTCTTGGTGTACGCCTGCGCCGCCGGCCGGCTCGAAGGCCGGATCGGAGCCTCAGGTGCGGCGGTGGCGCCCAGCGCCCGAATGATATCGCTGAGCCATGCGGATGCGGTGTCCTCGTAATCGGGTTCGCACTCGACGCGGCCGGCAATGCGGGTCGCTCCCAGCTCCGCGAGGCGCTCATCGAGTTTGCGCCCGTGACCGCAGAAGTCGTCGTAGTTGGAGTCGCCCAGCGCAAGTACGGCGTAGCGCATATCGGCGAGACGGGGCGCATTGTCGGCGGATAGCGCCCGCCAGAGGGCAGCGCCATTGTCGGGCGGCTCGCCGTCCCCGGTGGTGCTGGTGATCAGCAGCAGCTCCCGCGTTTTCGGCAAGTCGGCGACCGCGAAGTCGTCCATGGCATGCAACCCGATCGGCAGCCCCGCCTCGCCAAGTTGCGCGGCGACCTGCGCCGCGAGCTCCTCGGCGTTCCCGGTCTGCGAGGCCCACAGCAGCACGATCGGTGCCCGCTGGGCCGCCTGGTCGGGATCGGGCGACCCGACGGCCGGCATCGGCATTGATTCGGGAACGGGGGCGCGCGAGAACAGCCCCGCGAGCAGACCGTCCACCCACAGCCGGGTACGGGAGTCGAACGGGGCGCTGACCGGCAAGGTAGGCACCCCGGTCGTGCGCCGACCGGCTTCCGAACGTAGCCCGGCTATCACACCCGCGAGGTAGGAGCGGCCGAGCGGACCGAACTGCGGCGTTGGTTCGTTCGCCAACCCGAGGAGTTGGGCGAGCGCATCGACCCGGGTGTCGGCCAACGGGGGATCGGTATACAACTCCGGTTTGGCGACCGCGACCTTGGTCAGGCTGATCGCACACGCCTTGTATTCCGGTTGTCGCGATATCGGATCGACGGCGTCGTTGGTGACGGCATTGATGGAGAGGTATTCGCCGAAGACGTCGTTCCAGTGGAAGGGCGCAAAGCAGTCGCCCGGCCGCACCCGGTCGGTGACCACGGCCGGCAGCACGGCGCGGCCGCGACGGGATGCGATCTCCACCCGCTCGCCGTCGCGGATCTGCAGCTGCGCAGCGTCGTCGGGGTGAATCTCGACGAACGGCCCGGGATTGAGCTTGTTGAGCTGGGCGACCTTGCCTGTTTTGGTCATCGTGTGCCATTGGTGCGCCAGGCGTCCGGTATTGAGCAAGAACGGGTAGTCGGCGTCGGGCATCTCCTCGGGCAGCAGGTGCGGGCGAGCGAAGAACACCGCACGACCATTCGCGGTCGGGAACACCAATCGGGGCACAGTGCCGTCCGCACGGACGAACTGGGTTTGGCTGATTCCGTCGTTGAGGTAGCGGATCGGGTTGCGGTCTGCAGTGCTGCCGGGCGGGCACGGCCACTGCAGCGGTGTCTGCCGCAGCCGGTCGTAGCTGACACCGCGCAGGTCGTAGCCGGTCTTCGGATTCCAGAACCGCGTGATCTCGTCGAACACGTCTTCGGCGCAGGCATAGCTGAACGAATCCGAATACCCCATTGCGCAGGCGATTCGGGCGATGATCTGCCAGTCCGGCAGCGCTTGCCCCACCGGTTCGACGGCTTGCCGAAACAGGGTCAGGTTACGCTCGGAATTGACCATCACCCCGTCGGACTCAGTCCAGAGGGCGGCCGGCAGCACCACGTCGGCGTATTCGTTGGTCTCGGTCTCGAAGAACGCATCCTGGGTGATCACCAGTTCGGCCTTGTCCAGACCGGCGAGCACGGTCTTCCGATTGGCCATGGTGGCAACGGGATTGGTGCAGATGATCCAACACGCCTTGATCTGTCCGCCGGCCATGCGGGAGAACATGTCGATCGTGCCGTCGCTGACGTCCGTGCGCAACGAACCGCGGGGAATGCCCCACTGGTCCTCCACGAATTCGCGGTCGTCGGAGGACGTTACGGACCGCTGACCCGGCAGACCCGGTCCCATATACCCCATTTCGCGTCCGCCCATCGCGTTGGGCTGGCCGGTGAGCGAGAAGGGGCCACTGCCGGGTTTGCAGATGGCGCCGGTGGCCAGATGCAGGTTGCAGATCGCGTTGGTGTTCCAGGTGCCGTGGGTGCTCTGGTTGAGCCCCATCGTCCAGTTGCTCATCCAGTTGGGGGCTTCGCCGATCCACTGCGCCGCCGTGCGGATGTCTTCGGCGGGGATGCCGGTTATCTCGCTGACCTTGTCGGGGGTGAATTGCTCCAGAAAACTCGGCATCACCTCCCAGCCCTCGGTGAATTCGGAGATGAACTCACGGTCGGTGTGCCCGTTTTCGACGATCAGGTGCAGCAACCCGTTGAGTAGTGCGAGATCGGTGCCGGGGGCGATCTGCAGGAAGAGGTCGGCCCTGTCCGCGGTCGCGGTGCGGCGCGGGTCCACGACGATGAGTTTCGCGCCCGCCTTGACGCGGTCCATCATCCGCAGGAACAGGATCGGGTGACAGTCAGCCATATTGGCGCCGATGACGAAGAAAACGTCGGCCAGGTCGAAGTCCTGGTACGAGCCGGGCGGTCCGTCCGCGCCGAGGGACAGCTTGTAGCCGGAACTGGCACCGGCCATGCACAGTCGCGAGTTGGACTCGATCTGGTTGGTGCCGATGAACCCTTTGGTCAATTTGTTCGCCAGGTACTGGGCCTCGATGGACATCTGCCCCGATACGTACAAAGCGAAAGCATCCGGGCCGTGTTCGTCGATGATCTTTCGTAACCGCTTGGCGCATCGAGTGATCGCGATGTCTGTCGCGATGGGCTCAAGGGGTTCGCCGCGGTCGGTCCGTAGGTATGCCGACTCCGCCCTGCCGGGTGCGGCGAGCATGTCCGCGGTGGTTGCACCTTTGGTGCACAACCGGCCAAAATTGGCCGGATGGCTTTTGTGCCCAATCGATTTGGTGATGTGACCGCGGCCGCTTTGGGGGTCAGTTGTGATCTGCAGCACCATTCCACAGCCCACGCCGCAGTAGGCGCACATGGTGTTCACGGCCTTACGGGCGCCGTGAGATTCCCGAGCCACGCCTACGTCCTTCCTTGAGTGCGCAACGAGGATTTGCGCTGAATCGTGCGACAAGGATGTTTCAGCACCGGGTATCCGGTGCTTCCGCCGCTTTACGGCTTCCTCACAACGGGCGGAGCGAAGTGGTGAAGTGGAGAGAAAACCCCAGTCGCCCACGTCATCGCGGGTCAACTTTGACCAGCCAAGCTGGGATTCAGGTTACCCGCGACGAGGCCTGCCAGGCGTTCCGTAACAGGGGCTCCGATGAAACCGACGGGACATTCACAGTCTTCGCTAAGCTCACCGTGTGCGTCGTCAGCTGGTCACGATCCTGCTGATTCTGCTGTCTGCCGGATGCGGCTCGAAGCCCCCGACACCTTCACCGCCGCCGGCCGACGCCTGCAAGGGTTCCGACGGGCCGACGAACGATACGGTGCGGCAGGCCATCGCCTCGGTTCCGATACTGACGCCGGGTTCTATCTGGGTCGAAATCACTCGGGGGCATGCCAAGAAATGCCGTTTGTACTGGGTGCAAATCATCCCCAGCATTGCCGACGAGTCGACTCCGCAGCAGCTGTTGTTCTTCGACCACAACACACCGCTGGGCACACCCACTCGGAGTCCGAAGCCCTATATAACTGTGCTGCCTCCCGGCGATGACACCGTGACGGTTCAGTACCGATGGCAGGTCGGTAGCGATCAGGCTTGCTGTCCTACCGGCGTCGGCACAGTGAAATTTCAGATCGGTTCAGACGGCAAGCTGCAGGCACTCGGTAAGATTCCGCACCAGTAGCCTTCGCGCACAAGTCTTCTCAGTCGGGCAGATTCTCTGGGTGCAGCATCTCGGCGTAACGCAGCGGCTCGGGGATGCCGAAACCGTCGACCAGCGTCTTGGCATGCGGGCGCAGCACCCGGCATCGATCGTTGATGCCGCGGGTGACCGCCTTGGCTCGCTCTGTCGACAGGTATCGATGCTCGATGTACCACGCCTTGTCGTCCTCGATCACCGACAGCGCGTACAAGTCGCACAAGACACCAAGCAGCTCGCGGGCCTCCTGGTCGGGGCACGATTCGATTCCGGCGACGAAGGCTTCCAGCACCACTCGGTCGATGTGCGCGCTCGCCGCGTGCATGACGTGATCCTGCACCGCGTTGAATGCGTCGAATGCCGACATTTCTTTGGATTTGCCCTGTAGCCGGCGCGCCACAGACGACAGTAGATAGTTCTCACGCTCCTCGAACATCGTGACTTGGGTGCCGCGGTTGAACAGGCTGCCCTCTTCTTCGCTGTCCTGCCGGGAGTCCACAATCGTCTGCATAATCGCTTCGGCCGCTGTGCGTTTCATCACTCGATCGCCAACCGCGTTGGCCGCGAAGCGGACCCATTCGACCGGGCTCATGCTTTTGACGTCGTCGGCGTATTTAGTCAGCAGCTCCTTAGCGACCAATTGGGTGAGCACATGGTTGTCACCCTCGAAGGTGGTGAACACGTCGGCGTCGGCCCGCAGTGCGATCAGCCGGTTCTCGGCCATGTAGCCCGCGCCGCCGCACGCCTCTCGGGCTTCTTGAATGGCCCGGCTGGCGTGCCAGGTGTTCGCCGCCTTCAGCCCGGCGGCACGAGCTTCCAGCTCGCGCTGCTCATCGGCATCCACGACGTCCGACGTCTGCAGGTCGTGGCACTTGGACACCAGCTCGTTCTGCGCGAACTGCAGCGCGTAGGAGCGCGCTATCAACGGAAACAGCCGCCGCTGGTGCACCAGGTAGTCCATGATCAGCACTTCACCGCCGTCCGGTGAACTGAATTGCTTGCGCTGCAACGCATATCTGGTGGCGATGTCCAGTGCCACCTGGGTGGCCGCTCCCGCGCTGCCACCCACCGTGACCCGGCCGCGGATCAGCGTGCCGATCATGGTGAAGAACCGGCGGTTGGGATTGTCGATCGGCGAGGTGTAACTGCCGTCCGGTGCGACCTCGCCATACTTGTTCAGCAGATTCTCCCGCGGAACGCGGACATGGTCGAAGATGATGCGGCCGTTGTCGACGCCCGGCAGGCCACCCTTGTAGTGGCAGTCCGATGTCGTCACACCGGGGAGATCGTTACCGTCGGCGTCACGGATCGGCACCAATACGCAGTGCACGCCGTGGTTGACCGGCTTGCCGTCCTCGGTGGTGATCAGTTGCGCGAAAACCGCTGCGATGCTGGCGGTCTCGGCCGCCCCGCCGATGTAGTCCTTACGGGCCGTCGGGGTGGGGGAGTCGATGACGAACTCTTCGGTCTCGGCGTCGTAGGTCGCCGTCGTCTCGAGCGCCTGAACGTCGCTGCCGTGTCCCGTCTCGGTCATCGCGAAACAACCACACAGCTCGAGGCTGATGATCTTCTCCACGTAGTCGAAGTGGCGGTCGGTGCCGAGGTTCTCGACGGCACCGCCGAACAGTCCCCATTGCACTCCGGCTTTGACCATCAAGGACAGATCCGACGTCGCCAGCATCTGGATCATCGTGATCGCCGCGCCGACGTCGCCGGTGCCGCCGTGCTCCTTGCGGAACCCTTCGTCGGAGATGCCTGCGGCGGCGATGATCTTCATCTGCTCCGCCACTTTGGCGCGGGCGATCAAGGTGTTCGGGGTGTAGTGCGGGCGGAATTGTTCATGTTCGAACTTGGCCCGAGTCTGGTTCTTCACGTCACGCCAACGCCCGTCCAACGCGTTGCGCAGGTGTTCGGCCGTGCTTGTCATGTCTGGCGCCATAGCTCCGACCGTAACGTGCGGGTCGCGCGTCCGGAATAGGCCGGGCGAGCAGACGCAAAAGCCCCCGACACGCCGAGCGTGCGGGAGCTTTTGCGTCTGCTCGCGCAAACTAAATGGCATGCCGCAATATCTGGGCGCTGTCATGATCGTGCTGCTGATGGGCACAGTGTTGGGCAGAGTCCTGCTGCTGCGCCGAACCGGTACTCGGGCAATGCGTTTCGGGAAGCTCGACAAAACTGACTTTCTGATACCACCGGTGGCACTGTTCTACTTCTATACGCTGTTCGCCGCTGCCTTCGGTTGGCCCCTGGCTGATACCCACCGGTTTTTCCGGTCCACCGCCGTCGCGTGGCTCGGAGTGGCGCTCTGCCTGGCCGGTGTGCTGATTCTGGTGCTCAGCCTGGTGTCATTTGGCAACAGCTTCCGGGTCGGCATCGACGTTGACCAGCCGGGCGGGCTGGTGACGACGGGCATCTTCGCGGTGAGCCGCAATCCGATCTATGTCGGCTTTTTTGTGTTCCTGCTCGGCCAGTTCTTGGTGTTTCCCAGCTGGACTCCGCTGATCGCCCTGGCCGTCGCCACCTTGCTGTTCCATCGGCAGGTGTTGCGGGAGGAAGAATTCATGCGGCAGCGATATGGCCGGGAATACGGCGAGTACTGCGGTCGCGTCAGACGCTATCTCTAGCGGTGCCTTTCGCGCTTAGATGGCGTTATGTCTCAGCCAGCCACGGGCGACTCGTCGCAGCACCCGGCTTTGGACCCCGCTTATGACGTAGGGCACACCCATCCCGATATCAGCGGAGGTTGGTTACGCGCCGCCACCTTCGGCGCCATGGACGGCTTGGTCAGCAACACCGCCCTGATCGCCGGTGTGGCTGCCGCCGACAGCGTCCACGCGGTCACGGTCAGCGGCATCGCCGGCCTGCTGGCCGGGGCGTTCTCCATGGCTCTGGGGGAGTACACGTCGGTGACCACGGCCAACGAACAGATTGAATCCGAGGTCCATGTCGAACGCCGCTCGCTACGCACCCGCCCGGAAGCCGAGCGGGCCGAACTCGTCCGCTTGCTCCGCGACATCGGCCTGACCGAGAAAACCGCGGAGGCCGCCACCGACGAGATCCACCGCGACGAGGACCACGCAATCAATGTCCATCTGGTGCGGGAGATTGGCGTGAATCCCGCCGAGAAGCCGTCGGCCTGGCTGGCCGCGACGGCGTCCTTCGTGATGTTCGCCATCGGTGCGCTCGTCCCCCTGCTCCCCTACCTTCTCGGGTACGGGTCGTTGGCGGCGGGCCTGGTGTGCGGCGGGGTCGGTCTGCTGATTGCCGGTGGGCTGACCGCCCGATTCACCCGCAAACCGGTGTGGTGGGCCGCGGCACGGCAGCTGCTGTTCGGGGCCGTCGCCGTCGCTGCCACCTACCTGCTCGGCTTGCTTGTCGCACAAGTCATCTGAGGGCCGCGCGGGTCATCCGTTCGGGTGGTCGCAGCCGGTATAAGACGAAGCCCGCCCACATGGCACCAAAGACGAGAAGCATGACCATGTCGAAGACCCACCAGCCCGAATAGTGGGTCCACACCTCGGCGTTGGCGGCCAGCGCGTCGACCCTGCGCAGATCGACGGTGGACCCCGATGCCGCGAAGCCCCATTGCGCCGGGACGAACCAGGAGATCTGCTGGAAAACCCACTTGCTCGTCAGCTGAACCAGGCTCCCGTTGAATAGCAGCGAGGCCAGGACGATCGGTACGAGCAGCGGCAGGACCTCCCGCAGCGAGTTCCCCAGCGAGGACAGGGCAAGCCCGACGGTCGCCGAGACGATGGCCGTCACCGCCACGCTCACGTAGAGCTCGACATTCGGGTTGTGTAGCAGGACGGCGCCGTGCACGGGCCCGCCTTTGACCAGGATGACGATCGTGGTCACGATGGCCGTCTGGATGGCGGCCGCCACGCTGAAGACGATGAGCTTGCCGGCCAGGTAGGCCGACGTAGACAGCCCGACGGCCTGCTCGCGTCGGAAGACTTGGCGCTGCCCAACCAGGACGCCGATGGTCAGTGCACTCCCCATGATCACCGCGGCGACGTTCAGCGCGGCCAGGAGTTCGATGGCTTCATGCGGGTTGGCGCTCTTCGGGGCGGGTCGGCCCAGGCCGGAATCGCCGGGAATCAGCAGCGCCAGCCCCGCCAATATGAACGGCAGGAGCGCCAGGAAGACGAGGTAACTGCGGTTCGCGAACAACAGCCGGACCTGGCGACGGGCTACCCACCGGATCTGCTGCTTCACGGTGAGCCCCGCGGGAGGCGGAACAGGTGCGGCAACCGGTGGTGGCGCCGTCAGAGCCGATCCCTCTTGCCGGGCCAGCAATGCGCGATGGGCGCCGTGCGGATCGGCACTCACCTTCGCCAATACTTCCGACCAATCGGTGGTGCCCATCGCGGACTCGATCTGCAGTGGCGGCCCCACGCAGGCCAGGGCGCCGGTGGGGGTCAGTAGCAACACCTGGTCGCACATATTCAGGTTTGTCACCGAAGTCACTGAGGTCGGGCTCATAGCCACCACGACGACGCATCCCAGGTCGGCCTGACGCCGCAGCATCGCCATCACGTGGTATTCCTGTGTTGCATCCAGCCCGGCGCCCGGCTCGTCAACCACGAGCAGCGTCGGTCTGGTGATCAGTTCGATCGCCATCGACGCGCACCGGCGCACCTCGGGAGACAGTTTTGCGATCCGGGTCGCGCGGTGCGGTGTCAGCTCGAGCTCGTCGAGAATCTGGTTCACCACATGGCGGCGATGGTCCGGCAAGGTGTCCGGCGGCAGCCGCAGCTCGGCGGCGTATCCCAAGGCTCGTTCCACGGTGAGCCGCGGGTGCGCGCAGTCGTCGCTGCTCACTATCCCGATGCGTGTGCGCATCAACTCAGGCTCGGCGTGCACGTCGTGTTCGTCCACGGTAACGATGCCGGAACTCGGCTCCCTGGTGCCGGCGAGCAGGTCGAGCAAGGCGGAGTTAATCGTGGCCGATAGACCGAACACCGCGGACAACGTGCCGGGGTGCGCCGTGAACGACACATTCGTGAGCAGCTCGCGCCCGTGGACGGTCAGCCCCAGCCGATGGGCGGCCATTCCGACCGTGCGCGCACCGGGCTCCAACGGCAACCGGCTTGTGGCGTTCAATTCGTCAGACTGGGACGCGGGGCGCACGGCGCGCAGCTTTCGCGTCGCGTCAGTCATCCGCTCGATCAGCCCCCGACCCTTTGGCTGCCCATCGTCTGGGATGGGCGGCGTTGGGGGGCGCATTACGGGCGGCATCGGGGGTGGGGACGGACGAACCGGGGCCGTCGGCGGCGGCGGTGCCCACCCGACCGGCTGGACAGGTCGCTCGACCTTGGGCGGTGCCGGTGCGGGTATTCGCATTCGCTGGGTAGTCCGCTCGCTCGGGAGGTACTGATTGGGCTGCGCCGCGGCGGGCTGAGGCCGCCGCGGGGGCGGCGGCAAGTTCTGGCCTTGAGGTGGACCGCCAGGGCCTGCAAGGGGGCCTGCGGGGGGACCGACCGATGGACCGAGATTGAAAATCAATCGTGGGCCCCGCTGGGGATCACCGATCGTGATCGCTTGACCGTTGCGGATATCGACCGTTGACATGCGGGCGCCGTTGACGAAGATGCCGTTTGGGCTCCTATCGATGGCCACCCAATGGGTACCGGTGAACCGCAGCACCAGATCCGGGCGCGCCGTCTGCGACGTCGTGGCGGGGCCCGGCCGGTCCAGCGGGATGTCGCATTGGCTGCCGCGCCCGACAATCACGTCGCGGCCGGGATGAAGGACGTACCTAATCGGTCCGACCCACACGGTCAACGGGATGGCCTGGAAAGCGGAAGGCTCGGTCTGCATGGCCGCCACCTTTCATCGTCAGACCGATTGATCAGACCAAGCTGATCTCGTCGTCGATTAAGTGTCTACCCGCTGCAGGTGGTCTGTGCACTAGAGATGTGCGCTGATCAGAGTGTGTTACGGCTCGGTGCCGCCGCGGCGTTTTCGAGAAGACGGCGCAACACCTCGACCGCATCCGCCAACACTTTGCGGTCGTTCGAGTCGAGCCGGGCCAGTTGTGGCTCGATGGCGGCGGCACGGTCGGCCCGCACCGCGGTCAGTGTCCGCATCCCCGCCGGCGTGATGCGGATTCGGACCGCCCGGGCATCTCCTGGGTCGACGGTTCGGGTAACCAGGCCGGCCTCCTCGAGCCGTCGCACCTGGGTGGTCATCGTCGGTTGCGAACAGTGATCGACGGCGGCCAGATCACCGATTCGGGCTTCTCCCTGGGATTCGATGGTGGCCAGCAGTCTCGCCTGAGCCGAAGGCAACGGCATCTGGATGCGCTGGGTGGCCAGCCGGTTGAGCCGCGCGACCACCGCGAGCAAATCCGCGCCCAGGCCCTGCCGGGGCTCGGGGTTAGCGGTGTCGCCGACGGCGGCGTCGTGTGTGGCGGCGGACGAATTCATCTATCCATCGTTGCATAGCTTTGCTAAGGGAGACCAATAGGACACGTTCACTCCGAAAACTCATGTCCCGTGGTGCGCTGCAGCGACTTGGCGCCGGGGCCTGGCAGAATCGGTAAGGTGGCCGTGCCCGACCCTGTCCCTTCGCACCATCGGAGTGGACCGCTGCAACCGGGCGAATTGGCACAGGCCTCGGTCCTGGCAGCACTGTGCGCGGTAACCGCGATCATCTCCGTCGTCGTCCCCTTCGCAGCGGGCCTGGCGCTGCTGGGTACCGTGCCCATGGGGTTGCTGGCGTACCGCTACCGCCTCCGCGTGCTCATCGCCGCGACGGTTGCTGCCGGGATGATTGCCTTCCTGATCGCCGGGATGGGCGGCTTCATGGCAGTCGTCAACAGCGCCTATATCGGCGGGTTGACTGGGGTCGTCAAACGCAAGGGCCGGAGCACGCCGACCGTAATTGTCACGGCCCTGATCGCCGGCTTCGCCTTCGGCGCCGCGAATGTTGCCGCGCTGGCCGTGCTGGCCCGACTGCGGCACCTGATTTTCGGGGTAATGACCGCAAACACGAACGGGACCGCGGCCTTCCTGACCCGGATACATATGCAGGGCGCCGCCGCCGCCCTAAAGCATTATTTCGCGGTTGGGCTGCACTACTGGCCGTGGGTGCTGCTCGGGTCTTCCGTCGTCCAGGTCCTAGTCGTGTCGTTGATCGGTTGGTGGGCGTTGTCGCGGGTGCTGGAACGGATGCGCGGTATCCCCGATGTGCACAAGCTGGACGCCCCAGCCGTCACGAAGGCGGATGTCCCGGTCGGACCGGTTCCGGTGCGGCTGGACAAGGTGCGCTTCCGTTACCCCCGCGCCGGCCAAGACGCGCTGCGCGAGCTCAGTCTGGATCTGCGGGTCGGGGAACACGTCGCGATCACCGGTGCCAACGGTTCCGGAAAGACGACGCTGATGCTGATCCTGGCCGGCCGGGAACCGACATCGGGCACGGTGGACCGGCCCGGGGCGGTGGGTCTGGGCAAGCTGGGTGGCACGGCGGTTGTCCTGCAGCACCCGGAAAGCCAGGTCCTAGGCACCCGGGTCGCCGACGATGTGGTGTGGGGGTTGCCGCCGGGTACCGATGTCGACGTCGGCCGGCTGCTCCGCGAGGTCGGCCTGGAGGATCTCGCCGAACGTGACACCGGAAGCCTGTCCGGCGGTGAACTGCAGCGCTTGGCGCTGGCGGCGGCGTTGGCCCGGGAGCCGGCGCTGCTCATCGCCGACGAGGTCACCACGATGGTTGACCAGCAGGGCCGCGATGCTCTGCTGAGCGTGCTGTCCGGTCTGACGAAACGACACCGGACCGCCCTGGTGCACATCACGCACTACTACAACGAGGCCGCTTCCGCGGACCGCACCATCAATCTCAGCGACTCACCGGACAACACCGACATGGTCGAGACCGCGCACGCGCCCATGCCGACCGTCGCGACGGATCACCGCGGGCAGGCACCGGCGCTGGAGCTGATAGGCGTCGGGCACGAATATGGCAGCGGCACCCCGTGGACTAAGACCGCCCTGCGCGACGTCAGCTTCGTGGTGGAGCAGGGCGACGGGGTGCTGATCCACGGCGGCAACGGCTCAGGTAAATCGACGCTGGCGTGGATCATGGCCGGGCTGACGGTTCCCACGACCGGCGCCTGCCTGGTGGATGGCCGTCCCACCTACGAGCGGGTCGGTACGGTGGCGTTGTCGTTCCAGGCCGCCCGGCTGCAATTGATGCGCAGCCGGGTCGACCTGGAAGTTGCCTCCGCAGCAGGCTTTTCGCCTCGCGATGAAGACCGTGTGGCTGCGGCACTGGGCGTCGTCGGACTGGATTCCACGCTGGCTAAGCGACGCATCGACCAGCTCAGCGGTGGCCAGATGCGCCGTGTGGTGCTGGCCGGATTGCTGGCGCGTTCGCCGCGGGCATTGATCCTCGACGAGCCACTGGCGGGGTTGGACGCGGCCAGCCAGCGCGGCCTGCTGCGGCTGCTGGAGGACCTGCGCCGGGAGCAGGGTCTGACGGTGGTGGTGATTTCGCACGACTTCGCGGGGCTGGAGGACCTTTGCCCGCGTACTTTGCATCTGAGCAATGGCGTGCTGGAATCGGTGTCCACCGCGGCGGGGGGTGTGCCGTGACTAACACTTCGTTCACTGAAGAACGCGGGAACCGACGTGTCTCGCGTCCGGTTGTGCTGCTGATCCCGGTACCCGGAACCTCGACCATCCACGACTTGTGGGCCGGCACCAAACTGCTGGTTGTTTTTGGTGTTTCGGTGCTGCTGACGTTCTACCCGGGCTGGGTGACGATCGGGTTGGTGGCGGCCCTGGTGCTGGCGGCGGCCCGGATCGCGCGCATTCCGCGCGGTGCGCTGCCGTCGGTACCGCACTGGCTGTGGATCGTGGTCGCCCTGGGCGGTTCCACCGCGGCGCTGGCCGGTGGTAGTCCGGTGATCTCGATGGGCGGAGTCGAGATCGGACTCGGCGGAACCTTGAACTTTCTGCGGATCACCGCGTTGTCGGTGGTCCTTCTCGGGCTAGGGGCAATGGTGTCCTGGACCACCAACGTCGCCGAGATCGGGCCTGCGCTAGCGACTTTGGGCCGCCCGCTACGGCTATTACGGATCCCGGTCGACGAATGGGCGGTGGCCGTGGCGCTCGCGCTGCGCGCCTTCCCGATGTTGATCGACGAGTTCCAGGTGCTCTACGCAGCTCGGCGGCTGCGGCCCAAACGCATCCCGCGCAGTCGCAAGGCTCGACGCCGTCGGCACGCCCTGGAGCTGATCGACCTGCTCGCCACTGCCATCACCGTGACGCTGCGGCGCGCCGACGAAATGGGCGACGCGATCACCGCCCGTGGCGGCACCGGTCAGCTGTCTGCCAATCCGGCCCGGCCGAAACTGGCCGACTGGGTGACGCTCGCGATCACCATCGCGGCCAGTGGCACAGCGATCACGCTCGAGACCATATTGCACGCCGCCACTTACGTGTAGGTCACGTAGCGTGAGCGGGTGGCCGACATTCAGCGCACCCGGGCCATCGCGGCTCGCGCGCAAGAAATCTGGGATGTGCTCGCCCGGAGTTCGTCACTTGGCGGCAAACGGGCTGGGCGGGGAGGCCTATCGGAACTCGCCCCTCGATGACCAATGGGAGCTCTACGACCTGACCGCCGATCCGACCGAAGCCCGCAACCGCTGGACGGATCCTGATCTGCATGATCTGCGCGCGTACCTGCGGATGCAGCTGAAACACGTCCGGGCCAGCTCCGTCCCCGAACGAAACCGGCTCTAACCCTATGCATCTCGCCGGCCGCCGAGCGCGGCACCGTCAAAGTTGGTGCGTCTGCTGCGTCGGACGTTTTAGCGGGCGCCCCATCTGTCACTTGAGTCACCAGAGGGTCGGGGGTGGCTTTTTGTCCAGCTCACAGCGACAATCGCCGGTTGTGGAGCCGGACGGCCCTATCCTCGCATCCGGTCGATGAGGTTCGACAGCACGACGATGCTTTCGCTGCGCTCGATGTCAGCGCTTGATCGGATGCGCTCGAGGGCCGCCTCCAGGTGCCGCATGTCGCGGGCAAGCACATGCAGGATCGCATCGGACGTGCCCGTCACCGTCGCCGCGCTGACAACTTCGGGCATGGCCACCCAAGCCGCCCGCAGCTGATCGGGCGCGATCGTGCCGTGACAGAACACCTGGACGTAGGCTTCGGTGTTCCAGCCCAGGGCATTGCGGTCGACGACGGTGGTGAAGCCTTTGATCACACCGTTTTCGAGCATCCGGTCGACGCGACGCTTGACCGCCGGCGCGGACAGATTCACCTTCTGACCGATCTCGGCGAACGTTGCCCGCGCATGCTCGGCCAGCTCGGCGAGGATGCGCTCGTCGGTCTCGTCTAGCCGGTCCATCGCCCTTCCTGTCAATGACGCAATAAATCGCTGCTATTGCAATTCTAGCGCAACCGATCGTTCATAGACACGCAATAATCGGCGTTTGATTGTGTCATAGTGGCCAAATATCGTTGATTTCATGACGGATTACTCTGTCGCCACCCATGCGCCTCCCGCATGGCAAGACGCCAACCCGCCCTGCAGTCGCGCGCCGCGCACGTGCCGCTACGCAATGACTCCGCCGACCTTCTTCGCCGTCGAGTACGCGATCAACCCCTGGATGGACGTCTCCACACCCGTCGACGTCCACGTCGCGCACGCGCAGTGGGAGCACCTCTACCAGACCTACCTTCGGCTGGGCCACAGCGTGGACCTGATCGAGCCCGTCCCCGGGCTGCCGGACATGGTCTATGCGGCCAACGGCGGGTTCATCGCCAATGACGTTGCTGTGGTCGCCAGATTCCGGTTCGCTGAGCGCGCTGGCGAGTCCAACGCCTACGCCGCGTGGATGTCGTCGGTCGGATATCGCCTCGCGTCCACTCGTCACGTTAACGAGGGACAGGGCGACCTACTCCTGATCGGCGAAACGGTGTTGGCGGGCTACGGCTTTCGCACCGACCTTCGCGCCCACACCGAGATCGCCGCGGCGGTACGGATGCCGGTGATCTCGCTCGAGCTGGTGGACCCGCGCTTCTATCACCTCGACACCGCACTGGCCGTTCTCGACGATCACACGATCGCGTTTTACCCACCGGCGTTCAGCGCGGCAGCGCAGGCACAGCTGCACGCGCTGTTCCCCGACGCTATCGTGGTCGGAAGTGCGGACGCCTTCGTGCTCGGACTCAACGTCGTGTCCGACGGTCTGCACGTTGTGCATCCCGCTGCCGCAACGGGTTTCGCCACGCAGCTGCGTGAGGCCGGCTTCGAGCCGGTCGGCGTCGATCTGTCCGAGCTGCTCAAGGGTGGCGGTTCCGTCAAGTGCTGCACGTTGGAGGTACACGCATGACGATTCTCGGCGCCCGACCGGTCCTTGATGAGAGCGGGGACGATACTGCTTCCGCGATCACTTTGGTCGAAAGATATGCGGCACATAACTATTCGCCGCTGCCCGTGGTCGCGGCAAGCGCCGAGGGTGCGTGGATCACCGATGTCGACGGCCGCCGCTACCTGGACTTCCTGGCCGCCTATTCGGCGGTCAACTTCGGCCATCGTAACCCCGAGATCACCGCGACGGCCCACGCCCAACTCGACACCGTGACGCTGGTGAGTCGCGCATTTCATTCCGATCGTCTTGGACGTTTCTGCGCCGAACTCGCCCACCTGTGCGGGAAGGACATGGTGCTGCCGATGAACTCGGGCGCCGAAGCCGTCGAGAGCGGCCTCAAAGTCGCCCGCAAGTGGGGCGCCGATGTCAAGGGCGTGCCCGAGGGTCGCGCGAACATCATCGTGGCCGACAACAACTTTCATGGCCGCACGATCAGCATCGTCAGCTTCTCGTCCGATCCGGCTGCGCGAAGTGGATTCGGCCCGTTCACACCGGGATTCCGCTCGGTGCCGTTCGGCGACGCCGCGGCGCTGGCCCAGGCGATCGACGACCACACCGTCGCGGTGCTGCTCGAGCCGATCCAAGGCGAGGCGGGCATCATCGTTCCTCCCGATGACTACCTGCCGGCCATCCGCGCACTATGCAGCGAGCGCAACGTGCTGATGATCGCCGACGAAATCCAGTCGGGGCTGGCCCGCACGGGCTACACCTTCGCCTGCGACCGTTGGGGCGTCGTGCCCGACATCTACCTGCTCGGCAAGGCGCTGGGCGGCGGCGTGGTTCCGCTGTCGGCCGTAGTCGCGGACCGCGAGGTCCTCGGCGTGCTGCATCCCGGCGAACACGGTTCGACGTTCGGCGGGAACCCGTTGGCTGCGGCGATCGGCACTACCGTGGTTTCCATGCTGGCGCGGGGGGAATTTCAGTTCCGTTCGGCGGAGTTGGGTGCGCATCTGCACAGGCGGCTGCGGGGGCTGATCGGCCGCGGTGTGTTGGCGGTCCGCGGGCTTGGGCTGTGGGCGGGTGTCGACATTGAACCGTCGCTGGCCACGGGCAAGGAAATGAGTCTGCGGCTGGCCGACCGCGGTGTGTTGGTCAAAGACACCCACGGTTCGACGTTGCGGTTCGCGCCGCCGCTGGTGATAACCGCCGAGGAGATCGACTGGGCGGTCTGCCAGTTCGCCGCCGCCTTGAGCGAGGGCTGATAATCGGCTGATCCAGCCAACAGGAGGTGGGATGGCGGCCCCTTCGATCAGCCTCACAGAGCAGATTTTGCGGCGCCGACCGGTGGTCGGCGCTCCTGTCGCACGAGGGGCTTCAGACCACCTCAAGCGGAGTTTCGGCACATTCGAGCTGACCATGTTCGGGGTCGGCTCGACGGTTGGAACAGGAATCTTCTTCGTGCTCTCGCAGGCGGTGCCGGAAGCCGGTCCCGCAGTGATCGTGTCGTTCGTCATCGCGGGCGTCGCGGCCGGCCTCGCGGCTATCTGCTACGCCGAATTAGCTTCCGCTGTACCGGTTTCGGGTTCGTCGTACTCGTATGCCTACACGACGCTGGGTGAGGCCGTCGCGATGGGTGTGGCAGCCTGCCTGCTGCTCGAATACGGGGTGGCCACCGCGGCGGTCGCGGTTGGCTGGAGCGGCTACCTCAACAAGCTGATGCAAGACTTGTTCGGATTCCAGATTCCGAAGGCGTTGTCGGCGGCGCCGTGGGACTCGAACCCTGGTTATCTGAACCTGCCGGCGGTCGTGCTGATCGGGATGTGCGCGGTACTGCTGATCCGCGGCGCCAGCGAGTCGGCGAGGGTCAACGCGATCATGGTGCTGATCAAGCTCGGTGTGCTGGGCATGTTCGCAGTCATCGCGTTCAGCGCCTACAACGCCGACAATCTCAAGGATTTCGCGCCGTTCGGCGTCGCGGGCATCGGGTCGGCGGCGGGCACCATCTTCTTCACGTTCATCGGTCTTGACGCGGTGTCGACCGCGGGCGAAGAGGTGAGAAACCCGCAGAAGACGATGCCGCGTGCGCTGATCGCGGCGTTGGTGATCGTCACCGGGACCTACGTGCTCGTTGCGCTTTCCGCCATTGGGGCCCAGCCGTGGCAGAAATTCGCCAGCCAGCAAGAGGCCGGGCTGGCCACCATCCTCGACAACGTGACGCACGGCACATGGGCCGGCATGATTCTGTCCGCGGGCGCGGTGATCTCGATCTTCACGGTCACGCTGATCACCATGTACGGCCAGACCCGCATCCTGTTCGCCATGGCTCGCGACGGGCTGCTGTCGGCACGGTTCGCGACGGTGAACCCACGCACGATGACACCGGTAACCAACACGGTGATCGTCGCGGCCGCCACGGCGCTGCTGGCCGCCGTCGTCCCGCTCGACAAACTCGCCGACATGGTGTCGATCGGAACCCTCACCGCGTTCATCGTCGTCTCGGCCGGGGTGATCATCCTGCGAGTGCGCCAGCCCGACCTGCCGCGTGCGTTCAAGGTGCCCGGTTACCCAGTGACGCCGATCCTTTCGATCTTGGCGTGCGGGTACATCCTCGCCAGCTTGCACTGGTACACCTGGATCGCATTCAGTGCGTGGGTTGCGCTGGCGCTGCTCTTCTACCTGGTGTGGGGTCGCCACCACAGCGCGCTCAACACTGCAGGTGAGCCGAAGGAGACTCGGTGACCGTCGTGGTCGGCTATCGGGCCGGCAATGTCGGCCTGTCCGGTTTGCACCTGGCCGTCCGCGCGGCGCGGACGCTCGGCACGTCGCTAACCGTGGCGACCATCGTGCCAACGCCGTGGCTGACAGCGTCGCTGGCCCACGTCGATGCCGGGTACGAGCACTGGGCGGACCACCTGGCTGCCGACTCAGCGAAGGAGGCCGCACGCTATCTGCACGATTTGGCTGACGGGATCGAGGTCACGTACTTCCACGGCGCGCACCGCTCGGTGTCGGGTGGATTGATCGAGGTAGTCGAGGAAGTCGACGCCGAGATCGTGGTGCTGGGATCGTTGCCCAGCGGTGGGCGCGGGCAGGTTGTGATCGGCTCGACCGCAGAGTGGCTGCTGCATGCGTCGCCCGTGCCGGTAGCGATCACCCCGCCCGCTTACCGTTCCCACGCCGGCGGGTTGACACGGCTTACCTGCGCGTACTCCGCTACCCCGGACTCGATTGAGGTGGTGCGGCGGTGCGTGGAGTACGCCGGGCGGTTCGGGTTGCCGGTGCGGGTGCTTACCTTCGCGGTCCGCGGCAAGACGATGTATCCACCCGAAGTAGGGATGGACGTCGAGGATTCGATCTTGGACGCATGGGCGTCGCAAGCGCGCGAAATCCTGGAAAACCTGAAGACTGAGGGAGTTGTCAGCGAGGACGTTGTGCTGCAAGTGGTTACCGGCCACTGCTGGAAAGAGGCGCTCGACACGGCGGACTGGCAGGACGGCGAGATCCTGGCATTGGGGACCTCTCCGCGCGGCGACATCCGCAGGGTATTCCTCGGATCCCGCAGCGCAAAGATCATCCGCGAGCGTTCGGTGCCGGTGCTGGTGATGCCTGGCTAGCGCTGGCGCAACTAGCTTTGAGACATGCTGATGAGTTCCCCGTGCGACGGCTTTCGGCTGGCCTACGAGCGTCGGCGAGCCGCCGGGCAGCCGGTGATACTGCTGCACGGCTGGCCGGGCGACCATACGGACTTTCGCGACGTCGTGCCATTGCTTGCTGCAGACTGCGACGTCGTCGTGCCCGATCTGCGGGGCTTTGGCCACTCCGACAAGCATCGTGTCGACCCACTCCAGGGATACGGCGCTGCGGCCCAGGCTTGTAGCATCGTGGCCCTTATCGACGAACTCGGTTTGCGTCGACCGGTCATTGGCGGCTACGACATCGGCAGCCGCATCGCCCAAACGATCACCAAAGATCATCCGGGGCTGGTCAAGCACCTCGTCCTTTCGCCTCCGCTGCCCGGTGTCGGAAGCCGCGTGCTCGAGCAGCATGCCCAAAAACAGTTCTGGTACCAAGCGTTTCATCAGCTGTCACTGGCTGATGAACTGATCGACGGAAAGCCCGACGCGGTGCGCAGCTACTTGCGTCATTTCTGGGCAAACTGGTCCGGTCCGACGTTCTCGATCGCCGATACGGACCTGGATCATCTCACCGCCGTCTACTCACCGCCCGGTGCGTTCACCGCCTCGATTGACTGGTATCGGGCCGGTGCTGGAACGGTGGCAACTTCGCTGGCCGAGCACCCGCCTCGGCCCGAACACCGCATCAGCGCGCCGACGTCAGTGCTTTGGCCCGAACACGATCCGCTGTTCCCCC